>Ga0207422_1000776_pt1 | contig 86584 bp, 61 predicted proteins | sample MarCyaLeptolynsp_FD_187757 | JGI IMG/M metagenome (GOLD analysis project Ga0207422, IMG submission 187757) | Marine cyanobacterial communities from Panama - species 1 Leptolyngbya sp. (SPAdes) | ecosystem: Environmental > Aquatic > Marine > Unclassified | place: Panama: Panama City | collected...
ATGATTACTCCTGGGCCAGTGATCTGCACAGGTATGGCTTTCATGAGCCAATAGCGATAGAAAACACTACAGCAAATATTGTAAATGATAATAATCTATGGAATGTCTTTTCCCTTATCCAGCAATCTGTAATCAGATCTCTTGCCGGGAGAAACATAATGAGTACACCAAACAGGCCTATGAAGCCAAATAGGGAATTATAAATGAAATCAGCAATCTTGGCTCCCACAAGCCCTAGCCAATTCTCAGTTACTTCTGCTTTTGCCTTAATAACACTATCTTCAGAAAACATCCCAAAGATCTCAGAAATAGGGAAGTTGATATTCATCTGGTCAGATCGGGAATAGCTGATCAGCGCTAGAAGTACAAAGAAAACTATGAATGAAAGCAGAACTCCGGCTATTCTTGCATGAATAGCAAAGGTTGATTCTTTCTTCGATAAAGGTGCGGACTTAGCTTTGCCTTTTTTCCGTGTAGTAGTCTTTTTCTTGGATTTCGGCTTCGATTTGGGCGCAGATTTCTTTTTCGGCTTATCCGAATTTTCTGCTTTAACTCTTTCAATGACTATATCGTTGTCATTACCGTCTATGTCGTACATGCATCCCCCCGGCAGCATATGTACAGTATAATTGGCAGGTACTGGTTATATTTGGCCTAGCGTGGCTGAGCCATTTGCCTTACGTTTATTGACTTATCAATATACGGAAACATAGGCATGACCAGTTAACGCACTATGTTACAATTACCAAGATAAGAAAAAAAAACAAAACACAGGCTTTCCAGGCAAGTGATTAAAGCAGGAAAAAGAGAAAAGCAGTTTAATACTTCATATCAGTTTAAGATATGGTCCAGAATTATCTTTGGCGTTTTGTCGCTGGGGCTCATAATTGGGGTAATTATATTTACCCAGAATCTTGTTGATGAGCTTTTAGAGAGGGAGAAGAATCTCTTGGGGCTTTATCTGGAGATTTATGAACAGCTATTGGATCCGGAAACTGATCCTAATCAGGTCTATTTTATGCTTGAAGAAATTGAGCAAAATATGACATTACCTTTTCTGATGACCGATGCTCAGGACCAGCCTATTTACCCCTTCGGGGATTTCAGTAAGAATATTACTATTCCCTCTGATTATTCTATAGAGGAGCAGAGAAGTTTCATGAAGGAACTGGTAGCAGAATTTGGTTCAACATATGAACCCATAGAGTTCAGAGATGAATCTGGCAAGCTGCTCAATAAGTTTTACTATAGCCATTCCCCATATATTGATAAGATTTCATATTTCCCAATTGTAGCTATTCTGATAATTTCTTTCCTGATAGTGATAGGTTTTTTCACATTTTCCAATTTTAAGAATAATGAGGAGCAAAAAGTTTGGGTTGGTATGTCGAAAGAAGCTGCTCATCAACTTGGCACTCCTCTGTCATCTTTGCTAGCCTGGATTGAAATTCTGAAATATTCGATCGATGATCCGGCTCAAATTCAAGAAGCTCTTTCTGAGATGCAAAAGGATATCAACAGGTTGAATACAATAGCAACCAGGTTTTCGAAAATTGGATCTGAACCAGAATTGAAAAAAGAGAATATTAAAGAATTGATAGAGACAACTGCATACTATTTTGACAAAAGATTACCGCATCTTGGTAGGAAAGTCTCAATCATCAGGAAGTATGACGAAAAGCCTTTGTATACTAAAATCAATATTGAACTGTTTTCATGGGTATTTGAAAATCTCATTAAGAATGCTGCAGAAGCAATTGAGGCAAAGCAAGGTACAATTACCTTTAGCGCTTATAGAAATAACAACAAAATCTTCATTGTTGTTAAGGATACTGGAAAAGGGATGAGTGCTAATATGAGAAAACAGGTTTTTAGCCCGGGTTTTACAACTAAGAAAAGAGGTTGGGGGTTGGGACTTTCACTTGCAAAGAGAATAGTTGAGCAGTATCATAGCGGTAAACTGACAATAAGGGAATCGGCCCCCGGAGTTGGGACTAGCTTTTTGATTGAATTACCTGCTGCCTAAATTACTATAGTGATAAATCACTTATCTTTGCCTGACGGCTGCAGAAACAAATTACCTATTGATAATGGAACAATTTTTAGAGAAACTGTCTAATGTGTTTCTTAATGTGAATTTTACATTGGGCGATCTGCTAAAAGTAATTTTCTTGATAGGTATACTGTGGAGTATACTTTTTGGCCTGAAAAAATTCTTACGAAGCCCAACCAAGCTTGTCCGATTTGATATTGGTACTAAGAGTGCAATCTATCAGATCCTGAAATACTTGTTAGTACTTGTAACTGTTTCAAGTATTTTGGATGTTTTTGGTGTAGATATTACTTTCTTACTGGCTGGTTCCACAGCTCTTTTGGTTGGTGTAGGGCTGGGTTTGCAACAAACTTTTAATGATCTGATTTCAGGCTTTATAATTTTATTTGAAGGTACTGTACATGTAACAGATGTTGTTGAGATAGATGGTGTTGTAGGCCGTGTACAGGAGATAGGTATCCGAACTTCAAAAGTCAAGACCAGAGATGACAAGATACTGATAATCCCTAATAGTAAGTTTATTGTTGATAATGTGACGAATTGGAGTTTTGATAATATCAAAACAAGATTCGATGTAACTGTGGGGGTTGCATATGGAACTGATCCGAGATATGTTGAAGAAAGTCTTTTAGAAGTTGTCAGAGAAAATCCTCAAATTTCTAATGACCCGGCTCCTTTTGTCTGGTTTGATAATTTTGGTAGCTCTTCTTTGGATTTTAGTCTTCATTTTTGGACGGAAAATATTTTTAGAGTTGAGATTCTCAAGAGTGATCTTAGATTTGCAATTGCTCAGAAATTTATTGAGAAAGGTATTCGGATACCTTTTCCTCAGAGGGATCTTCATATCAAGACAGTTTCGGACAATGCACTATTCAAGTATACTGATATTAAAACCGAGCCCCACGATAGAAGCGAAGACTCTTCATCAAATCCGGGCAGTTCTGACTAACCTAAGTGATCTACTTACAGTTGGAATAAACAAAACATAGCTAATTCTGTTTTTGCGGTTAAGTATGAAATAGGTAATTTTCGGTTTGTGTTTGAAGGCGAATGAAAATATCATCGAATCTTATGTTCGGCCTTTGTTTTTAAAACACTACAATAGTTGTGAATAATTAAATTGTTAAATAATCAAGGTTAAGCGTAAATAATGAACGCATTGATTTGGTCGATTCCAATAGCCGGGGTGTTAGCCCTGATCTTCACGTATGTACGATCCTCTTGGGTAGGGAAGCAAAGTGAAGGTAACGACAGAATGGCAAATATAGCCAGATACATAGCCGATGGAGCTATGGCTTTCTTACGAGCTGAATATAAGGTACTATCTATATTCGTAGTGATAGTAGCAGTCTTGCTATTTGTTAAGGATAGTGATAGTGCTGATTCTTCTTCTCTTGTGGCTCTTTCTTTTGTAATTGGGGCTGTCTGTTCAGCTCTGGCTGGTTTCATTGGGATGAAGGTTGCGACCAAAGCCAATGTAAGAACAACTAATGCTGCTATCACAGGCTTGGGGAAAGCACTTGAAGTTGCTTTCACTGGTGGCTCTGTAATGGGTATGGGAGTAGTTGGTCTGGGTGTTTTGGGCCTTTCATTGTTATTTATCTTCTATAGTGAGATGTTTGGGGTTGATACGGCTGCTGGTCTAAATCGTGTAATCACAGTAGTAACCGGATTCTCTTTTGGTGCTTCTTCGATTGCTCTTTTTGCTCGTGTAGGTGGCGGTATTTACACTAAGGCTGCTGATGTGGGAGCTGACCTTGTAGGTAAAGTTGAAGCTGGTATACCTGAAGATCACCCACTTAATCCTGCGACAATTGCTGATAATGTTGGTGACAACGTTGGTGATGTTGCTGGTATGGGTGCTGATTTATTTGAATCATATGTAGGCTCGATAATAGGTACTATGGTATTGGGAGCAGCGTTTTTCGGAGTAAGTGAATTTGCTATGACAGAGTTTGGTCCTCTGTCAGCAGTGCTTCTACCTTTGATATTAGCTGCTGTTGGTATTGTTGTTTCGATATTCGGTACTTTTTTCGTTAGAGTAAAAGAGGGTGGTAATCCACAGACGGCTCTAAATATTGGTGAATTCGGAGCTGCAGGGCTAATGTTGGTACTATCTTACTTCATTATTAACTGGATGCTGCCTGAAACATGGACATTTGCCGGAACAGACTACTCTGCCATGGGTGTATTTTGGGCTACTATTGCTGGTTTGGCATCTGGTGTTATTGTTGGTAAAGTAACTGAGCACTATACTGGTACTGGTACAGGACCAGTTAAATCTATAGTTAGGCAGTCTGTAACTGGTTCTGCTACTAATATTATTGCTGGTCTTGGTGTAGGAATGATGTCTACTGCTATTCCGATTCTTGTTATAGCAGCTGCCATCATTGTTTCGTATGAATTTGCCGGACTATATGGTATCGCAATAGCAGCAGTAGGTATGCTTTCGACAACTGGTATACAGTTGGCGGTTGATGCTTATGGTCCTATTTCTGATAATGCCGGTGGTATTGCTGAAATGGCTGCCCTGCCTAAAGATGTAAGACAAAGAACTGACAAGCTAGATGCTGTAGGGAACACAACTGCAGCCATTGGTAAAGGCTTTGCAATCGCTTCAGCAGCACTGACTGCTCTTGCTTTATTTGCTGCCTACATGCAGCAATCTGGTATCACAGCTATTGATATTTCTCAGCCTGATGTAATGGCTGGCTTGTTGGTTGGTGCCATGTTACCATTTGTCTTCTCTGCTCTTGCTATGAATGCTGTGGGCCGTGCTGCTATGTCAATGATTAAAGAAGTACGCCGTCAGTTTGCAGAAATACCTGCTCTTAAAAATGCATTAGCAGTTATGCGTGAGAAAGGCGATGATCCGAAAAACTGGAATGCAAATGATGTCGCAGTTTATGAAGCTTCGGAAGGTAAGGCTGAATATGCAAAATGTGTAGAGATATCGACTAAGGCTTCTATTAAAGAGATGATGCTGCCTGGTATTTTGGCTGTAGCTGCGCCTGTTCTTGTTGGTTTTGTATTTGGTGCGCAAACACTTGGCGGACTTTTGGCTGGTGTGACAGTATCCGGTGTTTTAATGGCTATCTTCCAGTCGAATGCTGGTGGAGCTTGGGACAATGCTAAAAAAATGTTTGAAGAGGGTGTTGATGTAGAGGGTAAGACATATTACAAGGGGTCGGATGCTCATAAAGCAGCTGTTACCGGTGATACCGTTGGCGATCCGTTTAAGGATACGTCGGGCCCGTCTATAAATATCTTGATTAAGCTTATGGCTGTAGTTTCATTAGTGATTGCTACGGCAATATAATATTGAGATTAATATTGAGTTCTGAAAGCCCGCTTTAGGCGGGCTTTCTTGTTCTTAATCTATAATAAACTTCATACTTATTTGTTAGAGTCAGAATTATTTCTCGTTTCGTACATATAGCATTCAATCTAAATCTTAGATCAGTTTTTACCTATAAATGGACTGGAAGTGAAAGATTAGTTGGGAAGAGAGTGTTATGTCCTTTTAGAAAAGGGTTAGAAATTGGTTATTGTATTGATGATGAAATTGAGCTTACGGGAACTGAATTATTTGAAATCAAGGAGATAGCAGCGGTATTAGATGATATTGCTATTATATCAGAAACAAGGCTTATCCTAGCCAAATGGATAGCAGATTATTATATGTCTACCATTGGTTCTGTTCTTGAAATGTTCTCTCCAAAGGGGCTAAGTGATAAGGATAGGGTTAAGATTAAGATTCTTGATAATGTATCAGTTTCAGAAACTTCGAAACTAAATCTAGTCTTAGGCAGTCAGCTGGCGAAAAGTACTGAGAAAAGAATAATTAGTTATCTCAGATCAAATCCGGGAAGTACTACTATGTCAAGACTTGCTAAGAACTTACGCATTGCTGGTCTTGGTGAATTGCTTCTAAAAATGGAGAGTAGTGGTCTAATCAAGATAGAATATGGATCCCTGAGTAAGAAAGCCAGACCAGATAGAAGTATTTCACTCAATCATCATGTTATTGAAGAGCTACTTCATGGTGATAGTACATATTCTAAACAGTTGAAGAGATCAAAAAGACAATTTGAAACAGTAAAGCACTTAGAACATTATGCTAATAATGGAATTCTTGAAGTTTCGCATAAATCTCTTTCCAGGGATGGAATGTGGGATTTGAAAGTAATTCGGTCTCTCGAAAAAAAAGCTGTTCTGAGGATAACCGAATCATTTGACACCTTTGATAATAGACTTCAGAACAAGACCAATTATAGAGATGAAAGTGAATTAGAATTGAGTATACAGCAGCAAGATACCTGGGAAGAAATCAATGAGGAGATAGAATCCGGCAACAAGAAACCTATCCTATTATTTGGTGATACGGGATCAGGCAAAACACTTCTTTACATTAGAGCTATCAAGAAGACAATTAGTCAGGGAAGGCAGGCCATTTTATTACTGCCTGAAATATCTTTGACTCCTCAGATGCTTGCTCGTTTCAATGCTGTCTTTGGTAACAAAGTAGAGATTATTCATAGTAGACTGTCAGAAAGAGAGCGGTTTTTGGCATGGCAAAGAATCTCTAATGGTAATGTGGATCTTGTTATTGGTCCAAGATCAGCTTTATTTGCTCCGGTATCAAATCTAGGATTACTAATTATTGACGAGGAGCATGAATCTAGTTATAAACAAGAGAGCCCCGAACCAAGATATCAAGCAAGAGACACTGCAGTTTATTATGCTAACTTGCTCAGAATACCTATAATATTAGGCTCTGCTACACCATCTGTTGAATCAATGCACAATGCTCAATCTGGTAAATATAAACTTGTCAGGCTTGAAGGGAGAATTGATGGTGTCCAGGTACCTGAATTTGAATTAATTGATATGGTAGAATCAAGAAAGAAGGGCTTAGAGTTTGGACAACTTTCCAGAGAGTTAGCCGAAGCAATATTGGACCGAGTAGACAAGGGAGAGGGAGTTATTCTATTTCAAAACAAAAGAGGCTATTCCAATATTCAAGAATGTGTTAATTGTGGTAATATTAACACCTGTCCTCATTGTAGTATCTCTCTAACATTGCATTATGGACCAGCTATGTTAAGATGTCATATGTGTGGCTATAGTGAGCGTTCCCTTGGTAAGAAATGTAAAGAATGTGGAGCAGATGATGTTGAATTACTTGGTACTGGTACCCAGCTAATTGAAGAGGATATCAGAAAGTGGCTTATCTCGGAAGGAAGACCAGCCAGAGTAGGTCGGCTTGACAGTGACTCTACTGTAAAGAGAGGTAGTCATGAAAAAATTCTTTCTGCATTTGCGGCAGGGGAAATAGATATTTTAATTGGGACTCAGATGGTAGCAAAGGGAATTGATATAGCTCGGGTAACATTGGTTGGGGTAGTAAGTGCAGATATGCAGTTATATATACCTGATTTTAGGGGTTCTGAGAAGTTATTCCAGTTATTAGTTCAGGTAGGGGGCCGAGCAGGCAGAAGAAAAGGGAATAAAGGGAAGGTTTTTGTACAAACATATAATCCGAGAGAATTTGCTATTCAGAAGGCAATTGAAATGGATTACTTAGCTTTTTTTCGGAATGAAGTTGAACAAAGAAATGATGCAGGTTTGCCACCATTTAGAAGAATCAGTAGGTTGGAACTCAGTCATAAGACCAGAAGTATAGTAGCCAATGAAGCGCATAATTTAAGTGCTTGTCTGAATTCAATCCCGGGATTAGTTCAGTATTCACCAGCTATTACTCCAACTATTGAGAAGATAAATGATAGATATCGTAGAGTAATAACTATAAAGTCATCAAAGGATAATGATAAGTCAGGGCGGAAGCTAAGAGAAAACCTCGATAACTCAATTGATGAATTTAGAAAACTTTATAAGGTACAATCAAGAATTATAACTGATATTGATACTTGGGCTGCATTATAATTTGTATTAGATATACTTCATGTCAGCCTAGGTTCGATATAGTTTTTATAATTTTGTACACATTGATTAAGCACAAACCAACTCATGTGATTTGAGCAAAAACGAACAAAAAAATAAGGATGTAAGTCCTATCTATACAGATACTCAAAAACTAGCTATACTTACAGCACAGCTATCTGATGATAAGATGGCAAGCAATGTATTGGTTTTGGATTTGCACGATATTGAGTCCGCACCAACTGATTATTTTGTAATTGCTTCTTGTAGTAATATATCTCAATCAAGAGCAATATATGATAACATAATGAAGAATGTTAAAGAGTATAAGTTACGAATGCCTAAGACAGAAGGTTTAGAAGGCATGGAGTGGATAATTATTGATTTCTTTGATGTTGTTGTTCATATTATGCTTGACAAAATCAGAGATTATTATAAGCTTGAAAAACTTTGGGGAGATGCTAATTTTTTCAAAGTTGATGACGAAGGTGAAATGAATACAATTGATTACCTTGATGTCTTAAACATTTATGGTCAAAATGGGTGAGGCATAACCGTGAAAGATTATAAAGAAATCACGGACTTAGTGATTAAAGAGCTTGGTTTTGATTTTTCGGCCTCCTTTGAAGAGCCTAAAAATCTAGTTAATGGTGATATCTCCACTAATTTAGCAATGAAGAATGCCAGGATAGTAAAGACATCCCCCCAAGAACTTGCCAGGCGGGTAGTTGAAAGAATGAACGAGCATGATTTATCGCTTTATAATATACTCGATGTCACTATTGCTGGACCAGGATTTATTAATTATAAGTTAAGTAATAAGCATTTTCATGATCTCTTAAAAAGAGTGCTGGATAAGGCAGAAGGATATGGACGAAATGAAATAGGCAAAGGGAAAACAGTAAATGTAGAATACGTTAGTGCCAACCCTACGGGTCCGTTGCATATGGGTCATGGTAGAAATGCGGCTATGGGAGACTCAATTGCAAATCTTTATGAATGGAATGGTTATAGCGTAACTAAAGAGTACTATTTTAATAATGCTGGTAACCAGATGAATAATCTGGGTAAGTCCATTTACTCAAGATATGCACAATTAGTCCATGATCCTGATTTTCCTTTTCCTGAAGACGGTTACCATGGTTCTTACATAAAAGATATTGCGAATGAGATCATTGAAAATCATGGTAATTCTTTTGTAGATAGTTTTAAGTCACTTGATGATCTTTCTGTAGAAGATCTAGAAAGATTTAGAGAAATAGGTGAGAAGTGGAATTTTAAGGGGATAAAGAAAACTCTGACTTCTCTTGGTATTGAGCAGGATGTTTTCTATAATGAAGATAGCCTCTATAAAGAGGGGAAGATAGAAGCTGTTATTGATACTCTTCGCCAGAAAGAGCTTGCCTATGATAAAGATGATGCTGTGTGGCTAAGACTGAGTGAGATGGGGCAGGATCAGGATAGGGTAATTGTTAAGAAGACAGGTGAACCTACTTACAGACTTCCAGATATTGCTTATCACATCGAAAAGTTTGAAAGAGGGTTTGATATTATTGTTGATGTTTTTGGTTCAGATCATATCGCTACAATTCCTGATGTAATGTCAGCCGTATCAAACCTTGGATATGATACTGATAAGATAATCGTAGTGATTCACCAATTTGTTACCTTAACGCAAGAAGGCCAACAGGTTAAGATGTCGAAGCGTTCTGGACAATCTTATACTCTTGATGAAATCATTCAGGAAGTTGGACCAGAAGTTACAAGATTCTTTCTTTTGATGAGAAGCGGTGGGACACATCTTGAGTTTGATATCGCTTTAGCTAAAGAGCAAAGTGATAAGAACCCGGTATTTTATCTACAGTATGCGCATGCTAGAATATGTAGTATATTTACACAGCTAAAGGAAAAAGGTCTTCATCTTGATACTACTGATGTTAATTCAATAAAGTTTTCTTGTCTAGAGCATCCTTCTGAGATTAATTTGATCAGAGAAATAGCAAAATTTGAATATGTAGTTGAAAGCTCTGCTTCTAAAGCCGAGCCACATATTGTTGCAGATTATCTCAGAGATGTTGCTGGAAAGTTCCACTCATTCTATCACGACTGCCGGATAATTGGACAAGAAGAAGAACTTGCTATTGCCAGACTCTCACTGGCTGAAGCAACTAGAACAGTTTTAAAGAATGGGTTGGCTATACTAGGTATATCTGCTCCCGAAAAAATGTAATAGAATCATAATAATAATCTAGGTTTTAAAATGCAGCATCTTCTATCTGAAGAACAAGTAATGTTAAAGGATATGGTTTCTAAATTTGCGCAGGAACAAATAGCTCCTGTGGCATCAGATAATGAAAGAAACCATAGATTCCCAACTGATATCATCAAGGAAGCAGGTGATCTTGGACTCATGGGTATTGCATTCCCTACGGAGTATGGTGGTGCTGGTATGGATTATGTATCCTATATGCTTGCTATTGAAGAAATATCAAGATATTGTGCTTCTACTGGTGTCATTATTTCTGCCCATTCTTCTTTGGCTTGTGACCCTATTTATAGATTTGGAACTGAAGAACAGAAGCAAACATGGTTGCCTCAGATGCTATCTGGTGAAACAATAGGTGCTTTTTCACTTTCTGAAGCAGGTGCTGGGTCTGATGCTGGTGCCACTAAAACAACTGCTGTGAAAGAAGGCGATAAGTGGATTCTTAATGGTGCTAAACTATGGGCTACTAATGGTAAAGAGGCTGGTGTATATGTGCTTATAGCCTCAACTGATCCCAGCAAGAAAACGAGAGGTGTTAGTACGTTTATAGTACCTGCTGATACACCTGGAGTATCTGTAGGTAAGCTTGAACAGAAATTAGGCATAAGGTCTTCGTCAACAGCAGAGATTGTACTTGATAATGTTGAATTACCTGAATCAGCTTTATTGGGTGAGGTTAATCAAGGTTTTAAGATCTCAATGGTCACTCTTGATGGAGGTAGATTGGGGATAGCCAGTCAAGCTCTTGGAATTGCTCGTGCAGCTTTGGAAGATGCAACTAAGTACTCGCAAGAGCGTCAGCAATTTGATCAGCCTATTTCTCGTTTTCAGGCCATTCAGTGGATGCTAGCTGACATGAAGACAAGATATGATGCAGCATGGCTTTTAACTTGGAGAGCATCAACTATGAAAGATCAAAGCTTAAATTATTCGGCCGAAGCAGCTATGGCAAAACTCGATGCTTCTGAAACAGCTATGTTCTGTGCTAATAAAGGTATTCAGATACATGGTGGTTATGGTTTTACCGAAGATTTCAATGCGGAAAGATATTATCGTGATGCAAAAATCACTGAACTATATGAAGGTACAAGTGAGATACAGAGACTCGTAATTGCAAGGAGTCTACTAAAATGAATAGCATAATTTAGATCAACAATATTATTGGAAACCAGCTAAGTTATTCTCGTATTGATATCGGTAAATATATCGTGGAGAAATGTTTAGCAGTTCAAATTGTTCTGGTAAAATAATATTTGGTCTAATGATATGCCTATCTTCTGTTCCTTCAAGGTTAATGTAGGCTGAGATATCTTCAAAAGATAGATTTACCAGCTCTCTAACCCCTCCTCTAAGTGTGATATCCACTTTATTAGCAGAGAGCTTTTCGTTTTTGAGTAGATTATTGCCTGAATAGTTTATCGGTATATCGCGAATGGTTATTTCTGCTAATTGCTGGATTTCTATTTGTGCTCTAGTAATTGAAGAGCTTAGATTAATAATTGTTGAGAGACTGTCTTTAAGACTTACGGTAGCGGAAATTGGTTTGTTTATTCCGTCGAAAACTCTCCGTTCGGTAGGCCAAAATGCAATGTCTCTCAAGACTTTATCGTTGCCAGTTATAATAATAGAGTCAGGAGAAAAAACAGTTCTAGTGGCTGTTATAAAATTTTCATCAGGTACAATTAACAATCGATTACGGATAGGTATCCTCTTTTCAGTAGATGGACCTGTTATAATAGCTATGTTGTCAGGAAATACGTCTTCCGTAACTATATTGACAATATTCCTTAAAGATTTGAGTATTGTACTGCGTGGTATTTCGTAGTTCTGACTAGAAATTGGCTCACTGGTCAGATCTATACTACAAACTTTTTTCTGATTAAAGTATATTAGATTAAATAAATGCCAACCTGTTCCTTTAGCAAAAATAGTTACAGTGGAAGGCAAAGGTGTTTCTGGCGATCTACTATCTGGTAATTCGATTTCTAAAGGAATGTCTATTCTAGTCGAATAGATATCGTTCAGTGAAGTATAAACCCATAGAGACATGGCAAACAGTAAAGCTCCAAGGGTCGACAGTGAGAAAAACTTACTGTCTTGAAACCTAGGTTTTTTTATCTTTAATTTCATTATTTAAACTAACAAATAATCCTGATATACAGAAACAAGGAGAAGAGTATTGTTTTCAGCTGTTTTCTCGTTAATAATAATGATCAATCCATTTGCACTTTTCTTATATCTGAACCCTGTCATGAAAGAACTTAGTGATAGGGACTTTCGCAATGTAATAGTAAAAGCTGGTGCTATTTCTACAGCAATACTTTTGTTGTTTCTGTTTCTCGGAGAAGCTCTTTTTACAGATGTACTGAAAATTGAATTTGATTCATTCAGGATTTTTGGCGGTATAGTACTTTTTTCTTTTGCCTATATGTATATAGTCAAAGGACAAAAAGCAATGCTAACTTTGAAAGGAAATCTAGATGATTTAGCTTCAGAAATTGCTCTTCCTTTTATGGTTGGAGCAGGAACAATTTCAATGACACTCCTAATTGCTAAGCAGTTCACAGTTGCCGCAGGCATTGGCATGGTTTCCTTTGGAGTAATGCTAAGTATAGCTGTCATTCTCATTCTTAAGTTAGTTCGGAAGGCATTGCATAAACCAAATCTGCGGATAGCATTTGATAAGAATATGGAGATATTAATCAGGCTTAATGGCTTCTTTGTAGGAGCGATAGGTATTAACATGATATTATCAGGTCTAAAATCAATATTTGGATTCTCTATATAGGTATAATTACCTATATAGTTAGTAAACAATAGTATAAATTGCATAATTATAAAAGTAATTCTTAAGGTCTTTATGTCTCTTACTATATCTGAAGAAATCGTCCTTTTAGGAATGGATGATGATAAAGGAACATTAGTTCTGAACGCTTCTCCAAGTTTTCCTGTATGTGTTGCTTCCGCTATTATTTTGGATTTAGCAATTGGAAATCACATCCAATTTGAAAATAGTAAGATTACTAAGGTTCAGCAGCCGGATTTAAGTCATTTATCGAAAGCGTATAATATGCTTGATAATGTACTTGATATTGATATGGCTATTAAAAAACTGGCTCTCCAAGATTTTCAACCATTAGAAGAAGTAGTGGACCGACTAACAAGTCAGAATATCTTATCCAAAACAACTAAGAAAGTACTTTTTATTAAGAAAGAGATGTTTCCTACTGAGAATCCTGAACCAGAAAATGTAACCCGTTATTTGTTACATAAGTTGGTTTTCGAAGAGGGTAATCTAGATACTAAAATGTATTATCTTTTATTCCTAGTCAAAGCAGGTAATCTTGTTGGAGAGGTGTTTGGCAGTAAGAAAAAAGCTGCATTGGATAGTATTGAGAATATACTAAAAACCCAAAAAGAAGCTATACTTAATCAAGCAGATGAAGAGATATTTAACTCACTGGTTGTTTCAATGCAAAAAAAGATGATGGTCGCTGTTTAAATAGGAAAATTTGTTTTTTCTAATAAAGCGGTTTATCCCATTTTCCATTGAAGATATTGCCTTTAGGTTCTTTTCTTTTCCGGGCATCAGTTTCAGATTTCTTGTAGTCCTCATCAAGTGATTCCAGATCTCCTTGAAATCCTAAAGCAATAACACTTATCGGTTTATATCTATCAGGAATTTGAAATAAATCGACTGTTTTTTGCTCATCAAAACCACCCATTTGATGAGAGTGTATTCCCATTTCTATAGCCTGATAGGCTATGGTAACTGCAGCTGCGCCTGTATCATAGGCGCTCCACTTGTTATTCTTAGCATTTCTTTCAAAGATTGTATCATGGCAAATAATTGTCAAAACTTGACAGTTTTTAGCCCAGCCTTGATTCCATTCCCCAAGACACTGAAGAGCTCTTTCCCAAGAATCAGCATCAGTCAATCGGTTACAAACTATGAACCTCCAAGGCTGTTCATTGAAGCATGATGGAGTCCATCTGGCCGCCTCAAATATCTTAATAATATCTTCTTCCAATATTTCACGATTTGGATCAAAAGAACGAGGCGACCATCTGTTTTCAAAAATAGGCGAGATGGGTACTATTACAGGAGTTATCTTATTCATTGATTATACTAATCTTTTGTGCAGAAACACCCTGCGCTGTCTTAATGTAAACCAGATAAATGCCTGATTGATTGATTTTCTCGAAAATGTAAGTGTAATTGTCGAGTCTGATTGAACTCTTAACTACTTTACCTTGTATATCATAGAGTGTAGGTAATTCATCTAACTCATAATTAGAAGCTATTTTCAGATATACATTACCATTACCATCGGTAAACAAAGAGTTTACCGCATCAACTTCATTGATAGAACTTGGTTGTACATCAATTATGAACTCATTAGTAAATTCTTCAGAACAATCATTGTATATACGTGCTTTATAGGTTCCTGATAAATTTGTCGTTGCTTCCTCGTAGATCAGTTCTTTATCCTCTTTACCAATAATCTTCTCATCATTTTTAAACCATTCATATTCAAGATCTTCGCCTTCAGAAATAGCTGCTACATTGATTTGTACACCTTCAAGGATATTGATGTCTTCAATTGTAGTAACATTTTTAACATTATCAGTTACAATAATCTCAAAATTTTCAGACTTAGCTACAGGACTACACAAGCCAGATATCTCATATTTATAGATACCTTCATCGGCTGGAGTTATTGAAGCAATATCAAGAGTACTACCTGTTTGATCCGGTATTACTAAGTTGTCTTTGAACCATTTGTAGCTTTCGCCATAACCGTTGTCAGTGACTACAAAACTAAGAGAGTTGCCCTCGCAAATTTCATTATCATCAGATAACCCCATAATCTCTGTATCATCAATAGCAGGGCTAGGAGTTAATACTATTCCCGGATCTATGTAATCAATAACGCCATTTTGTAATGCAACCTTGATAGTATATTCACCGCCAGAGAAGTCATATTCATCATAAGGTATTCCCAAATAATCATTTTGGATCTGGTTATCGGTAAATACGAATCTTTTCTCAGGATTATCTTTCTTCTGTATCGTGATTCTTGCCGGGATATTATTAGGATCATTTATTCTATTAAAATTGATATTGAGGCTACCAGACATACACAGCTCCTCACCTTTGTCCGGACTTCCAATCTCAACTTGCTCAACAGCAAATCTGGAAATAATTTCATCATCTGTTCCTGTTGATACAGCTTTCAAACCATTCCAAGATTTTTCAATATCCTCTCCCTGATCAGTATTACTGGCTATGAAGAAGGAATTCCTAATATTGGTAATACCAACTGCAACTTCATTACCTTTGTCACCAATCAGAAATTCTTCAAGAACTTCAGAACCATTTGTCGAGACATAACTCACAACACCATCAATACCGCCATAGCCTTTTTCACCCTGGCTTGAGGGATATGTTTTCGAGTCTGTCTGGCCAGTTATTATAAATGCAAACCTATTTTGATCGAAAAGTAATGAAGTAGCTATATCATCTCCTTTCGAACCTATTGTTGTAGCAAAACCAATTTCTTGAAAAGATCTTTTCCAATTCCCGGATCCAGTAGATTCAATTGGTTTGAGCATAGCCAAAAAGAAGTCTGACTCACCACCAATCAAATCAGAGTTTGCTGCATTATTTGTAAGGTCCAGACCATCAGAAACTGCAGAACTAGTAGTACCACCAAAATATGGAGCTCCATTAATTGTCCAAATATTGGTAGGTATTTCATCTTTACTACCACCAAAGTAGGTTATGAATTCCGGATCGGTACCGCTAACGAACTTGGCAACCATTATATCAAAACCACCATCATGGCTTTCATCATAGGGCTCACTTTGCCATTGTCCGAATCCACCTCTTGGATAAGTTCTGATGCCTGAAGACGAGACAGCAGCTAGCACATATAAGTCTCCTTTTTCTACGATTAAATCCTTGACATAATCATCATTGGCACCACCCATGTAAGATAATTCATCAATAACACTTCCAGATTTATTGAGTTTACCATAAAAACCTTCTTTGGCACCCTTATAATCTGGTTGCTCAGCAAGAGAGTTCGTCGGTAAATTATCAGTAGTTGTTTCACCACCAAAGTAAATTGACCCATCTAGATTGACATAAATAGTCAAAATTTTATCATCACCCAGCCCGCCAAATCTTGTAGCGTAAGTAACCTCTGACAAGTCAGGATTCATTTTAGTGATAAAGCCATAAACACCTTGTATATTCTGGTTTTGCAGGCCGTTAATAGTCTCAAAGTTAGGAGAAGCAGTATATCCAGAAATGATTATGTTCCCATCGGTATCAACTTCCAAATCTGTGACAGTATCTTCATCTTCTGTACCATAATAAGTAGCTTCCAATAAGGATAGTTCGTCATAATCTACAAGATACTTTCTTATGTATATGTCCTGTAAGAATTTGTGTTCCTTGCCTAAGGCATTTTCACTTACGTATAAATCCTTCGAGTCGGTGTGAGAAACAATATATAATGTATCATTGAATGATACCATATCAATAATTCTATCTTGCCCATCACCACCTTCGATTGAATTGTAGATCAGATGTTCAAGGGCAGAGTTTGCAGCTAGAACATTTATCAAAAAGAATGCTATAGTTGATATAATTTTCATTGAGTATCTCCTGTTATGTACTTACATAACAAAATTAATTAGTTTTTGTATCATAATTACGCAATATACCTAAGACTGCAGATATATCCTTGGGCATATCCACTTCAAATTCCATCTGCTGCTTAATTCTGGGGTGAAAAAAAGTGATTTTTTTCGCATGTAGTAATTGTCGATCTGCTAATGCGAATATTTCATTAGCAAGTCTTCTATGTTTTGGATAATGCTTATTAGGAATTTGTGTCATTCCTCCATACATTTCATCGGCTATGATAGGTCTGTTCCTTGATGAAAGATGGACTCTTATCTGATGGGTTCTGCCGGTATGTAGCTTTATTTTAAGATATGATGCAATACCGAAACTCTCTTTTACCCAGACTTCGGTTAATGCATGTTTACCAGTTATCTCAGAAACTGAATAACGTTGTCTATTTCTCGGATCACGATCAATATTGCTCTCAATCAGAAAATGTTCTTCCGAAAAATTACCCCAACACAATGTATGATATTCACGCGATACAGTTCTGTCTTTAAATTGCAGCTGTAATTCAGCATGAATCTTAGAGTATTTAGCTACTATGATTAGACCAGATGTATCCTTATCTATTCGATGAACAAGACCAGCCGATGGTTTGTCATTTACAAAAACCGAAGTAGATTGGAATACAGCATCTTCATTATCTTCTTGAGAACTATCATTTTTATTGTCTTCAAGTGTTTGTCTGTGACCAAGGTGCCAAAGGAGTGCGTTAACAAGAGTATCATACCTATTACCAACACCAGGATGAACAACCATACCTGCAGGTTTGTTTACTACTAATAACCATTCATCTTCATAGATAATATCAAGAGGTATGTCTTGCGGATAAAGTTCAATGGGTGGGAATTTATAGAATTTACATGATATTTGATCACCAGAAACTACTTTATAGCTGGCTTTGACTGGGTTGCCATTAACTAGTACACCATTAGCCGCTATTGACTTAAGTATTTTGGATCTTGTAGCATTATGGATTTGCTTCGCAAGATATTTATCGATTCTCTCAGGTGTTTTTATCCTTGGAACCGAAATCTCAATAACGGTCTCGATTTTTTCAGGATAATGGATGGTAGTACTCCTCTGTAATGGTAATCAAACCAGCCAATGATCATGCAGAATCACTTTCGACATTACTTACTGTAAAATCTGATTTATTAGTGGTTCTTTTAAGAGATAATTCAGGTAAGTGTTTTTGGAAAATAAATAGCAAGACTACACCTATGGTGACACATGAGTCAGCAATATTAAATACAGGAAAATACTCATATCCGAACATATCAGGAATATTTACTTGTATGAAATCTACTACTTTACCAAAAAATAGTGGCCCTTCATTAAAGAATACCCCATAAAATACACGATCAATAAGATTACCGGTTGCACCAGCAAAGATCAGTGTAAATCCAGTTACAATACCGGCATGGCTCTCTTTCATCCTATAGATTAAAATTGCCAAAATTATGGAAGCAATAACTGAAAATAAGGACAGGAAAATTTTGCCTTCACCAAATTCAATACCAAAAGCCATACCAGGGTTTTCAACAAATGTGAAATTCAGTATGTCAGGAATAATTGTATTCGATTCATATCTTCTATACCCTTCATGAGTTATTCCGAATAAATTAAACCCTTTGAAATAAACCTTTGTAACCTGATCAAGTAATATCAGTGACAAGGCTATAATATAATAGGGGAGAATGGATTTCCTATTTGTCATTGAAATCTTAACTTTTTGGTTCGATCTTGTCGATACCATCTTCAGGGCAATGCTGATGAATCTTATAAGAGGCAGATAATGTAGTAATTGGCACGGTAATCAGTCTTTCTTTGGCAATTAAGCAGCCACATACTCTACAGATACCATAAGTTTTATCTTTTACTCTGTCAAGGGCTTCATCCAGCTTTTTTAAATACTCATTGATACGCTGAATTTGTGCGTAAATCTTTTCTTGTTCAATTGCTTCGCTACCTTGTTCACCCATATGCATTGAGTAAACAGTACTCTCTTCCTGCGCACTTTCAGAAGTCAAGTCTTCAAGTCTTTCTTTTAGCATGCTGAGTTCTTCAAGTGTCTCGTTTTTTGCTTCAAGTATATTGTCATTGAACAAAGCAAGATCCTCATCAGAATATCTAACGTTAGGATCGACTGGAACTTGTTTTTCTTCGGTATTTGCTGCCATCTTCTGTTGGGTATATATATTCGTTTAATTCAAAATTTGATAATAAGAAAGATAAGTATTTCAAGCCTCACAATCAACTGATTTTTTTAACATCAAAAGCTATCTGACCATAATCAGTATCAACTGTAAAAGGTAGGTCGTTGTCATCGGTGTTTCTTATGTCTTTAGCCAAAATTTCATTCTTAACATAGTCTTCTTGACCAGTTAATTTTCTGAGTAAGTCATCTGAACCATTGAGGTCAAGCGTAACCCTATCTACAATCTCAAATCCCTTTTCTTTTCTAGCTGACTGTACTTTGCTGACCAGCTCTCTTGCAATACCTTCACTAATTAATTCAGGACTCAATGAGGTGTCAAGTGCAACAGTAATATCTCTATCAGTTGATACTAGCCACCCTTCAATATCCTCTGAGTAGATATCCATATATTCTGGTTTTAATTCAATCTCTTCATTTCCAACTGTTAGAATTAATCGCTGTTCTTGACCCAGTTGATCTATCTGAACTGACGATAAATCTTTAATCAGATTGGCAATTCTATTAGTGTCTTTTCCAAATATCTTACCAAGGACTGGAAAGATTGGTTTGGCTTTTCTCTTAACTATATCTGCCGTAGTCTCACTCAAAAATTCAATACTTTTAATGTTAACTTCTTCTTTAACTATAGCAGCAATTGACTCAATATCTCTTCTCTCCTGAGGGCTCCCAACTGGTACCAAAACTCTACGCAAAGGTTGTCTTGTTTTTATCTCAGATTTTTCTCTGAGAGAGCGTGTTAAGAATACAATTCGTTGTGCCAAATTCATTCTTGCTTCAAGTACTTCGTCATGATTTTCAGCATTATAAACAGGTAAGTTAGCTGCATGAACTGAAAAATCATCGGAATCGTTTTTCAGTCTTTGGTATAGGTATTCTGAAAGGAATGGAGCAGTACTAGACATTAACTTGACAAGCACTAGAAGCACTTCGTGCAGTGTTTGATATGCTGATAATTTATCTTCATCTATTTGCCCTTTCCAAAAACGGCGTCTGTTTCTTCTTATATACCAATTCGAGAGGTCATTTACTGCAAAGTCCTGAATAGCTCTATGGGCCTTAGTGATTTCATAACTATCCATCTGAGAAGAGAATTCACGTATTAGAGAATTTGTTTTAGACAGTATCCATCTATCAATTTCAGGTCTATCTGTAAAAGCAATTTTTTCCTCTTGTCCAGTAATTCCATCGATTTCAGCATACATGGCAAAGAAATTATATGTGTTCGTTAGAGAACGGAAAAAATCTGAAATAACAGTTTTGGCTATCTCTTCAGTATTAAAAAGGGTTGTTTTCCAAGGAGGATTATTTACAATCATATACCAGCGTACTGCATCAGCACCCAGATTGTCCATTACTTCAAACGGATCTACTGTGTTACCAAGCCTTTTAGACATTTTTACACCTGTTTTGTCAAGAATCAGCTCATTCACAATGATATTCTTAAAAGCAGGTGTTCCAAAGAGAGCTGTGCCAATATTATGCAGAGTATAAAACCATCCTCTTGTCTGATCGATGCCTTCAGCTATAAAATCAGCTGGAAATGATTGCTCGAATAATTCTTTGTTCTCGAATGGATAATGCATTTGGGCGAATGGCATTGATCCAGAGTCAAACCAAACATCAATTACTTCATGTATTCTACGGTATATTTTACCATCAATCTTAAAAATTATATTATCAACTACCTGTCTGTGAAGGTCAAGTTCTACTTTTTGTTCCGCAAGTGCATCGGCAAATAACTGTTCACTACCATCTTCACTAACATAAAAGCCCTTCTTTAATTCCTCAACCGAACCAATTGAAATAATATCTTCCTTATCATTTTCATTTACCCAAAGTGGTAATGGAGTGCCCCAATACCTATCTCTAGATAGATTCCAGTCTTTAACTTCCTCAAGCCAGTTACCAAACCTACCGGTACCAATCTCTTTTGGTTGCCAATTTATCTTATCATTAGCATCCAGCATTTCTTGTTTGTAATCTGAAGAGCTTATGAACCACGATTCACGAGCGTAGTACATAATCGGATTACCCGTTCTCCAACAGTGAGGATAATTATGGAGATAATCATTCGACGATTTGTAAATCTTATTAGCTACCTTCAGAGCTATGATTACGTCTTTGTCTACACCCTCCTCTACATGGTCATCATACTTAAAAGTTTTGATTGCTCTTCCAGCAAATTCTCCAAGTTCTTCAGTCAAATGCCCGTTTGGCGTTACAGGCTGAACAAATGGCAGATTGTATTTCTTAGACATTTGATAATCATCTTCACCAAAAGCAGGGGCTATATGTACAATACCTGTACCGTCACTTGTAGTAACAAAGTCAGCGCTAACAACAGTGAGTGCATTAGGATATTCCGATTTTTTTAGATCAAGATAGTTGAATATCTGTTCATACTCAGTTCCAATAATATCTTGTCCTTTTATTTTGCTGAGGATTTCATACTCGCCATCAAGCACATTGAGTCTTGATTCAGCAATAACCAGCTTCATTTCTTCAGGGGCTTGATTTTTCAGCTTTCTGGTATTGATAACCACGCAATAGTCTATATCCGGACCTACAGCCAAGGCAACATTGGAAAACAATGTCCAGGGAGTAGTTGTCCATACCATTAGCTCGGCTCCAGCAAGAGGACCATTATCTGATTTGACCTTCAGTTTTATATAGCAATTTGGATCACGAACCTCTTTATATCCTAATGATAGCTCATGGCTGGAAAGAGGGGTTTCGATAGTAGGGGATTGGGGAACAACTTTGAAACCACGATATATCAAACCTTTCTTGAAATATTGATCAAGGGCCCACCAGACAGATTCTATATAATCATTGGTACATGTTATATAAGGGTCATCCATATTGACCCAATATCCCATTCTTTCGGTCAGTGTTTTCCATCCTTCTTCCTGATCTATATTTCTATAGACAAACTCTCTGCAAGCTTCATTAAATTTAGCTAACCCAAAATTTTCAACTTCAGATTTGTCTTTTAGACCCAGTTCTTTTTCCACCTGTATTTCAACTGGAAGACCATGGGTATCCCATCCTGCCTGTCTTCTTACGTAGTAGCCCTGCATAGTTTTATAGCGGCAAAGTACGTCTTTAACAGTACGAGCCATAACATGATGAATTCCAGGTCGGCCATTAACTGTTGGGGGGCCTTCGTAGAAATTATAATTTTTAGACCCTTTCCTTTTGGTCAAAGTCCTTTCAAATATGTTCTCTCGAGTCCAAAAATCTAAGATTTCTTTTTCAAGGACTGGATATGAGAATTTGTCTGGCAGTTGTTTAAACATCAAATCAGAATTAGTTTAATTTGCAATAGCATAGAATTCAAAAATAAGTTTTATGCTTCACTTATTATAATATCCTACCAAGAACAGTTAACTCTTTCAAATTGCATCAGATGCTTACTACTTTTTCAATTGGCAACAATGTCTTGATTTATGAGGGGATTCCTGATAAGAAGATTTTTGCTTTCGGGATTACCTTCCCCGCTGGATCTTCGAAAGAGTCTGTAAAATATCCTATTGGTACAGCTCATTTTCTTGAGCACATGATGTTTAAGGGATTTAAAGGGACTGGTCCTTTAAAACTAACACGTAAGCTTGAAGCATTAGGCATTGAAATAAATGCGTTTACCACAAAAGATTTAACCCATTATTATATAAGGGGTTTAGAGAAAAATTTTCTAAAGGCGGCTAATCTATTTGTTAAAACTATTTTTCAGCCTGCATTGAGTAATAAAGATATTGAAAAAGAGAAGCTTATTATTGGGGAGGAAATTCTTTCTTATGAAGACGACTTTGAAGAATTAGTTTTTGAAGAAGCTGATAAACTGCTATTTGAAGGAACTACCTACATGCATCCTATTACAGGTACTCTTTCATCAATAAAAAATATTTCAAGACATAACCTTATTCATTTTCATGATATTCATTATCTCGGTGGTCCCACTGTCTTTTCTTATTCAGGAAAGGAGGGGTATAGTAAGAGATTGCTGAATATTATCAGGCAATCAGCTGGTAATGAGTCAAGTATTGATCAAAGTGGACTTACTAGTAACTACGGTCTTATAGTACCCGATGCAAAGTTATCCAATAGGGTTAAGCAAATTGATGGAACCACCAGCCATTTGTTATGGTCTTTTCCTCTTGGTCGGATTGGATTTGAATCAAGAATTCGCTTATCACTTTTAAACTATATACTAGGCGAGGGGAATAGCTCTAAATTATTTTGGAGACTTCGAGAGAAACTAGGCTTAACTTATCATGTCTATTCTACGATAAATGTATATGGACATCATGCTGTTTTACAGATCTATTTAACTCTCAATCCTAATAAAGTTAGAAAAGCGACTACAGAACTAAACAAGCTTATTGAACAACTTGCTACCCATATTACAGACAAAGAGCTTACAAATGCTCAAACACAGATAGAAACCCAATTAGTAATGGAATCAGAAGACATTACTAATCGCATGCAAGCAAATTCTAAAGACTGGCTAATCTATGGAAGGATTGTAGATATTAGTGAGGTATCACAGATTATTACTAACACTAATGTAGACCATATCGTCAATTTGGCTCAACAAATATCTCTAGATAATGCTATTAAGGTAATATACGAAGGGAAAAGTAAATAATTATTCCCCTGTGCTATCAGCCATTCTATAAGTTAACTTACCATCAAAGATCTCTCTCATGGCTATAAATGTAGGCTTAGGCAATTTTTCAAATTCTTTAGAGATATTGATCTGATCGTAATTAACTTCTTCCGCCTCATCAGTTGCAGAAGGTATTATATCAGCCATTCTGTTTGTTAACTCATCTTTGATATAATCATTAACCTGCCGGGATCGGATACCCATTGCTACTATAGACTGATATATAGAACCTTTTGAGGACTCTTTCATCCTCACCTGAACAGGATTTACAATGTATGTTTCCAACTTACTTAACCATTTGATTTTTGCATAATCTCACAATCTTAAATATAACAATGGAGTATGACTTAAACAAATATAGAGCTTTGGTTTATTTATCAGAAAGTTTGTTCAGAATTTCTTTTTCATAACTTTGAATAGAATCAGGAAATAAGTAAATTGGTATACTGTAAATACTATTGGTATCAACAACATAATGAAGAAGCTTTATTACTCTATTGGAGAGATTAGTAAGATGCTAGGCGAGGAGCAGCATATCCTCAGGCATTGGGAGAAAACTTTTCCGGTATTAAAACCCAAGAAAAACAGTAGTGGTGTTAGAGTCTATAGTGATAAAGATATTGATGTACTTAAAGCAATCAAGATCCTGTTAAGAGATAAACTGACAAGTGTAAAAGAAACAAAAGATATTCTGGCTACTGGAAGAAAGGCTGTTAATGAAGTATTAAAAGATATTTCCCCTCAGCCACTTGATACCAATTTGTCATATACAGACTCTGATAAATCTACTGGTAATAAAAATACTTCTACAAATGAAGTATCGTTACTAATAAATAATGATCAACAGCGGGAAAGTAATAAAGATATTGATAGTTTGTCCAAGGAAGTTGATGCTGCTCAGCAGAGAGATTTCGCGGCCTCAGAACTCTTAGAAATAAAGTCCGTATTATTAGATATCAAAGAGCAATTAAGAAATATTATAAGCAATGAGATTTAAACCAAACTATTGGTATATCTTTCTTAGTTTTGCGATAGAAACAACATCTGGAGATTCACATACATTGAAAAACATAAGGTTAATACTTATTCTGTTTCTAGCAATAGCGTTACCTGGCGCTATGTTTGCTCAGAATAACTATAAAATGACAGTTGTCGGAAAGCATGATGATGAGGTTCTCGGTGTCTTTGTAAACGAGGATGATTCTAAAGTTGCAACATGTAGTCTTGATGAGTCGATTAAGATTTGGTCGATACCGCAGAAGAAAGAAATAAAGACAATGACCGGACACCTGGGTTCTGTCAATAATTTATCTTTTTCTGGTAATGATAAGTTGTTGGCATCTGGTTCAAATGATTATACTGTTAGGATTTGGGATGTTTCTACTGGGGAGCAGAAAAAGGTATTGAGAGGGCACACCGATCAGGTTATAGGAGTGTATTTTTCTCAGGATGATAATTCTACTTTTGTAGCTTCTACTTCTTTTGATAAAACAGTTAAACTCTGGGATATAGAACTTGGTACTGAAGTGAAAACTCTCAGAGCTCATACTGAACCTACTAATAACGTAGCCTATAGTTATGATGGTAAGTACCTTGCATCATGTTCTGATGACAAAGCTATTTATATCTGGAGTACTGATATAACAACAAAAGAACCAATTAAAATGCTTCTTGGCCATGAAGCGCCAGTGTTAACAGTACTTTTTAACTTTGACTCCAGCAAGCTTGTTAGTTCGGATCAAGATGGAACAGTCAAAGTATGGTCTATGCCTTCAGGACAACTTGAAAGAACTATTAAAGCCCATACTGAATTAGTTCAAGATGTTTCGTTTGCAGAAGATAATAAAACAATAGTAACTGCCTCGTTAGACGGGAAAGTTAAACTCTGGGATTCGGATTCTGGTAAGAAGTTAATGGAGTTTGATGCTGGAGTTGAGATATGGTCGGTAGACCTGATAAGTGATGCCTCTGTAATTATACTTGGGTGTGCTGATGGTACAGTCAGATTCCTAACTAAGTCATAACAAATCTTTGATTATCAAATGCTTAACAAAAAAATCACTGTCTTATTGCTAATCATCGCTTGCGGGTTTTCTATATACTCTATAAACTTATTTGCTGGCGGTGCTTTTGGAACAGTTGTTTCGCTAACTGGTAGTGTCTTCAATGAAGTGAACAAAGAGCCACTCACCATTAATATGAAGTTATATGATTCAAATGGGAAACGAGTAGGTGCTACCAGATCAATGGCTGTAGAAAATGGTAGCTACTATCTTACTGGCCTGAAAGCTGGTAAAGAGTATAAAATTGAGATCAGTAAAAAAGGTTTTTTTAAGGAAATCTTTAAAATTAAAGTACCTGATACCGATAAATATCTTGAAGTATCTCGTGATTTTCTAGTCAAACCTCTTAAAAAAGGTATTCAAATACCTATGCCTGTAGCACCTTTTGAACTAAGGAAATCCAAACTGAGATATGGTGCAGATATATTTATCAATGATATGGTAGAATCACTAATAAACAATCCATCAGTATCAGTCGAGATCAAATCTTATCCGGATGCTGAGCTTTCACAGAAAGATGCTCTTAGTTTAACGGAACAAAGATCTAAAGCCTTACAAGATTTTTTCATTTCCAGTGGTATTGAGCCCTCAAGAGTAACTGCAAGTGGTTCCAAGTCAATTGATCCTAAGAACCCCGTACCGACTGAGAAACAGGCAAAGGGTAAAAGGTATATTGGCAAGAGTTATCTTGTGATTAAAGATTTTGATCCTCGAGCTCACATGAAGAAAAGATAGATTGGTTGAATTTTATAATGATGTAATATGGGTGGCTATTTTGCCGCCCATATTAGTTTTTGATCCGATTGGATGTATACTTATTCATAAGAAAATCTTGAGCAATAAATTCTGCTTCACCCTCTTCAAGTGAAGGTTGAGAGTAAGTTTTATCAGATCTCAACTTCCATGATTTGACATTATCCTTCATATAAGCTTCAAGAATTTCCTTTGCTGCTTCTTTATTTTTATCGTCCTTTATTGGAAACATCAATTCTACTCGCTTTTCAAGATTACGAGTCATCCAATCAGCACTAGACATATAAATCTCTTCATTTCCGCCATTCTTGAAATAAAAGATACGCGTATGTTCTAAAAATCTACCTAAAATTGAATAAACTTCGATATTCTCCGAAACACCCTCTTTGCCTGGTATAAGACAGCATATTCCTCTGATGATAAGAATAATCTTGACACCTTTGTTCGAAGCCTTATAAAGTGCCTGTATTACGCCTCGGTGAGCAAGTGAATTAAATTTCGCGATTATCAGACCAGGAGTTTCATCAGAATGAAGCTCAGCTTCTCTTTCTATAAGATCAATGGTTCGATTCCTTAGCTGGAGAGGAGCAATAACAAATTCTTTCCAGCCATGATACATCGAATGTCCAGTCAGATAGTTAAAAAGATGTACTGCATCGAGGGAATACTCATCTCTGGAAGTAAGTATAGCTGTATCGGTATAAAGTCTGGCAGTTGTTTGGTTATAGTTTCCTGTACTCAGATGTAAATATGTCTTAAGCTTATCCTGCTCCTTGCGTACTACCATTGCTATCTTACAATGAGTTTTGAGTCCTAGTATACCATATACCACATGAACCCCAGCTTGTTCTAGCTCACGAGCCCATATGATATTATTTTCCTCATCAAACCTTGCTTTCAGTTCAACAAATGCAGTAACCTGTTTACCATTTTCTGCTGCTTTTTGAAGGGCAGCAATAATAGGTGAATCTCCACCGGTTCGATATAAAGTTATCTTGATAGCAACAACATTTTCATCATTTGCTGCCTGATCCATAAACTTCACAGTTGAATTTGAAAACGAATCAAATGGATGATGCATCATAAGGTCACCTGCCTGTATAGCATCAAAAATACTACTAGGCTTTGACTCAATTTCAGGTAATATACGAGCAGTGAAAGGTCTATCCTTTAAGTGAGGTATATCCAGCTTAAGAAATGACATGAAATCAGGCATATTCAGTGGCCTGTTCATGGTATAGACATCATCCTTTGTAAGCTCCAGATATTCTTTCAAAAGACTAACAAGCACATCTGGCATTGATCCGGAGACTTCCAGTTTTACAGCTGCTCGCCCCCATCTACGTGATTTTATCTGTTCTTCTATTTCTGATAACAGATCTTCTGCTTCGTCTTCAGCAATCTCGATATCAGCATCTCTGGTTACACGGAAGGTATTGGCAACCTTAATATTCATACCAGGAAATAGCAAGTCTGAATAGGCCTTTATGACTTGCTCTATCAAAACAAAATGATAACCTGTTTTCCGATTAAGTGGAAGAAAACGTGGTAATGATTTGGGTATCTGAAGAAAAGCAATTCTCTGTTCGTGTTTTTGATCGTGCCTATCTTCAATCATATATGCCAGATTAAGACTTCTTTCAATCAATCTAGGAAATGGATGAGCAGGGCCTAGATTCAATGGTGTTAGGATAGGGAATATCTTCTCGATGAAATAGCGTTTGAAATATGCTTTATCTCTTTTGGTAAGAGTATCAAACCTATGAATAACAATATTATTTTCTTCTAACTCAGGAACAATTTCTTGGTTGAAAATGTCTGACTGCTTTTCATAAAGAGGTAATAATCTTTCCCGAATCCGAACCAATTGTTCTGAAGGAGTCAGTCCATCGTAAGAAAGATCAGAAACACCAGCCACAACCTGACTCTTCAGACCCGCAACTCTAATCATAAAGAATTCATCTAAGTTCGAAGAGAAAATAGATATAAATTTTAGTCGCTCAAGTAGCGGATGCCTCTTATCTCTTGCTTCTTCAAGTACTCGATCCTGGAACTCAAGTAAACTTAATTCTCGGTTAATATAATTTGAAGTAGATTTAAGGATCTCGTGAGAGGAGTGGTTTTTCATATCTAAATCACTTGAATTTGTTTTTCTTACTAACGGAAAACTTCCTTTCGGCATATCTTGATAGCCAAACAAAAGGTAAACCAATAATAAGATAAACACCAGCTACCATTAAGCCAAAGCCAATATAGTCGTAATATGTTGAGGCAAGTTTTGAATACTGATTGGTGAGCTCAACTATAGTAATAATAGATACAAGTGAAGAATCTTTTAACAAAGAAATGAAGTCGTTTGTCATTGGTGGAATTACAAGTCTGATAGCTTGTGGTAGTATTACGTAGCGAAGAGCCTGGGGTCTTGTCATTCCTAGCGACAAAGCTGCTTCCATCTGTCCGGAAGGTACAGAATTCAGGCCGGCTCTGTAATTTTCAGCCTCATATGCAGCATAGTTAATACCTAATCCAATAATCCCTGCCATAATTGGGTTTAATTTGATACCTAATTCCGGCAGACCATAATAGATCAAGAAAAGCTGTACAAGTAATGGAGTACCTCTAATGATTTCGATATATAATACTGACAAAAACTTGATAGGGGTCGGGCCGTAGACACGCATAATGGCCAGAAGTAATCCCAATATAATTGCCAGAATCATAGCAAAAATTGTTAACTCAAGAGTTTTTAACGCAGCTTCGGCATATAGAGGCAAGCCAATATTGAGATAGAGATTCTTTAGATAGTCAAAATCTTTCTCCTGACTATTAAAAGATATAAATCTCTTATAATTCTCATGCGGATCATTTGCTAAACTATTATCACCCAGGGCTTCACCCAGAACTGGATTCCATAGGTCCCAACTTTCCATAATCTGTCGGAACTCACCAGTAGCAATAATTTTCTGAAGCCCTTTGTTAATAACCGAATCTAGAAAGTATTGATCGTCCTTTACTACTATACCATAATTCACCTCACCGATGGGGCCACCAACAAGCTCAAATTCGTCCCTCCACGCAGCATAGTATTTAGCAACAGGTTCGTCAATTAATACAGCATCAATCTTTTGGTGTTTTAGATCTTCAAAAGAAGCTACTTCGGAAGGATAAGAAGCTACAACAATATCTTCATGATCATTGAGTATCCTTTCTGCAAGGGAACCCCTTAGAGTGCCAACTCGCTTACCAAATAGATCAGAGATTTTATTGATGTCTGTAGTACCATTTCGTACTATTATCTGTTCATAAGTGATATAGTAGACTTCGGAGAAATTAACCTGCTTTGATCTGTCCCCAGTGATTTCTAAGCCATTGATAGCAATATCATAATCACCGCGATTAATACCCGGAATAAGACCATCCCATGAATTCTGTACGAATTTTGTCTCGTATCCGACAGCTCTTCCTATTGCACGAACAATATCGGCTTCAAATCCAATTATTCGAGTAGGATTAGCTGGGTCCTGAAATACATAAGGAGCACCGCTTTCAGCATCAGCAGCCCAACGTATAACCTTTTCTTCACTTTGTGAAAACAAGATTAGCGGGGCAATTAAGAATATAGAGAGGGTTATTAGTCTACTTTTGATCAAGTGATGTGTCCACATTGGTTAGAAAGATATTCAGTCCTTGAATATTCTAAGAAATTCCTTGGTTCTCTCATGCTTGGGAGCTCCAAAGAACTCATCCGGTGTACCCATTTCGGCTATTCTACCCGAATCCATGAAGATCACTAAATCTGAAGCACTTTTAGCGAAATTCATTGAATGAGTCACTACTATTTGTGTCATACCTTCCTCATTCAGTTTAGCCATAACCTCCATTACTTCTTCTACCAGTTCAGGATCAAGTGCCGAAGTAGGTTCATCATATAGCATAACTTTTGGATTCATGGCTAATGCTCTAGCAATCGCAACTCTTTGGGCTTGCCCGCCGCTTAATTCATGGGGCATTCGATCCATATAGAAATCCATCCCAACTTTCTCAAGATTATTAGCAGCAACAGCCATTGCTTCATCCTTACTAATATTTTTGACTATCATCAAAGCTTTAGCAACATTTTCAGCTACTTTCATATGCGGGAAGAGATGAAGACTTTGGAATAACATGCCAATATGAGACCGAAGTTCATGAGATTTCTTTTCAAAAATCTCCTTAATTCTTTGTTCTCTGTTACTTGCATTTTTGACTTGTTCATTGATCGAGTCCAGATCAATAGTAACATCATTAACCCTCATCCTACCTTGGTCAAAGGTCTCTAGGCAATTCAAACATCTTAGCAGTGTTGTTTTACCACAACCGGAGGAGCCAATTACTGATACAAGGTTATTTTCAAAGATATCAAGGTCAATACCTTTTAAAACCTCTGTTACACCAAATTTCTTATGTAATCCCCTAACTTCAACGATAGGTCTATTCGGATTGCTAGTTTTCAATAACTCGCCATATTTTGATAGAAAACTGACATGGAATATAGCAAAGATAAAAGTATTTATCCAATTTGTAGTACGTATGTCAACTCATTGGCATGATTAATCATATTTTATTCTCAATCTTCACTCATCTCATCAATAATACTATCGGTCATAAGTACAAGAAAAGTAAGATATTAATCAAAATCTCAATTCACAGGGTTAATGTTTTATAGCATAATTTTTACTCAACTGCATAGCTAGTAATGAGTAATGAAATCACAAAAAAGGGCTATTGACTGAAATACTCAATGATTCCTTCTGCTAACCAATTAGCAATAGCCTGTCTGTTATCTGGTTGTAATATCCTTTTCTGATCTCGAGCATTCTGTATATTTCCCAGTTCAATAAAGGTAGTTACAGGTTTGGATTTTCTTATGACATATAACCCACGACTTCTTACAGAGCCTTTGTAGCCTCTACCAGGCTGAGCGGCCTGATATTTCTCCTCAAGTTTATCACGAAGAGCATCGGCGATTCTTTCTCCTTTAACAGATCCATCCGCATGATAGAAAAAAATATCAATCTGAGAATCTTTTCGAATGCGGCTATCAACATGAATAGAAATGAAATGATGGTTACTATTTCCTTCCTCATTTTTATCGTATAAATGATTAATCCTATTTACTCTCTGGTGCAACCTCTCAATCTGATTCAAAGGGATTGCCTCTCCCTGACATGTCTCATCATGGGAATTCCAAAGATAAATCTCGTTTCTTATACCATCATTCGGATCCTGAATTATAAATTCGACATCAGCTCCATATTCAATTAGTTTCCGGCCAAGCCTAAGAATAACATCATAGGCATATTCATCTTCATGAAGTATATGCCCATTGTGAGTTCCTATCGCACCAGGATCAGGACCGCCGTGCCCACTCACGAGATAGAAAGTGGTACCTTCAAGCTGGCTACCTTCCAGTTTTACTGCTGAAAACTGCTCTCCAAAAATCGGATAAGAGACAATATCACTTTTAGTTGTTTTCCTACCATCCTTAATTTTAATAAGCCCGGGTTGCTCTCCCTCTGAAGTGATAAAATGAACAACAGGTACCCACAATTCCTTTCCGGTCCTGAAATCCTTTTTCTTAATACCAGATTCAGTAAGTTCATCATTATAGTGCTGTATTGATAAAGCTGTTTGATAATTATCAATACCAACAGTAGTTCTTATATTATTGCCATTAAACTCAAAAATGCGAATTGGTAGTAAATAACGATGTCCTGTATACAAGACAATTTTTTTTGCCGATATATTATTCAATCTGAGAAATTCACTGATGCTCTGACTATCAGCCGACAGCTTATAATGCTTCAGTAGAGATTTAACTCCCTTACCTTTAATTGGATAAGAGGTTACATATTCTTGCGCTGATATGCAATAAGAATTAAAAATTAGAAAAGCAATAGTGGTAAGCAAGAAGTACATGCTATTTCAATCTAGAAGTTTAAGATTAGCACCAAATATAATCTAATATAGAACAAGAATAAAGTGGTATATGGATTATTTCACTCTGCAAGCAATATTACCTAAATTGTATAATCCAGCTTGACAAATAGTATTCAAGATTAAGGTATATGAAACAACTGTATATTTTTTTATTAGCATTATTTTTTTATCACCCGATTGAAGCCCAATACTATTTAGGTACAGGAGTTAATTACAACGCTCTTGCTGGCGAATCAGCTGACAGAAATAAAAATTCTCTGGGCTATCATGTTGAATTTGAGAATCGTTCTGTATGCTGGTTATGGTTCGGTGTGCATGCTGATTATATTAACCTGGAACCCCTGGATGATTATCCGCTATCTCAACCATACTATGAATCTATCTTGTCTATATCGCCAACAATAAGATATAATTACCTTTCTCTTGACTGTAATAGTTATGATTTGGTACCATATCTTAAGTCCCAGATTAATTTAGGTTTAGCTAATAATTCTGATGAACTAAGTAGAATGGGTATGGGTACAACATTTGGTACCGGGATAGCTTACTCAATTAATCTATGGGACCAATGCTGGATGATTGATATGGGTATAGATTGGATATCACCGAATAATATAATTCTTGCCGATGGTAGATTACCAATCTTTTATTATCAAGCTGATATTGCTCTAAGCTGGAGGATCCAGTGATTAAATTATTTATTCCAATTATACTAAGCGTTTTAATTGTTATATCCTGTACACCTGAAATTCAGGTACGTAAGGATGATGCAGTTAGGCTGAATTTAGATAGTGTTCATTATTTATCTAATGATCGATTTCCCAAACCTGGCAAGATAAATCCAGCTATTGAGCCTAATTCGGGCAGAAAAAGAAATCCTTCTGTGTTGAGAGGAACAGTTAAGACGGTTTATTTGAATAAACAGAAATTTATAGATAGTTCCGGAACTGAGAGGATAGTAGAATCTTATTACTATGTTTTTATTGATAGTTTGGCTTATAGTAGTGATGATATCAAGTATGAATATATTCCTATCGGGTTAATTGATAATATGGGACATAAAATCGGATTCCCAGATTCAACTTTCTGGGTTGAAAAATATAATAATCCTATGGACCCACCGGAAATAAGGCAGTTACCGATCGAAGTAAAAGAAATTGATGAATGTGAGTGCGGAGATCTGTCAATTTCCATCCCTCCATGCGAGGGTTGTAAGCCGATTGATATTAGTTGTCCTTTCCCTTGGGAAGAAAGAGCTAAAAATAGGAATTGGTATTTCTTAGAAACAAAATTCACATACTCATTCTATAATGATTTTAGGATACGAGATGAGTCAGGAATTGTAGAAAAATATCCAACTGATGCCGGGTCTGGTGATCTGACAATAGGGTATAGATTTGGCGATCAGAGTGGTGAGCATTTTGGATTGGGAGTTCTTTTCTCTACTGGAATACCTCTTTATGCTCCGACAACCCGAGAAAGGATTTTCAGACCTCAAGTAATGCTATATGGCAAATATCAATTCGATGAACTATGGTGTATGTTTCCGTTTGTTTATGGAGCTTTTGGTGTTACGGTAGACGAAGCTTCACTTTATCTTGGAAGAGTTAGTTATAATTTAGATGTTGATGGTTGGCTTGGTCTGGAGCTTTGTGATTGCGAGAATGAAGGAAGTATTGATGGTAGATTGGAATTAGCCCAACAAGCCGCTTTGAAATCACCTGATATCGATCTTTCATTACCAATCTCTTGGGGGCTGGGTGCAGGTGTTGACATACCAGTTCATAAATATTTTGATTTGAGTTTTGATCTAGGATACAGATATGTTAGTTATGGAGATGAGGTTAGACTCTATGGATATTCTATTCCAACAAGAGTTGGAACTGGGATGTTCATATTACGTGGAGGTTTTGCATTTTGAAAGACTATAGTAAATCAATATATATTCTGACGATCTTCAGTTTACAGCTTTTTATAGTATTGGGATGTTGTGACTGTTTAGACCCAGCTGAAGACCCAACTGAGTTACCCTGTAGCGTCAGAGAAGTTACTATCACTATGTTTGATGCCAGGGTTAACATTTTAGAAGGCAATTTTGATGAAGATCCGGAATTAGATACAATTTATGATCCGGTAGACTCATACAATATACATGCCTTTAGATTTGGTAGCGGTAATAATACCGGATCGCTTGACAACGATATTAGATTTGATAAAGATGAAGGCATCGATCGCATTGCTGTAGAAGAGTATAGTATTCCAAATTTCAGATATAAGCTTGCAATTTTTGACAATGCTCCGGCAAATGAAGATATAAATGGTGATATTCTAATTGAAGATGTTCAGATAACTGACCCTGGTATTGATTTCGCGATTATGCGCGTGAAGGGTTATATCGGTTACTACAGGCAGGACTTTTGGAGTGAATCTTCATCACGGTTCTGCGAGTATATTAGGACAAATAATGACGATATAATTGAACGTTTTATTTCATCAGATGGCAATCAGGATTATTCACAATATGGTGCTGATATACAACCTCCTCGGCTCGTTACCACTAGTATTAATGATAACTTTGGGATTATTGATAATAATGGCAATATTATTATTGAGAATATAGATGATCTCACTAATGATATTGATGGCTTTACACCTGCACAACTCCAAAATTTTGCAGCGCAGATTGAAAGGAAGAGATTAGATATTTATTCGATAAGAATCGAAGTAGGAGATGTTTTCTACTACATAGCTGATAATGGTCGAGAATATTTGTTTGCTGTAATAAGTATTGACGAGAGAGATAGCGAAGGTCAGCAAGATCCGGCTGTTAAGAAACGTGTTTCAATAATATTTTCTGAGCTATAATGGCAAATAGTTTCTCAATTTTAGTATTCAGCTTCTTAGTTATGCTATTTATCAATAGTTGTGCTACTAATGATACCACCGCTAATACTGATTCGCGGAAAATGCTACTTCCCGAAGGAAATTTATCGAAAATAACGGGATACGATACAGAAACAAATAAAGCAATTATTGACTCTAATTATAATACAAATAGAGACGATATAGCACCAGCACTTTCCATTAATAGGATAAATCGAGATGGTTATTTAGACTTTTGTTCGGAAGATATGGATGCTCTAAGACATATTGGTGACATCAGGCCATCAAAATATCTTACACAATCTGATTTTAGACGAAATACAGACAGCCTATTATTCTTCAGTTATCTTACCGATTATATTGAATCAATAACTTTTACTTCCGCAAACGAAGGTTTTATTTCTTTATCACACCCACCTTCAGAAGATTTTGCTTTAAAGTCCGGACTGAAAATAAAAGGTATTGGTGGAGGTACCGATATATTCTATTTCAAACTTAGCCCTGATGCTACTGGATTTGGAACACTTACCGGTATTGATGCCATCAATTCTGAGTTTTGGGATTCCCATCCATATGCTTCAACAAGGATAACTGGCAAGGACACTGTGACTGTAGTTATTTGGTCCTCCGATAATAGAAACGGAAAAGCTTTTATAAGAGCTAACTACCAGGATGGACAGTCCATTAGAATTAATGATACAGATATATATTACATATTTTTGGTTAACGGGCAAGCAGTCGGTCAGCCCAAACCATTAAAAGGTGAAATCTCTCTCAATGATTCAAATGAGGGCTCGCCCTTTGCTCATTGTCTCTGCAATAATACCAACTGGTTATTTTTTAGTTCGAACAGGAACAATGCGCCAAATAATTATGATATATATGCATCTCGTATCAGTGTTGATTTTGCCGAACTTGTAATTGATGTAATAGAACCACCATTAAGATTAGACGATACAATAATTCCAATCCTTGACAAAAATGATTCAATAATAAAATCTATACCAGCGTCAATTAATTCTAAATTTGACGATAGATTTCCTTTTGTACTTAACTCGTTAGCTAGCAATCCATATTTGTTTCTCTCATCTAATAGAATCTCAGGAAAGGTTGCAATCTCTGACAGCACTTATTACAAATCGATTGGTGGATATGACTTATACTCATTTCAACTTGATAGTTTATTTAGATGCCGTGATGAACCCATAAAACAAGGTAAATACATTTTAGAAGTTCACGTACTTGAGACCAATCCGGGAAATAAACCTGTTAGTAATCAAGTGATTGAAGTTGATGGGGCCGAACAAATAGCATCAAATCAGTTCGTGCTCGAACAAGGGAAATGCTATACAGTATATGGTGGTTCTAGTGAATCAGGTTATAGACTTGACAAAGAAGAAGGCTATATTGATTATTTTTATTTCGAACCAAAGCTAATCACCGATTTTTCTAAAATACTTAAACATGAGAAATCCAATTTCTATGATACCACATTCACTGATATTCCACATAGATTGAAGTCAAAACTTGGAACTATAGATTATGATACCATTATCGATTTTATTCCTAGAGATGAATACTCGGTGAAGACTATTACATACCGTACAATATCATTCAATGATGGTTTTGGTATGACTAGCAGCAAGTTCTATTTAGCAAAAGATATTTCTGACAGCACGGTTTATTTTTCGGGATTGATCCCTGACACCAATGATAGTTATGTACTTAAAGATGAAAAGCCTATTGAGGATGATCTTATAAGAAGTGTAGGAACAACTTTGTCAGAAATCTGTGTTCCTGATAGTATAATATCTGAAGACATGATAATCCGTGATACAGTTTGGCTTTCCAGAAGATTTAAGGGATTACCTAAAAGCCGTTTAGATATTACATTAGTTGATGTTTGTGAACCGGATAAGCCTGTGCATCAGCCAGTTATCCAGGTATATTCTGATAGCAAACTTGTAGCCAATGAAAATTCTTCTAAACTTATTGTGGAGCTTGAACCTAACTCAGTCTACAAAATTAGTGGTGGCAGTAATATGCAATCGGTAGATTGCTTCTCATATCCTGATGTGATATTACATGGCTATCAAGCTTTTGATGGCCAGTGTCAGATTAGAAGAGAGAACTACTATATTAAAGGTGCTGAGGTCAGTTCTAAATTTGATCCGCTAGATACAAGTAGTATGCTAAGAGATACGGTAATATATGATACTATATTTATTAAGTCTCATTATTCAATCAAGCCACCATGCGAAATAGCATTTACAACTCTAAAAGGCATTAATAAGAATGTACCTTATTTTCAGACGGCATTTTGGGAGGTTAATACTTCTGAAAATTTAGGTGACTATGATATATCAGGCTCACATTTGTATTACTTAGGAGGGGCTGGTTATGAAACAGATAATAGACTTGCTACGAGCAGCAAGTTTATAGAGCTTCACCCAAAAGGGCAGTATTTTCCTAAATGGAAGGGGAGTGATACAAGAGAAAGGCTACAAAGGATCAAAGACTATAAGCTATATGCGAAAGAGGTTGATAAGAATCTAGAACATATTAGTCAAGTTATAGCTAGCGAGAGAATACCCCAGTTCATGCGACTACAGAAGCTATCACCAACGGCTAACCATAAGTTAATTATTGAACTTGAGGCAGTAAGCGATAGAAGACCTGTGAAGCAAGGGGTGTATACTGGTACTGAGGTAGTCAACTATACTCAAGCTGAATTTGATGAAGCAAACGGCATGATAAATTCTGAAATAGTCACTATACATCCAAATGCTCAGTTGGGTGCTGATAATGATACACTTTCAAAGCTAAGAGCATGGTTTGGTTATAAAGAACTTGTCAAGAAGTTAAATAACTTTGAAGGGTTTGCATCTCTTTTAGGTAGTACAAAAGTGCTGACTCCGGAAAATATACTTAATGCTGAAGATTATCGGGCTAGAATAGAAACAGCTGATATAATTATTACAGCTAAAGGCAATTTCGCAGATTCAAAATCAAAAGCAAGTCTTAGTAGCTATGATAGAGATAATCGTGATGAGAGCTTTTATCTCTACGATTCAACCCGAAAAGTAAACATTACTGTTAGAGTGATGATTTATGAAAACGAAAAGCTTATTGAGCCTAGTTGTTGCAGTCCAGACTACAAGACAAGTAATCTGCTCTCTGTAGAAGATTACGAAAAGTTATATTTGAAAGAAGAAGAAATCAGATAAAGGAAAAGAATGAGTATAAGAACTATAAATCCAAAAGCTGTATGGGAATTATTTCATGATATTACACAGCTACCGCGTCCTAGTAAAAAAGAAGATAAGATCATTAATTGGTTGATTGAATTTGCGAAGAAGAGGGGATATAATTATAAGCAGGATAAAGTAGGTAATCTTACTATTAGTGCACCTGCCACACCTGGCATGGAAAACAGAAAAAAAATCTGTATCCAGGCACACGTGGATATGGTTACCGAAAAAAATCGTGAAATTGAATTTGATTTTGATAACGATCCTATTGATACTTATATTGATGGTGATTGGGTGAAAGCAAATGGAACGACCCTTGGTGCGGATAATGGCATGGGCTTGGCCATGGGGCTGGCAATAATTGAAAACAATGATATAACCAGACCTGCTACTGATATTCTGTGTACAGTCGACGAGGAAACAGGTCTTACAGGAGCTAATCAGTTATCGCCTGACTTGATTGATTGTGATATTCTGATTAATCTTGATACGGAAGATTTCGGACATTTTACTATTGGGTGTGCTGGTGGAATTAACACAGTTGGTGAGTTTCCAATTGATATGGTGCAAACTAACTCTAGTGAGAAGTTATCATTCTTTGAAATGGGGATAAAAGGGTTAAAAGGAGGCCATTCCGGGCTTGAGATCCATACTCCAAGAGCCAATAGTAACTCTCTTTTATTTAGATACTTATGGAATATCACTAAGAGATTTGATATAAAAATTGCTTCAATCCAAGGTGGTAATAAACATAATGCAATTCCCCGAGAATCTTATGTAAGATTTGCTATTGATAAAGATCATTCTGAGGTCCTTGCGGATTATACAAAAGAATTTGAGCAGATACTTCAGACAGAGTGGTCTTCCTCTGAGCCAAATTTGGTTGTTGATCTTCAATCTATTAATAGTATTGAAAAATATATTCAACCTTCGCAAGTAACGAGTATAATTGAATCCTTGTATACCCTTTATCATGGTGTCTATAGAATGCATCCTGATATCGAAGGATTTGTACAAAGCTCAACAAATTTTGCTGCGATTGCTACAGAAAACAATCAGATAACTGTTCTTACCTCGCAACGTTCTTCGCTGAATTCCGAAAAGTACCATCTTGCCAATATTATCCGAACGCAGTTAAATCTTGGTGGCGCTGAAACTAAATTTACTGATGGTTACCCTGCATGGGAGCCGTCAACCTCCAGTCAAATACTGGGAGTTGCAGTTGATATTTATAAGAAAATGTTTGGGAAAGAACCTGCAATAGAAGCTGTTCATGCTGGTCTCGAATGTGGTATAATTGCAGAAAAATCAAGTGGTCTTGATATGCTATCCTTTGGCCCTGATATTCGTGAAGCTCATACTCCTCAAGAAAAAGTATCAATCAGCTCGACTAAAGAATGCTGGGATTTATTACTTGAGATTATTAAGAATGTACCTGCCAAGTAGTTTAGATCTATTTCATCGAGAACAAAAAAGGCTACCAAAGTTAGGTAGCCTTTTTTCTACTAATATTTAGATACTTTTAAAAAACTTTGAATGCAAAAGTAAATGCCACTGAAGCATAGTCATCAGGGCTTATAGAATTAAGTAGATCATTTGTCGCTATATAAAAATCCAGGACAGGGGTTTCATACCCGATACCCAAAGCCCATCTGATAGAACCAGTTCTATCATTACTCAGACCAGTAAGCAATGATGGTATCCATTCACCCGGCTGCCAATGAGCACCAGCCGATATTCTTGGCATAGTAGAATTTACAGCAGTATCATCAAATCCCTGGTTATAATCTAAAGCAAGATCCAAATCACCCCAGTCATCAATATCAACTGGAAGATGGAAGCCAATTCGTAAAGTTGTTGCCAGCGGGCTTTCAAAAGAATTACCAACAATTTCATTAGTCAGACCATCATCTAAAAGTGTATCGATTTTATCATTTTTATAAAGACCATCTATTGTTGGGTCAAGAGAGAACTCTTCTACTTCAGCATTTGTATCCCAAGTCATCGACCCAATATCGGTTACACCAATTGAGACATCTAGATCTTCAATTTCAGCTACAAATCCAATATCAAAACCGATACCGCTTCCAACACTCTCAGGGAAGGCAATACCACCATCTTCATTATCAGATAGATCACTAAAAATATTCAAACCATTTAATGCATCAGCAAAAGCTGAGTTTCTGGTTCCACTAAACGAACCACTTATTTGATTATATTCATTAGTACTTATCGATCCAGCTGATGTCTGAAGATCAGTATAGGCAAACCCCTGATAGTATTTTAGGGCAATACCACCGTATAGGCTTTTTAACATCATATCACTATCATGATAAATGTATCGGCTGTATCTAAACTGATAAGACCTGGTATACTGAAACTGTAATGCTGTTTCGTCAAAATCATATGTCCTATTTCTTTGGTTACCAAATAAAAGTACATCGGCTAATTCTTGATCGATTGCCAGCCTTGCTCCGCCATAGTCATGAATAGAAAAGCCAAATGCACCAATTTCAGGGTCAGGCTGGAAACTAACTGCAAGAGCATTTAGCCTACCTGAAAATAATACTTCTCCCGTATCATCAAATAACCCTAAAAATCTCTGCTTATCTTCATTATCCAGTACTCTTCGATTCCCATCATCATCGCCACCAAAAAAATAATTGAAATCCTCAAGAGGCATTGCTGTAATTGCGGCTCTGGTTGAGAAGTTTGGTATAACAATTCTGAAAAAGGATGTGTCGGGTGAAAGAGCCATCACCGCAGGGTTTTTAGAAATAGGTAGTATTTCATGATGGTAGGCATTACCTGTATTTCCCATACCCATAGAGCGGGCGTCAGATACCCCAAATCCACCATACTGTGCAAATAGAAAAGAAGGGATAATAATAGCTAATATTAAAAATAGAATTCTCATTGTGCTTCCTCCTCATCTTCTTCATCCAAATCAACTTCAACTGTAATATCTGCCCAAGTCTTGATTGAGATAATTTGATCTGGCGAGAAGAATGGCTTGTCATTCTCACTATTAGTCGAGATCTCAACTTTAAATCTTGTTGAATATGAATTTCTAAATGAATCCATCTCGTTTTCATCAATCAACACGGAGTCTCTATAAATCTTCTTTACAAAATCATTACCAAATTCTGCTTCACCAGTACCTAGCTCCAGGGTCTTACTGAATAGCAGATTATTACTCTGGCCAAGAAACTCCAGATCAATATTAGTTAGAATAGGTACTTCATTCTCAAGCTCATAGTAAAGCATTATTCTTTTTGCTCGTTCCAGATTCTCTCTGTCATCATCGGTAAATTTAATATCTTCATTTTCAGTAAATCCTGCTTGATTGATAGACATTACGCTACCAACCTCAATATATAAGTCAATATCCAGTTCATCGATGTCGGATACTTCGCCACGTTCTTCGCTTGGATTCAGTAATGTAGTACCTCTTACAAAAACCCTTTGTGGCATAAATGCCAGAAATTCGGATAGATTACTATTTTCAGTATCATAAACAAAATAATATTCACCATCTATGAGCACAATATCATTTAATTGACTTCCATCTTTCTGAGTTAGTAGGATTTGATTACTTTCATAAATTCCAACAATAACCGGGCTTATCAACGATGCCGAAAATGGATTCTGATTTGGAGAATCATAATTGATATTAAGATACATTCTTGCATCGTGGAATACTACCTTGTTTCTTAACTCTTCAGTGTCCTCAGGAATCTCAAAGTCTATTTCTTCATTAACATTGCCAAGTTCTCTTGGCTCTAAAGTACCATCAACATAGCTAAATCTTGTATTAGATATATTAATGAACAGATCAGAAGTCTCGGGCGAAAGGTTACCCGAAGCATCAAGTTCAAGATATAGTTCATCAGGATTGGAAATACCAGTAGGATCATAGACATAACCAGCAATCGAACGGCTTTCATCTAACTGACCAAATGCCGGTGCTGGGCCACTAATCGAAAAAACTACACCATCTTTGGTGAGTGCAGGTATTGTGACGGTTACATTCATCGGTTCCGATGACGGATTCTGATATGTAATCCGGATTATACCATCAGTAATATTAGCACTGTTTATCAAATTATTGCCAGCTATTTTATAGATAGCAGAAGTATCTAATGTACCTACAGGCACATCTCTGACTACATATTGTTCGTCAATTAGCCCATCAGCATAATCACCAACATATACTGTCCTTTGATATGTTTGGGAAGTAATTCTGTAGATATAAGGATCAAGTGTAGAATCAATTCTTACTTCTTCATCCAGGTTTATTATATCTCCCAATCTGTATTCTTGTTGAGTAATTGGTAGTCGTGCTTCAGTGTCCCAAATTGGGACAGTAACATCAGTGGGAAAATCAGCACAACCCCACATCAGATAAGAAAAGAATATTATTTGTATGATTCTTTTCATATAATACTCCATGATTATTAATAAAAGGGAAAGGCCCAAGAAAGATGTATTCGGAAGTTACTGCCCCTATTAGGATAGGGTATAACAGGTAAATATCTTTCCGAAAGTATGTTCTCAAAAACCAACCTTACATTTGCATTTCCTAATTTGGCCATTAAGTAGGCATCTAGTAAAATAGTATTTACTGGTTCATACGGATTCAAATAATATAGTTGCGCATAACTATCAAAGAAAAAAGGATTCATATTTCTAAGGTAAGATGAGCGGAGCCCTAATCGAGCTACACTTTCAGCCACCTTGATTTCCGAAAACAAATCAACCTGAGCTTCAAAAGAAATATCATCCAAAATACTAAACTTCTCTACTTTTGCTGTTGTAGATAAATATAGATCTGAGTTACTAAAAACAAAATCCATATAGATTGGCCAGACAAAATTAGCTTGACTTCCTAAATTATCCATTCCATTTGTTACCTGCCCCGATATCGCATGATGGTATTGAGAATATGAATGGTAAAATCCTTCAAGACTGAAAACAGTGTTATTGCTAATCTGTAGAACATATGAGGCTATTACTGATCCAACTGTAAAAGAATTCACAAGTGATAGAGGATTAAGCTGATTTATATTATTAAAAGAAAGATCAATCTCAATAGCTGATAATGTATCAATCTTATATCCCAGACTACCACCATAATTAATATTATTGTACTGATTAGAGAAGTTACCCCTTGCTCCTACACCAACCTGAAAACCAATTAGATCAAGGTTAAGATAACCAAATGGAGAGAAACCAGATCTATAGAAATTTTCATTCATTCCTAAAGCTAATCTTCCATCGAATCCGAAAGAAATATCACTCTCATTAATCTTAGTCGTGATTATTTGTCTAGTTGAAATTATAGAACCAGATGGGTATTGATTACCTGCTATACTATCATAAATTGGTACCTGATAATCATTGTATAAATAAGTTAGATTTGAATTCAAAACAAAAGTAGTATCATTATCAAATGACTGGCTATAGTCGAATTGAAGAATATGATTTAGCTCTCGAAGATTAAACTCAGGATCAAGATATTCTGCCGTACTAGGGTCAAACTCGTTAGTTGAGACATATGGTTTTGTTTGGTCAGTTAAAACTATACCACCATTGTCCTGCATAAACTGATTGATATAACTATAACTTATAGATAATGATGAAAATTCAGAGGTGTTAAATCTATAACTCAGGAAAATATTCATATTATCTAATAATTGACTTTCATACTCAGTGCCACCACCAAAAGATTTAAACCCAATATATAGATTTTGGTTTGGTAATATGTTTTGGGAAAAAAGACCATCTCCACTTATGAAATTTTCACCGGCATCAAAGTATGAGATCGAGGTATAAGGAGCTGCGGTATTGAAAACTCTCTGTTGATAATTGATAAATATTTGATTGTTTTCACTCAAAACAGCTGCTTTTGAACCCTTATATATCTCAATGTTTTCAAATTGGTCTACAGATAATTGATTAATATTAATTGCAGAGTTGGTCGCAGAGAATAGTTGTGCACCGTTAATGCCAACAGCATGATACCCAGGTAGGGAACCGAAAAGTCTATTAGAACTTTTATAGGCCCAATTGCTAGGATACAAATATGCATCATTACGGTAATCTGAAATTAGCTCACCAATATCACCAGCTGAAAGGAATGTTAGATCGGATTTGTTAAGTACTATATCAGGTACAAGTACATTACCCAATCTATTATGCAATGCAAATGGTGTATAAAATATAATACTATCGGATTCTACAGGTGTATCAATAGCTATAGAATCAGCAACTATGTCTATATCATCTTGCGCATAAACTATATAGTCTTCCAAAAAGAAGAAGAATACTACAATCAGAAGTAATCGACCAATGCGCAAGTCAACTCCTTAATTACAGTAGGGTTGCTTGGCCATTAGTAGCACTATTTTCATCAGAATCTTGAGAATCAGAAATATTATCTTCATCTTTCGATACAATCGTAATATCAGCTATAGTATCATTTGCATCGAGTCTTATCAACTTAACACCCTGGGTATTTCTACCAATAGTACGAATTGCTGCCATATCCTGTCTGATCAATACTCCACTTTGAGTGATAACCATTAAATCCTGAGAATCAAGGGCTGGCAAGAAACCTGCTAGTTCACCGGTTTTATCAGTTATATTCATTGCAATAACCCCTTTGGCTCCTCTTTTCGTTAATCTGAAGTCTTCGTATCTTGTTCGCTTACCATATCCCTTTTCACCTACAACAATTACTTGTTCATCAGGTCTTCTAATAACAACCATACTTACAACATAGTCGCCCTGCGACAATGTTATTCCTTTCACTCCAGTAGCAGTTCGGCCCATACTTCTAACTTCAGACTCACGGAATCTACAAGCCATTCCTTTTCGAGTAGCTAAAATGACGTCATGATTCCCATCAGTAATTTCGGCCCTGATCATCTCATCACCTTCATTGAGATTAATAGCTATAATCCCATTCTGGCGAATATTATTATAGCTCATGAGATCTGATTTTTTAACAGTACCAAATTTAGTACACATCAAAATATACTGATCTTCAGTAAACTCTTTTACAGTGATATAAGCAGTAATATTTTCATCGGGTTGCTTCTGAATTACATTTGCTATCGAGCGACCTTTAGACTGTCTGCTACCTTCTGGTAGATCAAAGACTTTTACTCTATAAACTCTTCCTTTATCTGTGAAGAATAATAGGTAGTGATGGGTTGATGCTTGAAATAAATGCTCAATGAAATCTTCTTCACGCGTACCAGTAGCGCTGGAACCTCGTCCACCTTTATTTTGGCGTCTATAGTTAGATACTTTAGTACGCTTAATTAGCCCTTGTTTGGTAATAGTAACTACTACATCTTCATCAGCAATCATATCTTCTAGGGTGAACTCCGCAGCATCCTTTACTATTTCAGTTCTGCGCTCATCACCATATTTTCCAGTAACTTCCTCCAATTCTTCGCGGATGATACTAAGCTGCAATGCTTTCGAAGCTAATATGGAGCGTAGTCTCTCAATAGTTTCGATAACTTCTTTATATTCGGCCTGAATTTTGTCACGCTCTAAGCCAGTCAGCCTCTGTAGTCGCATTTCCAAAATAGCTTTAGCCTGAATCTCAGAAAGTTCAAACCTTTCCTGAAGTGCTTTGGATGCTGAATTCGGATCTTTTGACTCTCGAATAACCTTTATTACCTCGTCAATATTATCCAAAGCAATAATGAAACCTTCAAGAATATGTGCTCTTTTCTCAGCAGCATCAAGCTCAAACTGGGTTCTACGTACTACTACTTCATTTCTAAAGTCAATATAGTGCTGAAGTATTTGTCGGAGAGTTAATACTTTGGGTCTGCCATTAACCAAAGCAAGATTGATTACACCAAAAGTAACCTGCATCTGAGTATGCTTATAAAGGTTGTTCAAAACAACCAAAGGTATTGCATCTCTTCTAAGGTCAATAACAACCCTAGTACCATCTCGGTCAGATTCATCATTGATACCTACTATACCATCAATTGTTTTCTGATTACGAAGGTGTGCAATTTTCTCAATCAAATTTGCCTTATTCACCTGATAAGGTAATTCAGTAATTACTAAGGATTGTTTTGAACCGGTTTTATTTTCTTCAACATTAACTCTAGCTCTTATAACAACCCTGCCACGACCAGTAGTATATGCATCTCTTATTCCAGAAATTCCATAGATAATACCGCCTGTCGGGAAGTCCGGGCCAGGCACCATCTCTAATAATTCTTCGTCGGTTACTTCAGGATTTTCAATAATACTAATAATTGCAGCAGAAATCTCTCGAAGATTATGAGGCGGCATATTTGTAGCCATACCTACCGCGATCCCTGAAGAACCATTGACTAATAGATTAGGTACAACTGCAGGCAATACAGTTGGTTCCTGAAGAGACTCATCAAAATTCGGACGGAAGTCTACAGTGTTCTTGTCAATGTCACGAAGCATCTGGGTAGCTAAACTTGCCATGCGACATTCAGTGTATCTCATGGCAGCCGGAGGGTCACCATCCACAGAACCATAATTTCCCTGACCATCAACAAGCATATATCGCATTGACCATTCTTGGGCCAAACGCACCATTGCATCATATACTGAGCTATCACCATGTGGGTGATATTTACCTAAAACTTCCCCTACAAGCCTGGCAGATTTCTTATAAGCCCGGTTGGGTTGCATCCCCAGATCCTGCATGGAATAAAGTATTCTGCGATGCACTGGTTTAAGTCCGTCTCTTATATCCGGGAGAGCCCTAGATACTATTACTGACATCGAATAATCGAGATACGAATTTTGCATCTCATCTTCAAGAAGCGTAGGAATGATCTGATCTCTACCTAGCAGGGACATATATTATTTTAGTTATTTGACAGGATATATTAACTAACAAATATAAGCAATAGATAAGTCCTTTCATAGTCAAAGATTAGTACAACAATTTGCATATTGCATACTACTTTTATGTAATGCCTTCTAAAGAAAATCCGAATAATGCCAACTCAACCGGATCTGAAAACTGTATATGATCAGCTCAAAACAAAAAAGAGAGCTTTTGCCAGAAAGAAGAAAGATACCTCTTATCGGGTACCAGTATGGTGGACACTAGATTACATCCATAATATTGATAAAAAAGTATCATCGACTGATACTGGTAATAAACCTCTTGAAACTATAATCAGAACAGATTTTTTTGATTATCATCTCTCGAGCATTGAATACCTTCTTTCCCTTCAGGATAAGTCCTCAGAGCCAAGAATCGACAAGGAAAACCTTTCTTCATCTTCATGTTATAATATGTTTATGCGTTATGCTACAGCATATACGCACTCTGAAAAAAAGGAATCGAGTGAATTGTTTTCAAACGATGGTACAATCCTGAAATCTATTTCCTTGCTACCCTTGCTATCAGTCATGGGATTTAACCATATTCATTTATTACCGGTTACTACCATAGGCCGACATAACAGAAAAGGAAGTTTAGGTAGTCCGTTTGCTGTTAGAAATCCTTTCATGATTGAGAGTTCACTGTGCGAACCCATATTGGAAATAACTCCCGAAGATATGTTTTCGATCTTTGTTGATACATGCCATCGATTAGGAATATCTGTATCAGCAGAATTTATACTACGCACAGCTTCTATTGACTCTGATATGGCACTTGAAAATCCTGAGTGGTTTTATTGGATTAGTAGTAAGGTAAAAGATAGAAGACCGGATAGTAACTCTGATTCGCAGTATGGCAGACCTAATTTCGCTAAAAAGGTGCTCAGAGAGATAAATGATAAAGTCGGTAAGGGAGATTTTAAGAATATCCCCCAACCAAGAGAACAGTATCGAAAATTGTTTACATCTACTCCTGGGAAAGTCGCTAGGGTAGAAGATAGAATTGTTGGTTTTCTTGACAAGAAAAATACTGCTCGTATTCCACATGCTTTCTCTGACTGGCCTCCTGATGACAATCAACCTATTTGGTCAGATTGTACTTATTATAAAATATTTGATCATCCTGAGTATAACTATATTGCTTATAATACAATACGCATGTATGATGATGAACTAATAAGTAGTGAATCTCAGAATACAGAACTCTGGGATCATTTAACGAGTGTTATTCCTTATTGGATAGAAAAATTCAGACTGGACGGAGCACTAATAGATATGGCTCATGCTTTGCCTAAGCAGCTTATCATTGAAATAAAGAACAAAGCCAGACAAGCATCAGATAGATTCTTTCTTATGGGAGAATTCTTTAATGATAGTGAGCTAACAGGGCAGTACTTTGATGGAATTGTTGGTAACATGTGTCTGTCCAACAATGATGTTAAATTATTCAAGCAATCCTATTATAATGTACTGTGTGATAATAAATCACTGATCATACTAAGTGGTGAAAATCATAATACACGGAGGATTGCTACACACTCGGACAAAAACTATGCATTATTTATAACTGTAATTAACAGCCTTCTTCCTGGAATATATTTTATTCTCAATGGTAGTGAAGTAGGTGAAACTTCACCTATGAATATGGGTCTTGGTTTTGAAGAAACTGAAACTCAGATGCTAAATCCGAATGAAATGGCACTTTTTTCATCTAAGGCGATAAGCTGGGACAGTGATTTTAATATGATCAATACAATAAGAAATATGAATGCTGTCAGATCTGAAATTTTCAAGGCGGGTATTCCAGAATATAGTGATATACAGATAATAGATGACCATCTTAGTTTTACAATTCGGAAGCATGATAAACCATTACAAGTGTATTGCAATTTTGGTAACAACGATTGGCATATTAAAAATACTGATAGAGAAATCAGATATAAATTAAATGTGGATCATGATAGTCAAGATTTAGTATTAAAATCTTTTGGGGTTATAATCATTGAATAAGCCTGCGATTATAATTGCTCGGCGTTATCTTTTCAGTAGGAAAGGTGAATATAACTTTGTAAACATCAATTCGGCTGTAGCTGTTTTGGGTATAACATTTGGATTGGCAGCAATAATAGTTGTTCTTGCAGTGTTCAATGGTTTTCAGGATCTAACATTGGAATCATTAGAGAGAAACACACCTGATCTGATAATAAGTAATGTAGATGAAGCATTGCAGGAACAGACAAGATCTTTTTCAACTTTTTTATCCAAATCTTCAAAAGTTGTCATAAGAAACAATAGAGAATTTAGTACTGCTGAATTAAAAAAATATTACATAACAGATAAAAGAAAATCACCTCCAATTTATGGTCTGGGTAGAGAAGTTGAGTTCAATCTTTTATATATTCCTGGTAATATACAACTCGATAGGGCTGGAGGTACGCTATCTAGCTTGAGTATTACAGAACCGGCGGCACTTGAGATGTCTATTAATCTTGGTATGATCCCTACATTTAATACTTATCCACTTAAGCATCTATTTGCTGCGTCAGACATACAAAATCTGATTATACTATTTGATAGTTTACCCGATAATACTATCACAAGTCTATCTAATTATCAACTTGAAGTATTTAGTGATAAACAAAATCTAACTCAGCTTCAGAGGTGGCTTGATAACAATGGGTACCATTATCAGACATGGGAAAATAATAACAAAGACATACTTTCCGTATTATATATCGAAAAACTCTTTGCTTCATTTGTTATGTTTATGATAGTCTGTATAGGCCTATTCAATTTACTAGCAGCTGTTTCAATGCTAATCACTATCAAGAAAAATGATTTTAATACACTTATAGCACTTGGATTTTCGTTTTCAGATAAAGTAAGAATGATTTCTTTTTATGGATTTGCTGTAATTACTATTGGTGTTGTATTGGGATTAATATTAGGTGTTCTTTTTGTTAGCTTACAGCAGGCATATGGTATAATTCCGATTTCTGTTGAAGGAGCAATCCTTGACAAACTCCCAGTGCGAATAGACTATTGGCAGGTAGTCATTGCAACTTTTTCTGTTTATTTATTGGGTGTTATAGCTATTTGGCTACCGGCGTCCCAAATTCCCAAAAAATTATCAAGACAATAACAATTTGAAAGAATGTCTGTTAATGACAATATATATAAAGGGTGGAAAGCAGCTGACATCCTAAGGCTCATTAATACCAAAGGTATAGGTGATAGAGCCATCAAATCAATTATTAAAAGTACAGATTCCTATTATACATTTATAAATAGTCAAAACCACATCCTGAAGCCCTTTATCAGTAAGTTCTCAAGCAATTTATTTGAGAAAGAGAATGAACTTTATGTAGACAAACAACTCAAAATCTTAGCTGACGACAAAATTGATATAATTGGTTTTTGGGATTCTCGATACCCCAAAAATCTTTCGCATGATAGTTATTCACCGGCTATCCTGTTCGCAAAAGGTAATATTGACTTTATTAATCAGATGCCTTCTATAGCTATTGTTGGAACACGTAGAAATACTAATTATGGTAGAACTGTGACAGAAAAATTTGCTACAGGCTTTGCTGAAAATGGTATTGCAATTATCAGTGGTATGGCTCAAGGTATAGACTCTATCGCACATAAAGCCACTGTCCAGGCTGGGGGGAAAACAGTTGCGATTGTTGCTTGTGGTCTGGACCAGATTCAGCCCTCTTATGCCCAAGAATTTGCTCAATTCTTAGTAAAGAGCGGTAGCTGTATTTTATCAGCATACCCTCCACTAAAAAAGGCTTTAAACCAGTTCTTTGTACAGCGAAACCGAATTATTAGTGGTTCTACATTAGCTACACTTGTAGTGGAGAGTAAAGAAAAAGGAGGATCTCTGTGGACAGCCAGATTTGCACATGAGCAGAATAGAGAAGTTTATGCCGTCCCAGGTAAAATAAATAGTGATAGAAGTATCGGTACGCATATGTTAATCAAAAATCAAATTGCACAAATAGCCCTATCGCCCCAGCAGATTCTTGAAGATTTGAATATTCAAATCAATTTGGTATCGAAAAATCAAAATACAAGTAATCTCATACTTTCGTCACAAGAAAACATTATATTTCAAATTCTAGAGGCAGATCCCAAGAATTTTGATTTAATACTTGAGGAAGCCAACAGAAATACCCAAATTGAGGTAGGAGAGCTGTACTCAATTCTTCTTCAGATGGAATTAAATGGATACATCAAACAAGCTTCCGGAAATACATATCAACGAGTATGATTACAAAAGAATTATATAACGAACAGATTAGTAGTTACAAACAAAAAGTAGAAGCAACGGCCTTTGAATATCTTGAGAAAGTAGAAGTACCGGCTCTCAGAGAACCCTTTAAATATCTTCTAGAGGGTGGGGGAAAGAGAATCAGACCTATTCTTGCTATCTTGGGATGTGGTATTGCGGGGGGTAGTACCGATGATGCAATTGATGTAGCTCTTTCGATGGAAGTGCTTCATAATTTTACTCTTGTACATGATGATATAATGGATAGCTCTCCTATTCGTAGGGGTAGGCCAACAATACATATGAAATGGGATATTTCTACGGGAGTACTTGTAGGAGATTTGATGATTGGCTATGCGTGTAAGCTGATGCCTAAGAAAAATATGTCTCGCATATTTGAAATTCAAAAACTATTCAATGACGCAATTATCGAGGTATGCATCGGCCAGGCCTATGATATACAGTTCAATACTGAACGGAATATATCTGTTCAAGACTATCTGAAGATGATATATAAAAAGACATCGTTTTTGTTAGTAGCTTCTATCAAAATGGGTGCTTTAGTAGGGAATGCATCTGATGAAGTATTGAATTCTTTAGAAAAGTTTGCTGAGAACCTAGGACTGGGCTTTCAGTTACAAGATGATCTTTTAGACCTTATATCTGATAACCCTAAGTTTGGTAAAATCAAAGGACAAGATCTTATTGAAGGAAAGAAAACCTATCTAGTGATTGAAGCTAATAGAAGAGCAGTGACCAACTCCGACAGGGTTTTAATGGATGATTATTATTCGTCTCAGGGTTTGTCGGAAGACAAGATCCCAGATATGATTGATTTAATGGGGAAGTTGGGAGTTTTCGATGATGCAAAAAAACTAGCTACTGATTATTTTGATAAGGCCAGAACAGCACTTAAGACTCTCCCTGATAACAAGTACAGGACCATGTTAGAATTTGTCCTAGAAGATATCCAGATTCGTACTTTTTAATGGAAGTATTCTATAGCGATAAATATAATCTCTCTCGAGTCCGAGACCTCTTATCTGCTGAGAATTACTCAATCGAGAAAGAAATACTAAGGTTTCCTGATGATAGTATATATCTTTTTCCAACTCGTAGGTTTGGTCGATATATTCAAAAAAAATATATCCAGAAAAGTGGGATTGCTTCAAATCAGACTGTAAAAAATATCAATATCTTTTCTCTATACGATTTTGCAATAGCAATCTTGAGAAATCACTCTCCTGATTTAGAAGTTGTTGATGAATATAAGCGACATCTCTTGATTAGTGATATTATTGAACAATTAAAGTTGCAAGGAAGACTGATCTATTATAACCTTCCCAATAACTCTTATCATTCGCTTGCCAATATCACAAAAATTATTTCCGAACTGAGAAACTCTGGTGTTGGATCTGATAGCTTTAATGATTTAAAGTTTACGGCCAATGACAACTATTATGCACGTCTGTCTGATATTCGACTCATTTTTCAAGAATACGAGCAAATAGTTAAGACAATGGATTTGAAGTGGGAAGATGAATTTTCAGTATTCAAAAAAGCCACTAGCATTATTTCACATAGCAATAGCAATGATAGTTTCCATCTTTATGATTCAATGATGCCTATAACTATTGCAGGTTTTTCAAAATTCAAAAATTATGAAATAGAGTTTGTTAAAGCACTTGCACTAAGTAGCAATAATGGTTTTAGAATTGATTTCAAATCAAATCCTCAGAACAAAAGACTATTCAGAGGGATCCTTGATTTGAAAGAGACTCTATCTCAGATAAAAAAACTAAATTATATCTATTTTGCTAATGGAGACCCTATCAATCGTAGTATTGGGCAAAGCTATTTTGCTAACAAACCTTTGGATACTCCAATTGAAGATAGACGCTTTAATATTCTTGAAAGGAAAGATAAAATAGATGAAGTTGCAACTGTAGCTGATCTAGTGAAGTATCATCACCTGGAATTAAATGTACCGCTCAATGAGATTGTTGTTGTTAGCAATAGAAGTACTGATTATTCTGCCTATATCAGAGAAATATTTGCTTTAGAAAGTATTCCGGTAAATATCACAGATAGGTATCTATTATCAGAATCAGGAGTCGCGAATGCTTTAGTTACTTTTCTAGATTCACTAACCAATGGTATTACTAAAAGTCAGCTCATATCTATAACCAAAAATCATTATCTAACTATTCCCGGACTTGAAACTACATCTATAACTGATATCGAATCAGCACTCTATACTTATAGAATCTTTAATATTGGTAAATGGTTATCTCAGAGGGGAAGTCAATCATCTGATATTATCACCAAGGCGAGCATAGTTCGTTTGGTAAAAGAAAATTATGCCGTAAAATACCATAAGATCTTACAGGCTATTAAGAAGATATACATAAGGCATCAGCTTCCATCTAAGCTTACTGCAAGTGAGTTCAAGAATCGAATTCTTGACATAATAAAAGAGTTTAGAATATTAGATAATGTACTTAGTACCTATAAAGTACTAGTTGATTCTCAGAGTGGGGAACTACATACTCACAATACAATCCGGCATGAACTTGAAAAAGACTCTCAAGCTTTAAATAAACTTATTGAGATAATAAATGATTTCAACTTTACCACGGAGATGTCAGATACAAAAGAATATGAAAGCCATTATCTTATAACAAGATTTAAAACTGTACTAACCCTTACGCGCTACCAGATAAAAGAACTACCTAACTATGGAGTAACTGTTACTTCAATCGAACAAGCTCGTGAACTGAAGTATAAAACCATATTTGTTTTAGGTATGATCGAAGGGGAGATGCCTTCTAATCTCACTCAGAATGAACCAATACTTAGATCAGCACTCAAGCAAAATAAGAAACAAATATATGAATATGAGAAGCATCTTTTCTTCCAACTAATAACCAATAATAAACTAACCGAACAACAAAGCAATCAAACTTTCTACTTTACATATCCGGCTTTCAGTGGAGATAGAAAGAACAGTATTTCACATTTCTTATTGGAATTAGAAAAACTTCTTAACACTTCACCTAAATCACTTTGTAAATACCAGCTTGTTGATACTGATAAATCTCAAACGCTGCATGATACAATTATTTATAATCGTAAGGAAGTTGATTTTGATATTAGCTTGGATTGGAAAGAGGAGGTTAGTTCTGCGAGATCTTTAGATGAACGCTACTTGTCATATTATAAAGACAAAACTGATAAAATGACTTTTTCTATCTCGACTCTTGAGAACTTTATCCGATGCCCTAATAGATTTCTTTTTAGTAAAACACTTAGCTTAAATATTAAACACTATGAAGAAACAGATGATGTTTATATCGGACCTAGAGAAATAGGTAGTTATTTTCACTTGATACTAGAGCTATTCCACAAGAGAATTCTTCAGTCAGGAAAAGATATAATCCCATTTAAAATCGGAGATGAAGAAATATTTGGATTAGATCTATCTGAAACTAATAAAGAAAAATACTATGAACTTATGAATAGTTGTGTAGATGAAATTTATGATTCTGAAATTGACTTACAATTTTTGGAACATGAAAGAGAATCTAAGAAGCCTATTCTGAAGAGATATATAGATTTTCTGATCAATGATATTGCACAATCTGGTTTTCATCCGGTTCTTGCCGAATATGATTTTAAAAACCTATTTATAATTTCTGAGAATACAAAAATTGAACTACGAGGCACAATAGATAGAATCGATCTTAAACGAACAAATACTAATCATACTGAATTAAGGGTTATTGACTATAAGACATTTGAACAAGATTTATTGCTTAAGAGTATTATTGCCTCTAAGTCTAAAAGAAGTCAAGAAAAATTGCAACTACCAATCTACTTATGGATTGCTAATCATAATATTAATTCGGAAGAAGAGCACCAAATTATGCCCACTTCATTGGGATATATCATTATTGCTCCAAAAAGCAAGAATGGAAAACCGGTAACCGATGCTGATATTTTCAACGATTCACCAGAAAAAATATCAGCAGCAATTGAAATCAGAAAACAAGTCATACAAGAAGTATACGAACAGATTAGGAACACTGATTATTTGCAAATGCCTGATAAGCCTTGCCAATATTGTCCACACCCACGGCTTTGTAAGAATCAACTATAGAACTAGTCAAAGCAAACGGAAAGCATCATAGACATGCCTATTTTCATTGCTTCTTCCTCAGGAGCCATTTTAGAATTATGTAATGGAGGCATATCATTTAAAGCCTCTTCTCTAACTCCAACGAACCAGAAAACAGATTCACCGGCTTGAGAATAGTACGAGAAATCCTCTCCCCACATCTTAGGAACAAACTCTTCATATCTGTCAGTTCCGAATAGCTTTAGAGCCTTTTTCCGAACTCTGTCTGCTAGAACAGGTGAATTATCTACGAATGGATATCCTTTTCTTATTTCAAAATCAATCTGGCAATTATAAATACTTCCGATTTCTCTGGTCATTGCCTCTAATTTGAGATGCATATCCTTTCTCCAGGTCTCATTAAAAGCTCTCATAGTACCCATCATTTTCACTTCATCAGGTATAATATTAGTCGAAGCTCCTCCATGTATGCTAGTTACCGATAAAACACCTGAATCGAGAGGATCGCGAAACTTAGTCATCATTGATTGGTATGCCTGTATCAAGGCAGAAGCACAAACTATAGGGTCAGCACCAAGATGAGGCTGAGCAGCGTGCGTCGATTTTCCATTGATTGTCCAGTAAAGTTCATCAGCTGAAGCCATTATTGGTCCGACACAAGTTAATACCTTTCCTACTTCTGCACCAGGATAGATATGCTGTCCATATACCGCACTTGGTCTTGGATTGTCTAAGACACCTTCTTTGATCATTATTGAGGCACCACCAGGTAGTTTTTCCTCTCCTGGCTGAAATATTAGCTTTATTGTCTTATCAAGTAGATGTTCATTCTCTTTAAGAATTTTTGCTGCTCCCAATAGCATAGATGTATGCATATCATGCCCACATGCATGCATCTTGCCATCATTCAGTGATGCGTAGGGGAGATTAGTCTCCTCATGTATAGGAAGGGCATCTATATCTGCTCTGAGAGCAATACAATCCTGTCCACTACCAATATGTGCTACAACGCCTGTTTTGGCAACAGTCTCGCATTTTATATTAAATCTTTCCAAAATCTCGACTATTAGGTCATGTGTCTCGTATTCTTCAAAAGAAAGTTCAGGATTACGATGAATTCTTCTTCTGATCTCGACTATTTCATCGTAAATATCGTTTACATTTTTTATTATAGCATCGTTATTCATTGAGGTGTTATATTGGGTTGATTATAAGGACGGAAGAGACAAAATTAACTAATGATTGAGAAACTAAAGCAGCTTGCCGGAGATACTGTCGTTTACGGTATATCCATTTTTTTTGGCAGATTCCTTACATTCCTCCTAACACCTTTCTATACTAATAATATACCTCAGGATGATTTAGGTATAATTTTCGTTTTCTTTACTGCTTTTGCTTTTTTAAATATCTTCTATTCCTTTGGCTTCGATGGTGGTTTTTTTCGCTTCTCCAGCGATAAAAGTACTAGTGAAGAGAAGAAAACCATTTTCACAATGTCTTTTCTTACTATTGCCATACTAGCATCAGCATCAACTCTCTTAATTATCATATTCAGGCATCAAATTGCTTCCTTATTCCCCGAAATTGACAATGGAGCTGATTGGGTTTTATTAGGTTCGTTAATCCCATTAATCGACTCACTGATGTTTATCCCGTTTTCTCGTCTGCGCCTAGTACGAAAAACAGTGCGTTTCGGAATCACGCGCTTAGCAATAGTAATACTTACTGTCATACTCAATATATGGTTTGTTACCGAGTTGGAAATGGGAGGCAAAGGGGTTTTAATAGCGGGGGTTATCTCCCCCTTCATGATAGGGCTTACTTTCATCCCGGATATAGTTCGTAATCTTACTTCAAGGATTGACAAAAAACTATGGAAGGATATACTCCGTTTTAGCGCTCCAACTGTTCCTGCCTCTCTTGCAGTAATTGCATTACAGTTTATTGATCAGCCACTGCTTATGGCAATTAAGGGACCAGCAGCTAATGCTATTTATGCCGCTAACTACAAACTTGCATTACCTATGATGATGTTTGTATCAATGTTTGAATACGCATGGAAGCCATTTTATTTGTCGCATTTTAATGATAAAAATGCTAAAGATATGTTCCGAACAGTCCTTACATACTATGTTGCTTTCTGTGGTCTGATATTTCTTATAGTGGCTGGTTTTATACCATATATAGCCAAGATGCAAATAGGGGACTCTAACTTTTACGATGCCTCATATTGGGGTGGGCTATATATTATACCAATTATAATGGGAGGATACTTTTTCAACGGCCTCTTTAATCAATTCTCCATGGGAGTTAATATTACAAAGACTACCAAGTATTTACCCATTGCAGTTGGTACAGCAGCTAGTGTAAATCTGATAGGGAACACACTCCTTATACCAGAATATGGCATGGATGCCTCTGCATGGCTAACAATTGTCAGCTATGGTGTAGCAGCTTTGGTTATTTATAGATTTTCCCAGAAAGTCTATCCCATAGCCTATCAATGGAAAAAGATTGCACTGGCTATCTTTTTCTCACTTACTCTATTTATAGTAGCCGATTATATTAAAACAGCTATCCCGGATAACTACCGGATTTTGATAGATATAGGAGCACTACTGGCTTACCCAATTTGCCTATATATCACAGGTTTCTTCGGATCTAGAGAACTTGCATATATTCGCCGAATCTTCACCAAAAAATGATTAAATTTGCACCGAATCAATGCGCCCGTAGCTCAACTGGATAGAGTACTGGATTTCGGCTCCAGCGGTTGGGGGTTCGACTCCCTCCGGGCGTACAAATAAGAAGGGGCTGCGTTAACACGCAGACCCTTTATTTAGGGGTTAATGCTAATAATGGTAAGGCTTTAAGGGGATAGTAAGAAATGCAAATAATGTGGGTATAAGCAAGGAAACAGGTAGAATTATTCACTTAGCTTTGAAGTACTTTCTATTCCTATTTTTAACTCTTCTAATTGATTTCTCACTATGAATCTTAAGTCTTAAGTCCCTGAGGTAGAGATAACCAATAATTGATAGGAATATAATTATAATGGTTGAGATTAGGACTAAAGGATAGGCGAACTGAGCATCATAAGTTCCTATAGGAGTCGTATCCAAGAATATTAAGTATAATCCAAATGGTGCCATGAATGTAACAAGATAGAACTCAATTTGATTGAATATAGAATTCTTAAAAACACACCATGAAAACTCTTTCAATTGTCTCAGATCACCTACTTTGAAATTCTTGAGATGATATAGGGAGTTGTAGAGATTGTACAAGAGAGCAAGGATTATCAGTGAAGAAGCAAAATAAAAATACTGACCAGGTATGTTGATACTGAATATACTTATAGATTGATCTTTAAGCGAAGCCTTATTTATTTCTTCTGTTAAATAAGATTCGTATTCTCTCATACTGTTGATCTCAACTTTATCTAGGTCTATATTTGGAAGCCAATAAATATCACCATCAATAGTATCAACTATATCCTTAGTAATACCTTGACTTATTAACCAAGAATAGAAGGAACTATTATCAAAAGTATCAAAATCCCCTTCAATAAGGAAAGTAGAGTGGAATTTATTAAATGGATCATTTAAAGAGTATTCAATTGTGACAGAGAGTGAAGAGGTAAATGTATTTTGATTACTATATTTAATATTACTAATGTCCACTACAGTAATGATCTCAGAAGAAGGGAGTAAATCTAAGAAATCTGATTTAAAAATATTATAGAAACTGGTGGAGTCTAAATAGAATCCAGAAATGTCATCTTTAGGTGATAATTTATTAATAAATTTTAGGCTGTCAATATCAATGTCACCGAAATCCTTATATATTGAGTCAAAGTCAACATAATCATGTGGGCTATAACTCACTAATTTGTAATCATTGAAATAATCATCATTATACCATGACTTGGGGAATACTAAAGGTTCATAAAATATAGCATGGTCGTCTTCAAAATCAGATATTTGCTGTACATTATCAAAATCAGTAATTATATCATAAAAATAATCATCAAATCGAGATGTATCAATAAGCAATTTTTGATTATAAATTGAATCGATGTATAGTTGATAATCCATAATGTTTAGACCATTTAACAGTTGGACTCTGGATTTCAACTCTACTAAATCATCAACATCTTCCTTGGTCAAAGCAAAGAGGGCAGATATCAAACAAACTATTGGAATGAAATAGTACGTCTTTCTCGCCCTCATGACAGTGTCTTTTAAAAACTCATTCATACTCAAAAAGAAGTAGTTTTACAGTTCATAAGAATACCCGATCCCAAAGAACCAGTTAGAGGTATGTTTTTGATCTACTAAATCAGGTGAAGATGAATATCTAACCTGGGCATCTTCAAATACGCCATTGGAACTATTGACTTGGCCGTTTATAATACCATATTGTAAAGTTAATTTATTCTCTAATCCAATACCGACAAACAAGCCTAGCATAAACCTTGGTATAGGCTCAGTGCTTAATGGTGTACCAATGCCAACAACCGGACCTATTTCTAAATATTCTGTTAAAGTAATTCCCAAATTGGCCGTTAAAGCTACTCCATTCTCATATCTATTACTTCCTTCATTCTCTGCAGTATAAAACTCATATCTGGTACCATCTGGTAAATCTTCATATCTCTTGTTGATAGAATAGCTATCATTCTTAAGTGGTGAGAAATATGTCATAGCACCAACATTAAATGAGAATATAGACTTATCCGGGAAGTCTATTTGGGTAGTATAAGATTGAGCTAGTGAGTTTGAGTCTCTAGGTATTACTTGTATTGTTACGGTACCTTGGTTGCCATTAAATCTCATAGGTAATGACTTATATTCCATTGGTACATTTGTCATCATAGTCTGTAAATTCTTAATAGTAGTATTTAATGCTGTTGATCCTAACATAACTTTATTTCTTGAGATTGCTAGTATTCTTCCATTAATCGAATTCAGTAAAATCTCATTTGTAATGGTATATTGACTTTTCAATAAATTGTATGAGTTAATTAGGTCAGAATATTTGTTCGCTATCTCTATAATTTTGTTTTGGAATTGCAAAAGAAAAGATTGGGATAGGTCTGTTGGATAAATGTATCCATTCTGGGCATTATAAACCTCCACTGAGATTGCTTTATATAAATAATTATGGGTCTCAACAATATCATTATACTGATTATCGAGTGTCTCAAGTTTCTCATTAACTTCTTCAGTCTCTTCTGGTTGAGTATTTCTATCACTAATCAATTTATAATTTGGCATTAGTGGAGCCACTATTGGGGCTATCATATTAATAATACTATTTGAAGGGAACTTTGGATTAGTTTTAATTGTCGTATCAGTATTGGTAACAATTACATGATAATTATTCAAGTTGATATTATTTATGACTACTTGGAAATACTCACCTTCAGAAATATTCTCAATGTCTTTTGTAATCGTTTTATTTTGAAAGTCAATTGTAATAAGCTTTAATACTTGATTATCATTAGAAAGTATAGGTATATGGGAATAAGATAGAAGTGCAGCAATCACGATAAATAGTTTCTTCATTGTTTCCTCTAAGGGCTTTGTTATTAAATAATGAATAGGTATCGTCTAAATATTGATACAGGGGATAGGGTAGGGTATAAACCCTAGTATTAGAATATAGGATCTCCTTATTTCAGGCTTTCATAAATCAAACTTATAAAATACGTTTACGACATGACTAGAATTTGCATAATCATCGTCGAAAGGGCTTAAAAAACCTAGTTGATAGCTGTACGATAGGCCAATTTTATCTTTGCCATGATCGAACGTGAAGGAGTAATTTGCTCCAATGCTAATACCAAAATCAATAGGATTCACTACGTCAAGATTAATATCACCTTGTTGTTGATCGGAAACGTATTCAGTAGAGATTAGCGGTGATATAAAGCCACCTCCTATCAGATTTATATCTGTATCCCCGTACCATACGTTATACATAAAATTAGCGGGGATTTGTAGATAGTGGTAAATAGTACGCAAGTTTGTTAGGCTTTGTATTAATCCATCTCCAATTAGAACATGAGAAACATCCCCAACGTGTGTACCTTTTTGAATGTAAAATATACCTGTTTCAAATCTTAAAGGTAGATTGATAATATTGCGATTATATTCAACAGTAAACCCAATGTTATAACTGGTTCTATAATCAGTGTTAATCCTATCTATTGGGCTCTCAGATAGTTCAATTTCATTGGAAATAGCTATTCCTGCATGTATACCATAAATCAAAAGAGGTTGGCGACCAATCAAGAATTGCTCCTCATTCTCATCAGTAATATTGCTGTCAGTAGCTAGGAGATTACCAAAGCTTAGGAGTATGGTTGCTATAAGTTGAAAAATAACTCTAGTGTGATTCATCCAACTAATCTTTATTCTGATAATATTGATTCCCATTTACCATCTCAAATAACATTTTTGTCAAGCCTTAAATGAATGATTTGCTTATGATTTGTCTTTAACGATCCGATTGTACTGAGTATAGTACATAAATTTTGGTCACAGACAACCTCTCTGTGATTCTCCGCGTTTTATGAGGCACCAGTTGTTATACAAATATACAAGTCAGACCCTTACTCCTCAAGCTCCCAGCTATCCTCCTGGCTTTCACCAAAGTCTGTAGAGCCAAACTTATAGAAATCCAGTATCTCAGCAAATCCATAATTACGTATCGTTTCCGAGACGATATTTTTTTTGCTACCATAAAGCCTCATATACTCTAGCAGACCCTGCTGCTGCCAGAGGAATTCCTGGCTATAACCAGGATATTTCTTTGTAAGAACTCCATATGTATGTAGTGCCTTTGCTGACCAAAACCAGACAAAAATATCCATACGAGCTTGGTTAGCTGCAACGCATACAGCTATTGGCAAAACACAGTTTAGCACCATCTCACGCCTTAAATGATCACCTTCACCAGCCAGTGACTGACTGATCAGTCTTTGCAGTTCATTAACAATATCAATTCTGTTTCCCTCTTTCATATCAGTAATGAAATTCCATACTTTGGATCCTTTAATGGCCTGAGGTAGAGCTTCTAATTGATTACTATTATATACAGGTCTTCTTCTGAGACTACTATATCTGTCTATAAATGAACGAAGTTGAAGAAGTAGAGCCTGCTCAATACCTTCTTTAGCTATAACTGACTTTGCTTCTGCGGCCTTCCTGAGTAATCTTACAAGTGCAAAATGTTGCAAATCTTCCATACCACTAGGAGTAGGCGAAGAGCGAGATTCAATTTTGGATTCCAGAAGACTTTTTTCTGAGATTAGTAATGTTTCAAGGGAGGTTTTCCTTATTTCAGACAAAGTACATACTATATGTAGTATAACATTTCTATATAAAGGATTATTCTCGTGAGAATGTGCTATCCAGTCGCTCTCATTCTTATGAAACTCAATATCTCCGACAGAGATATTCCCATCAATAAGTATAGCCGAGTCCTTGAAATCAGGCCCTTCATACCTATTATGCTCACCGATTGAAAGTACCTGAATATGCTTGCCAGCAACTGTTTCAAAGCGTAAAGACGGATCAGACAAAAACTGTCTCAGCCTTTGTTGCAAATTAAGTTCATCCATTCTTAAACCCCTCTAAATAGCAAGGGATTTGACTGAATCAATAGCCGCATTGCGTACTACTTCTTCCCAATCAGGACCATTTCCAGCATATATAATAGCACGGCTACTATTAACCAGCATCGGCCCCCCATTATTGGCTTCAATAATAGCATCGGGGCTGCCCCCCTGCTTCCCAACTCCAGGTACTAGTAGACATCTGTCAGCAATATAACTTCTAATATCAGCAAGCTCACGCGGATGAGTAGCACCAACAACAAAACCTATTTGCTCGGGACCAGCCCACTCGCAACACTTTTCAATAACATATCTATAAATAGGCTTACCCTCTGAGATAAGTCTCTGAAAATCACTTGATCCGGGGTTAGAAGTAAGAGCCAATACAAAAACCATTTTATCAGAATATTCCAGAAAAGGTTCAACTGAATCCTTACCCATATACGGGCTAACTGTTATAGAATCACATCTGAACTCAGCAAATGCACTATCAGCATAGGCTTTGGAAGTATTACCAATATCACCACGTTTTGCATCAGCGATTATATGAACCTCTTCAGGTATAAGAGCTATCGTTCTTTCAAGTATTTTCATACCCTTTACTCCATATCGCTCATAAAATGCAAAGTTTATCTTATAAGCCGATGCCAAATCTTTGGTTATCTCTATTATTGTTCTGTTAAATTCAAACAGAGAATCGATATTGTTACTAAAATTAGCAGGTAGTTTATCCAAAGCTGAATCCAAGCCTACACATAGACACGAACCCAAATTCAAATTTCTTTTGGTTATTTTCTCAAACGAGTTCATATTATCCACTTATTGGTTATAAAAAAGTATCAACCTTCAATTCAAAAGTAAGCTATTGAATTGACAAAGTCTAGTAATAATCTGCTTAGTCCAAATAAGATAAAGCTATATTAATATCATCTACCGAAAATGATTCTAAAATGATTCTCGAGAAATCATTTAATAACCCATAGATTACTATATCCTGAAAGAAAGGCCCGGTCTACATTATTATATCTAATCATGAAATATTAATGATAAGTGTTACCTAAGTGGAAAATATTTACCTGCTACCTTCAGTTGATTTAAGTTTTTCTTTTGGCTCGTAGATTGCTAATATCAGCTTTATACTAAACAATTCTAATGACTTAGCCGTTATAAAGTAGTATCACTGCAGTATATGATCTCTAAAGATAAAAAGACAAAAAATATAATTGTGAATCATCTAAAAGCACTAATACTTTTTATTGCTTTTAGTCTGCCGCAATACATGCTTGCCCAAGTGTTTTGGGCAGATTCAGTATTAGATTATTCTTCAAGATTTTCACCAACCCTTTCTTCTGAAAAAGAGATTTTAGGAAAACCTAATTCTTTGCCACAAGGTGGCGATTTAGCTACTGCCTGGAAACCATCTTTACAAAATGAAGGTTACCAGCATATTAGAGTTCGTTTTCCGAAAATCGTAAATGCCTTACAGATTTTTGTTGCTGAATCCTATAACCCGGGTTCCATTATCTCAATCGAACTACTTGATGATAATTTTAATACAATAACAACAATACAAGAAACACCTGAAGTATGTGAAAAGCCCACTCGAATTTATAATAAGTACTTTCAAGATACAATAAAAGGTGTGCGCTATGCACGGCTACTCTTATCGACCGAGAGTGTCCCCGGTTATAATTCTATTGATGCCATAGGTTTATCAGAAGACAAAATGCTTTACCTTACTCAGATAGAAGAGGCTAAAGGTAAGTTCCTTGAAGAACCTCAAAATCTTGGAGCTAATATCAATACCACAGCATCTGATCGATTTCCGGTCATATCAGCTGATAATAATACGCTCTATTTCTGCAGAACAGGAGATACTAATAATTATGGCTCATACTACTTAACAGATATCTATGTATCAAGGAAAGGTGCCAATGGCGAATTTATGCCAGCACAAAATATTGGTAAACCCCTTAACAACGGTTATTCAAACTTTGTAACTACAGCTATGCCCGATGGAAATACTTTGATTCTGGGTACATCATATTACCATGACTCAATATCAGCAAAAGGCATTTCGGTTAGTAGAAGAAAACAAGGCAACTGGTCGTCACCTAAAAATATTCGAATAGAGGGGATAGGACATACAGGTGATTACAATGAATATTTCATGACAGCTGATGGTATGTACCTGCTTTTAGCTGTAGATAGAATTGACTCTTATGGCAAAAATGATATTTATGTTGCCTCAAGAATCAATGATACACTTTTTTCAAAACCAATCAATCTTGGTCCGCAACTCAATACTGCCGAACATGAGGCTTACCCTTTCTTAGCTCCTGATGGCCGATCGCTTTATTTCTGCTCAAGTGGGTATCCGGGATTTGGCGAAACAGACATATATCTGTCCAGAAGAATAGGCGATGGATGGGATCAATGGTCAGAACCATTGAATTTAGGTCCGAAGATTAACACTAATAAATTTGAGGGTAATATTTCAATACCTGCTTCCGGAGAATACGCTTATTTTGTTTCGAGTGTTTATGGATATGGCCAGGAGGATATTTTTAAAGTCAAACTTCCAAGTGAGTTCAGGCCTGCTCCAATAATGCTAGTAAGTGGTTATGTTACTGACCAAGAGACAGGTAAGCCGGTTGAAGCTGAAATAATCTATGAAGATATTTATTCGGGCGAGATGCTTGGTACAGCATACTCCAATTTCCAGACTGGAGAATATTCAATTAGCTTGCCAGCCGGAAAACGTTATTCTTTTTCGGCCAGGTCTGAAAAATACTATGGGATTCAGGAGAATATAGATCTAACAACTATTGCCAGTTTTGATTCTGTGATTCGTAATCTGTCGTTAGCTCCGATAAAAGAAGACTATGCCATAAGACTCAATAATATTTTCTTTGAGTTTGGTAAATGGGAACTCTTACCTGAATCAAAAACTGAGCTGATACAACTGGCTCGTTACTTAAAGAACAGGAATATTCGTATCAGGATTGAGGGCCATACTGATAATATTGGTACTTCAAGAAACAACCTTATTCTATCAACTAAGCGGGCTGAAGCAGTCTATGATTTCTTGGTCGAAGCTGGAATCCCCAGAAACTCTCTTTCAAGTAAAGGGTACGGTGAGAGTAATCCACTTAGAAGAGGTAACTCCGAAGAAGATAACAAAATGAATCGAAGAGTTGAGTTTAGAGTCATCAAAGGAATGGATAATCCATAAATCTATAAACACAGTTAATTAAGACACTTAATTGTTCCGGAGAATCAACGTCGGCTTTATTATCTTTGTACAGCTATTAAAATCAAAATATTATAAAGGTTAAAATGCAGCTCTACGTAGATACCGCTGATATCAATCACATTGAACATGCCGCAGGTCTTGGTATAATCTCTGGTGTAACTACCAATCCTTCTCTGCTTGCCAAAGAGGATCCTAACATTGACATCAAGCAACGTATCAAAGATATATATAAGCAGGTTGGTGGGCATCTCTCGGTAGAAGTAGTATCAACTAAAGCAGATGATATGCTTCGCGAAGCTGATGAAATTCTTGAGTGGTTCCCGGAAGCAACTATAAAAATACCTATGATTGAAGAGGGTCTGAAAGCAGTATCCAATCTTTCAAAAAGAGATATTCCTACTAATGTAACACTCATATTCTCTCCAACTCAGGCTATAGCTGCCGAGCAGGCAGGTGCAACCTATGTATCGGTCTTCATGGGTCGTTTGGATGACATTGCACTTAATAGCATAGAGACTCTCAACGATGTGTGTGAAATATGGGATATGAATGGATATCGTAGTGAGATTATTGCGGCCTCAATTCGTAATCCTATACATTTGACTGAAGCTGCAAAAGCCGGATGCGATATAGCTACTGTTCCATACAAAGTACTGATACAATCACTCAAACATCCACTTACTGACAAAGGACTTGAGATTTTTCTGGCTGATGCTGAGAAAATGAAAGCAGCAAAACAATGATCAATTTTTAGGAAACCCATCTTAACAGTATTCCAGTTTTTTGCCCTTTCGGAAGCAGTTTATTAAATTCCGAGAGAATATGTAAATTCAACAAAGAAAGCACATGCCACACTATATTAGGCTCGGTCAGGTACCAAATAAAAAACACACAACGTTTTATAAACCCGATGGTACACTTTACAAAGAAGAATTAGTTTCTAGTAAAGGTTTTTCAAGTATCTATTCCAATAAGTATCATATTCATGCTCCCACTAAAGCTAAAGCAATAGAAGAGATTGAATCATTGGAAGATGTTTCTTGGAGTGAAGCACCCATGAAGCATGTGCATTTCTTTACTGAAAAAATCGATAGAGCAGGTAATCACCTAACTGCAAGAACAGCAGTTTTAGAAAATTCTGACTGTACAGTCTATACGGCTAAACCAAAACAACATGCAGACTTCTTCTATAAAAATGCATATGCTCATGAATATATTTTTATTCACAGAGGCTCTGGTATTTTACGTTCGGATTATGGTGATATAAAGCTCAAAGAATATGATCAGATCATTATTCCTCAGAATACAGTCTATACACTTGAGTTTGATGACTATAGTGATGTCAAGCTATTGATAGTTGAAAGTACAACCTCTTATGAAATTCCTAAACACTATCGTAATGAATATGGACAATTGGAAGAGCATGCTCCGTATGAAGAACGTGATTTTAGGGGTCCTGAATCACTAAACCCTCAAGATATAAAAGGTGAATTCAGGGTTATACACAAAGCTGCTAATCGCTTTTTTGAATATACTGTACCGCACCACCCCTTTGATGTAGTAGGTTGGGATGGTTTTCTGTATCCTTATGTTCTTAATATGAGGGAGTTTAATCCGAAAACAGGTCGTATCCATCTACCACCGCCAGTGCACTTAGCATTTACTACCGATACTTTTGTTATCTGTAATTTTAATCCACGTCCGTTTGATTGGCACCCTGAAGCTGTACCGGCTCCATATTATCATACTAATGTAGATTCTGCTGAGGTACTATACTATGTAGAAGGTGATTTCATGAGTCGAAAAGGAGTTGAGCTAGGGTCAATTACCCTTCATCCGATTGGTATACCACATGGTCCTCAGCCAGGTAAAACAGAAGCCTCAATAGGAGCAAAGTTCACAGATGAGTATGCGGTAATGATTGATACCTTTGCACAGCTTAAACCAACACAATGGGCTCGCAAATGTGAGGATAAGGATTATTGGCAAAGCTGGTTAGAAGAAGGTGATTGAAGTTAACCCCTTTATAGTTTAATCTTCCCAGCAAGTTTTAAAACAGCATCCACATAATCGTTGGAATGGTTATAGCCATATACTGCTTTGCGCTGTGCCTTTTTGGATTTGCCCCAACCATGTTTTTTTAAGTAATTAGCTACAGAGAAGATGGCATCTTCCTTGTCAAAAAGGTCTACAATGCCATCTCCATTACCATCAACAGCCCAAGACTCATAGGATGAAGGTAGAAATTGTGACCAACCAAATGCACCAGCCCATGATCCTTTAATTTCAGTTACGGGTACTGGTAGTTTTTCATTGATTTTTGACATTGCTACAAGCTGCTCAATAGCCCACTGAGATTTTTTCTTAGCACGTGATAGTATTTTTTTCTTTAGCTTGTTGTATTCGCCTGTACCTTTCACATGTTCTTTCTCAAGTACATCAAGATTCATTTTAATATATTCATTCTCACTGGCTAGTGCTGTTGACAAAAAAACCGAGGGTAGCTGGTTTTTACCTGTATAACCACCATGGCGAGTCTCAACCCATAATATTGATGTTATTGCTTCTGCCGGGACACCATATTTCTTCTCAGCAGCCTTTAGTATATCAATATTATTATTTAGAAAAGTCTTAGATTTTTGGACAGAACTTTTATTATAGTGAGATGAGTAATCAGGTTTCTTTAAATAGCCTGTCACATTGATTTTAACAAATTTATCGTTGAACTTAGTCTCCGGATGATTAATTATCTGGGCTATAAAGGACGAGTCTACATCAGCCTCATTTAATTTTGTAATAACCGGAGCAAAAATTATTTCATTATGTGATAAAAAGGTTTCATCAATATCCTCATATGTTTCTTTGATGATTGATTGAAGACTTGGGTTATTGGGAGCAGCAATAGCAGACACTACTTGCCTCGAAGAATTCTCAAGAGATTGCTGGGTATCGACTTTGACTGACGAATCTCTAGGATGCGGAGCATCAACTATTAAAAAACTTGTGAGAAATAATCCACCAGCTAAAAGCAACCCAATAGAAAAATAATAACCGCCTACTTGTTTCAGACTCATAATCCCCTCTTTATGAATTGTATATATACTCCTGACAACTACAAACAATAAATAGTTTAACCAGAAGCCACCCGAAAAAGCTATTTTTGTTATATCACAATAATACGAAAGAAATACATTGACAATAGCAGAAGCACTAAAGAAAAAAATCTTGATAATGGATGGGGGGATGGGAACAATGATTCAACCCTATGAACTCCAGGAAGAAGACTATAGAGGTAGTAGGTTTACTCATCTAGAGATAAATCAGAAAAATAATAATGAGCTCCTAAGTCTTAGTCAGCCTGATATTATTGAGGCTATACATAGAAAATATCTCGAAGCCGGGGCTGATATTATAGAAACAAATACTTTCTCGGCTAATGCTATATCTATGGCTGACTTTGGAGTAGAGGATCTAGTATCTGAGTTGAACTTTGTGTCAGCACAGCTTGCGAAAAAGGCTGCTGCTGATTTTTCTCAAGATGGTTTGCAGAGGTATGTTGCTGGCTCTTTAGGACCAACTACTCGTTCAGCTTCACTTTCTCCGGATATCAATGATCCATCTAAACGTCTGATAACATTTGATCAGTTAGAAGAGGCTTATCATGAGCAGGCTATCTCTCTTATTAAGGGAGGGGTTGATATATTACTCATCGAGACTGTATTCGATACCCTTAACGCTAAAGCTGCAATACGTGCTGTATCCCGAGCAATGGATGGCTCTGGAATCCAAATTCCTGTTATGATTTCAGGAACAATTACTGATATGAGTGGAAGAACTCTTTCCGGACAGACCATCGAAGCTTTTTATCTTTCAGTAAAACATTGTCCTAACCTACTCTCTGTTGGAATCAACTGTGCATTAGGATCAGCTCAGATGCGGAATTTCATCAAGAACCTATCAGATATTGCTTGGCATAATGTCAGTCTCTATCCAAATGCTGGGTTGCCAAACGAATTTGGTGGCTACGATGAGTCTGCCAGCTATATGGCTAATATAATAGGGGAATACGCTGACGAAGGAATGGTCAATATTGTCGGAGGCTGTTGTGGTACTACCCCCGATCATATTAAGGCAATTGCCGATCGCGTTAATAGTTGTGATGTGAGAATACCCAATCAACCTATTGGTTATTCGGCATATTCAGGCCTGGAACCTCTATTTATGAGAGACAATCTAAATTTTGTAAATATTGGAGAGAGGACAAATGTTGCTGGTTCGGCTAAGTTCAAAAGACTAATTATGGATGGTGCTTTTGAGGAAGCTACAAGAATAGCTGTGCAGCAGGTTGAAAATGGTGCTCAGATCATCGATATAAATATGGATGACGGTATGCTTGATGGAATAGATGCGATGAATCGATTCCTACGTATAATCTCTACAGAGCCTGATATTGCAAAAATACCTTTCATGATTGATTCATCCCGTTTTGAAATAATTAAGGAAGGGCTTAAGAATGTTCAAGGAAAGTGCATTGTTAATTCAATCTCATTAAAAGAGGGAGAAGAAGAATTCATCAAACAAGCGGAGATAGTTAAATCGTTTGGTGCAGCTGTTGTTATTATGGCATTTGATGAGAATGGACAAGCTGATACAACTGATAGGAAGATCGAAATATGTCAGAGAGCTTATCGGATTCTGACGGAACAAATCAGATTTGATCCAAATGATATTATATTTGATCCAAATATTTTGACGATAGCAACTGGTATTAGGGAACATGATAGATATGCTTTAAACTTTCTTGAAGCAACTGAATGGATTAAATCCAACTTAAAAGGAGCCAGAGTTTCTGGTGGGATCAGTAATATTTCATTCTCATTTAGAGGGAATAATCATATTCGTGAAGCAATGCATACTGTATTTTTATATCATGCAGTAAAGGCAGGCCTGGATATGGGAATAGTAAATGCAGGACAGATTGGCATCTATAGCGATATTGAACCTGAATTGGTAGAGCTTTTAGAAGATGTCATATTCTGCCATGGTGAGGATTCTTCAGAAAAGCTTCTTGAATACGCTTCAAGAAACTCTAGCAATGATATCAAAGAAGAAAAAGTTGAGGAATGGAGAACTCTGGCTACCAGTGAAAAACTGACCCATAGTTTAGTAAAAGGTATTGATACTTATATCATCGAAGATACTGAAGAAGCCAGACAGCTTTTTGACGATCCATTATCTGTTATCGAAGGACCGTTGATGGATGGTATGAATGTGGTAGGTGAACTTTTCGGTAGCGGTAAAATGTTTTTACCGCAAGTGGTGAAATCTGCTAGAGTAATGAAAAAGTCTGTAGCCCATCTTATACCCTTTATTGAGGAATCAAAACGAGCTAGCGGTAAATCTAGTTCTGTTGGTAAGATATTACTTGCAACTGTAAAAGGCGATGTACATGATATTGGTAAGAATATAGTTGGAGTAGTACTGAGCTGTAATAATTTTGAGATAATTGATCTGGGGGTCATGGTTGATTCTTCAACAATAATCCAAAAAGCAAAAGAGCTAGAAGTTGATATTATTGGACTATCTGGTTTGATAACGCCATCTTTGGATGAAATGGTCAACGTTGCATCGGAATTAGATAAGTCTGGCTTAGATGTGCCATTATTAATAGGTGGTGCCACAACATCTAAAATACATACAGCTGTTAAAATAGCTCCAGCCTATAACAAGGAAGTCATTCACGTATTGGATGCTAGTAAATCAGTGCCAGTGGCGCAGTTTCTTATTAATCCTGAGGAAAGAGATCGTTATGGCGAAACAATAGCTCAAGAATATGAAAGCATGCGCGCCAAACATAGCCAAAAAAGTAAAAAATTATTATCAATTGAGGAAGCTAGAAAGAATAAATACCAGTGGGAAAGGAATACAGCAAAGCAATATGTACCAAATAAACTAGGTCTGACCAAGATCGAATCAATTAATATTGGTTTATTGAGAGAGTATATTGATTGGTCACAGTTCTTTGTTACCTGGGAGCTAAAAGGACGTTTCCCTGCTATTCTAGATGATCCTCATATGGGTGAAGAGGCACGTAAGCTTTATAGTGAAGCTAATCATTGGCTTGATAAAATTGAAAATGATAGACTTTTCAAATGTAATGGTGTAGTTGGTATTTTTCCAGCAAATTCAATAGATGATGACATTGCAGTTTATGATACAGATGGGCAGATACTTACTGTATTTAATACACTTAGACAGCAGGTAGCTAAAACTAAAGCAGGCTCTCCGAATTATTCACTAGCAGATTTCATTGCGCCCCAGCATGAAGAAATTCTTGACTTTATCGGAGGATTTGCTGTTACCGGTGGCATAGGAGCTGATGAACTTGCCGAGAAATATAAAGAAGCCCATGATGATTATAATTCTATAATGCTCAAGGTCTTAGCTGATAGACTTGCCGAAGCTGGTGCTGAATACCTTCATGAAAAAGTTAGAAAAGAGTTTTGGGGTTATTCAGAGAATGAGAACTTAACAATAAATGAGATGATCAGAGAACAATATACTGGTATTAGACCTGCTCATGGTTACCCCTCATTGCCTGACCATACAGAAAAGAAGAAGCTTTTTGCCATTCTTGAGGCCGAAGAATTAGACATCAGACTGACGGAAAATTTCATGATGACACCAGCTGCATCAGTTTCAGGGCTGTATTTCGCGCATCCGGATATCAGATATTTTGCTATAGATAAAATTGGTGAAGATCAGATGAACAGTTATATTGAAAGAAAGCGCTGGGACAAGAGCAAAGCTGAAAAATGGTTAGGCTCAATATTATAAAAGAACTAAATCAATGATCAAGACTCTAGTCAAATTTTCTCAACTTCATAAGCCTGTCAGAGGGCTGATTAGGAAATTCAAAATTGGGGATTTTCTTAGTAGGGCTGAGGTTGATGCTATCCCTAGAAGTGAATATGCATATGCACTTTATCAAGCAGCTATGCAGGCTAAGTTACTTGACATCAAAGCAATTTCGGCGATTGAATTTGGAGTAGCAGGTGGTAAGAGTCTTCTTCTCCTGGAAGAATATGCTGCTCAAATTGAGAAGTTGATAGGAGTCCAGATAAAAGTTTATGGTTTTGATACTGGTGAAGGAATGCCAACTGCAACAGATTATCGAGATCTACCTTATATTTGGGAAAAGGGCTTTTTTAAGATGGATTTCCAAGAATTAGCTAGTAGGCTGGAAAAGGCTGAGCTAGTAATTGGAAATGTGGCTGATACTATAGACGGATTTGTTGATCAACATAATCCTCCTCCAATAGGTTTTATATCGATTGATACTGATTATTATTCATCAGCAAAGGACTGTCTTAGAATATTTAGTAATAGTTATGATCTATTTTTACCTCGGGTTTTTTGTTATCTTGATGATACAATAGGTGACGATTGGGAACTCCATAATGAGTTTGTTGGCGAGCTTCTAGCCATTAAGGAGTTTAATAATGATCATGAGGACATAAAAATAGCTCCGATTAATGGATTGCGCCACAAAAGGATTATCTATTCAGCCTGGAATGATCAAATGTATGTTGCGCATCTTTTTAGACATCCATTATATGATAAGAAGTGCAATCCAAAAGATAACTGGCAATTATCAATCTAAAAGTTCGCAAATAATTTTCTGACCGTTTCTCATACCAAACTCTTTGGCTGCATTTCCACGATTGATGGCAATTTGCAAGAAACCATCTGATCCTATATAAGCTACAGGTGTCATTTCACTTACCAGACCATAAGTATCAGCTGATTCAATTATGTAGCGGTCTCTTAGTGTAGCACGAAATCTCTGACCTGAATCCAACTGAATATTAGATATAATATTTCCAAAAGAATCTCTGTATACCATTTCACCTATAATTTTGGGAGCATTACCAGCTGGTAAAAAATCTTTGGAAATGATATCATGATGGCCAACTAAATCGCCGCCATAATCAGATATTGCTATACTGTTTTTTATCATTCGGATGGCAAAAGGAATAAAAAGATCTCGGCCATGAAATGTATGATATCCTATGTCACTAAAAGATCCGATAGTTTTTTCTCGATCAAATGCCCATATCTTAAGTAAATCATTGGCCAAAGCCAGATGAGTAAATATACCATTTTTAGGACCTATAAAAATTCCACTATCAGATTCGATTACAAGAAAGTTGTTTTCAGAACCAACTCCAGGATCAACAATACAAATGCATACACAATCTTCAGGCAAATACTTTTGGGAATCATAAATTATTTGCGAAGCTTGGCGGATATTTGTGGGTTCAATATCGTGAGTCAAATCAAAATATGACAGCTCTGAGCTTTCAATAAGTGATTTCATTTGTCCTACATAATGAGACCCAGGACCAAAGTCTGTAACTAAGGCAATTTTCTTACTTTTCAAGATAGTCTGAAATGTGTTTATAACTATTAGCTAAATTAACTTCTAAATCTTATATATTAAATAACTCCTTGATTTCATTAATACTAACGGTGATTTGGAAATATCACTGTTTGCACTGTTCTAATATAAATACCTTATATGAGCGGATACGTACATCTTCACAATCATACCCATTATTCACTTCTTGACGCTATTTGTACACCCAAATCTCTTGTTTCAGCGGCTAAGAGGGAAGGAATGCCAGCAATAGCCCTTACTGACCATGGTAATATGTTTGGTATTATGGAGTTCTATAATGAAGCCAAAAACCAGGGGATCAAGCCTATTTTAGGTGTTGAAGCTTATATGGCAAGTGGGAGTATGCATGACAAGACTGCACTTAAAAACAAGACTAAAAATTACTTTCACGTTGTTCTCTTAGCCAAAAATCTAAAGGGGTATCAGAATTTATGTAAGCTTGTGTCTATAGCTTATATGGAAGGGTTTTATCAAAAACCCAGGATAGATAGGGAGCTCCTGAAAGACTATAGTGATGGAATTATTTGCACTTCTGCATGTTTGGGAGGAGTAGTTGGTAATCATTTGGTTAATAGCGACTTAGAATCTGCTCGCGAGTCAGCACTTTTTTATAAAAATCTATTTGGTGATGATTTTTATCTTGAGATACAAGATCATGGACTTCCTGATGACAAATCTGTCCTAGAATTTGTGCCGAAGCTAGCTAATGAGCTAGATATTAAAATGATTTGCACAAATGATATCCATTATGATACAAAAGACCATGCAGTAGCTCACAATATTCTGCTAATGATACAGAATGTTAATACCCAGAATATCGGTGATATTGATGTTACAAAACTAAGATACAAGGTACCTGAGTTTTATTTTAAAACAGAAGAGGAAATGCATGATTTGTTTAGAGACTATCCGGAGGCATTATCTAATACTCTGGAAATAGCTGAAAAATGCAATGTTGAGCTGGATCTCGAAACGAACCATATGCCAAAATTCCCTATACCCGAAACATCTGCAGCTTCTACACTTGATGAATACCTTACTGAAATCACCGAAGTTGGTCTCAAACAAAGGTATGGAGATGAGATAACGAATGAACATAGAAAGAGAATCAAGTTTGAATTGGATGTAATCAGAAACATGGGTTTTCCGGGTTACTTCTTAATAGTGGCTGATTTTATCTCTAAGGCAAGAGAGATGGGCATAAGTGTAGGGCCCGGTAGGGGATCTGCAGCTGGATCATTAGTAGCATACTGTACTGGAATTACTAATGTGGATCCATTGAAGTATGACCTTCTTTTTGAGCGATTTCTAAATCCTAGTAGGGTGACAATGCCGGACGTGGATATTGATTTTGATGATACCAGAAGAGAAGAAGTCATAGCTTATGTAAGGGATAAGTATGGTGAAGAAGCTGTCTCGATGATTGTAACATATAACAAAATGACTTCAAAAGCGGTACTTAAAGACGTTGGTCGTGTTCTTGGTATACCTCTGGCAGTTATTAACCAGCTTACTCCTCTTATACCTGTAGTATTTGGCAAAGTAACTAAACTTAAACAAACTCTGGAGCTTGAAGCATTTAAAAGGCAAATTGACAAAATCAGACAACATCCTGTATATGCCCAGTGTGATCTTGACTCATTATTTAAATACTCTTTACAATTGGAAGACAAAGTTCGGGGTACAGGTCTTCATGCCGCAGGTGTAATCATTGGTCCTTCTGACCTAACCCAATTTTGCCCGATTTTTAAACCAAGTTCTACTAAGGACTTCAGCGCTATCAAAACAGCAACCCAGTATTCTATGAATTATCTGGAGCAGGCTGGTCTGTTAAAAATGGATTTCTTGGGACTCAAGACCCTGTCGATTATTAATGATATACTTGACCAAGTAAAAGACAACCATAGTATCGAGATTGATATAGATACAATTGATTTCGAAGATGAGAAAACCTTCAATATCTTTGGCGAGGGGAAGACTCATGCGGTTTTTCAGTTTGAGTCTGGAGGTATGAGACAGTATTTAAAGCAGCTCAAGCCTTCTAACATAGAAGAAATTGCCGCCATGAATGCACTTTTCCGACCAGGACCTATGGAAAATATTCCCTTGTTCATTGATAGGAAATTTGGCAGACAACCGATTGAGCTCATTAGCGATAAGATGACCCAGTCATTATCCTATACTTACGGTATAATTGTCTATCAAGAGCAAGTGATGAGACTAACCCAGGATGTTGCTGGCTTTAGTCTGGCCGAAGCGGACCTTCTGCGTCGCGCCATGGGGAAAAAAGATATTCCTAAAATGGAAAAACAGAAACCACGGTTTTTAGCTGGTTGTAAAGAAAATGGTCTGACTGAGCAGCAATCAGAAGAAATATGGGATCTCATTTTCAAATTTGCAAATTACGGTTTCAATAAGTCGCATGCGGTAGCTTACTCTATTGTAGCATATCAAACTGCCTGGTTAAAAGCTAATTACCCGGCTGAGTTTTTTGCTGCAAATATGACAGCAGAACTGAATGATCATCAGAAGCTGGTCGCTCTGAAAGATGAGGCTAGCGAGTTTGGTGTAAAACTCCTACCGCCTGATGTAAATAACTCGAATGTGAAATTTACAGCTAAAGGCGAAACTATCTATTTTGGTCTCAATGCAATCAAGAATGTTGGTCATGCAGTTGTAGAATCAATTATCGAAGTAAGGAAAGAGGGCAAGTTTATTGATTTTCTTGATTTTATGAAAAGGATCGATCCACACATTGTTAACAAGCGTGCCTTAGAATCACTCATCAGTGCGGGTGCATTTGATAATATAATGGGTAAGGATAGTCGTTCTTCATTAATGGTTTCGATAGAAGAAGCAATTGAATACTCGAAGGCGTTTCAGGCATCTCAATCTGAAGATTCTCTCTTCGGAGGCACCTCTTCGATTATAATTTCTTCTCCGAAACTGGCAAATATGACACCTTGGACAGATAAAGTAAGGTTGCTCAAAGAAAAGGAATGTCTTGGATATTTTGTCACTGGACATTTACTAAGTAAATATGAGAACTTAATTATATCATTGAATAGTTCAATAGTGGTTGATCGAAAGAGAGTAATGCTTAATTCTGCATCTAATCCAATAGATTTTAGTTGGAAAACTGAGGAGCTAGAAAGCAGAAAAGGATTTAGGAGAGGAAGTGATCGTAACAGAGTCTTGATTTGCGGTATGGTACATTCAAAAGAGGTCAAGATGAGCAAAAACAAAAGGGAATTTGCTTTTCTAAGGATGGAGGATTTCAGTGGTATGTTTGACGCTACTGTCTGGAGCGATGCTTATGAATTTTCAAAGAATTGCCTAAATGAAAATAGTATTATAACTATTATAGGGCGGGTTGATAATGAGTCAGAGGAATTGAAGATAATAGTTGATAAAGCTTACCCTATAGAAATGATAGTATGGGAATTGGCTCGCGGTTATGATATATGGGTTGATGGTAAGATTGGTATTCACAGAATTATAGAATTGATGGATCAATTATATGACCTCGGGAATAAGCAAGTTGGTAACAAGGATGCAAATATCAAGATTAATATTGATAACCTTCTTGACAATAAAAAAGCACTAGTTTATGACTTTCAGTTTAGTTTTGGTAAAAATCCTGAAACGCTAATCAAGATTCGAAAGATTTTTGGTGATGATTCAGTTTTTATTGATGTTAATAAGAGTCCTGAAAATATTCACAAAATATTAAATGATCCGTCTATTATAATTGAAGAGGGTTTTGAATATCAACAAGAAGATTCGGCAACTAGTTTACTTGTAGGGGAAACCAGAAACATTTATAATCAAAACGAGGAATTATTTTGAAAATCATTAAAACAGCACTTATAGTTTTCATAGCACTAATTATTGCATGGCTGGCAGCTAAAATCTTAGTTATTATATTTAAATTTGCCTTATGGGCAGCTTTTTGGATCATCGTGTTACTTATATCTATACCTGTTTTCATGTATCTCAAAAAAAGAGTTTTTTAGTAAGTGTCGCGTTTGAGTATCAATCGTATTGGTAAAGAAGCAGTTGCTGCAGCTGCAGCATTGCTTATTACAACAATTATAGTACAGCTTGTTCTTATGGTGTTGGGCCTGCCTATGTTTGAGATCTTAAAGGAATTTTGGATGATTGTGCTTATTATTGTAATTGCGTTTCCGCTCTATCTCGGATTTAGAAAAGGTGTTTGATTGAAATTACTTTTGTTCTGTCTTGTGTTGGCTGCAACTTCGACTTTATTTGCCGAAGATGAGATAGTTGAAAATAGATCAGTACCAAGGGCTGAGGACTATGTGATTGATCTCACTAGAAGCTTCACCAATGAGTTATTCGGAGCCAATGGATCGCTATGGGCTAAACCACTTGTTGAGGCAACTAATGCATCAGTAAATTCTCGTTTTTTTAGTAATGCATTTATTCCGCGCAAAGTTGAAGAACCATATTTTAAAATTGGAGTGCATTTTTCAACTGGTATAATACCTGATAACAGGAAATGGATGCAGCCAAATTTTCCTGTTGAGCAATTTCGGTTAGATTCTTTGAATCAGTATATAGATTATAATCTTATCAATGGTGAAGTTACCAGGATTGATACTGCGGCTCTTGGTTTATATCTTCTTAAAACTGTTATCTATGATGGACTTAATTCGCAAGAGCAGGGCCAGCAAATAATGATTCCTGATAGATCACCAACTCTTCTTGGGCCCAGAGTAGAAGAAACTTCTAATGCTATCCTAATACCAGAGGGTTCGCTCCAGCATCACCTGCAGAGAAGGATTGACTCTCTCCCGGATTTAATTAAAAATGCATTACCTACTGAATTAGTTGATCAATTACTTACTGGTATAAACCAGGTACCTACTTATTTCACTCTGCCAAATGGTAGTGGTATGAATACTATGACTTTTGCAGTACCGCAGCTTGAGATAGGTTCGTTGTATGGAACAGAGTTATTACTCCGATATATCCCTCAGTTAGACTATGGCGAAAGTATCGGTGAATTTGGTTTCTGGGGTGTTGGGCTTTCGCATTCAATCAGTCAATATTTTTTTGATGCTGACTCTTTGCGTACTTTTGACCTAGCTATTCAGGCAGCCTATCAGTCCTCAAAGTTAGACCAGGTATTTGGTGAGACAAATGGTACTTTTACAGCAGAGGCTGACATTTTTAATATAAATATACACGGATCTACTTCAATTAGTGACTGGTTTGATGTTTATGCCGGTTATCAATATGAGATGCTGGGTATTAATTCTGCCATTAAGTATTTCATTGGTGTTGAGCAACAAAGACAATTGGGTCTATTACCTTTTTATGTCCGTAGAAGAGCCGACGGAACAGAGTACTTTGATTATGAGCCCGATCCTGAAGAAGGTTATCCTGGAGATACTGAGCCACAGTATACTGATATAGGTTTTAATGATGATAATCATAAGCTAGTTATTGGACTGTACAAAAGAATAGGTCCGGTAGCTTTAATGGCTGACTATAACTTTAGCCAGTTTAACTTGTTTAGTTTTGGCATACAATATATCATTGATTAGAATGGTTTTAGACGGCAAAGCAATATCCAAACGCATTAGAGAGGAAATTAAATCCCAATCATCAGTAGTTACGCAAAATCTTGGCAGAAAACCTGGATTAGCTGTACTGCTGGTTGGAGATGATCCAGCATCAAATGTATATGTAAGTAATAAAGAGAAAAATGCTTTAGAAGTTGGTTTTCATTCATTGATTCTACGTAAGCCATCGAGCATTTCTGAAAATGATATTCTTGAGATTGTCGATCAGTGGAATAATGATGCTGATATTGATGGTATCTTGGTACAGTTGCCTCTTCCTAAACATATTGATGATCAAAAAGTTATTAATGCTATTGACCCTGATAAAGATGTTGATGGTTTCTCACCAGTCAACATGGGGCGGCTTGTACTGGGACTATCAGGATTTAGGCCTTGTACCCCTGCTGGTATAGTTGAACTTCTTCATCGGTATGATATCAAAACTTCAGGAAAGCACGTAGTAGTTGTTGGTCGTAGTAATATTGTAGGTAAACCTATAGCAAATATGTTACTTCAAAGAGATAAACCTGGTAATTCTACTGTAACTGTTTGTCATACGGGAACATTGGATCTTAAACAGCATACCCTTCAGGCTGATATATTGATAGCAGCTATGGGTGTGCCTGAAGCTATCAAATCGGACATGGTCAAAGAGGGATGTGTGATAATAGATGTTGGTATGAATAGGGTTGAGGATAGTTCTCGCAAGAAAGGCTATAGATTGACAGGTGATACTGATCTGGATAATATTAAAGATAAGGTTTTGGCGTATACTCCTGTGCCAGGTGGAGTTGGGCCTATGACCATAGCAATGCTATTAAAGAATACATTGCTCTCTGCTGAAAATAAATTGAATTAAAACAATTGGAAGATAACAATTCGATAGATCTTCCTGACCAGAAAGGAAGTTTTAGAGTATTATATGATAATAGCCAGTATATAGTGGTAGACAAACCAGCTGGTGTACTCTCAATACCTGGTAGATTTGATGATCCACACAAGAATCTTGTAGCTTATCTCAATTCCTATTATAATAAAGTTTATGTTGTTCATAGGCTAGATCGAGATACCAGTGGTATCATGCTGTTTGCTCTAAATGCTGAGACTCATAAAGCGCTTAGTAAACTTTTTGAGAAGCAGGAAATCGAGAAGATATACCATGCCGTACTTGATGGTGAACCAACCGATGATTACGATATTGATATACCTCTGACTAGTGATCCTTCGCATAAGGGTAGAAGTATGCCTTCTGGTATGGGTAAACCCTCGCTCACGAGAATGAAAGTTATTGAGAGATATGGTAGAGCATCGCTAGTAAAATGTAGTCTTGTATCTGGCAGACATCATCAGCTAAGGGTACATGTTGCTTCGATTGGTAATCCGCTTCTTGTTGACCCATTATATGGCAATAGAAGTGAATTCTTTTTATCTGAATTCAAAAAAAAATATAATATCAAAAAAAATACAGAAGAGAAGCCTCTTATTTCGCGTATAACAATGCATGCAACTTCTTTAGAATTTATTGACCCAATAACCGGATCAAATGTGTATTACGAATCTAAGTGGCCCAAAGACTTTAAAGCTCTCAACAAACAGTTGGAAAAGCTGCAAAGTCGATACTAATATCTGCATATTATTATGGCAAAAAGTAAAACTGATAAAGAAAAAACCAAGGCAGTAGCTTCTGAAATAAGTGATAAGCCTAAGAAATCTGATAATACAAAGAGGAAAGCCTCATCAGATATCTCTGATAGTGCTTCTAAGAGCAATATCAAGCCCGAAACTACTACTAAACCCCGTCGAGGGCGACCGCCTAAAAAAACTCAGACAGAGACGAAGGATATTAGGTCAGGTTCAACGAGTAGTACTGAATCGGATGAAAAACCAAAACCTCGACGAGGAAGACCACCTAAAAAAAAGATTGATAATCAGCTGATTGACAATAGTGGTACTAAGGAAACAGTATTGGATGATCAAAATAAAACTAATTCAGATATTCCAAAACCAAGAAGGGGAAGGCCATCGAAGAAGACTTTAGAAGTTCAATCAGTTGATACAAATGATAAGTCTGCAGTAATTTCTGATGAAAAACCAAAACCTCGACGAGGAAGACCACCTAAAAAGAAAACTAATCAGGAAAATGATCCGCAGGATGGTAACCTCTCCGAACATGAATCAAGAACAGCTAACCAAGATAATCAGAAAAAAACTTCGGATAAGAAGGTTGTTGTTGTCAAAAAAAGTTGGGTTCAGAAAATTGACCTAACAGGTACTAGTGAGAGAGCAAAATATAGTAACCCAAGTTCGAGTAATTCTTCAATCGAAGATGAAATAGTTGAGAATGAAGATGATAGTAAATTTAATAAACTCGAATATCTTGAAGGGAACCCGAATCCATATAAAAAACATATAGTTCCTTCAAAACCAAAATCTGGTAAGAAGCATCCTCCTAAAGTTGTAAAAAAATCTGACCCCTCTAAATCGGAAGCTGATAAACAGGCAAAGATAAGTCAAGCTAAACCACCTGTGGTACAGAAAAAAGTAAATACACAACCTGAACCTGCTGTAAGTGATTCGGTTGATACTGAGCGTCCTAAAAGAGGTATTAGACAGGTTGGAAAAACTAAACCCGGGAAAGATAATAACACTCGTACTGATGGTGGAGTAAAAGTAGTTAAACAACGGGATAAAGTTAGCACTCGGAATAAAGATGAAGAAGTAAACAGTAATCCTTCTCTGGAAAATGAACCAAAACCTGCTAACAATAAAGGTGTCAAACAAGATAGTTCTAAGAACAATGAAGCTGGAAAATCATCAGCAAAAGATCTCTCGAAAGAAAAAAGTAGAACATCCACAGATCATAAAGACAAAAAAGAATCAGCTCCGAATAATCAAAAGCAAAAATCTGAAAATCCTCAGAAAGAGAAAAAAGATCGTGCTATTTATAGATATACTCCATCTGTTTACAGTTATCAAATTCAGGAGCTTAATGATTACAAGCTATTAGACGATGCTCAGAGAAAAGATCCATTTATTGATAATTTTTTAAGAAAGATATCAACTTTTATGAGAGAGAAGCTCTATGTTGATATTGATGTGAAAATAGTTCTTGCTGTAAGTGGTGGCATTGACTCAGTTGTTCTTACTGATGTATTCGCCATTTTATCCCAAGAATATCATTTCAAATTCGAGATTGCACACTACAATCATAAGTTGAGAGATGGTTCAGATAAGGATGAGAACTTTGTTAGACAACTTGCTAATTCATATAGAGTTAGTTTTCATGCTGGGGCTGGTAACGTAAAAAAATTGTCAGAAGAAAGCGGTATGAGCCTAGAAGAATCTGCACGTCATCTTAGATATGGATTTCTTACAAAAGTTGTCAACCAGAATAAGGCTGACTTTGTTGCCACAGCTCATAACTCTAATGATTCGGCAGAAACTCTTTTGATGAATTTATTCAGGGGTTCTGGTCTGACAGGTCTTAGTGGTATACCGGCTAAGAGACCTTTTTCCAAGAAATCAGTTTTAATCAGACCTTTTTTGAATATAACAAGAGTTGATATTGAGAAATATGCTAAGATCAGAAAATTATTTTGGGTCGAAGACATAACAAATAGATCTCTCGACTTCACAAGAAATAAAATTAGACATAGCATAATTCCTAAGATTGAGAAGGAATTCAATCCAAATATTGTCGAAACTTTGCATCGAACAACTCAAATACTTCGTGGTGCTGATAATTTCTTACTAGATAAGATAAAAGAACATAGTGAACTTGTTTTTGGATCTTTCGAAAACGGTAGTTTGGTTATTAAGAAAGGTATTTTTACAAGTTTTACAGATTTTGTCAAAGGTGAGGTCTTACAATATCTTTTCAGAAAGCATTTTGACCTGATGCCTCTTCCCTCAAAACAACTTGATAAAATAATTGAGCTTACATCCAAACCAATTGGTAGTAAGGCTGAGGTTTCGAAAGAGATTACAGCTTTGAATCAGAGAAATACATTGCTGATCTCAGAATATCTAGATCAGTTAGCTTCCAGCAATCCTGTAGTTATTCAAGGTACAGGTAATTTTGATTTTAATGGCTATTCTTATAAAGTTTCCATAATTAATAATAGCAAACAAATAAATTTGGGTGAAGATGATGATACAGAATTCTTTGATATCGAATATATGCCTAAAACACTCTATCTTAGAAATAGACAGGAAGGAGATAGAATTACTCCTTTAGGCATGAATGGCTCAATGTCTGTTTCAGATTATCTGACTAATCTCAAGATTGATAGCCATGAAAAGAATGATATTGCACTGTTGACCGATGGTGTTGATGTTATCTGGATTTGCGGGTATCGAATTTCAGATAAATACCGTTTGCATAAGAATACAAGTAGGATAATGAAAATTACGCGTAAGCCAATACAACAGATGACATAATGAGAAATGAAACAAGCAGTTGTTTCGTTATTAACCCAACAATCATAACTATAGTAAAATAAGGCAATCGATAAATTGAACGGAAAAAACGTACCGAACAAAACGCCCGAAGCCAACAATCTATCAAAAAATATCCTGGTCTGGCTATTTGTGATATTCGGTGTATTCACAGCGATGTTTATACTTTTTGATGAAGATGAAGCACAAGAAAGGATCAGCTTCACGAAGTATCTTGAACTCCTTAATCAGAAACAGATCGAGTCTGCTACGATACAAAAAACTCAAGGAGATATGTATGAGTTCAGAGGAGTATTAAAGGAACCAATTACTGTTGAGAGATTTGATAGAGAAGTAAAAATAGAACAGTTTTCTACTCAAATAGGAGTTCTTGACTCTGAAACAGAAAAGCAATGGGAAGAAGCTGGTATTGAATGGAAATATAAAGAGTCTGATTCCCTTTTTTGGAGTACTATTCTGCAAATGCTACCACTTGTCTTCTTATTTGTGCTTCTCATCTTTCTTTTTAGGAGGATGCAAGGGGGTGGTGGCCAAAAAGGTATATTTTCATTCGGCAAAGCCAGAGTGAAACTAATGAGCGAAGGTCAGCCTAAAGTGACTTTTGAAGATGTAGCTGGAGCAGATGAGGCTAAATATGAACTTCAGGAAATAATAGAATTTTTAAAAGAACCGTCACGATTTAAGAAATTAGGAGGTAAGATACCCAGGGGTGTCTTGCTATTAGGCCCTCCGGGTACTGGAAAAACACTTCTTGCTCGAGCAGTTGCGGGTGAAGCGGGAGTTCCATTCTATTCAATGTCCGGAGCAGACTTTGTAGAAATGTTTGTTGGTGTTGGAGCCAGCAGAGTTCGGGATCTATTTGAACAAGCTAAAAGGAATTCGCCTTGTATAGTCTTTATTGATGAAATAGATGCAGTTGGGCGGCAACGAGGAGCTGGCTTAGGAGGGGGACATGACGAACGCGAGCAGACTCTTAACCAATTGCTAGTTGAAATGGATGGTTTTGAGCAGAATAGTGGTGTCATTATCATTGCTGCTACAAATAGACCTGATGTATTGGATCCGGCATTATTAAGACCGGGTCGATTT
>Ga0207422_1000777_pt1 | contig 86529 bp, 51 predicted proteins | sample MarCyaLeptolynsp_FD_187757 | JGI IMG/M metagenome (GOLD analysis project Ga0207422, IMG submission 187757) | Marine cyanobacterial communities from Panama - species 1 Leptolyngbya sp. (SPAdes) | ecosystem: Environmental > Aquatic > Marine > Unclassified | place: Panama: Panama City | collected...
GCCTGTTGGCGCTCTATGACTTCAAGGAGGGCAGTGGCAATACGGTGAATGACGTCTCCGGCGTGGGACAGTCCATGGACCTGACGATAGGCACCCCTGCCAATACTACGTGGCTGGGTGGGGGCGGACTGGATATCACCGGGGAGTCCCTTATCTCCTCGACGGGGCCTGCTACCAAGATAATCGATGCGGCCAAGGCCAGCGATGGGCTGACCGTTGAGATATGGGCAAGGCCTGCCAATACCACGCAGAACGGACCTGCAAGGATGGTAGGGGTATCCGGTAACAGCAGTTTCAGGAACTTTACATTGGGCCAGGACGGCAATAGGTATACGATGCGCCGAAGGACGTCGACAACGGACCTCAACGGCCGGGGGGACCTTTTTTCTCCTTCCTCTAGTGTGGGCACGGACCTTGTACATGTGGTCTATACCCATGGTGGCGGCACCGAGCATATCTACCTGGACACCGTATCTGTGGTGAACGGGTCCATGGTCAATGACTATGACAATTGGGACAACGGTTACAGGTTCCTGTTGGCAGGGGAGGACAGCTCCTCTGGGAGCAGGTACTGGCTCGGGGAGATGTACATGGTAGCGGTCTATGACAGGGCCCTTACCCAGGCCGAGGTGTCCCAGAACTTTGCTGCCGGGCAATATGGCACCAGTGGCGGTAGTTGGGGCGGGGGTACGGCCTTGGCACCCCCCACAGGGCTGACAGAAAACAATATCACAGAGACCTCGGTGGGCCTCTCATGGGCGGCGTCCACGTCCACCGGGGTGACGGGCTACCATGTCCACAGGGACGGTACACGGTTGACGACGGCACCGGTAACGGTGACCTCCTACAGTGCCACGGGACTGTCAGCGGGGACCACCTACTCCTTCCATGTGGTAGCAGTGGACCAGGACGGCAACACATCCCTTGCCTCTGATAGCCTGCAGGTGACAACGGCAACACAGACAGGTGCCCGTACCACCAATGGCCTGTTGGCGCTCTATGACTTCCAGGAGGGCAGTGGCAATACGGTCGGCGACGTTTCCGGTGTGGGAAGTCCCTTGGCCCTGACGATAGGTACCCCTGCCAATACCACATGGATCGGTGGCGGGGGACTGGATATCACCGGTAATGTGACCATTTCAACTACAGGACCTGCCAGCAAGATAATAATAGGGATAAAGGCGACCGATGCCATGACGATAGAGGTATGGGCCAGACCGGCCAATACCACCCAGACAGGACCGGCACGGATAGTCGGTGTTTCCGGTGGGGGGAGCCTCAGGAACTTTACACTGGAGCAGAAAGTCGACAGGTATGGTATACGGAGGCGTACCACAGGGACCAATAACAATGGTACACCTGTACTATATTCATCATATGGCGATGTGACCACCGGCCTGACCCATTTGGTCTACACCCATGGGTCAGGGACAGGGAAAATGTATGTCGATGGGGCAGAGGTTGCCTCGGAGACACTGGCCAATGATTATAGCGGTTGGGACAATGGGTTTGAACTTGTTTTCGCTTCAGAGGTGAACAATAGTAAGTACTGGCTCGGGGAGATGTACATGGTAGCGGTCTACGACAGGGCCCTTACCCAGGCCGAGGTGTCCCAGAACTTTGCTGCAGGGCAATATGGCAGCAGTGGCGGCGGGGGTACTGCCCTGGCACCCCCCACAGGGCTTACAGAAAGCAATATCACACAGACCTCGGTGGACCTTTCATGGACGGCGTCCACGTCCACCGGGGTGACGGGCTACCATGTCCACAGGGACGGCACACAGTTGACAACGGCACCGGTGACGGCGGCCCCTTACAGTGCCACGGGGCTGTCAGCGGGGACCACCTACTCCTTCCATGTGGTAGCAGTGGACCAGGACGGCAACACATCCCTTGCCTCTGATAGCCTGCAGGTGACTACGGCAACCCCGGCACCACAGACGATAGAGATAGAGGGCAATTTCACCGTCCTCAACGATACGGGTACCAAGGGTACCGTGGCGGACATTTCCTCCAGTGCCCTGAGCAATGGACAAGGGGCAAGGATATTCGACCAGGGCGACGAGCTCAGGGTGGACTTCTCCGTACCGGTGACAGGGGACTATACCATCAAGGTAAGGCTCAGGTCGGGCGACGGCTCCAATGCCACTTCCTATTGGCCCAACGATTATGGCTTCACCCTGGACGGGACGGCCATCACCCTGACAGGGGACACGGGCAGTACGGTCCATACCTCCAATTTCGGGGGGGCGCACCTGGGTACCATGGAATCTGCGGCCACTACGCTCTCTAGCGGGAGCCATTATATCACCATAGAGGCCCTGTCCAGCTGGCAGTTCCTCGACAACATAGAAATCATTTTTTCCAATTGATCATACCAAGAATGCACATAAAAATGAGATATCTGATAACATTTATATTTTTTGCACTATCGATAGGTATGGGGCATCTCCATGCTCAAGAGGCACAAACGGACGTAATCCCCCCTTCACCTACTGCAGCGGCCCTCGGAAAGTATGGGGATATCCCTGTAAGCCTTTATACGGGCATACCCAATATATCTATACCACTTTTTGAGATAAAAGAGGGTGATATAACCGTTCCCATTAGTCTTTCTTATCATGCAGGAGGGATAAAGGTCGGTGAGATAGCTTCATGGGCCGGCCTGGGTTGGTCACTCAATGCCGGTGGGACCGTTACAAGGACCGTCCAAGGAAAGGCCGATGAAAAAGGCTACTTTGTACAGAGTGGGGCAAATGAAGGCATGAAAAAGCTACTTGAACTTGAAAGTACCGGTAAATTGGCCGATCATGCCAATACCGAGACAACAAATCCCCCTGCAGGGCTCACTGAGGTAAAAGATTTCTTTTTCAATGATATAATGGGTGCGCTCAGTATGGACTATGAACCGGACAGGTTCTTTTTCAATGTAGGTGGGGCAAGTGGCAAGTTCATCTATGATTATGATAAGAACGTCCATATCATACCACATCAAAAAATAGATATCAATGCCAACTTCCAACCAGGATCCTTCGGAGGTGAAGAAGAGATCGAGGGGTTTACCATTGTTACACCGAACGGAATGGTCCATGAGTTCAATATCTTTGAAAGGACAGAGACTACCTCTATCAATTTTGGGGCAGAAAACCAGCAGATAGAATTCAATTCCACATGGCATCTGACAAAGATCACCTCCAGTGCCACGGACAGGTCGGTGGAATTCTTTTATACCACTCCGACAGGAACGATAACACAGGATATGAACATCAGCAGTACCAAGGAGATAGACCAAAGCCAGCCAGGTCTTGTACAGGAACGGGGAGTGGCTTCCAGTACGACCATCTCTACCAAATACCTCGAAAGGATAGAATGGGACGGGGGAGAGATCATATTAAGATCGAGTCCCAGTAGGACGGACCTTCTCAATGCACATAGGTTGGATGCGATAGATATCTATGATAACCTGGGGAAATTGGTAAAGACCTTTGAAATGACCTATAGCACCTCTTCAGTAGGTGACCCTTCAGACCAGCTCAACAACCATTTGATACTGGAGTCCGTCAGGGAGATCTCAGGTCCCCAACAGCTCCCCCCTTATGAATTCAGTTATGAAAATATAAACCAATTGCCCAGGCGGGACTCATATGGCCAGGACCTATGGGGATTTTACAATGGTTCCAATAACAGTAGCCTGGTGCCCCCATTTTTTGATTCCCAAGGGGCAAGGGTAGCAGGTGCCAACAGGTTATCTAACTTTGCCAAGGGAAAGACCGGGATATTGACAAGGATAGATTATCCTACGGGGGGTTATACCGATTTTGAATATGAACCACATGACTATTATCTACTAGGGAACTCCAATTTTTTTACAAGGTCAAGAGGGGGAGGGGAAGGTTTTGAGGTACTTGCCGGTGATGACCAACAGTTTTTTTGCGGGGGGTTCGGTACCATCCTGGATTTTGGGAACTGCCCTTCCCCTTGTTCCATACCCTTGGACGAGATCACTTTTACAACAACGGACATGATACAGGGCACAGGATATGTAGAGGTACAGATATTCAGGCCGGAAAACGTGAACGAGAGCGTGGGCAAGACAAGCTTGTTCCTGAGGGACGGTGTGACCGATGAACTCCTCCATGAATACAAGGACGATGGCAACTGTGGTGCATCCAGGACCTATTTCCATTTGGAACCGGACAGGTCATATAAATTAGTGGCACAGGCAGATATAAATACCACTGCACTTGAGACCTCAAAAGTGATAGGCAAGGTATTTTGGGAAGAATTCGACAATCAAGAAAACATACAGATAGGTGGCCTGAGGATCAAAAGGATAGAGAGCAAGGAAGGGAATTCCCTTACCCCTCCTATCATCAAGACCTATACCTACAGGCAAAAGGACGATCGGGAAATATCCAGCGGGGTCTTGGTGAACGGTCTCCCCGACTATGCTGATTTCAAGACCGAGTACTTGAAATTGATATGCGAAAATGGTGATCCAGAAGTAGGTGGTCCTGTAGTCTGTGCCATACAGGAAAGACAGATAATCACTATCAATGGATATAGCAATACCCCATTGGGCATCACACAGGGCAGTCATATTGCCTATTGGCAGGTGAAGGAAACCTTCAAGCAGAACGGATGGAAATGGCATACTTTTACCGATCCCTCTGATATAGCCCCTCAATTCCTGAACCCTCCCAATATACTGCCAAATACCAGTAATGATTGGAAAAGGGGGCTACTGCGAAAAGAAGAGGTATATGACCAGACGGGCAGGTTGGTCCAGGAGACCGAAAACGAATATGTGTTCATCGATGATGAGAACAGTAACGGGATCGATATATCGGTATTGGATGCCACTTATACGGAGGTTCCTGGGTTCAAGTATAAGATCGCCCAGAGCCATCCCTTGGAGACCGATAAATATAAATATGAATACGGGTTTTATGATATTATCTCTGCCTGGTATTATATCAAAAAAACTACTGTCAGGACCATTGGCAATATCGATAACAGTTCAAGTACGGTAAATACTACTTATGAATATGGGAACACAGACCATCTCCAGGTCACAAGGACGACATTGACGAACAGCAATGGGGAGGTGAGCATCACAGAGAACAATTACGCAGAGGACTACACGGGAAATGAATTCGGTAGCGACCTGCTCCGTGCCGCACATATGCACGGCCAGGTACTGGAACGGACCGATTTGGTAAAAAGGGGCAATGATGATGTCCCCATTTCAAGGTCGGAGACACATTATTCCGATGAGGGCGGTCCCATCCTTCCCAAACAACAGATAAACTATTTCAAAGAAGGGACAGGTACGGGAAACGCACCTGGGAAGAGCATCCAAGTGGACTACTCCTACGATGACAATGGCAATATAACAGAGGTAAAGCGTCAGAACGGGAACCCTACTGCTTATATCTGGGGGTACAAGGGCACGCTCCCCATTGCCAAGGTGGACAACGCCTCTATCATGGAAGTGGCCTTCACCGACTTTGAATCTATTGACAAGGGCGGTTGGACATATGAGCTGGGGGGTATAGTAGAGGATGAAGACGGGGCACGTACGGGCTACAGTTATTTTAAAGGGGACCTCACCCATCCCGGTACAGGACTGTCACCGGACAACTATTATATAGTCTCTTTCTGGTCCAAGGATGCGGCACCTGTGGTATTTTCGGTCGAGGCCGAGCTACTAGGGAAGCGTATGACCAATGGCTGGGAGTTCAGGGAATACAGGGTCAAGGGTGGTCAGCCACTGAACATCAATGGCCCAGAGGGACTGGAAGGGGTAAGGCTCCATCCAGAGGACGCCTTGATGACTACATTCACATATGACCCCCTCAGGGGGATGGACTCTGCCACCGATCCTTCGGGAAAGACCATCTATTATGAATATGACGGACTCGGCAGGTTGAGCCTCACCAGGGACCTGGACGGGAACATCCTCAACAAATACGAATATAACTACAGGACCAATTGAAAAAAACAAAAAATAAAAAATGACACGCTCATCAAAATATATAATACCTTATCTTTGCATGTTCCTACTACTATTGAGTGGGAAGGCCCTTTCCCAGGGTGGGGTACAGTTATTGCTACCGTTCAATACCCCTTGTGAGGACAAAGAGATAGTCATCGTTGCCCAGCACATAGCCCCTTTCATCGAACCGATAGGATGGGATACCAATCTAAGGGGCACAGTTTATGATGTGTTGAGGGAAGAAAGGACATCAGAGGCGAACAAATTGACGATAATCCTCAAGGATGGCTATGATGAGGTAACCATGAGGTACAGGTACAGACAAAATGGGGTCCCGCAGGTGGAAGAGATAAAGATAATTGAAAAGGCCCCTAAGACGCCCGATGTGAGTCTCTTCTATACACCTAGTATACTCTGTGATCCTGATATAGATGTCACTTTCAGGGCCAATGTGGACAGACTTGAAAGCACCCCTGATTATGAGTGGTTTGTGGACGGTAGTAAGATCGAAAACTATAACGAACCGACCCTGACCAGGGAAGTGGCCTCTGTAGCAGGCCTGGATGTGAGCGTAAGGGTCACCTCGAACGATCCATGCGACAACAGGGGATCCACTACTGCATTGATAAATGTACGAAAGGACTATTTCGATGTGGGGCTGAGGGCACTCTCTTCCACCGTGATATGTGATGGTGGCCTGACACCCTTGGTCGCTTCCCCTGCCTTTGAAGTAGGGGGCAACCGTACCTATCAATGGATAAAGGACGGGGAGCCGCTTGACCTTACCAATCCCACCAGTACCTTCATTGCGACCTCCCCTGGATCATATAAGGTGATAGTCAGCAATGGCAACTGTTCCATCGAGTCAGCAGCTATCGCCATAACACAGGACGAACCAACGGCCCCTACCATCAATATGTCGGGTACGGGTATCGTCTGTGGGGACGAGGGTACGACGACATTGACGGCAAACATACCGGATAACGAAACCGAATATGAATGGCACCTGGGGACCGATACGGACCTGGAGGTAAACAACAGGTCTATCGTACCTAAGGTATCGGGCACCTACAAGGTAAGGTACAGGCAAAATGGCGGTTGTTGGAGCAAGTTCTCGGCAGGAAGGACCGTTACGGTCATCAAAAAACCGGTCATAACCTTGGCATTTAACACCAGGGGCATAGAGGGCCAGCAATTGGACATAAAGGTACGGACGGACGAACTGCAACAGAACGACATGGAACATGAATGGTATACCACCATGGACAGACAGTCTGGCACCCAGATAACACCCTCTTCGGTATTATACGATACATATAACAATGGTCAGGACTATTATTTCCTGTCCACCTATACCATCACCCTTTCGAGTTCGGAAACCTATTATGTATGGCCCGTCAGGGAAGTGAACAATACCAAATGTTATGGGGAGATGGAGCAGATAGATATCACAGTGGACGGGAAGTGCAAGATCGTAAAGGCAGGTAACTACATAGATCTTGACATATGTCACGGTGCCTCCCCCGGCACTTTGGACCCGGGCCTCCCCGTATTGGAGAACACGACCTTGTCCCCGACCTATCAATGGTTTGAGCAGGTGGGCAGTGCGGCCCCTACACCGATATCGGGTGCCATAAACAGTACCTACTCCCCTCCGGGTGTACTTACGGCATCCAGGTCCTATCTGAGGGAAGTGAGGATAAACGGTCCTTCCTGTGATGATAATTTATCCTCCAGGGTGGACATCACCGTTGAAGAAAATCTTGTTTTAGGGACCTTTTCACAGACCTACTATAATGTGTGCAGTGATGCATCATTGTCCCTTAACCTACCGGCGGCCACAGGACCGGGAAACCGTTCCGGCTATAGGTGGGAGACCTCTGTTACCAATAGTTCCGATCCTTCGGACTGGCAGGTAATATCCGGTCAGGATGGGGAGGACATCTTATTGACCAGTGTACTCTTATCGGGCACGATAAAGACCCGGCCCTATATCAGGCGTTCCGTTTCCTTTACCGGTACAGGGTGCAACCCGCGTTCCGGTTCATCCAACGTGGTGCAGGTGGACGTGGTCGAAGTACCGGAACCAGAGATAAGTATATCAAATAATTTCGCCTGTGAGACATTCTCTATCACGGCAGCACATAATAACCCGCCCCCGGGGATTACCCATAAGTGGTATGTCGGGCAAAATGAGGTCGATATCGACAATACGGTAACAGAAACCGGGGTATTTACCACTGGTATAGATCAGGTATTCCCCGGACGTACTACCATTGCCCTGGAGGTATCGATCGCTGGATGTAGCCCCAGGAGGTTCGAGCGGACGGTAGAACCAAGGGAACCGATCATTACCTATGATGAAAAGGACGTTGTAAAGGCCCTTTGTTACGGATCTTCACCGGGGGAGCTCAATCCTGGGATACCGGATGTAGGTGACCTGGGATCCTATAGGATAGACTATGTATGGTACGAGGTGACGGACAACGGTAGGTTGGACAGGAGCCGGCAGGCCTTCCTCAACGTGGGAGATCTGACATCAGGCACCACCTTTGAAAGGGAGGCGACAGTGCGTTACGGGGAAGGGAGGATATGTTCGAGCAAGATCTTCACTGACACCTACACCATCACCATGGGTGATACACCTTTGACCGCAGGGGAGATATCCACTGACAACGACCTTGAGAAGTGCTCCGATGAAGGGTTCGACATAAGTGCAGATGCTCCTCAAGGGGGCAACGGTGATTACAGGTACCTTTGGTACATATCGGACAATGCCTCTAGTGGTTTCGAGGTTGTCGATGGGACAAAGGGCGAGCAGGCCTGGTTGGATATCCCTGCCGATGACGACCAGTTGGCAGGGGGCGGTACCTTCTACGTGAAAAGGGAGGTATATACCGTTGGGGACTGTACCGACCAGGATGTCTCCGCTGCGGTGGCCATTACCGTCAACACTGTGGAAATGCCCATACAGGGCACTAATACAGGGACGCTCGGCACCACTTTCAACTTTACCGCTAGTTCCACGGGACTGGAAAAGGACAATCCCGCCCATTACCATGAATGGAGGGCGCCAGATGGCAGTATCACCCTTGGGATACAAGATCCCACTTCACCTTATCTGACGACCGGTTTCGACTATCTGGTCACCTCGGGTGACATTATCTTACAGGTAAGGGCGGTCAACAATGGATGTTTTTCAGAATGGAGGGACATAAGCCCCATCATCACCTGCGATCCTGTGATAGATCCAGGGACGCCCATTGATATCACCATATGTGAAGGATCGGGGTCCGGGGAACTCGACCCAGGTCTGGGGACCGTATCCTGTGGCAATTACCAGATAACCTATAAATGGATCGAAACGGGTACGGGCATAGGGACAGAGGTGGACACCTCCCGGACCTACACCCCTCCCAGTGGGCTTACAGGTCTCAACAGGTATGTAAGGGAGGCCTGTATTGAGATATCGCCGGGGGAGATAAGGTGCAAAAGTGTCATCATAGAGGTCGATGTGGAGCCTGAGATAGGCCCTGGTAGCATCCAACAGTCCGATATGGCGATATGTGAAGGGGATGCCCTTACATTGACGGCTTCCCTACCGGTTGATATCACGGTATTACCGGTCTACCAATGGAAACATGGTGCCAATGCCTCGGGCCCGTTCACGGACATACCCGGTGCCGACGACGAAACTTATACACTGCCTACTTCTGGGCAGGACCTTTATGATTTTCCATATTATGTGCGGGCGGTCACCGGAAAGGCATGTACCGTGGAGACAGATCCTGTACACATCACGGTCAACCCTGCATTTACCCAGATGGCCTCCTTGGCCCCCACTGGGCCCATCACCATATGTGACGGGACAACGACTACATTAACGGCCACCCCGACAGGTGCAGGATATACCTATGCCTGGTTCAGGGACGGCAACCCTGTGGCCGTAGCCGATAATACGGTCAATACGCTAGAGGTGGGTGAGGCCGGGGATTACACGGTCACGGTATCCAATGGCGCCTGCTCAACTGCCCCATCCAACGGGGTAGCGGTCATTATCGGGGCACCAGAGGATATCGAGATATGTGCCGATGGGAACAATAACCTTTTTTGTGGTGGGAGCGTCAGGCTCTTCGTCCCCCAGATAACAGGGGCCACTTATCTTTGGAAAAAGGACGGGACGGATATCCCTTCATCAAATTCCTTTGAGTTCACTGCCGATGCCATCGGTAACTATGTGGTAGAGGTGACCAATGGTGCTTGTTCTTCGGCCTCCGATCCTTTCAAAGTAGTGAACATCACGCCCGACCCCTTGGACCAGAACTATGTACGGAGCTTTACGGCACAGACAGAAGAAATGAAGGAAGGGGTCAGTTTGAGTGACAGCCTGCCCGAAGTGGAGGTCATGGTGTCCACACAGTATATCGATGGCCTCGGAAGGCCCATACAAAAGGTGGACAGGAGGGCCTCACCGGGTGGTAAGGATATGGTATCCTTCCAGGTCTATGATGCCCTTGGAAGGCAGCCGGTACAGTACCTCCCTTATGCAGAGGACGTGGGCGTAGGGAACTTCATACCTTGCCCTATCCCTGAACAATTTGCATTCTACAACGATACTACAGGTAACAATATTGACGGTATCGCCAATGACGGCCATCCGCTCTCTGTTACAACGTTTGAAAATTCACCATTGAACAGGGTGGACGCGGTCTCTGCACCGGGAGAGAGTTGGACAGGGGCCGATAGGAAGGTACTGAGTGCACAGCTCAGCAACACCCTTGCCGATAGGATATGGCAGTTTTCAATCGGGGACAACGATGCTTATCCGAGCGTATCATCGGATTATTATCCCGCAGGGGAACTGATGGTGGCAAGGACAGTGGACGAGATGGGCAGTGAGGCCCTGGAGTTCTCCGATAAAAAAGGGAGGTCATTGCTCAAAAGGGTGAAGCTGACCGAAGATAATACCGATGCGGTCACAGGGGCACAATGGTTGGACACCTATTACATATATGACATTTACGACAACCTGAGATATGTTCTACCACCAGAGGCCATGGCAAGATTGAATGGTATATTCACTGGGGACGCAGCCGAGGACATCATGGACCTTTTCGCTTTCAGATATGAATATGACATCAGGAACAGGTTGATCGTAAAAAAAGTGCCCGGCACCGGGAACGCTGATGGTAGTGGTGGGGAGGTACACATGGTCTATGACGACCTGGACAGGTTGGTGCTCTCCCAGGATGCCGAACAGAGGAGGGACGATATTTGGAGCTTTACAAAGTACGATGCGCTCAACAGGCCGGTGATGACCGGGCTATGGAGGTCCGATGTGGACAGGGCCACTGCCCAACAGGATTTGGACGCCTATACCGGCACCCGGCTCTATGTAAGGAAAAGGGACAATGGGGGGAACGGCAGGGATGGCAATGCCCTGACCGGCAGGAGGATAGTGCTCAACAGGGACAACGGCCAGACAGAGCTACGTGCTTTCGATGGTATCATATTATCAGGGAATTACAGTTTCAGGTCGGACCCGGGGGACATTGTAGGGATGAGCGCAGAGATAGACAATGTGGCGGTTGACCCTACCTATGAGGGGACATGGTCATGTGGTTATTTCGATGCCACTTTCCCAGAGATATCCCAATGTGAGGTATGGACCTGTTCCTATTATGATGATTATTCCTTTACAACCGGGATAGAATTTGAGGATAAATATGATGATAGGCTCCTGCTCGAAGGGGAAAGTGACTATACATCGCTACCTTTTGAAAGGCCCACTGGACTGTTGACCGGTTCCATGACAAGGGTACTGGGGACAGAAAAATTTCTGCCTACGGTCACTTTCTATGATAATAAGGACAGGGCCATACAGACCTGGTCGGGCAACCATACCGGAGGGATGGACATACAGACCACCCGTTACGATTTCTTGGGAAGGGTGCTCAGGACACACCTGGAGCATACCAACGGGGAAGTGGACAATACGGTCATGGTGACCGATGTATTTGCCTATGACCATATGGGAAGGGTATTGCAAGTTGACCAGGCCATAACCGGAGGAGCGGACGGTACGGTATTTGACGAAGGGGACTTCGAGACAATGTGCGTGAACGAATATAATGAACTGGGGGAGCTCAAGTCCAAGGTACAGGCACAGGGCAATGACCAGATAGAACAGAAGATGGATTATGCCTATAACATCAGGGGCTGGCTCAAATGGGTGAACAAGGAATCATATGGTGGCCAGGCCTTCGATGACCTTTTCTCCATGGAGCTCTTCTATGATGATGCCTCACATCCGAATACCACTGTGAACACGCAAGGATATTCCCCACAGTTCAATGGCAATATAGCTGCCATGAGCTGGCAGACAGCAGGTGAAACGCAGGCAAGTACCTATGCATACCAGTATGACCTGCTCAACAGGTTGAAAATGGCCGACTATACCGGGGACATCGGGGACTATGATGTGACAGGCATCACTTATGACCTGAACGGCAATATCACATCGCTCAACAGGATGGGTGCCACTGGGGTAAACCCATCGGCACCTGGCGGTTTTGATTTCGGGCAGATGGACAACCTTTCCTATGACTATGATGGGACAGGGAACAGGCTCAGGAAAGTGGACGATATAGGGGGACAGTACCTTGGGGAAGCAGGGGATTTCAATGATGGAAATACTTCGGGAGATGATTATTTCTACGACCTTAACGGCAACCTGTTGAAGGACCTCAACAAGGGTATACGCAACGACATGGTATACAATTACCTCAACCTTCCGGAAAGGATAGAAGTGGCAGGGAAGGGGAGGATAGAGTACCTCTACGATGCGGCGGGCATCAAACTTGCCAAATATGTCTTCGAAGGGGATACCCGTGTAAAGAAAATTGATTATATTGGAGGGTTCGTCTATGAAGATGACGGGCTCGAGTTCCTCCACACAAAGGAAGGAAGGGCGCTTTCACCGGATGCATTGGAAGATATACCGCATCCAGCGGAGGCTGCTGAAGGGTTCGTATATGAGTACCATCAGAAGGACCATCTGGGCAACCTGAGGATGGCCTTCAGGGACAGAAAGTACTCTTATATGGCGACCATGGAATTCGGGAACGCCCTGGACGAAGAAAAGTTCTTTGAAAACCTGGATGCTACAAGGAGTGGCACAAGGGGGTATGGTACCAGTACCGAATCGGCCCTGGTCAATCCTGGGAACGCAGTGGGACAGGCCATAGGGCCCTACATCAGGCTAAATGTGAACCCTGGTGACAAGATATCTACCCAGGTAAGGGTAAGCTATGATGTGACAGGAACAGGAACTGATATGTTCAATGCTGGTAGTATACTACAGAGTTTCACCGGGGGTGAAGCAGGAGGGGTGAACAATGTCTCCTTTACCGTACAGTCACAGATGGACAACCCTGGGGACGATCCCAATGCATACCTGGCACTGCAGTTATTTGATAAGGACGGCAACGCGGTCCAGGGAGGATCACAGATCACTTGGGTGACCAATATGGAAGGGGGCTGGGGCACCTTGGCTCCTTCAGGGGGCGTTTACGAGGTACAGCAAGAAGGACATATCATAGTGTATGTGGCCAATGAGAGCGATGTGGACGTGTGGTTCGATAACCTGGAGGTAAGTGTGGTGAACGATCCGATCGTTCAGGTGAACCATTACTACCCTTTCGGACTTAACCTCACCGGACTCGAAAAACAAGGGACACCTGACCACAAGTACACCTACAACGGAAAGGAGAAACAAGAGGAATTTGGCCTCGACTGGCACGACTATGGGGCCAGGTTCTATGATAGTCAGCTTGGAAGGTGGCACGTCGTTGATCCTATGTCTGAAATGTTTTTTGCCCATAGTCCTTATAATTATAGTTTTAATAATCCTGCTAATTTTGTTGACAATGATGGGATGATTCCAGATCCTGGAGATAACATAGATCCAACTAAATTATATGGAAAAAGGATTAATATGACATCTGCACCTGGCAGAACAAATGCAGCAGGGCATCCAAGAAATGGACCATGGTTTTGGAAGCGAATGCTTGAGAGATACCCAGAAATGTTCAGTAATGACAATAAAGCGCGAATTTCAGGTCGTAGTCCTAGAGCTCCTATAGTAGATGACCAGTGGATAAAACATAATCCAACGCATGCAAATTATAAAAATGACAGATTAATTCACCATCATATAGATCAAGGTGAAATGGCAACAGGTATTCCTGAAAAAGCTCATAGGAAATATCACAAAGTTTTACATAAAAATAGCGGAGGCAGGTCAAAAGGTAGTAGTGTGAATAAGGTTGGTGGGGCTCTGAGTCTTGCTTCAATGATGCTTGATTTGGTTAATAGCTTTAGAGGACATCCCCATTCTACTGGGATGTTGTATACAGTTGGTAGTAAGACTAACAAACTTTATTACGATACCGATACTGAACAATATTTTGAAATTACTGATAGGAGTAATATTGAAGATAGTGAAGGGAATGTTATTGGTCAAGAAGTAACTTATAATACTTACGAGAGTTTTAGATATAATGATGATACAGGTAAATTTGAAGGTGTAAATAAGACTGATACATATAAAGCTACTGTGTATACAGGTGATGCAGCAAGGAAATATTTTCAAGAAAAAATACGAGAACACTAGACAAGAACTAACCATGAATGCTAATCAATTTGTTAAAAAACTAGGTGATTTATATTCACAAGAGATTGCTATGAAAATGCAGCAAGATGGTCTATCAGAAGATTATATAAAAGAATATAGAAATAGTTATTTCTTTATCACTTTGCAAAATCAAAGAATATTCCATGATCCTTTAATAGACCTCGTCAATAATTATGATGGATCCAAGGTTTGTATCGGTATGCTCAATTTTGATATTAAACCCTATGAAGATGATAATTATTACTACTTTGGCAACTTTGAAGGAGATTTATTGGGTATTGACAAAAATCTCAAAACTATACAAATACTAGAATATGGTACGGATAATCATATACTTTATGATTGTGCAAGTAACAGTGAGAATTTTTTAAAAGCTATCCTTATGGTGGCAGAGATATCCAAAAGGTGTGAACTCGATTCAGAATTCTCAAACAATGACATATTGATTTGTAAGATGGCTGAAGAGTGTGGGGAAATAGCTGGTAATAGAGAAGATTACCAAGATTTTTATAAAATGATGTTAGGAGTATAGTAAAAATATGCCCCTAATCGACCTCATCTGTGATGAGGGTGAAATGAGAAAGAGCAATTGCATTGCGCCATTTAAAATGCGATAAATAAATAAGCCCTGTCTAGATTGGTGGGGCTTTAGTTTTTTTAAGCGTAAGCCATACGGGTTTTAGCATCCCTTAAAAGGGCATCGAGTGTGAACAAGATGTGTTCCTTGTCATCACCACTCAGTTTCTGTATCTCCAAGACCCTTTTCAAGACCTCCCTAATCGACCTCATCTGTGATGAGGGTGAAATGAGAAAGAGCAATTGCATTGCGCCATTTAAAATGCGATAAATATTGAAGCCCTGCTGATTGGTGGGGCTTATTTTTTAAGCGTAAGCTTGTCTGGTCTTAAAATCACGGATATAGGTATCTATGAGGTCGAAAAGTACTGCTTTCCTATCGTTGCCCATTGCCTCAATTTCCTGTAGGCGTTGCAATGTTTTCTTGTCAAAATTGGCATTCTGTCCTTCTCCCACAAGGTAGTCAAGGCTTACCTCAAAAGCATCAGCCATTTTTTTTGCTGCTTCGATAGAAGGTACTGCCTTACCACGTTCATATTTACCTATCATCACCCTTGAAACACCACTCTGCTCCGCCAGATCGGTCTGTGACCACTTTCTCTCCTCCCTTAAATCCCCTATGATTTTTCCTGTATTCATATCTGATAAGATGTATATGTAAACAAGATGTATATGTAAATAAAAGATACCTTATATAACAAATTTAGGTAAATATCAGATGAAAAAATAACCGATAAGTTCTTGCATAAATGAAACCATAAGATATATTTGTATCTAATAGTTACAGAAAACTTTTTTTTTAATTTTTCTTTTCAATGGAAATCCCCGAGATAAAAGCCCGTCTGATCATCCTGACAGTCCTAGCCTGGAAAATAATGGGTAAAGAGTGCCAGCGATTGATGCCTAAAGAGTGCCATTGGATTCACGCCCAAAGAGTGCCACTCTGAGATACCAAGATAGTCAATTTTTCAACTACCATCCACTGATCCTTTCTTTTTCTTTCTCAAGGATTCTCCTTTGAGATATATCCTATGTGCACGATGGACGAGCCTATCGAGTATTGCATCTGCAATGGTAGCGTCGCCGATTATACGGTGCCATTCACTGACGGGGAACTGGGATGTGATCAAGGTAGAACCCTTCCCGTTCCTGTCTTCCATGATCTCCATCAACATGAGCTTTGTCTGTGCATCGAAGGGATGCAGGCCAAAATCGTCCAGTATGAGCATGTCGTGTTTCTCGAGTCTTGCCATCTCCTTATGATAGGACTGATCGGCATGTGACATCTTCAGTCTGGTAAAGAGCTTGTGTGTATTGAAGTAGAGGACCTTATACCCTTTAAGGCAGGCCTGTTGCCCAAATGCAGATGCCAGAAAGGATTTTCCCACACCCGTGGCACCTTCTATGATGATGTGCTCGGATTGTTTGATGTACCTGCAGGATGCCAGTGCCAATATCGTTTCCCTATCGAGATTACGTGATGCATCATAACGTATCTCCTCGATAGAGGCCTGATAGCGGAAACGTGCCGTACGTAGGTACCTGTCTATACGCCGTTGTTGACGGTCGTCCCATTCGGCCTGTACCAAGAAAGCTATCACCTCTTCTGTACTCAGCGGTTGCCCGTTCCGCATACCCAGTCCTGTCCTGAGTGCATCGGCCATGCCCAATAGGCGTGCATAAAATTATGATGCTGACCACCGGAATTATCATCAAGACCACCACTTATTTTTCCCTGTTCCTATCCATACTTTTTGATGGTTGTTCCTACAAATGTAACCAAATCATTTTACTTTGATTTTCCTCATGGATTCCCCCTTGAGTTCTATCCTATGTGAAGAATTGAGCAGCCTATCCAAAATGGCGTCCGCAATCGTGCTATCACCTATGACATCATACCAACTTGCCACTGGCAGCTGTGAGGCCATAATGGTAGATTTAACCCCATGTCTGTCCTCTAGGACCTCCAATAGCATCATCCTTGAGTTGGCATCCAATGGTTGAAGCCCGAAGTCATCGATAATGAGCAGTTCATGTTTCTCTATCCTGGCCAACTGCTTGAGATAAGTGCCATCTGCCTTGGACATATTGAGCTGTGGGAACATCTTCTGTGCATTGAAATACAGTGCCCTGTATCCTGACATACAGGCCTGGTGTCCCAATGCAGAGGCGATGTAACTTTTACCTGCCCCGGTAGGTCCTGTGATGAGCACGTTCTCCTTCCGTTGCACGAAAGTGCAGTCGGCAAGGCGCAACATCAATGTCCTGTCAAGTCCACGTTGTGCAGTGAGGTCGAGTTCCTCCACATTGGCCAGATAACGGAACTTGGCAGACTTTAGATAGCGCTCTATCTTGCGGTTCTCCCTGTCCTCCCATTCGGCCTGCACCAATAGTGCTATCATCTCATCATTGGTCAATGCATCCTGTTTACCACTTTCCAGTAGTGCCTTGTAGGCATGTTGCATACCATAAAAGCGCATCTGTGACAATTTGTTCAATACCGTAGTATCCATGTTCATTTATTATTTAGGGTTAAAAAATAATTATCTGTAATCTTTGCTGCCCCTGATATTATCATGGAAGGGCAGTGTTTTCTGTCCATTGTCCTGCTTGGGCAATTTTTCCAGTCCACTTTTCAGGATACGGTCCACGGTCCTGTAATCATAGGCACCAAAGTCGGCGGCCCGTCTTATGGCTGCCAGGAACCGTTCCCTGCCCACTTTTTTATCGAATGACAGTATGCCAACACAGCTGCGATAGGCCTGCTCTGGATGGCGTTTCCTTTCCATCACCGCCGTTATAAAATCCTTTACATCGGGGTGGATGCCCTCTGCCCATGAGAGGAACTTTTGTGGGTTCCAATCTGACACGAAACGGTGTGTGGAGGGCATATGCTCCTTGATGGTGGTGTAGACATGGCAGCGCATGTCCCTACGATGGAAGGCGATGCGTTCCCCTTTATAGTAGACCGAGACCTTGGAGGTGGAGTACACCAGTTTGACCTTCTTGGCGATGAAGCGATAGGGCACACTGTAATAATGTTTGTCCTCCAACAGGGATACATGGGCATTCTTCATCACGGTGCAGTACTTGAACCGTTTTAGCTCATAGCGTGATAGTGGCAGTGGCCCCAACCTCCTTTTCTCCTCTTTCTCGAACCTTTCCCTTCTGCTGATGGCCTCCTTTTGGAAGTGCATATCATTGTGCTGTCCCAAAAGCTGGGATATGGCCAAATTGAGTTCCTGTAGGGAATGGAAGGTGTTGTCACGTAATGGGGCATAGATGCGGGAATAGGTAATACGTACCGCGTTCTCCACCAATGCCTTGTCCCGTGGACGGTAACTCCTTGTCGGGAGTACCGCTGTACCATAATGGTTGGCCATATCGGCAAAATCGGTATTGAGGTCTGCCTCATATTTACTGGCCTTATGTACAGCAGCTTTCAAGTTATCAGGTACCAATAGCCGTGGTACACCACCAAAATAATGGAGGGCATCCTGTGTGGCACCGATGAAGTCTTCCTTTTTTTGTGAGGGGACCGCTTTGACAAAGGTGAGTTGGCTATGACCAAGTATGGCCACATAGACCTCTACCTCGTGCAGTTCCCCCGTTCCCCTGTCCACCCAGTGGAGTTTTTTGCCTGTAAAGTCGATGAATATCTTGTCACCAGGGGAATGTTCCAAGTGCATGGTGGCATCCTTGCCTGCCTTCCAACTTCGGATATGGTTGCAGAAATGGGAGTAACTGTAACCACTGGGGTTTTGCTGCATATATTCCGTCCAGAGTAGCCAGCGGCTCACTCCGGTCTTGGGAAGTTCCTTCTCGATATATGGTCTCATCGCCTCCAGATTGAGCCTACGCTCCTCTTCATCCGGTGGAGGGGATACCAATAGGGCCTCCAGTTCAACCTCATCTTTCTCCAGTAATGTCTTTATATCATGGCCCGAGCCCTTGATCAGGGCCAGGTATTTTTTTATCGTGTTACGGGAGACACCAAGACCCTTGGATATGGTCTGGATACCCATGCCCTGTTCCCGTAACCTGATGATCTGTTTAAGTTTATTCATATTCAATATCTTTCCTGCCATATCTTGCGGTAGTTTGGTTGCTACCGCAAACAAAGCATGGAAGAGCAGGGGCGATGGGGTGGTCAGCATCATAATTATTATCATCTTGACCACCCTGATATTGAGTGGCCAGTTCGATAATTATAGCTTTTTTGACCACCGCTCTCAAAGCGATAAAGGGGTGGTCAATATCATAATTGCAAGTGGTCTGCTTGATAATTGTGGGTGGTCACGATGCATAATTATATGCACAATAGGCGTAGCTGGTTCATCTTTTTGATGGTCTCCTCATTGTTCATAAATCGATTGTTTTAAAGTGAAAAAATCATGAATAATAGTCTTTCCCCCGCACGTTACGGTGTTCTATAGAGAGCTGTGTACCCTGCTGTCCTTTGTTGTCCTCCAAGGGGATCGCCTCAAGCCCATGGTCCAATATGTTCCTGATGGTCCGGTAATTATAGTTCCCATAATGTACCGCCCTGAGACATGCTCCCTCCAATCTCTCATCGCCTACTTTTTTTGCCAAGGAAAGTATGCCCATACAGGACCTGTAGCCCTGCTCAGGATGGAGCTTTTTATCAAGTATCCGGGCAATGACCTTTTTAGTGGCCGGTCCTATCTTGGAGGCCCAACCCAAGAAACGATCAGGATGCCATTCCATCACATAACGATGGGTAGGTGGAAGATGCTTGGCATCGGTGGTATAACCATGTGCCCCTTTTTCCCGTGGATGTACGGCGATACGTTCATGGGCATGGTATATCTCCACGGCCTGCCTCGTATAGGCAAGCTTCATCCTTTCCCCGATGTACCTGTAAGGGACGCTGTAATAATGTTTGTCCGCCTTCAGCCAGACATGGCTGTTCTTGTGTGTCCTGGACATAGAGAAGCGCTTGAGATGGTAACGTGTACCGGGCAGTGGCCCCAAATGGCCCTTCTCGACCTCCTCGAAAAGTATCCTCCTACTGTGGTCCCTGCCACGGAAACCAATGGAATTATATCTTACCAGATGTTCCTTGATAGCTGTGTTCAGCTCTGTGATATCAAAGAAGCACCTATCGGACAGGGGGACGAAGATGCGGGAGTATACGATCTTGACAGCACCTTCTACCAGTGCCTTGTCCCGTGGCTTGTAGGCACGGGTCGGAAGGATCACTGTCCCATAGTGTGAAGCGAAATCGGCAAAGCTATCGTTTATCAACGGTTCATATCGATGTGCCCTTTTTACTGCGGCCCTCAGATTATCGGGTACTATCGCTTTGGGTGTACCGCCAAAGAACTCCAATGCCCCGGTCATGACGTGGACAAAGTCCTCCAGGCCCTGACTGGGTACTGCCTCTACATAGGTATACTGACTGGCACCCAGAACAGCAACGAATACCTCTACAGGTAACAGCTCCCCACTGTTCCTATCGGTGAGATACAGATGTTTTCCCGTGAAGTCCACGAACAGCTTGTCACCGGGAAGGTGTTCCATATGCATGCTGCTGCCCTTACGTTTTTTCCATCTGGAATAATGGGTACAGAAACGGCCATAGCTCAGGTCTACGGAGTGCTCACGGCAATAACGTTCCCAGAGTATCATCCGGGTCATACCGGTACGTCCCAGTTCCCGCTCGAACTGGGGGAATAGGTCATATAACCCCAATAATCGCTGCCTTTCCTTGGAATAGGTCTCGGTACTGCCCTTGATCAACATGTGCAGTGTCTCATCATCCTTGGTCAACATCTCAGCTGCTGTCCTATTCTCCCCCAAGAGCCGCTTGAGGTAGTGGTTCACCGTATTACGGCCGATGCCCAGCTCCGAACTTATCCTCCTGTTGCTGTGGCCATATGTCTTTAATTGTAATATCTGCCTTATAATGCCCATCGGTAAATGTTTGTTTGCCATAGTCGCTCGTTTCGGATCGTTTTTCCCGAAAGTTATACAGCTATGGAAAAGATTATTTATTGACCGGGTGGCACTCTTTAGGCGGTAATTCTTGTGGCACTCTTTGGGCGTGAATCAGTGGCTCTCTTTAGCGGTAATTTCCACCTAGCCCACTACGGACTGAAACCCGACAAGAATGGCATGCTCTGCTGCCCCTTCCATGATGACAAGACCCCCTCCATGCAGATATATCCCAAGACGAACACGTTCTGCTGCTTTAGCACCAACTGTACCGCAGGCACAGGCGATGTCATCGACCTTATCCAATTGAAAGAAAAGTGCAGCAAACAGCAAGCGATATTGAAGGCAAAAGAACTTTTGGGCGTGAGCAATGAAAACACTGGCAATTTTAGCCGAGGTTCAATGGTACAACGCTTTTGGGAAAGCTGTCGGGAGGGGATGAAAAGGAGCAAGAACGGACAAGGCTACTTGGCAGAAAGGGGCATAGCAGGAACAAGGGCAGGGTATTGCGGTCACCAATCCATGCAAAACTGGTCAGCAGCCCTACAGAAAGCAGCAGAGAACCACAGGCTGCTGAACAATAACACACCCCACTTCCAAAACTGCGTTATCTTTCCCTTAGTAAATGTATTTGGTAAAACCGTAGGCTTGTATGGCAGGCATATCCAAAACAAGAAACATGTTTACCTGCAAGGCGGACACCAAGGACTTTACCCTTGCCATCCCAAAAAGGACTCCGAAGTTGTCGTGCTTACCGAATCGGTGATCGATGCAGCCACTCTGCTAGTATCAGGAATAGATACACCACTTGCACTTTACGGTACAAATGGCTTTACCGAAGAGCATGTACAGGCATTGCAACGCTTAAAAAAACTAAAGGAAATCATCCTCTTTATGGACGGGGACGCAGCAGGCAAAGCAGCCGTGGAGAAACTATCAAATAAGTTACATGCCCTCTTTCCGAACATTGTTGTCAGTAGCGTGGAGACACCAGAGGGTGAAGATATTAATAGCTTGGCTGTAAACCATGGTACTGAATCAAAAGCACTATTAGAACACCTGATAGGAGAACGGAGACTACTTTTTTCAAAGGAACAAGCTTTGGCAACTGGGAAAGAACCAAATCCCAATGAGCCAAAGCAGGACACTGGTAGCCTGAACGCCACCAATCCAAATAACCTCACTTACACCACCGTAGAGGCAGAACTATCAGTAAAAGGCGGCATCCATCCCGACCTGACGGCATTGAAGGTATCGCTCCACATCAGCAGTTTGGAGACAGGCAGGAAATACCGCAGTAAGGTAGACCTGTACGAAGCAAGGCAGACCCAAAAACTATCGCAGGACGCAGGGGAAGCCTTGAACATCCGCCCCAATGCCTTACAGACTGCATTGGAAGAACTCACCGACCTACTCGAAGACTATCGGGAAGAACAACCAAAAGAGGAAAAGAAAACAACGACCAAAACGGTCAACCCCACCGACCGCCAAGCCTGTTTGGCGTTCCTTAAAGCCCCTTTTCTGCTCGAAGGGCTGAATGCCAAAATTGGTGAAGCAGGGGTAACAGGCGAAGAGAACAACCGCCTGTTCTTGTTCGGCATCGCCACTTCCTATAAAATGCCCGTTCCCCTGCATGCCCTTATCCAAGGCAGTTCGGGCAGCGGAAAAACACACCTCTTGGCAAGCATCAGCAGGTTCATCCCACCCGAAGACTGCATTGCCCTAACCCGTGTGACCGACAGCAGTTTCTACAATTATGGAGAACATGACCTGAGCCATAAACTAGTCTGTTTTGAAGATCTCGACGGCTTGAAAGAAGATGCACTACTTGCAGTAAGGGAGTTGATAAGCCGAGGACAGCTGACCTCTTCCACTTCTGGAAAAGATGACAAGGGCAACATCCAAAGCTACGTCCGCACCGTTTACGGACCGATAGCTTCCCTATCCTGCACCACTCAAGGAGAAGTCTATGAGGACAACATGGGCAGGTGCTTTTTAGTGGCGGTAGATGAAAGTGGGGAACAGACCCAAAAGATAATCGCTTACCAGAACAAGAAAGCAGCAGGACAGGTATCGGGCAAAAAGGAAGTCCAAGCCACTGCTTTTTTGCAAAACTGCATCAGGCTCTTACAGCCCTACGAAGTGGTAAACCCCTTTGCCGAAAAGGTGAAACTACCCGAGAAAGCACACAAGATAAGGAGGCTCAACGGACTTTATCAAAGCTATGTGCAGCAGGTTACCTTACTGCACCAATACCAAAGAAAGCAGGACAGACAGGGCAGGCTCATCAGCACCGTAGAAGATCTGAAAGCAGCGTGCAGGCTCATGTTCGAGAGCATCGTACTGAAAGTAGATGAACTGGACGGCAGCCTGAGACAGTTTTACGAAGCCCTAAAGAGCCATGTAGTAGAGAAAGAAAACACCTTTACCCAACGGGAAACAAGACAGGCACTCAACATCAGCAAGACGCAATTGCACCGCTATCTACACCAACTATTGGGGCTTGAATACATCGCTTTGGCAGGCGGACATGCCAATAGAGGGTACAACTATAAAATCATTTACTGGGATGATAATGTGGCACTCAGACAGCAGATAAGAAGCTTTTTAGGTGAGCAATTGGCAAAATTGGAAGGAGTTAGAACATCCAAGTCTGGAACGCCCCGGAACACCAATGGAACGCCACAGGAACACCAGAACGGGGTCAAAGTACTATAGACCAGTCAGTTATGAACTGGCGTTCCAATATTCCAAAAAAAGACCGTAAGGAGGCATGAAAAAACTACCCCTTATCACCCCCGAATTTATAGCCCTTGAACATGCCTTTGCCGATTGGCTGCGGACATTGGGCTATGCCGAGAGCAGCATATACAGTCTTCCTCTGCACGTAAGGGAGTTTTTGTACTACTCCGAGACCGAGAACATCAAAAAAATAGCAGCCCTAGAAGGCAGACAGGTACAGGATTTTTTTGCCCTGCTCTATTCCCGAGGGCATCAGCGGAAAGAAGGGCAGCCCCTTAGCCATGCCTATCTGAACAAGTACCTACAGGCATTAAAACTGCTCAGCCGATATGTACGCCAAACAGGACAAGGTACTTTTACTGTCAAGAGGCAAAGTATCAAACAGGAATACATCATCAAGGATATATTGCCGAGACAAGCAATAGAAGCCCTGTACAATGCCTGTGACCATGATATACTAGGGTTGAGGGACAGGGCAATGCTCTCCATCTTCTATGGTTGTGGACTGCGCAGGAACGAGGGTGTAAGCCTTGATGTGGGCGACATACTTTTGCCGAACAGTCTGCTCTACGTTAGGAGGGGCAAGAACTATAAGGAACGCTACCTGCCAATAAGTGGACATGTAAAAGAGGACATAGAAGAATACCTGAAAGAAGGACGCCCGTTTTTCTATCGTTCAGAGCAGCAGAAAGCCTTTTTTATGGGCAGGTCTGGCAAACGCTTGGATGGGCAGTCACTTGCCATAAGGTTAAAAAGACTGGCAAAGATAGCAGGATTGGGAACAGATGTAACGCTTCATTTGCTGCGCCATAGTATTGCTACCCACCTTTTGGGCAACGGGATGAAAGTACAGCAGATAGCCGACTTCTTGGGGCATAGCAGCCTTGAATCTACACAAGTTTATACCCAAATAGATGAATAAGTTCAGGACATATCTAGCAGAAAAGGGCTATAGCCCCAAGAGCATAGATAGTTATGTATGCAGCACCCAAAAGCTTTTGTACTGGCTAGAGCAAAAGCATACCTTACCGCAGTATGCAACCTATAACAAACTACTGGACTACATCAAGTACCTGAAAAAGAAAGGTGATAGCAGTGGTTATATCAACGGGCAGTTGAACGGCATCAAGCATTACTTTGACCACTTGCATAGCATTGGACTAGTACCCGATAACCCTGCCATGGGGCTGCACATCAAGGGTGTACACAGGCGTCTGCCCCATGGGATATTGACAGCGGAACAACTGTTGAAAATATACCAGACATGTCCAGAAAAATATCCAGGGGACAAGGTACTGGTAGGGCTAATGGTCTTCCAAGGGTTGAGGCAAAGGGAACTGGCAAGGTTGCGAGCCCAAGACTTCGACCTAGAAAAGATGCAGGTCTTTGTAGTTGGGGACAAGCGCACCGCTAGTAGGTACATCCCATTGAACTACCATCAGATATCCTGTTTAGAAAGTTACTTACCGCAAAGGGTCTATCTGCTAGAAAGAGAAGTAAAGTACCATGTAAACCGATTGACTCCTTATTTAAATAGCCATGTGGACAGTCTAAGGCAGTTAAGGGCATCGGTGATCACAAATTGGCTAAAAAGCCATAATCTACGGGAAGCACAGTACTTGGCAGGGCATAAATACATCAGCACCACGGAGAAGTACCAAAAGGTAAGACCCGAGGCATTGCAGAAAGCCGTGGAGATGTATCATCCGTTACGTGGAGCATCGCCTTGACAGGGCAACACTCTACAGATGAAAAATAAAAATAAGGTAGGGAATAGGACACATAATTATTAGATTAGCGGTACAGGGCACATCTAACACCTACAATTATAGTAACCTTAAAGTACATCATGGAAATCATCAAGATCTATCAAGGAAATGTGGTCAATGCAAGGGAACTGCATAAGTTTTTAGAGGTAAAGACTGTATTTGCAGACTGGATCAAAAGAATGATCAATTACGGCTTTGAAGAGGGCAGCGATTATTCCACGATCCTCAAAAAAGAGAATCGTCAGACCTTGAAGGAATATTATCTCACCATTGGAGCAGCCAAGGAAATAGCAATGATCCAACGGAGTGAGAAGGGGAGACAGGCACGTAAATATTTTCTTGAATGTGAAAGGACATTGATTCAGCTAAAAGAAAACAAGCGGCTTGCCACTTTCTTGAAACTTGAAACGACCAAGGACAGGTTGTTGAAAAATATCGAAGGGATAGGTGGCGACCATGATGATTTTATCCAAATAGATTATACAGGGCGAAAGGTACTTTTCAATGGTAAACCTATCCCAGATGAACAATTGCCATTGATCCTCCTGAAAGGCAGGGACTTTGCCACCGAGATGACCAACGAACAGTTCAAGGAGGAAGACCTGACGTTGGACGATGTGGAAAAATTGAACGAACACCATCACCAAGAAGTAAGGGAAATGCTCATAGAAAATATCAGGAAAACCCCAGAAAGTATCAAACCCGAGCAGGACATCAAAAAGCTACAGAATGGGGGTGATGGGGAAACCGAAGGGGAACAAGAAACCTAACTGGAATAGCCTACACGCAGGAAACAAGGTGTTCCTCCCTTGGTTGTCGGTCAATAAAACCGCCAAGCTTTCACGGCACATTTTTATAGTTTGTTTATCTTTCAATGGAATAAAAAAGAGCCGTAAAACCCTACGGGTGCTCCGCAGCTTGTCACCTTTATTGCGCTCCTCGGTCGGTCGTCACGGTAGGCCATCTTGTCTTTTTAGCCCTATCAGTCGTTCCTTGATGGCAGAGCCAAAAATCCACCGCCTACCATAGTTAGGCTCGCCTGCTCATCGCAGCTTGACCGTTCCGTTACACTCCACTCACACCGTGCATTGCTATCGCAATACCTGCACGGTGGCAAGCTGCTCAACTCGCAACGGCTCGCTCGGCAGCTACCGCACTCTGCCCACAGGAAAGACAGTAGGTAAATGCTTGGTTCGTTTGGTGCATTTTTTTGAAGCTCGGATGCTATCGCATACCGCCCTTCAAAAAAACGATATATAATAAAACGTTCCTAGCGGTGACAAAACGAAGTTTTTGTTACTGATAGGAACGCCCTGCATGGAATGCCCCACCGTGTCGGAAAAGCCAGTAAACTGTCCTACTAATTAGGAGGGCAGGCAAGTACAGGTGTGCAAGGAGCGGACTGTAAGGAGAACTTGCTTAACATAACACTTTTATGGGGAAGCTTTGGAAATAGTTAGGATTATGCGATGCTATCCCCATAATACCGTGTTATGTTAAAACCTGTACTTAGCGGAACGGCAATGAAGACAAAGGCAGTTTTGAAAAAACGGTTGGGTTCATTGCTGTGGGGCTGATTCCTTTATCTCTTTTTTTTCTTCAATTGAACCCCTTTTTCAACTGAAAAAAGGTAGCTTAGCAATAAAGAACGTTCTTTGAAAAGTAAGCCCTAGGGCAGTTTTTAGGGCGAAAAAGGTGTGTGGATTATTACCCCTTCGGACTTAACCTCACCGGACTCGAAAAACAAGGCACGCCTGACCACAGATACACCTACAACGGTAAAGAAAAACAGGAAGAGTTTGGCCTCGACTGGCACGACTATGGGGCCAGGAACTATGACCCAGTTCTCGGAAGGTGGCATGGATTGGATCCTTTGACAGATAGTTATGTAAGCTTCTCGCCATATCATTATAGCGTAAACAACCCTATATCTAATTATGATCCTGATGGTAATTCAGCAGTTGCTGTGATGAATGAGAAAAAAAGAACTATTACTATTCGGGCTAATATCTATTTCTATGGTGATGGTTCAAATAGTAACCTTTCCAATCAAATAGCTGGCTCTATACAAAGTGCAATTAATGGAGCAGGTAGTTCTATAGAGATTGATGGGGTAACATATAAAGTAAAAGCTAGAATCAAAGGAAGACATGTATCTGAAAAACGGGCAAGAAAACTAGCATCCAAAAATGGTGGGAATGCAGAGAATAATTTTTTAAGGATTTCTAATGTAGTGCCTGATCCAACATGGAAACCAAGTATTTTTGGAATTAGTGAATATAAACCAAGATCCTCTAAAATGACTCAAGGAAAAAATTCTGGCATCTTGTTTTCATCAGATATTAAGTCTTCACCTACTACTCCTATACATGAATTTTTCCATGGTTTAGGTTGGAATGATCCAAGTATTAAAGACAATGCCGGAACTACATTCGGTACACATGATTTGTTAGGGGACGAAATAGATGGTAAAAGAGTTCCAACTATTTCTTCTCCAAGAAACACAAGGATGGATGATCCGACAAATTTAGGAGCAAGTTCAGATTTTGATGAGTATTATAGGCTACCTGGTACTAATAATGTTGATCCTAACAAAAGAAGGGTTACACAACGTAGTATCAATTTAATAAGGTTAAATCCTTCTGATTTTAAAAATAGTAAAAAAGCTAATATTGGCAGTCCAAACAATCAAATATATCAAGAAAATGGAAAACCACTTCGTAACTAATAAAATGATACTATTACTATTATATTTAATTTTTCCTTCTTATCAACATGAATATATAAAAGAAGATTGCATAAGGGATTATCATCTTCCAAAATCACTTTCAATCGATTGGAAATCCGATTCACTTGGTTGTGACAATCTAAGAGTAAAGTACTACTCTATTTTTGAAGAAAAACAAGTAAAAGGTATGGGAAAGAGTTGTTTAATAAATGTGTTTGGTACTCCTAATTACTATTTTATTTCTGATTGTCAAGAGGATTTTGTGTATTTAGTAGGAGGTAGGTGCGAAAATGACGAGTATTCGGATTTTGCAGAATTTTGGATTAATGTTAAATCAGATACTGTTTATGATATTCGTATTGAGATTGACTAAATCCCCCTCAATAGAACAAGTCTTAACGAAGTGAGTCTTGTGCCAAAATATTAGGCTAAAGCCAAGCAGGTATATTGCTCGTAGCTTCAGTTTGTTTGGTAAGATACATTGTTAGAGAAATATAGCCCTATCGTAATTGGTAGGGCTTATATTTTTTTACGCTTAAGCTTTTCTTGTTTTTGACATTTCCCAATCATTGCTATATCCCATTTTCCCTATGTGTTACATTAACCCCTGATAAATAAAAAATTCCTTAAAAGGAACAAAAGAAGATGTTAGAGTACTGTCAGTAGTTTTAGTTTAATTTAAAGCTGTAGTGCATCTTGTATAAAATACAAATTTTATTTAACATAAATCGGATTATTACCGCTCCAATGGTAGGATATTTTCGAGCTCTTTTTTTATCTTATATTCATTTTCTTCGAGATCATAATCATCCTGAAGGCCCAACCAGAACTTGGAAGTAGTACCGAAATATTTGGACAATCTTAGCGCTGTATCTGCGGTTATACCTCTTTTTCCCCTGACAATTTCACTTATTCTTGTCTGTGGTATATAGGTCTCTTTTGATAGTCTGTAAGCACTCAGTCCCAATGGCACAAGAAACTCTTCCTGTAGTACTTCTCCGGGGTGTATGTTGTTCAATCTATCCATGTTCTCTTTAAGTTTAATGATAATCAACGATCCTTACTTCATAAGCGTTGTTATTGGTCCATTCAAAAACGATGCGCCATTGTCTGTTTATCCTGATACTATAAAGGTCCTGAAGATCACTGCTCAACTTTTCTAGGTGATTAGCTGGGGGTATCCTAAGGTCATTTATGTTCTGTGCATTGTTTATCATCCTCAGTTTTCTTCTTGCGACATTTTGGATATTACCAGGAAGCTTGGTAGAACGTTGTCCGTTCCAAATTTTTTCAGTTTCCTTGTCCCCAAATGACTGTATCATGGATACTATCGTTTATAGATACTAACGGTAAACATAAGTAATCAGTTCTATGAAATGTAATCATGATAATATATAATTCATAATTGCATATTTTCAAATTTATTATTGTTGTATAATGAAATTATTCCAAACAATAATTTGGCACATAATTAAATTTATGTTAAGTAATTATATTTTGTAATAGTTCATCCCACCTTAAAGATTATCATCTCATCAAAAATAATATCTAAGACCCAATTCAAGAGTAGTACTTGACAAGTCGACTCCGATGCGGGACTCTGTGCGTTCAGAGGTACTTTCAGAGTCTTCTGTAGGTCGGTTTCTCCATAGTCGATACCCAAGAAAACCAAAGGAACTTTCTAAGCCGAACTTATTACTTAACATGTATAGTATACCAGGTGCGATCCCTATGGAAAAAGTGTCCGTCCTCTCATTTTGTATATTAGCATTGTCTTTGGTAGTTCTTATCCCTAAGGTCACGGAAGGTTCCATAAAAAGAAAAAAGTCATCCGATATGGGTTTATGTAACCTACTCGACATCGCCAAGTTCCAAGAATTTGAAACAAATCTCTGTTGGTTCTCGACATTTGTCGAACTGCGATCCGAAATGGATAGGAAATGCCCGTAACCTATACCAAAAATAAGACTAAGGTTGTCCTTGATGAAAAAACCGATATCAGGATTAATATTGAAAACAAAATCTTTCCTATCCTCTTTAAAAGGTATGTTCATATTATTATTGAAGAAAGTGGAGTTTCTATCGATATTACCATAAGAAGAAGAAAACGAACCTCCCAGTTGGATCAGGCCTTTATTGAGTTGTGCATGGACAGAAGTAGTAACAAATATCAATAGGAGGGTAAAAAACAATTTCATATCAAGAATATATTTTTAAGATGACAAAACCCTAGGTTTCATCTTAAAAGTGCAACTATATGATTAGATACAAAAATATTGGTATGTTTTTTAACTTTTTTTAATCTTAATAAGCGTATAATACCCCTCTATGTTAACTAATATTTTAACCTATTGCTGTTATATTTATTTAAATTTAGACGTTTAAGTTGTACAATAATAAGCCAATTATAGGCTATTATCCACCTATTCAGAAAAAATCAAAATAGAAGACATGTTGTATAGGGTCAAAATATTGTTTTGCTTGTTAATCTTTATAAACTCTTGTAATGAACCAGATGATGTATCACCTGTCCTCTTTGAATCTTTGATTGGGCTGGAAAAAGATATCCGGGAGATTACAATAGAAGATGATCATATAAATATCCGTAGCGATGATGCATATATAAAGTTTTCTTTGACAGGGGAACTATTGGAAAATAGAGAGGTCCCAAATATAAATTATGGAATAGGTGATCAAGCGTTTAGACTGATCAAAGGGGGCTATATGACAATTGAAAGGATATTTAATGATTTTGTTCCTGGCGACCCTGAATACTTTATGGTCCATCAACATTCTTATTCAGATGCTGAAATAGTAAAAACGGATACTTTCTGGGTACAAAATCCTGATATTTGGGATTTGGGAAATATCATATTGGCAAATAATCATGAATTACCCAATAATGATCGAATAGGTGTTTATTTTTACTTTAGTGATATACCGCATTGGACTACATATTCAATTGAATTACATTCAAAAGAATCTTATGGCAAATATAATTTGATCGGGTCATACACACTAGATGACATACTTGTCCAGTTTTTTCATCCAGGGAACTTCTTGTATGCGTATAAAGATTTGTACCTGTTATTTGGTAATTTTGATTTTGTTGGAGATAGTTATACCAAGGATTTCTATATAATAAACCCTGATGGTTCATACGTTTTGGCTCATTCAAAAGAAAATGACAATGAAGAAACAGAAATTTTTGAATACAAAGATAGACTGTATGTAAACTATAAATCAAAAGATAAATGTAGGATTTTATCTTCTGTTGATTTGAAAAAATGGGACACTAAAAATTTAAATTATCCATTTGATTATTTAGGTAGTGCAGGTTCGATATTGATTGGCAAAGTAGACGGTAAAGTTGGGAAATTAAGTTTGGAGAATAATGATTTTTATGAATTGGAAACAGAAATTGACCTTTCAGATTGTAATAAAGTAGTTGACTACAAAGATTATATTTATTTCATCAAAAAAAATCAGATAATAAGAATTGAAAGTGATAAAATAAGTTTTACTGACACACTGTAAAAAGTGCATAATGTGCCTTTATGTTAAGTGAAAAATATCCTATTTTTTGGCTATATTTAGCTATGATTTAAACATACTAACTCACGCTTGTCTGTAAGAACACCTAGTTGAGGTATATACCCATAGTACAATGAATAAGAAGGAACAGATACTAGACACATTGGATAATTCCAATGATGGATTTTATAAAAGTTTTGTCATTTTGGGAGATACTTATTCATATCTTATAGATAGTAGACTGAATGTTTTCCGTAATGACTTTCAATGGGCGATTGCGGTAGAACGTTTGGGTTACAATCCTAGAGGAGGTATGATAGAGTTAGAGATTTATTACTATGGCAATTGTCTCGAAGACCTCGAGGAATACAATAATAGGAAGACAAATTCTTATCTTATCTATCCAGTGGAAAATGAAAATTTCTTAGCTACGACTCATGATGAAATCATCAATAATGATGCAGAATACTGGATGGTTAGAGGAAAAAAAGTACACCTAACTCATAATAGGGATGATTATGCAAATGCAGGAATAACACTGGATAATCATGAGGGAATAGGAATAGCAGAGGCTGCAAGATTCCTAATAATTGAACAACCTGATATGTTCAGAGCCTCTGATAAAGAACTTTATAAGAGCATACCACAGGAGCTTGAAAAGATATTATCTCTCAACCAATGGTACCATAAAGATTTCGATGTACAGAAACGTAAACCTATGGACATTCAAAATTTGCGTGCCGCGTATGAACTAAATAAGCAGTTTTCTCCACACATAAGTGCGCTGACATTTGAAGAGTTCGTGGAAATGATTAGGAGACAAGAGATGGTCAGTTCTGATTTTGATAAAGAAGAATGGGAAAAGAATAGACCTAGCTCTTATGAGACATGGCAACAGTTGGCTGATGTTATAGTAACTGGTGATGTGACACATTATCGGCCTAACTTACCATCTAATAGCCATTGGAGTCACTTTCCGGAATCAGGTAGTATGTAGCTTGGTGCATAATGTGCCATTAAAGTCAGCTCAAAAGGTAATAATGATACTAGGGAAAATTAATAATAGAGAAATTGAATATTTTAAACCTGAAGATCTAAAATCATTAATCGGTAAATTACCTAATGACAACTGGATTCTTCTTGCTGTTGCAAATATTGAGCAGACTAAAGAAATAAACGAATTAAGTGCGATCTGTTTTGACCATAACGTAAGATATGTTTGCGGAACAGGTTCAGGAGGAACTATAGTTGATGACTATTTTGATGAAGAATATTTAATAAGACTTTTTAGGGCTGGGAAAGAACCTACAGATGAAAACTTAGAAAATATGCCGATGACTGTATGGAATGAAAACTTTGAGGAGGAGTTTTGGTTTGCTGTATGCGTTGCAAATGAAGAAAAAGTTGAATTGAATAAAGTAGTTTGTATAAATCTCACTGATGTCGACTATGAAAAAAAAATATCCGATTTGATTAAAAAAATCAATTCAGGATGGTTACCTGATAATTAAATAGATTAGAACAGAATAGGTAAAGGCGAATAATGTGCCATTGAAATATAATGACCCAAGAAGAACTGAAAGAAATAGAAGTAAAATTAGAAATTGAATTACCCAAATTCTATATCGAAACAATGCTTAACTATCCATTTGACGAAAACTCATTTGGATATGATTTTATGCTTCCAAACTCTTCCAAAACTCTTGAAACGTGTAACATTTTCCCTAAAAATGATAATCGCTTCATAGTCGGCTCTGATGGAGGGGAACATATTTATTACATCAGGCTCAATGGTGAAGAAACTGTTTACATTTTTGACTTAGAACAATCAAAACTCCATAACTCTATCGAAGCAAAAACTTGGGAAGACTACCTTAATAACATCAGGAAAATAGACCAAGAAATTCTAGAAGACGAAAAAAGATATGAAGAGCAAAATAAGAACAAAAAATGGTGGCAATTCTGGATATAAAAACTGCACACAATAACACAGATGTAATTATATAAGCTTTAAAAACCTCATAATCCCCAATTATGTTCACCTTTTAACTTCTTCGCCTTTGGGAAGTTTTAACGTAATTTTCACCTATCTTACTTTGCATATTGCAGATTCGATATAGCGATTTTTGGAATAATGATGCCAAAGGTTATTTCGATTGTCAGACCATTCACAAGACATTATATCAGTATGATTATTTTCGAAATTTTCATTGGTTTTAAGAGTTAACGGATAAGTTATCCTATGTATTTATATTTCAAGATTTTCAATGAGACTAGTAGAAATCAGACTTTGTTTTACATCTAATCGATTTGATGGGAAATCGGCAATAGAATTACTCGGAAGAGAGAATTTATTGGGTTTCTCACCTACTAGACTTTCAATAAATGGTCTTGAAGAGTCGATACACAGAGCTAAATATGTAGATAATCTCAAAGAAATTGAGAACATAGGAAAAGGTCTTAATATCGAACTGGAGACAGATGAAGAATTTGGACCACAGTTTCGGATAATCAAAGCAGGCAGATCAGAAGCAGGACAAGTACTTGCATGGATATTACCCTATGATTCTTTTCTTTCGATAGATTTTGAGTTTCTTTTAATTGACCCAGCATTTGTCTGTGGATTTTGCTTTGACCATGATTTTGTCTTTTGGGAAGATACGTTAGATATAGGTACTTATAAATTCTTCAAAAAACCATACGAGCACCTTCCAAAGGTAAGGGATGAACTGGACAGGCTTGTAATCGATATTTCAAAAAACCCAGGTAGATCCGTATTATTGCCAAACATATGGTTGCAATCCGCTTGGAGGATGTATTTTGGTATCAAATTTTTTGAGTTGGTCCCTAAAGAGAGAATTATGGGATTCAAAGGGGCAGAAAAGAATAAGATACTTGGCAATGGGGTGATATTTATAGAGCTTTTTGAAGATGTTTTCGAGTCTGATAAGGATGAAAACAAAACACGGTTACAAGCATTCAGGGATTGGATAGATATGGATGGACTTGAAGAAAAGATAGGTACAGCTTATAAAGAAAAAGTCAAGGACAGTTCGACAGTCAACAACAATGACCACTTGGGATTTAAAGAACTCGATATTTCCTTGATGAAGGATATAAAAAAACAATCCGAATGGTTGATCAAAGCTTTTGGTGCTGATGGTCTTAAACTAGATCATTCGCTAAAGAGCTTGATTGAAATAGACAGGTTTTTTGAGATCCATTCAAAAAATGGGAAAGCAATTGAAGGAGGCCGATTATCTGAAAACCTTGGGGCTAGATTATTTTCCATTGCCAGTTATATCGGTGAAACATTGATCAAGAATTCACCAGGTTCTATTTGGGCAACTGATGATGATGATTCCAATGATGAGATGAATATGGCAATAGTGCTGAAGGGAGGAATGGTGTGTTGGCCTATGAAAAAGGTAATGAAAAGATTTACCAATGGACTGGAGGATGGGATATATCCATATGCTTATGAGTTGACAAAAGAATTTGTTTCAGAAGCATTTGATGGTACTTATTGGAAATTAAGTGAGTCCCAAAAAAAGAAGAGACCTTTCTGGAAATTTTGGTAAAAATTTTTGATTTGCGATTACGAAATTTTCAAAATCTGCGACAATTTCGGGCGTCCATAATTTTCCAGGAACTTATATAAAATTTGGTTTGCTCCTTATTTTATACAATGTTCTGACAATGGTAAGAAGTATAAAATTATCTTCGCCCCGAATCAGTTACCTTCAAAGCGTTGCCGTTTGAAATCAACAACAAACTTAAGAAAAATCAATAAAAACAACGCCCACAACGGTACATTGTTTTTATTGACATAATTGGGGATTATGGGCTTTTCTCATCATTACATTAAAGCTTTCTTTAGCGTATTTTTATAATGAAAATTGTATAATTTATAACAACCAGATTCACCAAAAACGACGAAGAACCCCAATGGGGAACATACAAATGGTCATTATAGCTCCCACAGGGTAATGGCCCATAAAGTCCAACAATACCGACTAGACCTTCCCTGTCAGGAGCATATATGGCCAATATGTTTCAAAAATATGCATATAGACCCAGGCTTCCATATTTGTGGTCAAGTGCTTCAGCGACCTCACCCTTTGTATGGGTAATCCGAAAATCAAATGCAAAACGTTGAAATTTCACATTTGCACTGAAATCAATCATTCCTACGATTCTATTAAGATCTCTGGCTGGAAGGAATTGGTCATTGAATATGCCCCCTTGTACCGTTGCGTTATAACCTATCACCTTTATCCCTGCCATGAAGGTAAAAAAATATTCGGCCATATTCGCCTTACCTACATTGGTATTGTAGAGAAAAGTATTACCAAGGTCATTGAAGCGGCCGATTCGCAGCCTAGCACCTGTACTCATATGTGTCGTTATACTACCAATGGACAGCTCTGGTTCCAATATGATTTCCGCCCAATCTATGGATATCATCGATCTTCGTAACCGCAGATATGCATTGATGCCCAATTGGTTCACTATCTGATCATCCCATCCTTCGACCTTTTCGTCCCCTATCCTTTCATGGAACCAATTTTGGAGCCTTCCTGCTCTGGCTGCAGGGCCCATTACCCCTACATTTACCCCTGTGTCAAAGTTCATGTCCTCAATCTGGCCTATCACACCATATTGTACAAATGCCCATCCGGCAAAAGGTCTATCAAAGGCATCCTGCCGGATATTTTTTGCAGTATTCCCTGGGGTGTACGCTTTGATGTTTAATGAATAATGTTCTATGAGTCCTTTGGTCTTTGGAAATGTATTCATCAAGAAATTCACTCTTCCTTCCTTGAGCCTTTCATAGTAGGTACCGGAAATCCCATAGGTATAATACCTATCTGTCTGGTCGTACCAAATGAAAAAGTCATTGTCCTTGCTTACCTCGATTGCTTGGGCAATGACCATTGTCATATCCAAGGTCAATATCATCATTATCAACAATGGCCTGAAAATGCGTCCAAATTTTCTTCTAACTATTTTTTTCATAAGATTTGAAAATACCCGTTCTACCACCTTGATACATAGAAGCAGTAGAACGGGGTTTGTCATGTATGAAAAAATATCTAGCTCATAACCGATAATCCCCATACTGATTAACACGATGCATACAGCAATGATATACTAGACAGCAATATATCACCCAACTTGATCATACTTAGGCCATGTTCAAAGTTTTTACTTGTCCTTTCTCGGAAACTTCGTTACTTGATTCCTTAATCCAGCCTTTGTACATCAGTGGGATAATGTAAAGCGTCATGAACATGGACCACATCAAACCTACGCATAGGACACTGGCCAAAGGTGCCCATAGCGGTGAACCTCCGATGATCATGGGTACTACTCCAATAGCTGCCGCCGAGGCGGTCAAGAATATAGGGCGCATTCTTCTTTTGGCAGATAAAAGGGCGGCTTCTTCAATAGAATGTCCGTGATGATGCACCAGTTCATCGGCATAGTCTACCAAGATGATCCCGTTCCTTACCACAATTCCTATCAGACTGATAGTCCCCAAGAATGCAGTAAAACCGAACGGATGTCCCAGTATCAATAGACCAAGTGCTGCCCCAGGAATTGCCAAAATGAAAGTCGATAGGATGATCAATGATTTTTTGATGTCCCTGAACTGGAAAATAAGTACCATGAAGATCAATAAGATACTGACCATGAGCGATTGGACCATGTTGGGCATATTATCAAGCGTAGACTCGTGATCTCCACCATACTCTATAAACACTCCATCTGGCATGTCGATTTTTGCAATCTCTTTATCAACATCTTTAAGGATCTCAGAGGCATACCTTCCCAACTGTGCTTCTGCGCGTACAGTTACAGTACGGATACCGTTATGGTGTGCCAACCTGCCAGGTAGCCAAGAAGGCCGGATAGAAGCCACTTGTCGCAGTGGAACGGAACGGCCTGATCGAGTGAGTATATTCAGGTTCTGAAGGTCATCAAAACTGTTCCGATAAGCATCTTCCAGCCTGAAACTCACATTAACATTTTCTTCCCCTTCCCAATAGGTCGAGATAGGAAAACCATTCATCAGGCCACCGATATACTCCGATACACCCACGGTGGACAACCCTACCCGGTTCGCCTCGGATTCATCAATTTCGATACCCATACGGTAATAAGGCTCCCGCCAGTTTGTATGGACCCAATTTGTTCCATTGGCATCCTGTAAGATCTGTTTGACCTGTTCCCCAACGGAGGTTATGTCCTCTATCCTATCGCCTTTGACCCTTATCTCAATAGGAGTCGTAAATTCTTCGTAACTGATCTGGCGTACCCTTATCGTTGCCTCTGGAAAATAATCCTCCAAATCCGCAATGTATAAAGGAATCAGTTCTTCTGCTGCCTTGGCATCCACGGTCTTTATAAAAATCTGTGCATAATTTTCAGCAGGGGACGTAGGGGCATAGGTCGGGTGGAAACGAGGGGAACTCACACCAATGAAACTGCTGATTTCCTTGATACGCCCATCTTTTTCAATCATGCCCTCTAGTTCGATCACTAACTTTTCGGTGGTTTCAACAGAAGTACCTTCCGCAAGCCAGATCTCTAGATTGAAAACGTCCCTTTGCAATTTAGGGAAAAACTGTTGGGGTACTTTTGTGAACAAGAAAATACCGATCAAGACCGTGACCGCTCCAAATGTCAGTACCAATTTCCCCTTTTTGAATGCCCAATCTATAGATCTATCATAACCAGATTGTGCTTTCTGCAAAAGTGAAAATCTATTTTGAGGTCGATTTTCTTGTACCTTTACACCTTTCTTGATAAATATGTAACAAAGATAAGGGGTCAAGAAAATTGCCACAAAAAATGAAGTCGCCAAGGCAAGTGAAACAGTGATCGGCATAGTGAACACAAAATCACTAGATATACCCTCAAGCATGAAACTCAAAGGTAAAAAGGCAAAAATAATAGTGGCGGTCGCTGTCATGACAGGAACAAAAAGTTGGGTGGCCGCTTTCCAAGCAGATTCCCAACGCCCCATCCCTTCATCTAGCTTTTCAATATAATTGTCCACGATAATCACGGCATCGTCCACTACCATGCCCAAGCAGATGATCATCCCTGCTAGGGTGACACTATGGATCCCCAGACCAATCAAGTTCAATACGGCAAATGTGATAAGGATAGAAACAGGGCTGGCGATTGCAGAAACTGATGCCATACGCAATGGCAGGAGCAACATGATCACAATGATAACTGCCACGACCGCAATCATAAACTCAATAAAAAAATGGTTTACGGCACTCTCTACTATCTCTGGTTGTGAGTGCAACATATCTATCTTAACATCTGGGGGCAGTTCAGCCTTTACCTTATCTATTGCATCTTGTAACTCTTCACCAAAGAAAACGATATTGTTGCCCGGTTGCATCTCTACAGAGAGTACAAGGGCATCCTGCTTGTTTTTCCGGACCTTACTGGTAAGATCTGCATAACCCCTTTCTATTTTGGCAATATCTTTCAACCTAATGGTTTTTCCATCGGGTCGGTAATAAATGATCTGGTCCATCAATTGTTCTTCGGCCTTGTAGAGCGTATTGGTATTGATAGGGACGTTGAATCCTTCATTGGTAAGCTCACCTGTAGGCCTGATACTGTTTTGCTCCTGTATCGCCCTGAATGCCTGCTGGGGCGTAATGCCGAACTGCGATAATTTTTGGGTATTGGTAACTACGGTAATCTGCTCTTGCTGCAAGCCCAGTCGGTTTATTTTACTGGCATTATCCAACCTTTTGATCTCGTCTTCTAATTTTTCAAGAAATTCCTTTTTCTCAGCATAACTGTGCCTCTCAGATGAAAGGGATACCATGATAGCAGTGGTCTCACCAAAATCGCTATTGAGGATAGGACCGATTACACCACGGGGAAGCTCCGCTGAAAGATTGGCCAGTCCTGCCCTCAATTTACTCCATACAATATCCAGGTCCTCGTTATCGACATGGTCCTGTATATCAATGGTTACTACCACTTGCCCTTCCCTTGTAACCGAATAAGTATCTGTTTTATCGACTTCTTCATAACTGAAAAGCAATTCTTCAATTTTATTTGTTACTTGTTCCTCTACCTGAAGGATATTGGCCCCAGGGTAGACAGCATAAACAATGGCCCTTTTTATATCTAAATTGGGGTCTTCACTACGTTGCATGGTCAATATGGAGTAACCTCCAAAAAGTACCAATAGGGTGAACAACGATAAGGTTACCTGCTGGTACTTCATTGCCAGTTCAATAATATTCGGCTTTCTCATTTCTTAATTGATTTTTAATTGTCCAATTGATTTAAAGTAATTGACGGTACTTAACCTACGCTCTACCTGTGCATTGATATAATCCACACTGGCCTGTTGGTTAAGTGCTTCGGCTTCAAGTACCTCTTCAGAAGTAATGAGTCCTGCGTTGTAGTTATCCCTGGTTATCCGCAGGTTTTCTTCTGCTTGTTCCTTTGATTTTAAGGTCAGATCGAGGTTGAGATCGGCCTCGTCCATTCTTTGGATCGCAGATTGAACTTCCACATCAATATCGTTGCTCAACTTTACCCGTTGGTTCCTCAGTTTTTCTGCCTGTAAATTTATCTGTCTGGCTTTATGCTTTTTTTGCCCCCACTGAAAAATCGGTATGGAAACGTTCAGTAAGGCACTCCCAAATACCTGTTCAGATTCAGCATTGATAGGTATTGCCGGCTCACCGCCAGGGCCTGGTGGGGTACCAAATACATCTTCACCCACAAAATACTGTAGGCCAAGACTGACACTCACTTGCGGTCTGTAAGCAGCATTGGACAAGTCGAGCTCTAGGGTGTTCACGTCCAACTGTTCGTTGAGGATCAATATCTCGGGACGTTCTTCTATGGCAATGCGTTGCCCCTCCGATATATCTATTGGTGAAGCACTCAACCTGACGGTTTCATCTAATTTCCATGCGCCTTCGATACCTCCTACCAAGTTAGAAAGGCGTTCTTTAGAGATCAAGAAGGCATCCTCTACCACCTTTGCACGATAAATTGCCCGGTTCTTCGCTACCTGTACCTCTAAGAGTTCAGTTTTGTTCACCATCTTCACCTGATAAAAATCACTGATCTTCCTTTCTAGTTGAGTAAGCGAAGCCACATAGTCATTGGCAACTACAATTTGTTCCCTCAAGGAAATAGCCCCTAGGTAAACCTGTTCTACATTAAACAAAATGTTCTGTTCTGTCAAATCTTTACCTAAGCTAGCAAGCTCCTTTTCTTTTCGTGCTAACAATTGGGAGTTTTTGATCCGACCTCCTGTGTAGATAGGTTGATTTATGCTTGTAACAAAAATGGTACTATAAGTAGGTGCCAAGGATATTATCGGATTATCTGTAAAGTAAGCCCCTGTTACCGAACTCTCAACAGAAGGTAACCGGTTCGTGAAGGTCTCATCGATCTTTGCATTGGCAATATCCCCATCCAAAAGGGCATTTTTTACTGCCTCATTGGATTCCATCGCTTTTCGTTTGCACTCTTCAAGTGTAATTACTTGCTGAGCAGTGCTCAAGTGGGCAAACAACATTAATGTCGATACCCCTAATAGTTTATGAAATAATAGATTTTTCATTGGTTCCCTTTGTTTTAAATGACTTTGATAGAGGATCCGTCCCTGAGTTTGTGTTGCCCTTTTACGACTATCTTGTCAGATAGTGATACACCGGAACTGACTTCGATGCTATTGTTCAAGACCCTGCCTATCTGTACCCTTGTTTTTAAGGCGTGCCCATTTGTATCATCGACCTTATATAAATATGGGATATTGTCCGGGCCCATGATCACACTGTGTACGGGCACTGTGAGCAACCTTTCTTTTTTTGCGGTCACGATGGTCACAGTGGCGAGCATACCATCTTTCAGCAACCCATCTGCTCCGTTTATGATACTTTTTACTGTAAAGGTCCGCGATAGCAGATCGGCAGAAGGGATGACCGATGAAACAGTGACATCTATCGTCTTCTGCAAAGCAGGGATCTCTGCGCGTAATACATCGCCTACAGAAATGGCATTGATCTCATTTTCAGGAACGGATACGGAAACTATCAATGCATCGCTTGGGGTATACTCAAGGATCGGCATCCCAGGCTCGGTCACACTCCCTGTTTTTGATAACTCTTTTACTACGATACCTTCAGTAGGTGCTATCAACTTTGTATCCTGTAGTTTTTTATTGGCAATGTTCAGCAATGCCACTGCCTGCTGAAACCCTGCTTTTGCTTGTATAAAGTCGCTCTCGGGCACACTTTCTTTTCCATACAGTATCTGCATACGATCGAACCTGTCCTTGGCACTTAAGAGCCGTGCCTCTTGCAGGTCTATATCGTTTTGGAAATCAAGCGGTTCAAGGGTCGCCAAAACTTGGCCTGCCCTTATCTTTTCCCCTTCATCCACATAAACATTTTCGATCCTGCCCGGAACCAGGAACGCCAACCGGGTCTTTTCATCGGAAATGATCTGTCCACTAAAGGAATACGTAATTTCGCTTTCGATTTCCTTGACGTTCGCTACCTTTACGTTCATTGCATTCTGTCTTCTTACCTCGGCATCGGAATCGCTGCAACTGTTTAAAAGGTTCAACGAGCCCACGAAAAACAGTGTGGTAAGGAACCACTTTGTTCGTGCTACTTTTTCCATTTTTGTTTTTGGGTTTTTTGCTTTCATTTTGATTACATTATTTATTTTGATTGAATAGGGATGATTATATAGTTCGCATTTGTTTGTTGCATATCCAGTAATGTTATCCTGCGGGCTCCCATCTGGGTCCAAATGGATTTTTGGCCTTATAAAGGGCCATGGATTCCTGCTTGCCGTCTATGACCACTTTCTCTACTTTTTTGAAGTCGTTAGAAGGATTGTGATCGACCTCTTGATATTGGTAAAGTTGCTCACTCATCAAGAAATCGGTATTGAACCTGCGGCAAAGCCCAATTATCCTGGCCGTCGTGTTGAGGACCTCTCCGTGGTACGCTAGGTGCAAACTACTGGCACCTAAAAATGTCTGTGTGACCGTGCCCCCGTGCATGGCAGCCTTGAAACTCGGTGCAAGACCATATTTGTTATTGAAGTAGGAAGCTTCATTGTTAAGTTTTTTTCGGAACTCCCCTACTATAGATGCTGCTTGAAAAGATAATTTACCAAGGCGGAAATCCCAGCTCAGTACTGCCTCGTCACCTACGAACTGGTATATTTCTATTCCTTCGTATTTGTCAAGTATATTTTCCAAAAATGTAAAACAGTCCTGTAAGAGTGCACTGTAGCTTTTGTGGTTCAGTGCATTGGCGATCTTTGTAGAGTGGTTGAGGTCAATGAACAGGAAGCCCCTTTCTACTTTTATGGGTTTTCCACATATCCCAAAAATTCCTAGCAGGAGCTTTCCAAACCCTCTCAATCGCTGGTACGCACCGAACAAGGTAGCGCATAGGAGAGTGAGTACCCAATGGAAAAGCACCATTGATATGAAAAAAGTGGAAGTAATGAATGATCGGACAATGCTACCGTCTACGAAAAACAGACTGAACACGGTAACAAATACAGGGAAGGCAAGGCCATGTACCAGTAGGGAAATCCCTAAGTTTTCAATGCTGTACCCCAACGATTGGAAGATCCACTTTCTGATTGTTGTATGTAAAAAATAATGTGCGAATACAGTAAGATGCACAATGATCAATACACTGTAGAAATCCAGGCCAAAGAAGTACCACTTCAATGCCGTCCCATCGGTCAGTAGGTACCATAGTAGGAAAAAGAAGTTGACTCCTATGATGTGGAACAACAAAATGGGGATATATAGCTTTTTAGTTTTCAAAATGACTAATGGTCATTATTAAATTAAAAATTTTTATGCTTCTAAACTCTTTGCGATCATATTGGCAAAATCATCTACCATGGTCTTTGTAGATATTTCGAGATGATACTTTAAAAGTTTCTTTTTGGATTCTACGAACTGGACCACTGCTACACAGCTGGCCCATAGGATATAGATTGTTGATATTGGGTTTAAATCTTTTCTGATTTCTCCTTTTTCAAGTCCTTCCTTGATGACTTCACTCATATACTGCTGAAAATCATGGCTCAAGCTACGATATCTGTCCATGTTTATATCAAAATCAGGACGTTCCATGAATGATATCAACTCAAAGTGTCGAGAGTGCCTTTCATGAAAGCCGTATGCAGCCCAACATATTGACTTGATTTTGTCTATTGAGTTGGCATGCTCGGCCATAGCGGCCTTGAAATGTTCGTTCATCATATCCAACGCTTTTGTGGCAAGTTCCGCTAGCATCTCGTCTTTGTGTTTATAATAATTATAGACGGTCCCTTTGGCAATCTCTGCTTCTTTGATTACTAGGTTTATGGTAAAGTTGTCAATACCAACTGCTAAGAGGACTACTTCTGCAGCAGTGATAATTTGTTTTTTTCTCGATTCAGGTGTTTCTTTTTTGCTCATAATTATTGTGACCGTTGGTCATTATTGTTATCTAAACGGGATCCCAAGAAAAATTGTTTAAATTTTTTTTACTTTTTTACTTTTTTATTTTCAGGTCAGGGGTGGGTCATCCGTCTGGGTTACCAGACGGGTATAGTCATGGTAAATTTGGGTCTTGGCACTCTTTCGGGTCACACGTGGGCCTTAAATAAAAGAATGACGGAATTGGGATAAACTGATACACACAAGTGATGATAAGGTGTGTAAAAAATCTGCCCTGGACCGAAACCGATTTACATGTTTTTAAGGGCCGATCGGTTTACAACCTTTCAGGACAGCTATTTAATTAACAATGTAACGCTAGACCTGTTTTCACATGATGTATGTAACTGATATAGCCTTACATTTTTCTACACTATTAGGATTGACATATAACCAATTATATGCTTCTATTAATTTTTTGGGTAAGGTCGAATAAGGCTTTAATAGTTAAATATATATGGGTGATCGATATGCCTTGATCACTCATAATCCGTTTAAAAAAACAATCGATTAGAATGGTAAAATGATACTTGCCACTTAATGCATCCTCAACGTAAAATGATACTTGCCACTTTTAAGCCTGTAAGCCACTTTCCCGTCACTTTGAAGTAATTTGGTCATGGTAGGATGTGGGGCATCTATATTTTCCCCATTTTCTTTTATTTCTTCTCCATCCAGGTACATTCTTGCAGTACTGTTTGGAGGTATCTCAACTAGGTAGGTTACATTTTTGCCTTTTTTGGTCCAAGAAGAAACAATTTTACCATAAGGGCTTTCATGACTTGCTTCAAAATGTTCCAACCCTTTAACAAAATTTGGTCTCAATATAATGTTTTTAAAACCAGGGACCTGCCGATCTGGGAAAATACCTCCAAGTGCTTTATAGTACCATGCATTGATCTCACCAAACATAATGTGGTTCATAGATAAATCCCTGTCCGATCCGGGATCCCAGTTTTCATAAAATGTAGTAGCGCCATTGGCAATCCACCAACCCCATGAGGGGTAGTCATTTTGAGATGCCACTTCCCAGGCCAGATCTGCAAAACCGTTTTCACTTAAGGCATTTAAAATTGTCTTGGTGCCCAACAGCCCTACATCTATATGCTTTTTGTCGGCCTCTACCTTATAAGCAAGGTTTTGGGCCACTTTTTCTGTTAAATCATGAGGTACGACACCCCAGTAAAGCGGGGCACTCAGTTCTGTTTGCAGACCTGTACCATAGATACCGGTTTCCTTGTTGAGATATTTGTTGTTGATCGCGTCTTTGATCTTAATGCTCAAGGTAGCATATTTTTTATGATCTTCTTCTTTCCCTAAAATTTTAGCTGCATCTGATAATATCGAAACATCCACATAATAATAGATGGAAGAGGTCAATTCTTTAGGAGTGACCGATTTTACTGGCACCCAATCGCCCAGTCCCCATTCGGTGAGTCCATCTTTGCTCCTTTCCCCAATGGCAGCTACATATCTTTCAATGTTTTCATAGCAATCCTCTAGTATTTTGGGATCTCCATAAAATAGATAGAGGTTCCATGGGATAATGGCGATGGTACTGGTCCAATCGGGCCCATTGGCCCATGTGTAGCCCCAACCGTTTGAAGGGATAATAGCGGGCAACACCCCATTGGCCTGTTGTTCGTCCCTATGATCGGCCATCCATTTTTCATAAACAGTGATACCATCATAATTATAAAGCCCTGTTTCGATTGCGATATGTGCATCACCTGTCCACCCGTTCTTTTCCCGTTGAGGGCAGTCTGTTGGATAACCGAACAAGTTAGAAAGGTATGAGGCGTTGGCAGCTTGCCAAATTTTTTCCAACACTGGGTCTGAGGACCTAAGTTCACCTACGGGAGGGACATCACTGTGCATAAAATAAGCTGTTAGGCTTTCTTGGGTAAGCTTTATGGGCCTATCAGCAGTAACCTCTACATATTGAAAACCTTTGTAGTTGAACTTTGGCATAAATGTATCCAGTCCTTTACCACTTAATATAAAGATATCGGTCTGAAAAGGATCTGAATCATCGGTCGGCCTGTAATGCACGTCTATGTTGGACATATCTGCGTTGCCTTCACTGTCCAGCCTTTCCACATGTTTAAGACGGATGACCGTTCCCTCCTCCCCTGAAACCTTGAGCTGGGTGACACCCGACATGTTTTTTCCAAAATCATAAAGCCATTTATCCTTTGTGACTTTTTTGAAACCTTTTGTTTTTATTTCTGAAACATGCCTAATAGGGTGTAATACTTGCGCCGATATGTTTGGTGAAGGGGCATTGGTGGCCATAGCATTTTGCCAATCGCTATCATCAAATGTAGGGGTATCCCAGCCTACTTGCTCCAATCGGGCATCGTAATGTTCTGCCGTGTATATACTATTGAATATAATTGGGCCCAAAGATGTTTTCCAACCTTGTTGTGTACCAACGGTTTCGCTTGTCCCATCCTCATATTGTATGCGGATGTCCATACAGAATTTGGGTCTTGCACGCCATGGTGCTTTGTCAAAATACCAAACGGCGGTGGACTGGTGGTTGTACCAACCATTGCCCAATAAGACCCCAATGGCATTCTTTCCCGATTGTAATCGTTCGGTCACATCATAGGTCACATATAGGTTCCTCCTGTCGAAACGGGTGTACATGGGGTCCAGTTGATGGTCCCCCACTCGGTTACCATTGATGGAAAGCTCATATAGCCCAGCAGCCGAAATATAGGCCCGGGCAGCGGTGACCTTCTTTTCGATATCTATCTCCTTTCTAAAATATGGGGCTTCTTTTTTGTGATAATCTGGGGAGTCGGTGATCCAATGCCCCTTCCAGTTTTTTTGTTCCATCATCCCCATTTCAAAAAAAGCGGTGGGCGACCAATCTGACCATTCCCCTTTTTCATCTTTGAGCCTTACTTTCCAAAAATATCTGGTGAATGGTTCTAGGGGGCTGCCTTGGTAAACAACTGGTAACACCAAAGCTTCAACTTGCCCTGATCCCCATACATTCCCCGAACCATTTTCGATATCTTCTTTATTATCACTTACTATAAGTTCGTAAGCAGCTTGTAAATAACCAGGTTGGTCAGTAGCTATTTGCCAAGTGAACCGAGGGGCTTTTGCATCGATGCCAATTGGATTTTCTAGCCATTCACAGCGGAGTTTTTTTAATGATGTTTGGGAATGGCCCTGGCCATACATCAACAAAAAACATGGTAATAAAAGAAATAGGTCGATTTTATTCATTTTTATCTTCTATGGTCCGTAAATCCATCTTAGTTTTAAATATATGACCTAATACTTTATATGGGTTATCTTGATCTACTTTTCTTTGGATACGATCAATGAAAACATACACAGGATCGGTTGTGATCCTTCTGGTCAGGAGGAGCAAAATATCAGATCTTATTTCAATCCTTAACAAAGTATCCTTATATTGCCATTACCTCTATCGAAATAATTATCAGAGGAAGGAAACACTTGGGCCTGGATTTTTCAACTTTTGGGCCGGCGTCAACAAAAGGGGGTATTTTATCATGGGGATTACAGTAACTGACTGTCATTTTGACCTTTATAAACATATCCCTTTCCCAAATTATCAAATCAAGACCAGGAGGATTTTGGGAATAAAATAGGGATACTGAAATTGGTTTTATTCAGAATGTTGATGAAAACCTATCTACTTAGTTTTTTAGCGATACTTTAATTGTTTTAAGGGCATATAAAACTATCATTTTTTTTAATAATGAAAAAGGGTATATTACATATATACAGTTTTTTAGGCAATCTAAAACGCTGAAATCCTATCAGTTACACTTGTACCCCTATGTTGCCTATTAACCGAGTCTACTCCAAAAGTACTTTTATGCTTTTATGATTTTGACCATCTGTGACAGATAAGACGTAAATCCCAGTTGATAGATTTTCAGGTAATTTAGAATAGTACCGGACAATGCCATTTTCATCAATAGGAAATACATCTTTATAAACTTCATCTCCTGTTATATTAGTAATGCGCATCTGTAATTTAGCATTAGGCAGCCAATTTTTACCAAATAATTCAAAGCCATTGTCAGTAATAGGATTTGGATATACTACCAGATCTACTTTTTGGCTTCCTTCAAATCCTTCATACTTTATAAATATTACCCCGCTATCCGTATAATTACCGTCCTTGTCGACTTGCCTCAATATATAATAATTGGCAGGATTTATAAGGATCCTATCGGTAAATTTGTATTCAGTTACCCTATCTGGTCCTCCCAAAGCGGGAACAGTACCTATTTTATTGAAATTTGCACCATCGAAAGACCTAAGGATCTCGAAATGACCATTATCCGTTTCCGAAGCAGTGGCCCAAAACAATACATTACCATTATCCTGTGCTTCTCCCCTAAAGTACAATAAATCTACGGGCAATAAGGTAATACTTTGATCGGTAGTCCCAAAAGAAACGGTCTTGGTACTGAAAGAAAGTGGTCCTGCCGACAGGTTCCCATTATCTGCACTTCCTGAAGGGGCATCTATTTCTGATATGACATCCCATGCCGCCCCATCCCAATAGATTACCCTTAAATGGGTTAAATCCGTTACATCAGAATCTGCGTCCCAATAAGGCCTTACGTTCGCATTAGCAGGGGAAACCGCATCCAGGTTCCAATATTCCCAAGAACTGGCTTTTTCTACCCCGGCACTTGTAGCATCGGCACTCATCGAAAATATATCGTAAGGGTTTGTATCGTAGAAATAAGTGGCTGTCCATTCTTTTATACCGGTAAAGCCCGATGGGTTTTCTATATCGATCCTACCATATCTGTTACTTGTGCCAATAGGGAAAAAGTAGTCATTGGATGACCCGTTCCTTATCTCCCTGATAAAAGGTCCATTTACATAGGAAAACTCTCCCCCTCCAGAAATACTTGCATCAGCCGATACCTTAAAAGAATTATCCGTATCCGTACTTACCAGACCATTCGTCAGTGTAAGTCGGTCACTGATCTCAACATCCCCGCCAGCTGCTATATCGGTAAGGACAGTATTGATAATATTTACACCTGCATTATTGTTTACCTCTAACTGGAATATGGCATTGTCACCTGTAAGGTCACCACTTATAAATTGAGTGGCTGTTCCCGATAATATCAATGTAGACTCCCTACCTGATACAGGAACAGCAACCCAATCCGTAGCGCTGTTATCTGATTTGATTATATTCCCTTTGACCGTTATGTCCCTTGCATAAGTATTTGTGATCGAAACATTATCATTGATGATAAGGTCCTCACAGACCAATAGATCAGAATTGGCAAGCCCCCTGTTCCCTGAACCACTGAATGCTACTTCCCTTATTTCAGGGACCCCAGAGAGCACTTCGTAATCTACAGTACCAGCAAACTCCAACATGCCACCATTACAAGTTAGAAAGTCTTCGTAATAGCCTGCAGGTAATTGGATCGAACTATTGGGGGTGTTCATTGAAAGTTTGATGGTACCGGTACCTTCTACGATCCCTAACCGGGTATTCAGAGCATTTTCGGTAATATCCAATGTGGCACCATCTTCAATAATGGTCCTGTAGATCCTAGCATTGGGCACATCAAGGTTCATATTATCTCCATTTCTGATATATAGGATGGCCCCAGTGGGTATTTCCCCAGAGGTCAGATTTGCTGTTCCGTTGATCCCGTTCCAATCCGTAAAATCATCAAATTCACCATTGGTTCCCAAAGACTCATACTCTGGCACCGTATTAGGTATGGCACCTACATCAAGCAAGGTGGTACCATCATCTGCTACGAGTATACCAGCTGTATAATCCCCAGTAAGCTGATCGTTACCGCCACCATTCAGACCTTGCCCGGCCGTAAAATCAGATGCATTAAAAAATATCCTGTTGTTCGTTGCATCGATAGAACTGCCATCATATACCTTGTCCCAACTATTGGAACTGAACAACAGTCGCGCAGCAGCGTAGTTATCCTCAGTAAATGATACTGTCGCCGTTGCATCCCCTGCATCCAGTAGTGATACATCATCTTGATCGTAAGTAAGTTCAATATTACCTGTAAGGCTTTCTATTTCTTCTGCTTTCAGGATCCAGTGATATTGCAATACATTGGAGCGATCATTGATAGTACCAGGAGACAAAGTACCTGTATTATCATGGTCGTTCACGGTAGGATGAGGTTCATTGGATGGTCTTACCGTTAAACTACCAGTGGCACCTGAGGTCTGTATGGCAGCCGTCATTTCAAGGACCATCGGTGTGTAGGTCTGTTGACCGATCGGATATACAAAGTCTGTAGTGGTATTGTCAGTGAACATTTTCCTTAGCCCAAAGTCTTGGAACGTACTATTGGTCTGCACCATGTTATTGAGGTTAAAATCATCCCTTCCAGAATTTCCAGAACTGTTCTGAATAGTGGCATTTTCCCCGATCACAAAAAGATTGGAGCTGATGTCCAGTACCCCTTCACGGAGTACCAATGCTTGGTCCACTTGAAAAGTATAAAAAGTCTCGTCCTCGATGATCACACTGTTCGCATTATTTATGGTGAGTGTGCCAAAATAGCTTGTCCCTACTGACCCACGTTCCAACTTTTGCCTGCCATCACCTGCCATTACGATCCCCCTTAAATCACTGGGATCTATCGAGTTTGGCGCAGAACTACTGTGGGTAGCATCATTATAAACATCTCCCTTAACAGTTACGCTGAAATCCCCTGATTCAAAAGTGCCACTTTCAAGCCTAATGTCTTCCTCTACTGTTATATCATGTCCAGAGAGTGTGAGTGTTCCACTGCCAGTTTTGTTAAATTTCCAAAATGTTGTTGTTCCAGCACCTGATAAAGAAGCATTCCCAGTGGATGGAAAATAGGTTGCCTGGGCGTTGGTAACATTACCGGACGTCTGAAAAATATGATCATTGATAAGTGCTTCGTTAATGGTCAGGTCAAAACCATTGGCATCGAAAATGGGTGTTTCATCATTTCCACCGATCCTTAGGGTATCAGTGACCAATGGCACACCATAAAGCCGGACATTCAGGTCCAGTACACTCCCTCCTGCACTTCCTTGTGCAATGGTCAGGTTGTTCAAAGGAATATCCGATATCAACCCCATGGTCTGTCCCAACGTAGTGCCCTCAGCACCCAAGTCAATAGCCGATGCATCTGATAAACTGTAGGATGCCGGTGATAGGAACAAACTTGGAACAGTACTGGAACCATTGCTTTGGTAAATTGTAAAAGATCCACCAGTATGGGTAAAGGAGCTTCCGGTATTCATGACCTCAAAGACTGCCCTACTGCTTTCAGGGGCAACATAGCGACCAAATATGGCCGTACCTCCTGTTTGACGGTATTGTAGTACCCCTGTCGTAGAAGCCGTAGCGCGCCTAACTTGACTGCCAACAGAAAGACTACCTGAGGTCAGTTCCAGTTGTGCCCTGCCCGAAGAGGAATATTCAATGAAGTTGTTCCCATTGCTTGCTGCATCCAACATATCCAATGAACCTCCAGAGACCCTGAGCAGACCATCTAAGATAATACCTGTATCATCGCCTTCTACCCTGACCGTTCCTGCTGATACCTCTAAACCTCCAGAACCAGAAGAGGCTTCTGTATCAGTGGTATTAGGTATGTAGAAATCTCCTGTTGAAGCATCGGTCAATGTGATATCAATGCCCGCATCGTTCAGTATCAGTTTCCCGTTAAGGATCTCAATAGGTTGTATACCTGAAACAGCAGGCTGGGTAATCGTAAAACTATCAGGGATCGTAAAGGTGCTAGTAGTATCGGACCCCTTGTTCATTACTATCTTGTAGAGATCCATAGTGATGTCAGCATTATCTGTCACTGAATGTTCCCCACTGTCGCCGCCCAGTTCCAAGATCACATTACTACCTGAAGTTGAACTCAGATCAAAAGTAGATCCATTTGTAAAGAGAATATCTCCATTTACCTTTAATCTATGTATGTTGTCCCCTGCATTTTCGACCCTAAAGCTATTGTCATCTGAATCTGCACCCCCTATCATGTCAATATCGGTACACTCGAGGGTCACATCGGTATCGGAAATACCATCAGTATCCATAAATTCTATTATTCCTTCCTGGTTCTGCCCAAGCCTTACAAGACTATCTATAGTAAGGTTATATGCCACTTGGAAAATGACATTGTTATCGATCAGCATATTTCGGGCTGTGATATCTTTGGCAAATTGAAAATACCTGCTCCCATTTCCTCCGAATGTCCTGAACGTAGGATAGTCATCAAAGTCATCAACGATTATCGTTCCATTGTCCTGGAGCCAGAAAAACCAACCATTGTTGGCATCAGCGGCAAATTCTCCGATATCAGCTACAATGGTACCATTACTTGCAGGGTCCACATAAACATCCTGTACCATTTCACCGGTCCCTTTTATTACCGATGAGGTCAAAGTGATACCGGTCCTTACCCTTATCCTTGACATGTCGGTAACTATGAGTGCGGAAGCCCCATCAAAGGAATCAAATATGATCTCGGCCACTTCCACATCACCATGACTTCCATCGATCCTTATCTGATGCCTGCCATTATTGCCTGTATCTGAATAAGGACCCCCGTTCAAACTATTCACATAATCACTTCCTACATATACTACATCACCTGCGCCCGGTACACCTGGACTACCGACACCCAGGTCTGAGATCGGGGCCCCAGTATGCTTGTTCACTTGATCGACCGACCAATGATCTTCCTCTTGCCATTCCCACCAATTACCATCAGTGGCCCTACTATAATATATTTCAGGTGCTCCTGTAAACTTTGTTGGATCACCGGCCGTATAGTTGGCCTCTATCAACGTAAAAGGGGTAGGTCCGGTACCGCTCCCATCTTCTTCCCCAAAAAAGAAGATACGGATAGCCTCATTGTCGGCATCAGAAGGATCATTATCATCTTCATCACTTGTGTCCGTATCGTCAAATCTTGACGTACTTGCAGCATTCTCTTCAGCAGTCCTATCATAGCTTCCTCCATCAAGAACATAACCTGGCCTCCATGTCCCAGAAGTCCCGTTCATTTCAGTATCATTGGTGCCGTCAGGAATGTCAGCTTCAGTTGCATGAAAACGATGGCGGTCTATCAAAGGAGGGGTCGTAAACCCCTCGGACCTTACCCTCCAGTACCGGTCCAATACATCATTGCCCAATGGATGCGGTCCAGCAGTCTGTAATTGTTTACCTACTACGTTGACCGTTATATAACCATCATCATAAAATGTGTTCAACCTGATGTTGGCGGGGGTATACCTTGAACCTGGATAAGTACCTGATGTCCCTGTTCCTATAGGAAAATGATAGACCCTGGGATCTGTAAAAGAGGCAATTGCGATAGCTTCACTATCAGAGTCCGTATGACCTGCGATACCAGGATTGTTCAGTGCCCCTACATACAGGCTCAGTCCTCCATCTGAGGCATTACCATCCATGATGATCATATCTTCGATACTATGATCATCACCTACTACCTCTGAACTGGTAAGGGAATGGACCAACAGATCGACCTTTAGATTATAGGGGCCAATGTTTATCCGTCCAAAACGATATTGTAAGCGTTTCACATAAACATCGCTGGTAAACTCGATTATACCTTCTCCAATGTTCAATCTCAGGTTACCGAACTCGGCCCCATCGGTCGTTGTAATGGTACGTGTAGTAGCAGCGGCTTCTTTCCGGAGTTTCAACAGTGCATTCACTGGCGTTGTATTGATCCCCAAAATACCTTTATTGGTAATATCATCAAAGAAACGTATACTGTATACATCATTATCTACAGTCCCCGATTCAAGGGTGAAATCACCGGCCGCTTTTATCAGGTTACTGGTATTCCCATTTATGTTTTTGTTCCCACTCCCATCACTATAGGTCGACTCATCCCCATAATTATCAGGTGTACCAGTTGTATTAAGGGTAAGTGTCGCTCCAGGTTTGTCAACTATCAGGTCATAAAATGGAAATTCCCAGGTCTCATAAGGCGGATAAGTAGTTGCTGTATAACTATCATCTTCGGGATCATAGAACCCTGTGAGCCCTTGCGTGTAACCTGTCACGTCCCCAATGGTCAATACTGCATCGATGGTACCATTGAAGGTCACACTCGAACTACCAGTATTATCGACATTTCCATTGAAGAGATCCAGTACAGTATTATCATTGATTGTTAGGTTTCCTCCAACTTCTAGATCGGCACAGGTACTGCCAGAACAAAAATCTAAGTAGGCACCATATGTATTACTCCCAGAAGTACGGGTAGTACCTGTGGTAAGGGTTAGATCGTTCAGGACTTTGAGTGTTTGGGCAGCAAGTGTACGCCATTCATCATCTCCTGTACCACCATCGTTTGTCCCGTTGGTTCCTATGTCCGCGTCTCCAGAAGTACCCCCAGTAACTAATACCTTAGCGTTTGATCCCGAAGAACTATTTGTTATGTTCAAGTTATAAAAAGGGGCCCTTGAAGTAATGATATGATCTCTATCTTGTGAGGTAGTTATATTTACTGTACCCCCTGAAACATTGATGTTCCCTGGGTCCGAATTGATGAATATCAACCCTCCATGAAAAGCACTGGAATTACCCGCAGTTTGGTCATTCAAATCGATTGCGCCAGTTATATTCAAAGTTCCACCGGTCATGATGAATACATTATCTTCATAAGTAAGACTAAAAACGGCATAGGTATCCCTTGCCCCTCCCAGTCCTCCATCTACTGTTACTGTGCCCCCTGTCTGCACATAGCCTCCTATATTATCAGCACCCTCTATAGATGTTCTTATTTGATTGACCAATACAGTCCCACCATCTATCTGGATCCTGCCATTGTCACGTATTGTTAACCCACTATTTCCTGTAGCTTCCAGATAACCATTGGATATCTCTACTGTCCCATAAGGTACGATAGCGGTAGCTGAATTTTTTACAACAGTTCCACCGTTTACCCATAAACGACTACCCGTAGGGATAGAATAATTTCCCGAGTTGTTCAATGGATCGATGGTAACATTTTCATTTATTTTTATCGTCCCTTTGATTATAGCCAAGGCATTGAGGTTATCAGCTTCGGTAGTTATGTCTCCATTAACGTCATCATTAGCCACTCCTGTTAAGATAAAGTTATTGGCATCAGAAGACCCGATATCCAGGATATATGTTTCATCGCTTCCTTTATCTGCTACAATGCGATAAAAATAAGTAGGTCCGTTGCAAAGAATGGTCTGGTCTAGGTCATCACTTAGAAAATTTGCATCGACAATCCCATCCGTGGCTTCTGCATTTGCGTCCTGTGTCGTTCTTTGAGAAAAGCGTGCATCACCATAATTTGTAAAGTCCGCATAAAAATTAAGATCATGCCTGGCATTAGCGGTCCCTACTGTTTGAGACCCGTTAGCAGAAATGTAGTAATCTCCATATAGGTCAATATTGAGGTTTGTCGTTTCTGTATCATCATTGATTTTTAACATACCATTATTGATGGTCAATTCACCATTGATGATATAATTTGCCAAGATTACTGCTTCATCAGTAGTATTTGTCATATTTACTGTGATGCTCCTAAAGGTCCTTGCTGTGTTTAACACCACTCCTTCTCCATATAGCTCCAATGTACCACCATTACCGGTATCTGCAAAACCATTTACTCCATTGACAATACCTATGGGAAAGTTATCTACAAGAGGGGTGTTTGTATCTGCATCATCGTCCCAACCTTGCATTTTTATGATTCCTCTTCCATTTATCTCCGTAAAATCATGCCCGTTTGTAGTACTGAGATCAAGGGTTCCTATGACCTCCATTCCAGTTATGGTCACATTGTTCATATCCATGGTAATGGTCCTACCACTGGTAATTACTACATTATCAAAATCATCTGGCACTTCATTATCTGGGTTTATATATAAGGGCGCTACAGAACCATCTAAGGTCCATGAGGTAGCATCGTTCCAGGTACCTGACCTGTAACTGTACCAGGTCTGGGCCTCTATTTGGTCCCCTGTCCCAAGTGTGTAGTAGCCCGATTTCAATAACACCGAAGGTAGTCCACATACTATGGTATTATCCACTTTGGTCACCGAAGAATAGATACGGGTGAAGTTATCTGACGGACTTGCCCTGTAAAGTAGTACATATTGGCTTGCAAGTCCAGGATCGGTGGGATTGCCAAAAACTTCATCAAAATCAAAGGTAAGGTCTACCTCGACCGACGCATTGTCCACGGTACCTTCCCGGCTTTGTTCAATGTAATAATCCCTGGCCCATCTTGAGGTTATCTCTGCTTCTCCGAGTTCGGTAGATACCGCTGCATTGTGCCCGGTCCCATTATGCGCCACAAAAACGAATTCATTGGTCTGGTCCAGGCTATTATTACTTTCGCTTATTTTCATTCCGCCAGTACTTATTGATGGCACACCATGCTTTTCAGTACCATCTACTGTTCCAATGCCTGTAATATCTTCATTATATGATGTGTTAAAATTTCCATAATTACCAAAAAAATCATTACTGCCAATTCCGATATTGTATTTTATGGATAAATAGTTTTCGATTATTACACGCTGGGCATCATTTAATGTAGATTTAAAAATTATTATTTCTCCTATATCACCAGGAAATTCACGCGTATCTGAAGTATTGAAATTACCGATAAAAAGATCGGATGCTTCATCGTTCAATGTAGTAGGTCCATTGCTGCTACCAGAAGTTGTAGAATTTAAGAACAGATTGTACTGATCAGTGGAAAGGGTGCCATCATACACACTTGAAACAATGTAATTTGTATTATTACCAATTGATAATTGGTTATTGCTTGAAGTACCCACATTACTTACGATTTCTCCGCTCAGTTGAAAAAAACGGTATGCTTGATCTACGTTGAAACCGGTCCTTTTACTTAAGATACCATAAGTATCGGCCGAATTGGGCGTCCTGAAAGCAATGAAAAAGGAAAAACCATTACCGTTATCCAATAAAGTATTATCTGCCACCCCTAAGTAAGATCGATCTTGTGTAAAACTTAGTGTTGGCTGATTATTGAAATTGGCATTATTGGCTGTAAAACTAGGTTGTAAAGTCCCTGTAACTTGTGTCGCATTGAAACCATTACCAGATTGGTCTGCCCAATTTGAGACCAGACCACCAGTTTCAGTAATACCTGTACCTGAATTTAACCAAAGCACATTTTGTGGTTGTCCGTCAGTGCCCCCGCTATTGCCTACTCCTGCAGGACCCGTTTGCGCTAGAATTGTTCCAGGACATATTAAAATATAAGATATAGTTAACAGCAGTATCTTTCTCATGTAGGATCATATCATTGGTTATCTTGACCTTAAACGGTTTTTAAGTCCAAAACTGTAAAAAAATACTGTTTTGTTGAATGGTTTTTTTTACTTATCATCAAAGGGACCGGAAAACCAATATAATCATTTATGAGTAGAAGGATATTAATGGTTATAGCGGTACGATAAGGGCAAATCGAATTGGACCAAGACTGTGGTCTGATACCATACTATATAGAAAATATAGACTTACGATTTTCTAGTACAACTAATCGGATTGAACATATAACCAATTATATGCTTCTATTAATTTTGGTTTGAGTTAAGATGCTAATTAAATGTAATCACATTTATTTGTTCAATAGGAACTGTTCAGCCTATTGGAATTTCTTCGTAGCTTCATCACAGTAATTGAACAGCTTCTGGGCATCATCCATATTGCGAGCACTCTCGGTTTCTTCTGATACCTTACAGTCGGCATAATAAGCACCATTGTTCAAGTCTTTTTCTGGAAGTATTGCTACCATCACCTGAGTTGAGGCACCTTCCTCTGACCCTTTCATGGTCATAATAGCAATCGGATGTTTTATCATGAATGCTAGTTTTTTTCCAATGGACATGTGGCGGCCAAGATTTGTTTTCACAACTCCCGGATGAACGGAATATGCACTTAAATGTGGGTATTGCTTATCAAATTGCTTGGCCAACAATATATCTCCAAGCTTTGATTGTTGATATCTGAATACAGTATTGTAATCAGTTTCATCAACTTTGATAACTGCATCCAGGTCGATCCTTGGGGAACCTAGTCTCGTGTGTCCTTTGGACGATAACCAAACCTGTCTTTTGGTCATATCTACAAGTGATTTGGCCAGAAGAAAATGACCAATTACATTGGTGCCAAATTGAGTTTCAAATCCATCTTTCGTCTTTCCCGGAGGGGTAAACATAACTCCGGCATTATTGATCAGACAATCAATGTGTCGGTAGTTTTCCTTAACGTATTTGGCAAAATCCCTAACAGATCCAAGACTTCCCAAGTCGAGTGTGTGTGAAATGTCCACTTGCCTATCTTCGAATTTTAAGGAACTATCATCTTGTAAGCTTTTCAAAAATCCTATTTGTGCATTCTTGTTCCGTCCTGCCACGATGACGGTCGCATTTACCGATAATAGTGCTTTGGTACTGCTGGCACCTAATCCTGAATATCCACCTGTGATGAGAAAAACTTTTCCAGTAAGGTCCTTGCCTTTTACGATATCAAATACTGTCTTTTTCATGTTTCTATTTTTTTTGTTGGATGATTCAAAGAAAAGATACCTTATTGATCAATTTCTATCCGATTCGCAGGGCTTTGTATCACTTTCCCAGAATACTTGGATCAGTTGTGCAGGCGATACTCTTTCGGACTGATACCTGTCTTGTTTTTAAAGAGCTTACTGAAGTTTTGGGGATATTCAAATCCAAGTTGATAGGCTACCTGACTTACCGAATCCTTCGAATTGAGCAAAATGGTTTTGGCTTTGTTAATCAAAAAAGAATGGATATGATCCTTGGCACTTTTGCCGGTTTCAGTTCTTAATAAATCACTTAAATAGGGGCCAGACATATTTAACGCTTCTCCACATTGTGTAATCGTGGGTATGCCTTTGTTTATTAGATCTTCAGAGTCAAAGTAGGATTTAAGAAATGCCTCAAACTTGGAAATCAAATCCTGATTGAGGTTCGTTCGGGTATAGAATTGACGGTCGTAATAGCGACTCGCATATTTTAGAATGGTTTCCAGGTTCTGCACGATCAACTCTTGGGAATGCCGATCAAGATTCTGAGTGATTTCCTGCTCTATTGTGTCAACGAGAGTATTTAAGAACTGGCGCTCTTTTTCTGAAAGATGAAGGGCTTCATTTGTATCATATCCAAAAAAGGAGTATTGATCGATTACCTTACCAAGCTCTGATTTTCTAATCAGATCAGGATGAAAGAGAATGGTCCACCCAAGAGAGGGTGTGTAAGTTTCCATGAATTGGGCAGCATGCGAAAAATTGGCTACCAGTCCCGGACCTATGAATAACATTGTTCCTTCTATGAAATCGTAAGAATTTCTCCCGTACTGAAAACTCCCGCTTATCTCCCGTTTCATTGCCATGTAGTACAAATCGCTTGTGAATCGGGCTTGAGATAAATCAAGATCTGTTTTAGGCCACCTTCTAATGACAGTTATCAGTGGATGCGGAGGAGTTTCGGCTTGAAGAAAGCTATAAACCTCTGCAATACTGTTTACATGAATAATCCCGTCCATACATTGTTTTTTTTAAATTCAGTCAAAAGTAATTTTTGAGTTCGTTAGACTTATATGCATTTCGAGGAAGGTTGTATTCAATTCGCAGAAATTAAGTCCAACTAGCTGGTATATGCATTGCATACATTTACCCTATAAATAATCGTATATTATGGGTGCCCCCAAACTTTTGATCTACGATTAAATATAGCAAAATATAGGATATTTCACACTTGACGCAATTGGGGATTTTATGCTTTTCAAAAAACTAGGAGGCTACTTTACCGATTGACATATCTACATTATCTTGATTCATTTTTTTTTCTTGTGCCATTCCCGCTACCTTTTCAAACTGCAAATCCTTCAATCGATCTGTGGAAATAGTAAAACCTTTGACCCTATCACCATCAAATAAGAACCTCATGGTCATCATGTTGATGTTTTTGTTCATCCAAATTTCATCGGTCAGGGGTTCAAAGTCGTTGAAATATTCACTTTCCAGATCGGAACCTATCCTTCCATTTTCATCAATTTCTAACTTTAGGACCAGATCACTATCGGTCATTTTATATGTACCCCTTAGTTTTTCCTTTGGGGATTTTTGGGGATCGAAAGCTTCCGATCTATTGAATTGTTCTACCGTACCATCATAGTCGGTAATGTACAGTTCATTTTTACCCTGGTCAAACCGGAATTTTTTGCTGCCAGATGAATTCGATAATATGAATGTTCCCAAAGATTTCGGGAACACTTTATAATTTTCCCCGGTTTGATGATCCTTGATACTCAATGATGGACCAGAAATAGAGACCTGAACGACCCCGTCCAGATATTGATTTGTAAATTTTCCTGTATATCTTTCTAGATCCGATACAAGATCATGGTCAATGGTACCTTTGTTTTCAGTATAACGGTCAGCTATCAATAAATCGGCTACAGCATAAGAATTATAAAAAAATTCCTGATCATCGATATTTCCAGTAATTATCACAGCAAACTCTTCTGTGGGAAATATGAGCATCATGGACCTGAACCCAAAATGGACCCCTCCATGACTTATGGTAGGAAGTCCGTTGTGTTCAAAAAACTGCAGACCATAATCATAATGTCCGGTATATGGTCTCAGATCGGCAGCATCTTTTTCGATCAACTTATCGTGAAGTAAATTCTGGGCCCATTTTGCCAGGTCGTCAACATTTGTGACCATTCCCCCATCCCCGAGTATAGCATCTCTATTGATAATGGGTCCGTCAATCTGGTAATCATGATCATATCCCTGGACGACCTCACCAGGTGAAAGCTCCCCTAGCCCATTGATGAATTTGCTGTTCACCATTCCCAGCGGGATAAATATTTCATTTTCAACAAATTTTGGGAAACCCATACCTGTCACCCTTTCCACGATGAGCGCAAGCAGGACATAGTTTGAATTACTATAGATATAACGGTCACCAGGTCCGTTATTAAGGTCTTTTTTACTGTTCAACAGATCAAAGAAGTCATCTTTTGAGATACCTTCACGTCCATCCAACCCAAGCAGGTCGCCAAGATATTGATACTCTGGGATCCCACTTGTATGATCAAGGAGGTGTTTTATCTTTATCGGTTTTCCATACCTGGGGAGTTCAGGGATATACTTTCTGACCTCTTCATTTTTATCGAGCAAGTCCCTATTTTCGAGGATTGCGATGGCCGCCCCAGTGAATTGCTTGGTAATTGAAGCCACATGGAACAATGAAGTGGGCCTGTTTTTTATGGAACCGGATATATTGGCCATGCCAAAGGCCTTTCTATAGATTGTTTTGCCCCTGTGCAGAACGAGTACCGAACATCCCGGAGAGCCACTATTGTCCCATCTGATAAATAGCCGATCGATGTCATCATGTCCATTATCGGGAGCTGAACATGAAACTTGTGAAAGTACTGCAATAATAAATACCAATCCTTGGATACTTTTCATGTTTATCTTTTAAAGGATATTCCATCACAAAACTATCGGTCCAAGGATCTAAGAGGTCTTGATAAGTCAGGATCTGATAAATCAATACTTCTTTTTATAGGTCCCGGGAGGGATACCTGTATATTTTTTGAAAGTAGAATAAAAAGAACTTTTCGTTTTAAATCCCGCTTCCAATCCGATTGCCCATATAGGGTAGTGTTCAAAAGCATTATCCGACAACATTCTTTTGGCATCATTTACCCGATAAGAATTGATGTATTCCGTGATCCCGCTATCATATGTTGAATTGACCAATTGGGATAGATAACCAGCACTTATCGCGAGCTTTTCAGCGATCACATCCCTTCCGATATCGGGATCTTTGAACATTTTTTCATGGATCATCAATTTTTCGAGGTTACCCAGATATCGATCTGATGCCTGTGATTGCCCTAAAGGTTTTCGTTTACTTGATTTCCTTACCAAAGTATGGATATCCTTTTTTCGTTCAAGTAGCTGTAATTGGCAAATGCCGGCATAACATATCCAAATAAAGACCATGGACAATCCGAACCAAAGTACTGTCCAGATATCTATCCCTAGGATCACTTCCAGTAGATCTGCGATAGACCAGACCAATATAAGGATTAGTAGGACACAACAAAACCGGCTTAGCCATTTGATACGCATCGGTGACTGTAAATTGCTGTTGGACCTGACAAGCTTTAATGCCTTCATTACGATAAATAGATTGAACCCAAAAGCCAGATAGTATTCCACATTTACATAAGTTATTACAAATGGATGGGATATGCTGAATGGGAGATCGTATAAATTCAATTGAAAATCCAGGTCCAGGATCAAGTGGACCGAAGTAGAGGACACAAAAGGTATATATAGCATATTGGGCCGATATTTATCCTTTAGATGGTGGCCAAGTGCATTGATGAGATAAATGAAAAAAACTGGGGGTAAGAGAAATTCCCAAACGATGTTATATAACAAAACAAGAAAAGGTTGCTCGGTATTCAACCAACCGCAATAAGTGATCATGGAAAGGACTGACACCGTGAAGGCAAAGTACCTGTTCGTTTTACTTGAAAAAAATCTGGATATCAGTAACGAACCACTTAAAAAAAGACCCTGTGTTATCCCAAAAAGTATGAATATATCAGAAAAGCTAAGATTAAAACTCATATGACATTTGATTCAAAATAAACATTGATAGATCTTAGGGGACCGATCTATGAATATAGTACTTAAAATAGCATCTGTCCAGAATAATATCCAGTTATACCTATTATGTGATCGATTTTTGGTGCTGAATTGACATTTTCTTAATATTTGAATATAATCTGGAAGTATTTAGCTAATATAATCTTAAATCTATCTACACTGATCAGGATAAACATATAACCAATTATAGGCTTTTGAAGATTGTAGGATTCCGTAAGGTCACTTTAGAGTGATACAAACAGCAATATCAATAATTGACTTGGCTTGTAGATCTTCAACAGCAGTACTACCTTTATGTTCAATGGTCAGGGCAGTTGACTCAAAGATAGCTGAAGTATCTTTTTCTCGAGTACATTGACCTCTATCCATTTTCTCGGTAGGGAATAATCCTGACTGTACCTCTTTTAACTCCTAGTGTCATATTTTCCTGTTGTTTTCAAATTCATCTTGTTCATTTCCAGGTATTGGTTTTACTCAAGTGCAATAAAGGTAATATCTTTCATTGGCGTAAAGGATAATGGTTTTGAATGTGGCTTGTGAATCAAATGTATTTTTTCTTCCCAGGTCCAATACCCCATGAATGGCCGTGGCCAACGGGACAACCGGGGTTACGTATTTGGCAGGTCACTTAAAGCCGACGATTAAAACTCCAATTAGGAGCTGAAGTGTAAACGCTATAAAAGCAAGGTGAGATGGTTCATATATTCGTATTGAGCCTTTGTAATGAACAGATTTGATGAATTTCAAAATGTTTGAGTTGAAGAAACACCTTGAACACTGTGCACCCAAGGTGAGTATTGAAAATGAAAAATTATATATTACACACCAATTCTCTCCTTGGGAATATAATATGTTCCAATATTTTTACTTTTATAAATTGGTTATTCTACGGTAATTTTTTTATTGAATCCATATTGCCCAATACTTTTATCACTTCCCGACCGACAATTTCTTGATATGCGTCCCTACTTTGTCTTTGATTTTTATCAAGTACAGTCCTCCATTTATACCTTCCACGGAGAGGGTTGCAGCATTGGAAAGATTGCGCAGTTCCAGTACCACTCTTCCCTGCAAATCTATGATCCGTAAAAGCTGGATGTCGTTATCCGAAACTATCTGTACAACCGATGAACTTGGGTTTGGATAAATGGAAATCACCGAAGCTACCTCAGGGATGGCCTCCATGTCGATACTCGCCACTGCTTGTCTGGAATTGGAACCTCCATTGGTCAGCACCGCTTGGTACATATCTGGGTCGCCATCGTCATTATCACCTACGTTGGTAAACGTGCCGGACAGAACTGTGCCATCACTGAAGGTAGCGGTGACCGTGATGCTGCCGACCATTCCGTCCAGGTCACTATCATTGTTGTTAGTACCGTTTTGCGCGCTGCTGCCTGCGGCTAGTCCTGAGCCCGTGAAGTTTACTGTGATTTGTGGGTATTCAATACCGTCATTGCCCTCAGCTACATCGGGGGTGTGACCAAATGCTGAGGTATTCTGAAATTCATCAAACGTACCACCGCCGATTATGGTCAGGTCTAGCTGCGTTAAGCTTGCAATCTCTGAGGTGTTACTCACTCTGAACTGGAAGAATTTCCAACCGTTAGAACCATAGGGGTCAAGCTCCACAATGGCACTTACCTCGGGAGTGGGTGTGGTCACACCCTCAACAATCACTGTCGTTGGGGCACTCAAGGTAATCCTATCGATTTTTGAGCCGCTCTCCCTTCGGAGTATGGTCAGCGTATGTGAACCTGCCGATAGGTTGGTGAAGGTATGAATGGTTAATGTCTCCCATCCGTTGGTCTGCTGGTAGTTTTGTTCACGCCAGCTTTCACTGTCTATTCGATAAAAGAACGAATCATCTCCTCCACCAGGGAAATCTACCAGAGCGGAGAATGTGACGTTTGCTGATTCTGATAACTCAAAATCGAAGGCAGCCTGACCGGCTACTGTTTCAGACGCAGTGGAGTTGTTCTCATTAGAATTGATATACTCACCACCTGAGGCATTCGTGTCTTGAACGACTGTATAGGGTGCAAATAGGCTTTGTCCACTTGCACTTTCCGCTTCAAGATCCAAACTAGCAACTAACCCTCCTCCTGTGGAAGCTGCTTCTACCGTTATGTTGCTCATGGCTGTAAAGCTTCCATCTTCGCTGGTGGCGGTGATAACAGCACTACCTTCCGATACGCCCGTAACGACACCATTGGCATTTACCGTAGCAACCGCTTCATCGCTGGAAGCCCAACTGACATTTTGGTCTGAAGCATTGGTTGGGGTAATGGTGGCGTTCAACTGCCCAGTTTGCCCTTCGTCAATCGATAGGCCGGTGGGGCTAACCGAGATGCTAGTTACGGGTATGGTTGTTGTGCCTGTAACTTCCACATCATCAAAGAAGGCTTTGCCCGAAGTGGCATCCAATACCAAGGATACATTCAAGGCTGCAGCGTCTGCAGTGAATTCTACCGTAACCAGTGTCCAATCGGCAGTGCCCGAGACAGTTTGTGCAGACAAAGTAGTCCCTACTTGGAGATAAGCATTACCTCCGGTCACATTTTGGGTTTTGATGTAGCCTTGGAGTTGGTAGGTGATGCCTGGCGTAAGCCCGCTCAATGAATGGCTCCAACTGGAAGCTGTGGGTTCAAGACTCAAAGCTCTGCCTCCATTTCGACCTACACCGGCTGTTTCGTGCGCTCCTATACCGTTCAATGCCCAACTGTTTGTATCTGTAGGAATGGGTACGTTCGAAATCACTGGGGGTATGATGTTGGGGTCTACCGAAAAGGTGACGTTGGTGGCAACAGGCATTACATTCATATTTGCTTCTGATGAATTGGTTGCATAAGCACCATTCTCTTGGAAGTTTGTAAACTGAATATTATCTATAATATGCCCTTTCCAATCCTGTCCCTTAATTTCACTTGATCTAAGGTTACCCAATACATTGATATTTTTCGCAGTGACATTTCTAATCACAGCGTTATTTCTATCAGTCAAAATACAGAAAGGGCCTCTGATAGCCGGATTAACCTGATTATTGCTTTCTCCTCCTATATTTTCAATCGTGATATTATCAATCACTATATTCTCCCAAATACCTCCATCACCATCACTTTTGATTAATGCCAGATTTACACCTGCCGATCCATTGATAACGTCTCCATTCTGTATGGTGACCCCATCAATATAATTGTAGCCTGCATAGCCAAGCTTAAACCCATTAGCGACGGCATAGGCCACGTTATTATCTAAAAAAATGCTTTCAGTCCTTTGAAACTGCTGATAATCCTTAACACAAAAAGCATCGTCAACAGTAAGTACGAAATTATTTGTAATACGTGCATCTTTACACGATTCTACATCTATACCATCATTATGAGCAGTAACCCGATGACCGACTACTTTCACTCGATGCACGTCGATATTATTAGCAAAGTGAAAACTTACTTGCCAAGAAGTTCCTTCCCTAGCCAGCACATCTTCCACCGTTACATTCCTTACATAGTACATACTGATAGGCCTCATTTTATGACCTACCCTTTGCCAAATATTTTGGTTGGAAGGTAACTCTGCGGTTGCCAAGCCATTGGCATCTACGGATCCGGGGCCATATATCTTTATGTTTTCTACATAATCTGCATTACCACCCCCTAAGTCAGTTCCCCGGGCCAGAAAAACTGCCTTGGTACTGGTACCCGGTCCGTAATCATCTGTCCTACCAGTGCCGCGAACAGTAGCTCCACCTTCAATATAGATATCTATATTGTTCTTTAGTTGTAGTTCGGTGGTGTAGTATACCCCCGCTGGAATGTACACCGTGCCTTGCGTTCCGTTCGCTACACCATAGGATGAGGCCGCATCAATGGCTGTTTGTATCTCACTTACCTGGTTGTTGCTATTATCATTGGAAGAGGTTGCCCCAAAATCAGCGATGTTGAAGATGCCCGTGCCGCTGTTGGGAGGTTGGTTGGTCAGCACACGCTCTCCAAAGACCAAAATTTCCAAGCCATCTACTTTGATGTACAGCCGCCGGGGTTCATCAATGGCAAATTTCAAGGTCTGGCTGTCAGGTTGCTCAGGTGTAATGTTAAATCGTTTAGGACTAATAGAGTAATTATTGATACTGCCAATATTTTTAATCAACTCCACAGTGACCGTATTATTAAAATAGAAGCTGCCGTACAATAGGTTTAGAATTTCTGTAGAGGTTGCTGTGTGAGGAACGTAGCGATGCTCAATCAATGGGACGTTCACTCCATTTATTTTGAGTTGATAATCGGAACTCACGGTATAGCACTCTGGCACAGGATATACCAAAGGGGCTTCTACGGCGTCGAATTCTTGTTCAAAGTCACCGTTGGTAATTTGTTGGGCATTCAATGTAGGGAGTATCATCCCAAAAAGCAGGAAAATTATTCCTACAGATTTGTTTAAAATTTTCATTTCATATTACGTTTTGGGTTAAAAATTAAGGGTCTATTGTTTTTAAAGGGTGACCATTTATCCTTTTTAGGTTTTAGTGCATATCGTGTTTTTTTGGTTTTTATACCTCCTTTACTATGTCGATGGTCCGGCTTCGACTATAACTTACTGAACCGGATTGCCACTACACTGCTCGTGGCGAAGCTCAGATTTAGCTTGATCTCTTTGTTGACTATTTGATTTAGGGTGTCATACTCTATAGGAGGACCCCAAATCGGTCTCTTCACTGTTCTGACAAATCTGGGCCCCGTTTTGTCAATCCTCGAGAAAATCGAGTCCACTCCTAATTCTTGGACTTTCATCGGTGAGCATCCCCGGGAACCAATCCTCCGAGTTCCTATCCTTCCGAACGGTAATGATATTATCTCCGATAGCTACATCCAGTATTCGGGAAGTTTCCCGGTCAATAGGCATATCTTTGATGAACTGAAAATCAGGATGTCCTTCATAGTTTCCAATCAAATCAGCGACTATTCGGATAGGACAATAAATCACCACGTAAATGGTTGACTGCTTGTCAATGGTGGTATTCACCCTTTCTACCTCTTTTTGTGGATTATCCACCCTGAAAATACCTGGGGTGAAGTCCATCTGTCCAGCCAGCAAGCGTGTGAAACGAAAGACGGTCAGGTGTTCTGGCGGATTGTTTTTCACTGAGTCAGTACGGATAGCTCCCCAGGTAGTATCCAGGCTATCGAAAGCGTGGCACATGATTTTGAAGCCACTGCCCAAAGGCAACATGTTTTTGAAGGCAGATTCCATTGCGGATTTATTGAGTAAGGATCTGCCACTATATATTACTTCATACAATGGGCCCGAGTTTGATAGGTCAAACTTTACTTTGATATCCTCATTAAGTGAACTGATACCCAATGGTAATGCCTCTTTTTTTTGCTTGCAAGAGAAAACGGGAAGGAGTGGAATGTTAAATAATAATAGCTTTTTCATACTTCTTTGAGAATCATTTGTTTTCAATCCTATGACGGTCCAATGAGGTCCCGACTGACTATCGTCGAACCTAGTTCAAATTATCAATCCCTTAACTGCAACGATGCCCTGTCGGTAATGACCGTCGGGGAATCGTAAACGGGTAGCTCCGAAAAGGTGTATGTCGTGCCCCTCGCGTTGTACGAACTTTGGGGCATGGCATATACTTTTCCCGAATACAAATCCACCAAGACAGGTTCTTTAAAGGTGATCCCTCCGATTTCAAGTGTTGCCTTGGTCATGGTATTCTCATTGTCGGGGATGCTGCCGTCTTGCCACACAAAAAGCATTGGGGCTTTGGTGAGCTTGTGCCGAAAGGCAAACAATGCGACACTGCTATCTGATTTTGCTTCTATTGGCAGGACGGGAAGACGTTCCATTTGATGGTCAAGCACGGAGGTCAGGTTTTGGTAGGCATAATATGCGGGCTTGGCGTAGGCTATGCTCAGATCGTCATTGACCTTCAATATCCCTTTGGTATTGAGCCCTTTGAATTTTTTGCTGTTGTAGGTATACTCAGAAATGGTAAACAGGCTAAACGGGATACCACGCCCCACGAAAGCCAAAGCACGGCGAAGGTTCCATTTGGCTTGGGTAAGTTCCGTCCATGGGTGTCCCGATAAGGCACCTGAGCTACCTAATGAAGAGGGGCAGCCCGTTTCCCCTTGCCATAATTCCAACCCGGGACGATATTGATAGACCGCTTCCCTGAACCTATCTACATCATCAAATCGATAATCAGGGTTCTTGGGATAGCCATGAAAGGTGACTGCATCGATAAGGTCAAGTCCATTGCGTTCTTTCAGGAACTTAAAAAAACTATGGATATATTCTGTCCTGCCCACACCAGCCATTGAAAGGCCGATCAAATGGGCACTTGGTTGTACCTCTCTAACCACTTTGGCCGTCTCGTAGTACAACTTGGCATAGGCTTCGGGCCCCATATCATTGTAGCGGTGGTCGGCCTCGTTCCAGATCTCCCATTTGGTAACCCGTCCCTTAAAGTGATTGACCAATGCCCGGGTATAATTCAGCCAGCCTTCGTAGGCTTCTTCGGAAGTAGGGAGGCCTTCCCCTAAGCTGATGCCGCCCGCATCGGGATATAAGGTATTGCCATAGGAAATCTGTAGCCAAGGTTCTATTTTTCGGGAAAGGGCATCATCTACGATACTGTCCAGCCATTCAAAGTCATACTGACCTTTTACCTTCTCGGTCTTTGCCCAGCCGCTCTGTAAGCGGATCTTTTTAGCGCCAAGAGAATCTAGGTATCCTTTGTAGGCATGATAGTCTGCATAGTCCCTGTCAAGCACCTCCCCGCCTATCCAAAGGTCGGACCCTGCAATCTCCTGGGTGGTTCGTGGTTTTAGTTTACCCAATAGTTTGAAGTCTGGCCCGAAATTGACAGGGTCGGGCGTTTGGGCGCAGGCTGGAATGGTTAGCATCAATATCAATAAGCTAGTTATATATCTTTTTTTCATTTTCGTTTTTTTAAAATTTTACTTCATCGTTCGTTCGTTTTTGCCAATCCCGGATCATCCCCTTCAATTCAGCAATTAATCCTTGATGCTCTTCGACTTCATAGAGATTGATTCGTTCTTTTGGGTCTTCGTTCAGGTTGAAGAGTTGGGATCGGTCTCCATTGTTCCAGTTGAGCTTCCAGCCGTCAGGGGTCACTATGGTACGAATATTTGCTTGTAAAGCGATTGAACAATTATCATGGTCCGAGATGGTTGGACATTTTAGCAAATCACTTCTCCAATTGACAAAGGGGTTCCATTCCATAAAAACAGGCCCTATTTCTTCGGTTTCGCCTTTCACAAACGGTACTAAGCTCTTGCCTTGCAAATGATTCGGAATAGGCTTATCGAGCAAGTCGAGCAGGGTCGGTACCAAGTCGATGTGGCTGACGGCTTGGTCAATGTTTGTGGGGGTCAAACCCGGTGCTTTGAGCATAAATGGTACCCTTGCCGACTCATCGTACATTACCGTTTTGCCATTGATTCCGTGTTTCCCCAACATGGTGCCGTGTTCACTGGTGAATACCACAATTGTATTGTCCTCAATGCTCAGTTCTTTGAGCTTGTTCATTACTTCCCCGACCGATAAGTCCACCTGATGCACCAGCCCCCAGTAGCGTGCGAAAAGTTCTTTGTTGGAGTACTCTGGGATGCCATACCCTCTTACCATGAAATAACGCAATGGAGGGTTTTCAATCAGTCTTGCGATATGATAGGTAGAATCAAGGGATATGGTCGAGGTGTCATGCAGGGTATTGAACGGCCCATTGTAGGGATGATGTGGTTCCAAGAAGCTCAGGTACATTACAAACGGCCCGTCTTTGTTTTCCTCTAAGAATTTCAGCCCACGAGTTTCAATGAATTTCGATTTGGAAAACTCATAGGGAAGCGTGGTGGCATGGTATCGTGAGAATGTATGGGTGACTTCTTGGTCAGGCTCAAATCCATTCGCTTGTAGCCACTGGTTGTAATCGGTCTGGTCGGTGGTATCCCTTATGGTATAACCGTCCTCGGTGGAGATGCGGTGGTCAAAGCCGTGCCAGGCATCGTTTTCCCGGCCTAAATGCCATTTGCCGATGTAGGCGGTTTTATAGGTGGTATCCTGCATCAGTTCTGGCAGTGTTTTTACTTGCTCCTCCAGTAGGATGTTGTTGTTCGTAACCCCATGCGTGTGGGGGTACAGCCCGGTCAAAATCGTAGCGCGAGCGGGCGAACAGACGGGTTGGGTTACGTAGGCTGTTTGGAAAACGACACTTTTCTCTCCTAAGTTATTGAGATGGGGGGTCTTGATCTGGTCGTTTCCATAGGGGGCAGAGGTATCGTACCGCTGTTCATCGGTGAGGATGAAGAGTAGATTAGGCTTCTTTTGCTCGGGTTCAGGCTTCTGGGCGTTGCACCCGAAAGTCAGCCATGTAGAGGTAAAAAGCCAAATAAGCTGATATTGATATGTTCTTCTATTTTTTCGCATATTAATCCTTTACTAATTTAATTACACCAAACTGAATGGGTGAGCGCATGGGCCAGGCCCCTTTCCAGTCGAACAACTGCCTTCCCTTTCCATCATTGTCTCCATTGGCGAAGTTGAAGCCTAGGGTCAGCGTCTCTATAGGGGTAATACCCAGTTCTTCCCACGGAACAGCGACCTCTAGGATATACCCTTCGTCCACATCGTTATCATCGTTGAGTGTACCTTTAAGGCGGAGGGCATATTTCGCCACTCCGTTCCAAGCTATGTCTTTGTCCTTCCTGTCCCCTGATGTTACCCCCCTATCGTCTTTGACCGTTCCCAAAATATTGATGTGGTACACGATATCGTCCGGCAACCATTGATTTGCTCTTTGTTGCATTGGGTCAAAAAGGAACTCTACCATGTCGTCCAAATAGAGTTCCTTATGGTCCCTTTCGGTCCGTACCGCATTCAGTTTTGTGTCTTTTACCTCAAATGCCAGATATAGGAACCCTTCTTCCCAAGCCGAACGACAAGATATTTCATTATCACTTAAGGGCCTTTCTTTTCCTCCCTGGTTGATGACCCTATCGGTAACGGTAATCGCTTTCGATGTCCTGGGCCAATCTGACAGGTCTCCATCGATTACCATACCTTCTGCTTGATAAAAGGCCAAAAGTTTATCATCTGCGGCACATCCCGATATCATGGTCAGGGAACATAGGGCGATATAGTAGACATACCCCAACATTATTTCGGATTGGTCGGGTTGAGTATGGTAGGGTACACACTCCCCCCTGGAAGATAGAAGAACAGTTTTGCCCTTCTATCACTTTCCCCAATGAATATGGTCCCATCGGCAGCAGTACACATCGCATCGAACTGGTAGCCTATCTTTGCATAGTAAGGGCTCCTGTCCACACCTAGTACACCAAGGTCTTCAAAACCCTCGTCCTTTCCCGACACATCATAGGTGAACATCCGGCAGACGTTGGTCTTTTCGCCACATATCATATAGAGTTTTTCGTCTTTGCCCATCGTCATGGCACGTACCCTGCGTTCTACCATCGGTTTACCCATTGAATGTAATCGATTTGTGTGGAGGTCCATCTTGAAAATGAACCCATCACTACTACTGCCATAAACGGTGCTACTATCTCGACCTATGAGCAATTGCTCCACTACAGGATAGCCCTCGTATTTCTGGGTGATCCAGTACTCTCCAGGAATACGTATCTCCATTGGCTTGACCTTGCTGTCAGCAGGGTCGAAATAGTGAATCAATCCACCATCCCCTGAGGAGATGATTTTTCCTTCTGATAGTGCGACCAACGAGCGGGGTACGCTCCTCCAACTTCTTTCGGGGCCTGAATGTGACATGGTAGTGAGCCATTGTCCATGGTTCTTGAAACTCTTTGATGCAATATCGTACTCAAAGAATTGTGCTTCAGGATAGGAGATGCCGTAGAGCTTGTTCTTCTCTGGGTTGATGGTCATGGTATAGATAGAATTGCCTTTTACCGCTACGCCCAGGTCTTTCACTTTGGCCATGTCCTCAGGTAAGTAAACTTCTTTGTCACCTTCATCGGGGTCATAAACAAAGATCTTCCCTCCTTCGTAACCTTCATATTTGGTTTTGATGTCCACCCACATTTGCTCCTCGATGGCTCTCCTCCCATAGGGCATCTCTTTGGAAAGTGGTACTTCTACCAACTCGTTCATCCCCGTACCTATGTATATCAGCCCATCTTTACCTTCTACCAAGGCATTGTGTACACCCATTGAGTTGGGTATTTTTCCTAACGGATAGACTTTGTTGGTGTAATAATCGAACACAAACAGATAGGATTGTTTGCCAGTGGTTGCACCGTACACTTTGCCATTGGAATGAGTCAACAACGAAGCGATGGGCGAATCGTCAGCGGGTATCATGGTCGCTGCTGGATATCCGATGTCGCGAAAGTCTATCCGCTGTGCTTCAAAATGGGGGTTCACGTTCTTTTGTGCCTTTGCAAAATGGACTCCTAGTAGGCAAAAAAGAAAAGCATAAAATATTTTATAACTATTTTTCATTTTGTTGTATTCTTTTGCTGGTTCTCTAGTTTGTTTTATCAGGGTCATAAGCGATCAGTCCCATACTAAAGGGCCATCTCCGTCCTACTTTGCCTACTACTTTGCTCTCGTCCTTTTCTTCGACCGCCCCTACAAAATAGATCTTGCCATCTTTTTTCCCTGTACATGCTCCACCGAGACCATAAGCAAGGTTTCCTTCTTGGGTCACGATTTTTCCGAGTGATCTGCGCTCTTGGGCTTTTATGTCATAAGAGATGAGGTAGGATACAGGAGGAAAATAGCCGCCAGACATTTTCGCTTGGAATTCTTCTTCGTCCTTCACGTCCCATGAGGTCCCTACATAGTCGAAAGAGCTAGAACCCGTAGGGGCGTAGTAAATCATTTGGTCATCGGTGATGGTCAGGGTGAGGGTGGCAAAGGGAACGGTGCGCACGTCTTCTGCTCCCCAGTACTCTGGTGCGGTCAAGGAGGTCAGGTAATCTATCTCCCCCTCTGCACCTTTGTCAGGGTCGTAGCTGAACAGCATGGAGTTCCCCCCGATGATGCCATAGGCGACCTCTCCCACTGGGTCCCACTCGATGACCCTCCAGATCACCTTGCGGTCTATCATGGGTTTGGACATGGTACGGGGCAATACACGCATATCATATTGCAATCGGATGTTGGGAAAGTCGATGACCATGTCCAGTTTGGGGTCGTATTTCCATATCTGGGCCACAGGGAACGAGCCGTACACATTGCCTTTGTCATCGGCAAAAATGGTACGGCAGATGTCCCAGTCATCCACTTTGCCCAGATCCTTGGTGTATTCTTTGTCGATGTCGTACATGTACAGGTGACCATCTTCGGCAAGTCCGTACAGTCTTTTATACACAGGTTCGTAGACCATACCCAACAGTCCGAAATGGGGACTGATTAAATCCAAGATCTCTACTTTGTCCAAACTGGGGTTATATCGGTACCAAAATGCCCCTTTGTAACTGCTCGGGTCTATGATCTCTGGTCCGGTATCTTCGTTCAGACCAGCGAAGTAAATATTGCCCGCTCCGTCTTCGCCCATACGCACATGGATCTTGCCATTGGTGTTGATGCCCTCTCCCCGTTCGTTGTGCAATTCGGTCAGATCTACGATGTGTTTCATGTTCTTGGTAGCGGGGTCGAACTCATAAAAGTGGGCCGCTTCTGCATGGGTACACAACCCAATGTATATCTTACCGCTCTTTGCTGCGTAGAGCGCACTCCACATGCTCTCTTCCCGGTACTTGCCTTCTTCAAAATAAAAGTGTTCTACCTCTGCAATGGTTTCGTTTTGGGCCATTGCTGCCGTGGGAAGTACCGATAGGGCCAGTAGTGATAGAATAAATAAATTTTTCTTTTTTATCATTTTTAATATATTTTCTTTCTGATGTTTATGACATCGCCATTATTGCGAAATTTCAATCAAGCCCAGTACATCCCCTTTTGGCATCTCATGACCACCTTCAAATACAGCTACCTTGACCTTATCCTTAAATGATCTTGAATAGATGACCTCACGTCCTAACAAAGTATTTTCATTGGTTTTTAAACCGTAATTCCTTTGTCGGAGCAAGGTCTCGATATCAGTCTGAGGAATTATTGCCCGAGTATTTGATGAATCCATATCACTGATGATTTTATTGTAAAAGTGCACCGATTGGGTAATGGGAACTGAACCTATGTAACCATCATGCACGCCACAGTAGAGTGATAATTGACTCTCTTTGCGGTTTTGGGGCATCTCCATAAAAAACGGAGATCTTTTTTGGGCTTCATCTATATTTAGAGAGTCTGGTTTCCCACTGGTGGCCAAGGCAATATCCTTGGCATATTTGTTCCCCCGCCCCAAAGACTCATAGTACCAATCTACTAAGTTGGAAATAGGGACAAATGCTGTAAAACTTTTAATAACATGTCGTGATTTCATGTAGGCAAGTAAGGCCGAATGACCTCCCCCACTCACTCCTATGATGTGTATGTTGTTACTGTCTATATTTCCGTTTTCAAGTGCATAATCGATGGCACCGTCAATATCGTTGATGACCAATGGACTCCCACACGCATCTGGGTTATTGTTCGGTCCCCTGAAATCAGGGTGGATGTAATAATATCCTCTATTGATAGACATCCATGAAAGTGTGTCTTTTTGCAAATAGTCCCCGCTCCACGTATGGAGACTTACGATCAAGGGTCTGGCTTCATCACTTGACGGGTGGTAGAACATGGCTCTTTGCGATGTTTTATCCTGTCCCATAATGCTGACTTCCACAACCCCACTGGGCCATTGAGATGCTGGATTGTCCCAGCGGGGTTGGGCCTGTGTTTTACATGCTTCAAAAACAAACAAGCCAAAAGCAAAGTTGGACACCAACAAAAAATTATATTTGGAATATGATTTCAAAGACCTTAAAAAAATTGAACATATTTTAAGCATGATCACTATTTAATAAACAGTTTTAGAAGTACATTTCACAGAAGACTTACCCCCCCTACAAAAATCATCTTCCTGTTCAGAGCACCAATCGTTCAGCATTGACCTTGACCTTTGCAGCGTCTCTACGTGTTGACCGGAGTCTGTCAGATTGTTCATTTCTCCGGGGTCTTTTACCAAATCGAAGAGCAGTTCATGTTCTACATCGTTATCTTCTTTGTAAAGGATATATTTATAGTCCCCAAACCGAAGGGCCCTTCCCTCTACTCCAAAAAATTGATCTTTCGTACCCAGCGTCATTTCCACCACGAGCTTGTCCCGCCAAGGCTTTTGCTTTTGTTGAGTATTGTCATCTTGACTCAAAAATCGCTTGACGCTTCTTCCTTGAAAGGAACTTGAATCGATATTGGTACCTGCAAAGTCCAGTAGTGTAGGAAGGATATCTATCCCTATGGAAACCAGTTCGGAATGTGACGTAGATTGATAGCTTTCTTTCTTTGGAGGGGTCACGATAAACGGGATTTTGATCGCGTTCTCGAAAAGGACACTTTTCTGGTTCCAGCCGTGTTCTGCTGCACCGTCGCCATGGTCACTGGTAAAAACTATAAGCGTATTATCACTATACTGCGAGTTGTCCAAGGCATCCAACACTTTACCGATCCTACTATCTGCTAGTTCAATAAAACGGTAGAAAGCCCAAATGTATTTTCTCCATTGCTCCTCTCTCCAACCCTCTGTTGGAAAAACTCTAGGGTTTTCTTTTTGGAACACCCGAATGAAATCTGGTTCGCTTTCCATGGGCAAAAAGTTGGAAGGGAGAGGAGGGCAAACTTCTGCGGCTGGAGCTTTGGGAATAACACCGTCAGATAGTTCATCGCCACGGGTACCTCTGGCCCACTCGCAGATATTGTGTGGGTTGTTGATAGATACTACTAAGAAAAAGGGGGCTTTATGTGTTTTATTTAGGAAAGCTATGGAAGATGCTACGGTAGAGCTATCTGCTCCATTTCCCCCTCTAAAATCTCGGGTCTCAAAGCCATGTATCCCTTCCTCCTCCTCTCCAACATCTATATGCCATTTTCCGAAATAGGCTGTCTTATATCCTTGCTTTTGCATCTCGGCCCCTAGCCATTTTTGCTGTCGCAGCGTATGGTCTTTGGGTGGGATGTTCAGAACTGAACCATTTCGATTGGGCATAGTGCCTGTGATCAAGCTCGCCCTTGAGGGGCCGCAAATAGGTTGTGTACAATAGGCATTCATAAAATTTGCCCCGCTATTGGCCAGTCTATCAAGGGCTGGTGTCCTAATGTACTCATTACCATAGGCACTCATGGCATCCGCATTCATTTGGTCCACCATAATGAAGATGATATTGGGTTTCTCCTTCCCCTTTTGTTCAGTATTCTCAGTACTGCAGTTTGCCAAGAGAAAAACCACCGAAAACCACATTAATCCCCCTTTTGTATTCATCTTAATTATTTTATTTTGTTTAAATGAAACAACCAGCATGTCCTGTCAAACAGCCAAGGTAGCTAGACGAATATTTGATCTTGGAATTTACAGGACAGGACGCACTTTGACCTGTCCAGTAGGAACTATCTCAACAGAGCGGCTCCATTTTTACAATAAATCATTGATTTCAAGGTCTATCTGTGGGTAAGGCAAAAACTGGTCATCGCCAGTGGCACCCAGTGGACTTAATACATCCACAAAACGATTCTGACGAGCGAGGTCGAACCATCTCTGACCCTCAAAGCAAAGTTCTAGTTCCCTTTCTCTATATACAGCATCCCTGAACTCAGCTTGGGACAAACCTGACAAATCAGCTGGTGTCGTAGTAGCGACCCCACCTGCATTACGTGCCCTTGTCCTCACCTCATTGATGTATTGATAAGCATTATCTGGACCACTGATTTCGTTCGCTGCTTCGGCAGCAATCAATAGTACATCTGCATACCTGATTATTGGAACATTCATACCCTGAGCACCTCCTACACTATTGCCAGATTGGTCCAAGAACTTTCCTACTACTTGGGTACCTGCCTCATCTACGAAAGTGACTGCCTTTCGATAGTCATCATCGGGAAAATTGGTAAAAAAATCATCATGCACTAAAAAAGAGCCAAATGCCCCATTTCGTAGCGTAGAAGCACCGGTAGCCACAAATTGATCTAGGGAGTTGGTAATAGCCCCTGGATTGAATTGCGCTGACAAGATATGTTCGCTGCTGTTCTCGTTACTCGGTAACCAAAGGTCAAAATAATCAGGTACAAGTGAATACACACCAGAATTGATCACTGCCTCTGCTTTTGCCAATGCATTGACATAATCGTTATTGTAAAGATATACTTTTGCCAAGAGGGACTGCACTCCTCCCTGGGTCACTTTTCCCTCGGAAGGTCCTGGTGACAGACCTGCCTCAGCAGTAGTTAGATCATCGATTATTTGTGCATAGATGACCTCTACCGGGCTAGGTGCTATCTGGTTGTTGACAGGACCGAACTCTACTATCAAAGGTACAGGCCCGTAAATCCTGGCCAGATTAAAATAGGCCAGCGCCCTTAAAAATCGAGCTTCCGACACTATTTGATTTCTGCTACTTTCTAGTATGTTTTCATTTCCAGTAACTTGATCTACAACCAAATTGGCCCTTGCAATGATAGTGTATGACTCTCTCCAACCATTTTCTACTAGACCATTTGCATTTGCGGCTTCATATTCATCCAGCTCTATCCGATCTGCAGCAGCACCTGGTTGTGAAAGATGATCATCCGGTAAATTGACCAAGCCAAACCAATTGTTACCGTTATAATATTCCCCTATTCCATTATATACACCATTCAGCGCAAGGTCTGCATCGGCAGCAGACCCAAAAAAACCATTAGGATCAAAAGCACTGAACACCTCTTCTTCTAAGCTACACGAAGAAGTGAAAATCAAGATCACTAATATTGTATATCTAAATATATTTTTCATTTCCTTAATATTAAAATGGGTTGATTAAAAGGTGAGATTGACCCCTGCAATGAAGTTCCTGGCAACAGGGTACCCGTAAAGGTCAACATTACGTACTAGTGGGTTTTGTCCAAGAATGTTTACCTCTGGATCGTACCCTGAATAATTTGTGAAAGTGAATAGATTATTTGCGCTTACATAGACCCTAGCTTTTGTTAACCAATTGGTGTTCACATTGAGATTATAAGCTAATCTCACGTTCTTTACTCTTAAAAAAGAACCATCCTCAATGGTACGTGTATTGCTCGCAAAATTATTACTAAACCGATTTGCGCGAGGGGTCGTATTGCTGGGGTTTTCTGGGGTCCAGCGAGAATCATAAGTGCTTTTCCATTGGTTTGTTAGCCAGTTATTGCTACCAAAGAGAATCAAATTACCATTTAATACATCTCCTCCTTGAACTCCCTGCAAGAAAACACTTAACTCAAACCCTTTATATTCAAAATTTGAAGTAAGCCCATAAATAAAATCAGGGTGTGGATTACCAATAATAGTCCTATCATCGCCATCGATATCACCATCACCATCTACATCCCGTATCCTCATATCGCCGGGCTGCGCACCAGGTTGCGGGCTATTGGCAATATCATTGCCCGTCTGCCAAATGCCATCCATTACCCAACCCCAAAAAGAGCCGATAGGTGCCCCCGCTTCTACCCGAGTACCATCTATCCTACGGCCTGCACTTATCCTACCGCTGTTAAATGCACCACCAGGTCCAGGATCAATCACTTCGTTTCTATTGAAGGACAGATTACCATTCACGGACCATTTGAAATCCCCCGTCAGTATACGCGCATAGGCTGAAAACTCCATTCCTTTATTTACAACTGAACCCGTATTTTGGAGCACGCTCCTTACGTTCCCATTCGAAAGAGCGATTGGAACATTTACCAAAAGGTCAGTGGTTTCCTTATAATAATAGTCAACGGTAAGGCCGAACCTTCCTTCCATAAACTCGATATCTGCACCTACATCGTACTGCGTAGTGGTTTCCCATTTCAAATCAGGATTTGCTTTTCGGAATTCTGCCACCCCAACTACATTGGTCCCACCAAAGCTATAGGAGTTAGTTCCCAATAATGCCCTAGATTGTTGTACCCCTATTTCCTGATTACCCGTTAGGCCATAGCTGGTCCGCAATTTAAAGTTGGAAACAACACTCTTCAAAGGTTCAAAAAACGGCTCATCCGAAACTCTCCATGCAAAAGCTGCTGATGGGAAAAAGCCCCATTTATTTCCGTCACCAAACTTGGAGGAACCATCCGCACGAGCTGTGACTGTAAAAAGGTATTTATCGAATAAGGTATAGTTCGCCCTTCCATACCAAGAATTCAATTGCCATTGTTGCTTATTGGACTGTGGGTTTGATACGACTGAACCTACACCTAATCCGTTTTCTCCCAAAGCATTCGTATTAAAACCTTGGGTAAGAAGACCAGTGAACTCGGTAATCTGTCCTTGCTGGGAAAAACCCGCTAACAAATCAAGTTGATGATCATCGGAGATACTTTTGGAATAGGTCAGGAAGTTTTCGTTTGCCCAAGCTATGTAGTCTGTAGAGTTTACACGAGCTTCGCCACCGTCACCAATCGTGTATTGGAGGTCATTTGGCCAAAATATTTGGCGGCTTAAATCTGAAACATCGGTTGAGAGGGTAGTATTGAAATCTAGTCCTTCAATGATATTGATCTTTAGACCTACCGAACCCAAAATTCGATTGGTAGTAGTTTCATCTATCAACCTTTCGCCCATTGCTACTGGATTTCCTCCTGCAGTAAGACGATTGGCCCATATTTTACCTCCAAATAACTCATCTTCTAGATTGGCCAAGTCATTACGGGCATTAACTGTAAAAAATCCGTCTGCATCTCTTACCCTATTGAGTGGGATATGCCTCCAAGCCGCTTCTGTCATACCAATTGCTGCCCCGTCACTATTACCAATGGGCACTCTGTTATTAACCGTCCTGCTAACAAATATACTTGAGGTCAATTCAACCCGATTACCTAATTTCTGATCTAGATTGCTCCGCAACGACATGCGCTCAAAATCAGACCCTATAACAATGCCCTCTTGCCCGAAATAGTTGGCCGAAAAAGCATATTTTGTTTTGTCGGTCCCTCCACTCACCGTAACCTGGTGATTTTGAATAGCTGCCTCTCGAAAAATCTCATCTTGCCAATCAACATCTTGACCTGTAGCTAAAAATGCGGCAATCTGGTCATCCGTAATGGGAACTTCATTGGAACGGGGAGAATTGGTCAATGCTTCATTGGCCATAGTGAGGTATTCCTCTGCATTCAGCATTTCCACTACGTTAGCAGCGGATTGAACGCCATAGTACGAATCCAGTTGCACCGTTGCTTTACCCGACTTTCCCCGTTTAGTCGTGACAATTACGACCCCATTAGCTCCTCTTGCCCCATAAATGGCCGTTGCAGAAGCATCTTTCAGAATCTCAATAGATTCTATGTCACTCGGGTTAATGGATGCCATTGCATTGCTCGGCTGATCGAGACTTCTACCTGTTGAACCCTGGTTGGCTAAACTATTATCACTGATAATAGGAAAACCATCAATAACATAGAGTGGCTCATTGCTTCCCGTCAAAGAATTCCCACCCCTTATACGAATGGTTACACCCCCACCTGGCTCAGCTGAAGCATTGGTTACCTGGACACCAGCGGCTCGCCCTTGTAAGGCTTGATCCAATGATTGTACCGGTACAGCTTTCACCTCCTCAGAACTTACACTTGCTACCGATCCAGTGAAATCGCTTTTCTTGGTAGTACCGTAACCTATTACAACTACTTCTTCAAGCTGCTCGAGGTCTTCTACAAGTGATACGTTGATGATGGTCTGGTTGCCAACTTCTATTTCTTGGGTCTGGTAACCTATGAAACTATATTGAAGGATATCCCTCTGGTCTGTTTCTAAGGAGTAGTTCCCGTCCATGTCGGTCGTTGTACCTGTACTGGTACCCTTTATAAGGATACTGACACCCGGTAATGGCTCACTACCATTTATGGAAGTTACTTTGCCGGATACCCTGTACTGTAGGTTTATGATCTCTGTGACCCCTACTTTTTTATTATTTGATCGTTGGTGATTTGAGATGTAGACACTATCGTTGATCCTTTTGAACCTGAGCTGGGTCTCTTTGGATATCTTTTCTAACACCTGTCTCAATGTTAGGTTCTCTACAGTGAGATCGATCCTTCTGTTTTCATCGACGATCGATCTATCAAAAAAGAATTCAAGTTCAGTCTTCTCTTCTAATATGCTTGCCAGTTTCTTTAAAGGGACTTCGCTTAGATTTAAATTGACATATATATCATCTATACTTTTATGCTGCGCATTTCCAGGACCGGCAAGGACCATGGAAAATAATATACATTGCAAAAAAATGCCGAATATTGCGTGTCTCGACATGATCAAAATTTGTCGTAAAATTTTTCTTTTCATATTTTTAGGTGTTTCGGTAAAAAAATTATCGGGACAATCCATTGTTGCAGACTGGTGGAGCGGCCAAACTTTTCCAGCTGCAACATTTTTTGGTAGGTCAATCCGGTGCTGGTCTTATATTGTATTTATCAAGATGATATTTGAGGCGCATGTTCTTTACTTTATAGGGCTTATCGTTATTTCTTTTTCTTTTATTTCATATTTTAATTGCGAGGAAAAGCTCAATGCTTCTAAAATTGTTTTTAAGGGTTCATTTTCAAATCTCCCATTGAATTTCCTTTTATTGATCATTGTCCCTTTGATCTTGAACCCTACCCCATACCACAACTCCAATTTTGAAATTACCTCTTCAATATTTGCATCTTCAAATAATAGGACCCCATTTTTCCAAGCCAATAATTTTTCTTGATCAAAAGTAGATTTTCTTTTCATGCCGGATGTCGTGTTGAAATAAAATACTTCTCCAGGTAAAAGATAGATTTGTTGGGTGGAATCTAATGTCTTTACTGATACTTTACCCTTTGTTACAGCAACACTAAGTATTTCTTGGTCTGGATATGCATTTACATTGAATGATGTTCCTAAAACTTCTACCATTACATTCTGGGATCTGACTATAAATGGTTTCTGCTCATTTCTAGCAATTTCAAAAAACGCTTCCCCATTATTTAATTCTACTACCCTTAATGAATCTGAAAATTTTTCTGGCATGGATAACCTAGAATCGGCATTTAACTTTACTTTTGAGCCATCAGATAGGGAAAGGTTCAGCTTTTGTCCTTTCTCCGTTTCTTTCTCTATTATTTTTACTATTTCAGCCTCTTTACTTTCAGTACTCGATTGAAAGGATGTAAACCAAATTCCAAATACAAAGATTAATACAATAAAAGCTGCCGCTATATTTCTTACATAATTTTGCTGGAAATTTTTTTGGGAGGTTATTTTATTCCCTTCTGAAAATCGAAGTGGTCTTTTCCCTTCAAAGACCCCTTTTAATGCATCGTTTTTTATATTTTCATCTAGTCCGCTTTTTTTAAATTGGATAGAAGTGAGTATTTCCCTGGCTAAAAGGGCCTTTGCAGCCCTTTCTGGATTTGCCCCCAACCATTCTTTCCAAAACAGATCGTCTATTTCATTTTGTTCATGTATCCATCTCCTAAAATTTTCATCTTTCAGAAAATCATAAGTATCATAAGAATTATATTTCATATACAACAGATTGTTTGAATGACATTCGATTGCGAAATTTTACATGTCCATATCATAGTTTGTCTTTTTGTATATATCTCCCCTATTAATACAAAGACCAAGAAAGATGAAATGACATCACTTATTCCTGATTTTTTTTATCGATGGGGAAAAATATCATATCTCCATATTTTTTTTTATTGAGTCTATTGCTCTGTAGAGGATATTTCTGGCAGATTTTATGTTCATCAATCCCAATATCGAGGCTATTTCTTTATAGGAAAGATTTTCATAAAAAATGTAAAATACTACCTCTCTTTGCTTTGGGGTCAACTTTGCAAAGGCTTTTTCTAACCGTTTTGCTTGTTCCTGATCGAGTTGCTGGTTGATAAGTATTGACTCATGGGAAAGGACAACATGAAAAGATTGTATTACATTAATGGGGAAAGTAAGCTTTTTTTCCTTCTTTAAATATTTAGTGATCTTTCTCCTTAATGACTTGAACAAATAATATTTAATTGAATCAGTATTGCCTAGCTTACCGCGTTTTTCTCTTAAATCGATAAAAAAGTCCTGGATGAGATCTTTTACCAATTCCTGATCTTTGGTGAACTGTAGACCATAGTTCAATAGATTATCAAAATATTTTTTATAGATAAAACTAAATGCGCTTTCACTACCGTTTTTAAATTCAAGCCAAATAGTAAAATCATCAGCTTCTTTAGGGAAGAGGTCTGGATCAATATGATGGGCCACAGGGGTCTTCTCTTTTACAAAAAGTTTCCTGACATTATCGGATATGTTCATATCATCTATTCATTTTCATTGTATAAATTGGGAGATATATACAATAGAAACAAAATAGGATATAGGTAAACATAGCAATTGTCTGACTTTATTCAAAACTTTAATTATCCACCTATGGTCTTAAGTTTTGTCCTAGGGTCAAAGTTTATTGGCTATATATACTGATTTTTCGATTGCTGAACTCCCACAAGTACGTTTTGAGGTAAATTTTGCTATTAAAATTGCACTATTCTAAGCTGATTCTCCGTAGTAAACATAAAGACTGTTGGTCCTTTTCGATTTATATATTTAATTGTCAAATAGTAAGTCTACCTATGGTCATGTATAGCGATAGGCAATAATTATCACACGACTTCACTCTTTTCTCAAAGCATGTATGGGATCCGCCTTTGCGAAACATATATATTCTGTAACTGACAGTAATGATGGCAATCATAAACATTCCTATTGCCGGTATGACCAAAATGTCAAGATCTATAACGATCTTAAAAGCGTAATTATCCAACCATCTTTCCCCGCCCACTAAAATTAGGGGTACTGCAAGTGTATAAAGGTGATATAACCTTACATCTTTCCTCACTGATCGGAGTGAACATACAACCGATTATATGCTTTTAAAAATTGTAAAATTCTGTAAGATTATCTCAGGGGTTTTCTCAATTAACTGCAGTATGGCAAAAAGGCCGTATACAATATTTAGTTGCCTGACCGGTCCCTCAAAGCATGATGGATATGACCAAGAAAGTTTACAAGATTATAAGGTTTGTTCATCCAAGCGAGCAGGCCATATCTTTTTGCCTCCTTCTTTGCTTGTAGGTCACTTTCGGTGGTCACAAAGATCACTGGGATATGTGCTGTGGCCATATTGCCCTTAATGGCCTTTAAAAGTTCCATCCCGTTCATATTGGGCATATTGAAATCGGTCACGACCAGGTCTATTATCCCCTTTTGTACCATTTCCCAAGCTTCAGCCCCATCATCTGCCCTTGATATCAAAAAGCCATGTTTTTCAAGGGTACGACATATCACATCTTGGATACTTTTAAAATCCTCTACCACCAGTATGTTCTTGTCCATAACTTTTATCTGCTTGAAGTCCAGTATATCCATAAAACATTCTTTTTCTATCTATTATTTTGTTTGGATGGCTTCCCGCGTGGATAGAATATCAAATGATATTTAATGGCTGCTTTTTTTCAAAAAAAAGCAGTATTTTGTCCTGTCAGGTCCTAAATATGGCTTTCAAGAGCGTATAGCGAGTATATCCTTGCCCCCTTTTTATGAAAGCGGCCATCCGTGAGGTGTAATATTTTTATCAAAGATTAAACAAATAAGGACAAAACAAGATAAATGATACACATTATTTGGTATAAAATAACGATACAATATAATAAATGGCAGGGGGATATTTAGTTTTATTATGATTATGGACGGTTACTGCAATCGATTTTATCCGGGATATGTCCTAGGGACCCTGTTCCTACGAATACCTGATTTATTTGACCGTATTGGCTCACCATGGACTGCATATGGTCCTCTGTCCATATAAACCGATATGATATCACATTCTCTTTAACCGGTCGGAATAAAAATTCAACCGGTTATATGCATTTAAAGATCGTAGGATCCTGTAATGATGACCTTGGGATATATCATAAGATAAAGTCATACAGGGTTGCCCGGCCCATGGGCATGTTAAAAGTTCATGGAAGGTCCTTGGTCTTGACCGTTTGATAATAGTTGGGGACATCGATGCAAAATATGGTACCCTTACCCACTTCTGACTCTACCCTGATATCC
>Ga0207422_1000781_pt1 | contig 85967 bp, 59 predicted proteins | sample MarCyaLeptolynsp_FD_187757 | JGI IMG/M metagenome (GOLD analysis project Ga0207422, IMG submission 187757) | Marine cyanobacterial communities from Panama - species 1 Leptolyngbya sp. (SPAdes) | ecosystem: Environmental > Aquatic > Marine > Unclassified | place: Panama: Panama City | collected...
CTATTACTCGCGAAACACTGAATGAGAATTTCTTCGAGTATGTCAATTTCTTGCTTCAATTTTGCTCTACCCATCCGACTGAGGTAGAACTGCGCGACAGGTTTAAGACAATTGGAGTGGAACCAGGAGCAGTATTTCCCCCAGAAGGTGTTTCTCAAGAATGGCTTAATGCGATCGCTACAGGATTTGAAGAAGGAATTAACAAAATAGATCGTGCTGTAGCTGAAAACACATCATCGGTTGGATTGTTTGGAACCCGAGAAGAACTCAATAATAATTACCTCAACCGTGCCGTGGGGGCTCGATTCGGTCTCTATGGAAACTCGGTAGCTGAGGCCACCTACCCTACCTACCAATTCGATCCGGGTACAACAGATTTACTTGATGGCTCAAAGCATAATTATGTGCTGCGACTTCCTGAAGGAGACCTACCCGCAAAGGCATTCTGGTCTGTTACTCTGTACGACGGAATAACCCGCTTTTTGGTTGATAATCCAATCGATCGCTACCTAATTAACTCACCAATGCTGCCAGAACTAAAAAAAGACGCGGATGGAGGGATAACCATATATGTACAACACGAATACCCTGGAGCTGTCAAAGAATCAAACTGGCTTCCAGCACCAAATGGCCCACTGAATCTAATGATGCGTCTTTATCTGCCAAAAGAGAATGTACTCAATGGGGAGTGGGAAGCTCCACCCATCGCCATTGCTGACTAAAAAAAGGTGATTGGAAAATCGTGGCTTTTATTCCACAGCCCATCCCAAAAACTATCCAGATCGCGTTTATCGCCTGTCACATTCAATCAAAAAGGAATTAATCCAGTGAAAAAATCAGTGATAGCTAATGCCCAGAACCTACCCCTTGAGACCGATCCGGTTAAGGTAGAAGCAATTGCCAAAGAAGCGACGATTTGGGCTTATCCGATGGTGGAGAACTATCAAAGTATTTACAATCTTGCGATCGACCCCGACAGCCCAAACTACAAAGGTCCAATTAACCAGATCCATAATGAACCACGGGTGTTTACGCCAGATGATACGGCAATTATCTCTCCCAACTCGGATACGCCTTATTCACATTTGATTATGGATCTACGAGCTGAACCTTTAGTTGTTACTGTGCCTGCTATTGAGTCAGATCGCTATTACTCCACGCAATTGATTGACCTATATACTTTCAACTTTGATTACCTCGGCACTCGGGTTGAGGGTAATGATGGGGGTATTTACCTGATTGCAGGTCCAGACTGGAAGGGAGATAAACCCGAAGGAATTGAGCGAGTTATTGACTCGGAAACCAATTTAGTTTACGGACTGTTCCGCACGCAGCTTTTCAATCCTGAAGATATTGATAATGTTATCAATGTTCAGGAACAATACAAGGTTCGACCCTTGAGCGAGTATTTGGGAACTCAGCCGCCAGAAGCTCCCCCAGAACCTGACTATCCTCCTATTACTCGCGAAACACTGAATGAGAATTTCTTCGAGTATGTCAATTTCTTGCTTCAATTTTGCTCTACCCATCCGACTGAGGTAGAACTGCGCGACAAGTTTAAGACAATTGGAGTGGAACCAGGAGCAGTATTTCCCCCAGAAGGTGTTTCTCAAGAGTGGCTTAATGCGATCGCTACAGGATTTGAAGAAGGAATTAATAAAATAGATCGTGTTGCAGCTGAAGTCACATCATCGGTTGGATTGTTTGGAACCCGAGAAGAACTCAATAATAATTACCTCAACCGTGCCGTGGGGGCTCGGCTCGGTATCTATGGAAACTCGGTAGCTGAAGCCATTTATCCTGGCTACCAACTCGACCCAGGTACAACAGATTTACTTGATGGCTCAAAGCACAATTATGTGCTGCGACTTCCTGAAGGAGACCTACCCGCAAAGGCATTCTGGTCTGTTACTCTGTACGATGGAATAACCCGCTTGTTGGTTGATAATCCAATCGATCGCTACCTAATTAACTCACCGATGCTGCCGGGAATAAAAAAAGACGCGGATGGAGGTATCACCATATATGTACAACACGAATACCCTGGATCTCTCAAAGAATCAAACTGGCTTCCAGCACCAAATGGCCCACTGAATCTAATCATGCGTCTTTATCTGCCAAACGAGAATGTACTCAATGGGGAGTGGGAAGCTCCACCCATCGCCATTGCTGACTAAAATATTGGCCTGCACGGCTTGTACCTGAAGATTGGCATTGCTGAATGTGAATAGTTTCACTGCCCCCGCAGAGACCGTGTAGCGTAGGCAATACCCATCATCATTCACCCCGAAAGGCTCGGAAAAAAGAGTTTCACCACCCCCTGCAGCCAAGGCTAAAACAAACCCGATCGCAACCGATCGCTTTCTCGCCAGCAACCATGTGACCTTGTTGCCCCTGACAAGGGTAGGTTTTTTACTTTCGGGTTGGGACAAGACAAGGTCGACAAGGTAGACAAGGTGACAAGGGAGGAAAACCGAACAAAATGCTATTCGGTTCGCCAACATCATTGATGCTGAAAAGCCTAGTTTTTCATCGAAAATCTTCCTTGTCTACTTTCCTACTTTCCTACTTTCCCCCCTTGTCTCATCTTCACCGAATTATTAAAAACCTACCCTTGTGAGCGGGGGGAGATGGGGATCCGTTCCCAGTGATAAATAAATCTAATTTATTTAATTAGAACAATATCTTATTGTAATCAAACTCCCATAAAGTTGGAATTTTTGAGTATTTAGCACAATTGCGTCGTGGTCTAGTTGAAGTATCTGCTCAATTTGAAAGACTGACTGGCAGTTAGTTCTGCTTGAAGTTTCAATTGTCAGGCAGATTCTCAAACATCAAAGGAGTTTTTTCGTTCGTGAAACGATTAACAAAAACGGGAATCGCGATCGCGACTTCCTTTCTACTATTCCTTTCGGGAGTGCTGCCTTGGCTCCCGATCGCTCCGGCTTTTGCTCAAGGGAAGTTATCTGTAAACTTTAGTTTTGAGCTGCCCAAGGAAACAATCAGGTTTTCAGGTGACACAGTGGAGGGGGCTGTAGATGCCTCTGAGGCGACGTTGCCCCGGGAGACCGCTAGCCCCCCCAACATCCTAGTGATTATGGGCGATGACATCGGCTGGACGAACATCAGTGCCTACGAAAAAGGCATCGTCGGCTACGACACGCCGAATATCGATCGCCTTGCCAATGAAGGCGTGCTGTTCACCGACTACTACGGGGAGCAGAGCTGTACTGCTGGTAGATCGACGTTTATCACCGGGCAAAGCGCCCTGCGTACAGGTCTGCTGAAAGTAGGTTTCCCCGGCGCGCCCTTCGGCATCCAAGACGAGGATCCTACCCTCGGAGAAATGCTCAAGCCTCTGGGCTACACGACCGGCCAGTTTGGCAAAAACCACCTGGGCGATCAAAACAAGTTTCTGCCCACGGTTCACGGCTTTGATGAATTTTTCGGCAACCTATACCACTTGAATGCGGAAGAAGAGCCGGAGAATGCGGACTATCCCGAGGAACCAGAATTTTACAATAATTTGGGCCCTCGCGGCGTGCTGGATTGCAAAGCATCGGATGTTAACTATACAGAGCCGATTTTCAACGAAGATGGACAGCCGATTCCCGATGCAGATCTCAGGGAGACATATCTCAAGCGCTTCGGTGAATTGGGCTATCAGTACTGCGAAGACACGGGCTCGCTTAATATCGAACGCATGAAGGGCGTGGATGGCGAATTCCTAAATCGCACCAAGCAGTTTATCACCAACGCCGTCAACAACAACCAGCCTTTCTTCACCTGGTTCAACTCCACCCGTATGCACTTCTACACCCACATCAGCGATGAGGTGGAAGGCATCAGCGGTCAGGATTTCTATGGCGATGGAATGTTGGAACACGACGGCCATGTCGGCGAGTTGCTTCAATTGCTGGATGATTTGGGCATTGCCGAAAACACGATCGTCATCTATACAACCGACAACGGCCCCCACTACAACGAGTGGCCCGATGCTGCTCTGACGCCGTTCCGAGGCGAGAAGAACACCAACTGGGAAGGCGGCTACCGCGTTCCGGCTCTGGTGCGCTGGCCCGCTCGCATTCCGGCAGGGGTTGTCTCCCACGAGATTTTCTCCCACTTGGATTGGGTGCCGACCCTCATGGCAGCGGTAGGCGAAGACAATTTGAAGGAAACTCTCCTTCAGGATTGCCCTGCGGATGGATCTAGCAAATTCTGCGGGACCTACCTGGATGGGTTCAACCAACTGCCCTATCTGGAAACTGCAGACCAAATCGATGCCAAGGGCAAGCGTCCCGGCTTCATCTATTTCAACGATGAGGGTCAATTGCCGGGGGTTCGGTTTGGCGACTGGAAGTTCGTCTTTGCGGAGCAGCGGGCTCATTATTTCGACGTCTGGCGCGAGCCGTTTGTGAAACTGCGAATTCCGAAGATCTTTAACTTGCGTCGGGATCCCTACGAGCGAGCCGATACGGACTCCAATAACTACAACACTTGGTGGGCCAGGCGCGGGTACTTGTCAACGACAGCATTCGGGCTGGTGGAGGCTTATCTGAAAACGTTTGAGCAGTATCCTCCCAGTCAGGCTCCCTTTAGCGGCGATCCTGACAAGATCATTGAAGACATCTTCGACTTGATTGAAGCACCTGCCGCTGACTAATTGCTTCTCATAAAGAGGCGATCGCGCTTTGTCAATACTGGTAGCGATCGCCTTGTGGGATGCAGCCCAAATTCTGTTAACTCTTTTCACGAGGTTTGAACCATGTTTTTGAACCGGATTTTGAAAGGGATCGCCATGTTTGCGATCGCCTTGACCTTCTTCTGTGGAACCCTGATTTCACCTGCAATGGCTCAAACTGTTAGTGATGACATTGCTGACATTGCAACCCAAGCCTACATCTACGCCTATCCCATGGTGCTGATGGAAAAGACTCGTCAGGTTGGAACCAACGTCACACAGCCGATCGATTCCTGTGCGCCGATGAATCAGTTTGCTCATCTACGGGCATTTCCAGATGCATCGTTTAGAAATGTTGTCCGTCCCAATGTTGACACTCTCTACTCCATTGCCTGGGTCGATTTATCTGATGAACCCTTGGTGATTTCTGTACCTGACACCGATCGCTATTACCTCTTGCCGATTTTGGACATGTGGACTGATGTGGTCGCTGCCCCAGGAACTCGCACAACAGGCAATAGCGCAGGCAACTTTGTCTTGGTTGGTCCGGATTGGGAAGGAGCTTTACCCGAGAATCTAATCCCTATCACCTTTACAACCAATGTCGGTTGGATGGTTGGACGAACCCAAACCAATGGCAAGGACGATTACGAACACGTCTGGGCGATTCAAGATCGATATAAACTCACTCCCCTCAGTCAGTGGCTAACGGGTGCAGTTCCTCCCTTGTCTGCGATCGCAGAAACATGTGATGAAAGTGTTAACCCCCCCGAACAGGTTGCAGCAATGGATGCAGACACCTTCTTTAGCCTTTTTGCAGCGTTACTCAAGGAAAATCCACCCCATCTAATTGATTGGGGTATGGTGCAACAGCTTGAGAAAATCGGCGTGGTTGTGGGAGAAGACTTTAACTTTGACGAGCTTGATAGCAAAACCCAAGCTGCCCTCAATGCTGCTGTAACCGAAGGTCTGGAATTGATTGCCAGTAAACCGCTAGGAGGAGAGTTTGTTAATGGTTGGAACATCAGTCGAGAATTTATGGGCACCTATGGTGCTGCCTACTGGCAACGGGCAAACATTGCTCTCATCGGGCTAGGTGCTAACCCCCCAGAAGATGCAATCTATCCTCTTACGCTTGCCGATCCAGATGGCAATCCCTACCAAGGTGGCGAGGACTATGTATTGCATTTTGATGCTGACCAATTGCCGCCAGTGGGTGCCTTCTGGTCTGTGACTCTCTACGATTCAGATGGATATCTTGTCGATAATCCGATCGATCGTTATGCCCTCGGCGATCGAGATGACCTACTGTATAACAGCGATGGCTCTCTCGATATCTTTGTTCAGAGCGCCAGTCCGGGGGAACTGCTCGACTCTAACTGGCTTCCTGCACCTGCAGAGGGTGAATTTAACCTGACGATGAGACTGTATTGGCCGAGTCTCGATGTTTTGACTGGTGTATGGAATCCCCCTCCTGTCTCCATAGTCCCTGCTGATTCAGCATCTTAACTTCTCTGATATTGAATCGCTGTAGGGTGGGTATTGTCTACCTTTATTTCCCTCTCTGCTCATCCCAAGAGCACGTTTTGGGATGCGCTTTCCGGAAACGTTTGGGGAACTCACCTCAGATTGGTATCAAGTCGGACATTCTGGCAAAGACCATAGTTTCAAGCTCATCAGACCTGACAAAACCGCTAGTTTCGATCCGATCAAACCCCAGGAAGGAACTTTGCACATTATCAAAGGTGCTTCTTACCTGTGTGCTAATCAACTTAAGCTAGCTCAATCTAGTATTCCCGTTTTCAAAATTGTTGCTGTTAAGGGTTTTCTTAATATGAAAAAAGATCAATTGCTTAAATTAGCCCTGGATGTGTATGAAAAAGAGTGTCAATATTTGAAGGAGTTGGCAATAGATACAGACCAGAAAAAATCGATGGGTACATTTTCCGTTCCAACCACCTGTTACGCAGTAAAAGGAAGAAAATATCACTTAAATGCAGCAGAGGTAATCATTACTTATGAACAGATTATGTATGCTACATTGTCATACTTTTTTGTTAATGGACTGTATGATTTAAAAACTATTCCCATTGATTATTTTTTTCCTACTATCGTCGATGAAAAACCTTAATTGCGAAATTCAATACTCGCTTTTTGAAGCCAGTCAACAATCAAGAATTCACAGGAACTTTCTCGGTTGAAAAAATAAATTCAAGAAAAGATAAATATTTTTTCTCGACAAAGTTTGATCTTAACGATGGTGCACAAATTGCTGATGTTACTATTTGTATCGAGTTGTAGTTGATAGACTTTGACTTTCAACTTAATTAAATTAATGCAAATAGGAAAAAATCAATGAAAAAAAACGAAGTTCCAGAAAAAGCGCAATGGGTCTATTCTTCCCCCGATCTAAAAGAATTAGCCCAACGCTATGACCAATGGGCGATAGATTATGATCAGGATATGGTTAATGTATTTGGTAATGTGGGTCCTCAAAAAACAGTAGAGGTATTTGTCAAATATGTTGCAACCAATGCTAAAATTCTTGATGTTGGTGCAGGAACCGGATTAGTTGGACAGCTATTGTATCAACAAGGTTATCATCATTTAGACGCATTGGATATCTCCTGGCAAATGCTAGAAGAAGCACGTCAAAAGAATGTTTATGATGAATTATATCAAGGGACTTTAGGGCAACCTTTAGACTTGGCTAGTGATAGTTATCAAGCTATTATGGCTAAAGGAGTTTTTGCTCCAGGTCACGCTCCTAGTAGTGCCTTTGATGAACTGATTCGTATTACCAGCAAAGGAGGAATTATTATCTTTACCCTTCGTAGTGACTATTACGAAAATAGTGATTTTCCCGATAAACAAAAAAGTCTTGAAACCTCTGGTCACTGGAAATTATTAGAAAAAACTGAACCTTTTCCGATGTGGCCTAAAGCAACCCAAAAGCTGTTTTACAATGTCTGGGTGTATGAAGTGATTAGAAGCTAATCAAGTCCAAAATTATTAATTTCACAACCGATCTGCAACTACAATGGCGAGGAGTTAACGTTAATGGTTTTGTTACCTGAATTGAAACAGTCTGCATTCGACCAAAACTCTCAATTATCTGACGATTTAACCCAAGAACAAATTAAGCAATATTATGAGGATGGCTTTTTAATTGTTCGTAATTTTTTCCAACCACAAGAAATCGATCCGCTACTGCGATCGCTGACCACTCACGCTAAGGAGTATGCGTCAGGGGAAATTAGAGCCTTAGACAACACAGGGAAACCCTATAGTATTATCTACTGGACAGAATTGGGAGACTCCTTATTAGGGGTTTTTCCGAGAGTTGCTCGGATGGTAGAAGGGGCTGAAACATTGTTAGGAGAATCTTGTTATCATTGGCACTCCAAAGTCTGTCGAAAATTACCCAATAGCGGTCAAGTAGAATGGCATCAAGATTATGGTTCTTGGTATCACGATGGTTGTCTTTCTCCTCAACTGATTTCTTGTGCGATCGCTATTGAACCTTGTACCCCAGAAAACGGTTGTCTCCAGATGTTGAAAGGCTCTCATCTCCTCGGTCGTATGGATGTGATTAAAATGGGGAATACCGTTGGTGCTGATCCCCAACGACTACAAATAGCGATGGAGAAAATGGAGATTGTTAACTGTGTGATGGAACCTGGAGATGCAGTATTTTTCCATAGCAATGTCTTGCACGGTTCCCCCCCAAACCACAGCGATCGCTCACGGGCCATGATGTTCTGTACCTATAATGCCATATCCAATCAACCTTTTATTTTAGAAGGACAAGAACATCATCGTTATCTACCCTTACAAAAATTACCCAATTCGACAATTATTGAAGGTAATTACGATTGTGCTATGGAAGATAGGGCAGAAGTTTACAAACCAGATCCAGAAATTGATCGACCTTTTATGAATATTCCTCCTTTTGCTGAGAAATAACCTATGCCTCTTAATATTCGTATATTGGTACAGCGATCGCAGTTATCGGTTATTACCTAGTCGGGGAACCATTTTACACGGCATCGAAGTGCTGCAAGGAAGTTGTGACACCCTATTTGCCGATCTGCGGACAGCTTATGAAGAAATGCCCTCTGACTTAAAAGTTTTTTAAATGAAAATCTCTCAAATTTCTGTCTATCAAGTTACTTTACCCTTAAAGCATCCTTACAGACATTCAGGAGGACAATTCTATGCTGACAAACTTGATTCTACCATCGTTGCCATTGATACTGATGAAGGAGTTCGAGGGTGGGGTGAAGGATGTCCCTGGGGATCTGCTTACTCGCCTGCTTTTGCACAAGGCATTAGAGCTGGAATTAAAGAATTAGCTCCGCAACTGATTGGACTTGATCCCAGGCGTACTGATTTGATCTACCGAACAATGGACATGGTGCTAGTGGGGCATCTTGATATTAAATCAGTATTGGATATGGCCTGTTGGGATATTCTAGGCAAAGTAACTGGTCTCCCCTTATGTGAGCTGTTTGGTGGTCGTATCGACCAAGCCATTCCCATTGAAACCTCAGTTCCCACAGGCACACCAGACGAAATGATTGAATCCATTGTCAGGGGACAAGAACAAGGCAACACGATCCATAGCTGCAAGATTGGGTCAGACGTAGTCCAAGATCTCGAAAGAATCAAAGCGATCATGACCCATCTGCTCACCAACGAAAGTGTAACTTTTGATGCAAATGGCGCTTGGCTGATAGCTGATGCCTTGCAGGTGATGAACACTGTCACCGCACCAATTTTGTACTTTGAACAGCCCTGTAAAACCTATAAAGAGTGTTTGCAGGTGCGTCAATTAACCCGTCATCCGATTATTTTGGACGAATGCATTCAGCACTATAACGATGTTGTCTGTGCTCATACTGATAAAGCTTGTGAAGCGATTAAACTCAAAGTGGGTCGTGTGGGTGGGTTGAGCAAGGCGAAACGCATCCGAGATTTTTGCGTGGAAACAGGGATACGGATGAATATTGCAGCAACTGGTGGCAGTGTGATTGAGGATACGGCGGTAGTTCATCTAGCTCAATCTACTCCAGCAACCCATTTACGCGCCGTCTGCTTAATCGATGATATGGTTACGATTAACACCGCTATGGGTGGAGCACGGAATCAAGAGGGGAAAACCTATGCACCAGAAGGAGTAGGACTGGGTGTAGAGCCAATACTTGATGTGTTGGGTAAAGCGATCGCAATTTATCAATAGACAATTATCTTCTTGAGGGGGTCTGGGGGAGCTATAAGACCCGCGCTATATTCGTAGAATTAGCGCCGGAAGGATGTCACAGATGTACTTCTCAGGAAAAGGATGGATATTCATGTAAGGCTTATCAATAAATTTAACAATCATATTCTTATGGCAACTCATCAACAACCTCAAACTATTATCCCCTCTCTTCCCTCATACGATTATCAACCAAAACTCTATAACGGCCCTTCTTTGCAAGAAGTAGCTCATTTAAGACAAGAATATATTAACCCAGTGGTTTCCACTTATTATCAAAAACCCATTATGATTGTTGAGGGTTCAATGCAATATGTTTTTGATGAAACGGGAAAACGTTATTTAGATGCCTTTGCTGGAATCGCTACTATTAGTGTAGGTCATTGTCATCCCTCTGTCGTCAAAGCAGTACAAGAACAATCCGCAAAATTGCAGCATTCCACCACACTCTATCTCCATCCTACCATTGCAGAATATGGCAAGATGTTAGTGGATAAGATGCCTGGCAATTTATCAAAGGTCTATTTTGTTAATTCTGGATCGGAAGCCAATGATTTGGCGATGTTAATGGCCAGAGTTTATACTCAGAATTTTGATATTATTACCCTTCGTAATGGCTATCATGGCATGACGGGTCAAACGATGGGGTTAACCTCACAAAATACCTGGAAATATCCCATTCCTCATAATTTTGGCATTCATCATGCTATCAATGCCGATCCTTATCGCGGTCCTTGGTCTCATGACGATGATAATATCGCTGATAAATATGCTAACGATGTCAAAAACTTGATTGAACAAGCAACTTGTGGCAACATTGCTGCTTTTATTGCGGAATCCATCCAAGGAGTTGGGGGAACCGTTGTCTATCCTGATGGTTATCTCAAAAAAGTTTGGGAATATGTTCATCAAGCAAATGGCCTGTTTATTGCTGATGAAGTGCAAACCGGCTTTTGTCGAACGGGGAATTTTTGGGGTTTTGAACAACAGGGAATTATACCGGATATTGTAACTTTAGCTAAAGGGATCGGGAATGGGGTTCCCTTGGCCGCTGTTGTGACAACCCCTGACATCGCCCAAGCATTTACCAAAAAAATACACTTTAACACCTTTGCAGGAAATCCTGTGTCCTGTGCAGCCGGAAAAGCTGTCTTAGAAACCATTGAACGAGAAAAACTACAGGAAAATTGTGCTACAGTTGGTAACTATTTATTGGATAGTTTACGTCAGTTACAAGCTAAATATGAGTTCATTGGAGATGTTCGTGGTTCAGGATTAATGATTGGAGTTGATTTGGTAAAAAATCGAGAAACGAAAGACCCTGATTCTCAGCTTACTTCCAAAGTTCATGAGTTATCAAAATACTTAGGATTGATCATTGGGAAAGGAGGACTTTATCGTAATGTTTTACGCATTAAACCACCCCTTTGTATCTCAAAAGACGATGCTAACTTTATTGTTGAAATTTTGGATTACGCTTTCAATTCAATCTAGATATTTTGGGCAGGTAAGAAGAATAGTTTAAGTTTAGTTATACAGATTTTTCAATAATTATGATCGGTGCTGTTGAAATCCTGGTGGACACGGCGAAGCTCCTTTAATAGCAATTCATATATTACAGGCGCACACCTATCCCATTATTAAATAATAGCCAAAAATAACGATAACCACAACCAACACTGATATTCCTAAGAAAAAGTGATCACAACACATCGCGATCGCATCTTCGGTTCGTGTACTTTATGCCTTTGTGGTAAAAATGACATCTAATTCAAAGCTCTAACAATATTATGGTTCAAGCTTATTTCACTGAATACACGTAGGTTGTAAAATTTATAATGTTCAGTGAATCCACGTAACGCAAGTCGTGGGATACCCATTCATCTAGAAGAAGCTGCATTGAGAATACACCCTAAAAGTCACATTAGGGTTTTTAGTTGTGGAGCAAATTTTGAGAGCAAAAATCGGTCGTGTTCGGTGGCGGATTCCTGTAATTCTTGGGGTAACCTTCTTTTTCCACTTCCTCACCCGCAATAGTCTGGCTCTGGCATTACCGCGCATTGCTCAGGATTTTGGCTGGAGTGATCGCGAAATCGGAGCTAATGGCAAAATCCTCTTGGGGGCATTTTTCATATCCTATGGACTTGCCAACATTGTTTTGAGTCCTCTAGCAGAACGTTTTGGTCCTAAACGCAGTGTGATTTTAGCGATCGCTCTTTTCTCTGGGGTGACGATTTTGTACGGACCTCTGGGCACTTCTTTGCTAGCGCTGGTCGTGCTGCGCTTATTATTAGGAGTGGGTCAGGGAATTCATCTGCCGATGGTGAGTGTAATTATCAGTCAGTGGTTCCCGCTGCAGGAGCGATCGCGTGCCAATGCCCTTTGGCTTCTGGGTCCATTGATAGAGGTGGCTATCTCGCCACTGCTCGTGGTGTGGTTAGTGAATGTAGTTGGGTGGCGATCTGCGTTTGCGGTGTTGGGTATGAGTGGCTTGTTAGTGGCAATACCCCTGAGTGTGAAGCTTTTACAAGATCGTCCGCAACACTATCCTCCCATGACGATTGCCGAGCTTGACTACATTGAAGCAGGTCAAGCTATCTCTACAAACTTGTCAAAAAATACTTCTGTGACCTTAAGTTGGAAGACTGTTATGGGCAATCGCCAATTTTGGCTTGCCGTTTTAGGAGGCTCACTCAACAACTTTTGTGCCTTTGGAGTCTTGGGGTGGCTACCAACCTATTTTAATCGAGCTAAGGGGATCGATTTTGAAGCCCTGGGTTGGCCGTTAACTGTGGTTTTTATGACAAGCGTTGTAGGAACTCTCATTATGGGTATTGTAGGCGATCGCTTAGGTAAACGGTCTCTGACGGCTGCCATTGGTTGTGGGCTCACAGGCTTGATGATTTATACTGCCACCACCATGCAGGATGTCCAGCTGCTGGTCTTTTTCTTTGCTTGTGCTGTTTTTTGCCAAAGTGCTTTTATTGCCCAGGAATATGCCATTATTCAGCGATTACTCCCAGCCCATCTAATGGGTTCTGGTACAGGGCTTTATAACGGTTTGTCTGTGTTTTTTGGCGGTGTTGGTGGGTCTTTTATTCCGGGAGCGATCGTGGCTGCAACTGGGGACTTCGATACTGGTATGGTCAGTGTTGTGGCAGGAGCATGGTTGGCTTCCTTGGTGATGTTGGTTCTCGCCCGTCTGCTGAAGTATTAGAAGAGGAGCTTATTTAATCTGGAGTAGTCATGAGTGTGAAAGCAGCAAGTTCTAGTCAAGATTTGAACCAATCCAGAACAAGAAGTTCCAAGATTCTTTCTCATCGCTTTACAGATGTAGATCAGGTCTCTGAGTTCTCGAGCTATCTTTCTTCTGTCACTTTGGGATATTTCCACGAATTTCCGTCATTACAGCCAACGTAAAATCAACGTTTCAACCCGGTTTGACAGAAGAGAGCTATAACCAACTGCAAGTAGTTCAGCTTTCTCGCGGTTCGTTAGAGAGTGATCTTTTGGCTATTCAGATTGGTGATTTATATTTTATACAGATGCCTAAAGGCTAGTGATTCAGATAGTAGCAACGTAGCTATCCTAGCCAATCAATTTGGGTTCTGGAGTGCAGGTCATTTTGCCAGAGATTACAAAGCTATGTTTGGGGATTTGCCTTCACAAACATTGCAAGGGACTGCAAAGCTGAGGCAGGGAATAGGGAATAGGGTAAAGTTCCACGTCGAAAAAGAAGATAAGAAACAAGTCAATTTCCTTTTACCCCTTCTGCCTTCTGCCCTCTGCCCTCTGCCTTTTTTCTCGAGGGATTAACCTAGGGCAAACTCTGTATATTTTCGCACGTTGGGTGCATGATAAGCTAAGACAATCTCTTGCTTGGGCACTCCTTGTTCCACTAACTGATCTGCGATCGCATCTTCAGTACCATCATGTTGCACCCAAATTTTGCCATCAATAATATCGACATGGATAGCACAGCCGTAGATGCGAGTGTTGTTATTTTTCCATCCCAAATTGACCAGCTGATAGTGATCACCTTCTCGATCAAAAATAGTTTCACTTTTGATTGGATCATTTGGGGAACGTAACTTTGCCCTTACCGTTAGCAATTCCTGAATTAATTGACGATAACAATCTAACTTATCCATTGCTCAATCGCTTCCTTATCAATATTATAAATGATTAACGGAATTTGGTTGCGGCGAATCACGGTTTGAATGAAGGGATACTTGAAAAACCGTTTATAAATCTCTAAGGGAACGGCTAAATATAATTTTCTATTAGCCTCTTCTTGTTCCAAAGCAATACGATAGTTAATAAATTGTCCAATGGCAATGTGGAACTCAGAAATTGCCGAAGCTGCCAGGAAAGTTTTAATTTCAACAGCAATTTTTTCACCATCTTTTGTGGCAGCAATTAACCGCTCTGCACCTAAATCTATATAGAAATCCACAAACCCTAAATCGATGCGATAGGGGTCATGAGTTATTGTCCAGCCCTCATACTCAAGGGCAGTTTTAACGAGCTGATGAAAGGCATCTTTTGCAGGCATTGCAGGCGGTTTGCTTAAATTTTATTTTATTATACAAAATAGCCATACACATTTATCTTAACTTAACCTCACGAATATTAAGTAAAACTGTTAAGTAAATAGTGAAAAAAAGATTATGGGATTTGTAGGGGCGGGTTTGGCTAAGATACTTCCTACGTGGGCTGTTTCTCTCCTTCAAAACCCGCCCTACCCATTGTGTTCTTGGATTAGAAGATTCTCATGGGCAAGCGCCAATTTTGGCTTGCCGTTTTAGGAGGCTCACTCAACAACTATCGTATTCAAATGCGACCATATCATATCTGGAAATTTTACGGTGGTAGTAACCCAGGAATGCTGATAGCTGCCACCGTTCTCTAAAAAAAAGGTAATATTTTATCTCGCTCAGGTAAAAAGCGATCGCTTTTGAGCAGCTGTTGGAATTCAGAAACCTGTTTTTTACAGAGATTGGGCTCGAAAGCAATCTGGGAAAACTTCTTCATCGAACTGCATGCTGCTGTAGTTTTTGCTCTTTCCCAAAGTAGTAATCAACCATTTCTCGATTAAAGATATCTAAGATCTCAATTTTATTCCCTGCTTCAATCCCAAAAATTAAACCAAACGTGGGGTGAGCAAGGGAAAACTTTACCAATAGATTCATCATCTATTACTCATACCTCACCCAGTTTTGTCAATCCTTTGTGTACTTTGTGTCTTTGTGGTGAAAATGACCTGCAAGGCAAAGCTTGAGCAATATTGAGATATTTACCATCCAATAGACCAGGACTCTCTTAAGATTAAACAAAAGAACTTAACAAAACTAATCATAAATGAAATCTTTTTTTTGTAACAAATAATACTTTTTTACTTATGAATCAGAAAAGTTGGAATTTTTGAATGTTCGGTGAAACGGCGTTTTGGCATAAGTAGAAATATGGTTGAGGTCAGTTCAGAGTTGGGAGGGAAAATGATCGCCCTAACACAGTTTTTTTTGCTGTTCCAACCTGAACAATGACCTTGAACTCTACTTAACAAGGAGTTTTTTATTCATGCAACGAGTCATGAAAATGGGCATAGCGATGGTGATGTCCTTGACGCTTTGGTTGTCGGGGATGTTACCTTGGTTCCCAACAGCCCGGGCTTGGGCTGAAACCACTCAGCCGCCTAACATTCTGGTCATTTGGGGAGATGACATTGGTTGGGAGAACGTATCTTCCTACGGTATGGGGACGATGGGATATACCACGCCCAATATTGATCGGATTGGTTACAAAGGGAATACCACCTTCACCGGCCTGAAACCCCTTGATCCAGCCAATGTGGTGATTCAGGTCGATGGAGATGAAGTTGCCAGTACCCTAGTTGAGCGCACGGTGCCTGCTGCTTTTACCGCCAGTGAGACCTTTGATGTTGGAACGGATTTGGGTTCTCCTGTTTCGCTAGATTATGCCGATAACGCGCCCTTCCCCTTTACTGGCACGATTAACACGGTGAAAGTGGATCTCCCACAATATGCACCTCACTTTTTACCTTTACTCTCGCCTGTCTTCGACTAGATATTCATAGAAGAGTATTGATAGTCGATGAATCATAGCATATCCCTGCTGGAATAGTGTCCCAGTAGCTTAAGTTTTCTCAATGATCGTGGCTTATCTTAGCCACGATCCCCTTCCTTTCATATCAAATAAATGAAGTTTCTCTGTTCAAAGCTATTCTCCACGTCAAAAAAAGGATTCTGCGACTCAAATGATGGATAATTCTAAAAATTCTGTTCCAAAAATTCTAATTGTTCTCAGTGTTTTCATTCTGGCTATTACTATTTTTAGTCCGAGTGCTTTGTCCGTAACCTCTTCAACTTCCTCCTGTCCTGAAAACATGGTATTTATCCCTGGTGGAACCTTCAAAATTGGCTCCGACAGTCACTACCCTTCAGAACGTTCTGCCGAAGATGTTACCGTTGACAGTTTTTGTATCAATAAATATGAGATTACCAACTCAGAATTTGCTCAGTTTGTCAAAGAAACTGGCTATATTACAGTAGCAGAGCGTCCCCTATCTAAAGAACAGTTTCCCAGCTTACCAGACGACCAAAGAAACCCTGGTTCCTTAGTCTTCCACATGGCGGACAAGAATGCTAAACAAGTAGGCTATCTTAGTTGGTGGAAATGGACTCCTGGTGCAGACTGGCAACACCCTTTTGGTCCTAAGAGCGATATTCAAGGCAAAGAGAAATATCCCGTAGTCCAGGTTTCCTACGAAGACGTTGTTGCTTATGCTCAATGGGCAGGTAAATCACTACCAACAGAAGCTCAATGGGAATATGCTGCTCGTGGTGGACTAGATGATGTTGACTACAGTTGGGGTCAGCAATACTCTGAGAAAAAGGCTAATACTTGGCAAGGAATTTTCCCTTTGTTCAACACCAAAGCTGATGGTTACACTGGAACTGCACCAGTAGGCTCATTTGAACCCAATGGCTATGGTTTGTATGATATTACAGGCAATGTTTGGGAATGGACTTCAGACTGGTATGGTGTTGGTCACGATCGCAAAAATCACAGTTCCAATCCTACAGGTCCAACTGAAAAAGAAAGCTTTGATCCTAGGGAACCAGGGATTGCTAAGCACGTCATAAAAGGTGGCTCTTATCTTTGCGCTCCTAACTATTGTAGTCGCTATCGTCCTGCCGCTAGGGAGTCTCAATCGCCGGATACAGGAACAACACATATTGGTTTTCGCTTGGTAACCAATCCACTTAGTCTCAGTTCGTAATAAACACTTAGGAACTCGTTAGAGGATAACACTGGGCGTATGCAATGGGCGTATGCAATACGCCCCTACGGTTCCTATCAGACATTACAGGCGCATGAGATTTTGGGTAGAGTTTGCTGAATAAGTCTAACAAACACAACCAATTACCATAGAGCAAGCGATCGCATGGTTTTTATAGCAGCAACTAAACCTGAGTATATTTGAAGTCATTAGAGGTGAATGGCTATTCGCCCCTAGGTTCTTGCCATGACTAAATTTGAGAGGAGCGAGAATGTCCGGATCGTATGCCAATACTGCTCGGATAAGCTCAAATCCCTCTCCCACACTTCCCACACTTGCCATACTCCCCACACTCTCTTAACCGAGCAGTATTGGATCGTGTACCATTAGGCAAAAAGAGGGGTCTTCCGTACTTGGTGTGCTAAGCTATCAGTCAAGATGTTGGCCGATCGCGTCTGTAGACGTTTAGGTCGAGTGCGTTTGTTTGAACGCATCCTTTTGTTTTAAGATGTGGAAATATGACTAAACCGACATCTTCTCCCCCAGAAACATCAGCAACCAAACAGCAGAACTTGCAGATAACGCCAGAACAGGAAGCACAACTGAACTGGCTGAAAAATGCTCTTGGTGCTAGCAACATTGAAGAAACGATTCTTCGCTCTATTACAGTAATAGTAACTCTCAAACAGCATCTCAAACCCGGCAGTGAACTATTCCTGCACAATCAAGAGGAACAAATACGCCTACTGATTCCTGAATTGGAAGCACCACCTCATCAAGAGGAATGGCAGTATTTAGTGTCACGTCCTCACCCTTGGCGAAAACAACTTTATATCAAGGGACGCAAACTACGTGCTTTTAGTGTTTGGCGAGATATGATTGTTAACGAACTGTCTTTAGAAGAAGCAGCAGATAACTGGGATCTACCCCTTGCTGCTGTTTCTGAAGCAATCGGCTACTGTGAGAGTCACCAAGAACTCTTGAAACTGGAAGCAGAAGAAGAAGGCTATCGTCTTGCACAAGAAGGAGTTTCTGTTGAGCCTAAGAATTCTCATGGATGAAGACTCCCAAGCAAAACGCTTAGTTAATTTACTTCGGGATACAGGTCATGATGTAGTTACAGCTAATGAAGCGAATTTGATGGGTCAATCAGATGCAAATGTACTTGATTATGCACGTCAAGAAAAACGAGTTGTGCTGACCTATAATTGTAATGATTTTCAGGTTCTGCACAAGCTAAATTCTGAACATCCCGGTATTCTGGCTGTTTACCACAATGCCAACTCTATCAAGGATATGGTCTATCAGGAAATTGTTAAGGCAATTGCTAATATTGAAAAAGCCAATTTTAGCTTGGAGAATCAGTTTGTTCCTCTCAACCAATGGAATTATTAAAAAGGATACTTAGGGTCTGAAGTAGCGATCGCGGCTTAGTTCCATAACCAACACTCAAATTCTCAAATATAAGACCAGATTAGTTCAAGCGTTACTTAGAGGATAACACTGGGCCCGAAGCAATGGGCCCGAAGCAATCATTGGTGTCAACTTAAGGGGAAAAGCGCTGGAAGCTGGGGAGCGGAGGAGCGAGAGAATGCTGCTGTCGCTGACTCTTTCTTCTGTTAATCAGGTAGGGTAAGGCTACACACTCGGTTGAAGTAGAATGTCCGGAAACCATCAATTGGCAAGGGTTGTAGCTTAAGTTGACACCAATGGGAAGCAATACACCCCTACGGTTCATTACATTACAAGCGCACACTTATCTCATTATTAAATATAATAGCAAACAATAACCATAACCACAACCAACATTCCTATTCCTAAGACAAAGCGATCGCCGCTGCGCGGAATTAAGAATTAAGAATTAAGAATTAAGAATGCTTATATAGTAAGGATTCTTGTGATCGCGATCGCATCTTCTCTTCGTGTACTTTGTACCTTTGTGGTAAAAATGACCTCCAATTTAAAGCTCTAACAATATCATGGTTCAATTTTAGTTAACTTTTGCTGTCTAATACACAGCAAAGAGCTATAGTTATCTTCTGAAGGTTTCTGAAGGAAACTCACCGAATTGTTTATGGTAATCCCTTGCTAATTGTCCTCGATGATAAAAGCCAAATTTCTGAGTAATTTCACTAAGATTACCCTGTTTATCTTTTTGCTGAAGTTCTTCATGAAGAGCATGAAGACGTAGATGTTTAAAATATTTTTTGGGTGACATTTGATAATAGTCTTTAAAGATATATTCTAAGGTTCTTTGACTAATTTTTAATTCCTCACATATATCCTGAGTTGTAATATATGATTTGAGATTACTAAAGTAAAAATCTTCCGCTTTTTTTAAAATACGACTTCGGTTTATTTGTGGCTTTTTCAGTCTAATTTCTGTTGCTTCTGCAACCGCAATAATCAGAGTCTGAGCTATTTCCTCTTCTAATTTTTGTTTAAGGTAATGGTTAATCAATAAGGAATTAACAGAAGAATAGGGTTGAGCATTGATTTGAAATAATAATTGATAAAGTTGATAACACAATCCCCGTATATAGTTGATCTTTTGGCAATCGGCTTTGATAACTGGGGGAAGACTTTGCTTATTCAGTTGTTTTTGAAATTCAAATAATTCTAATGTTTCACAGATATTGTTGAAAAATTCATCCTGAAAAAAGAGGAAATAATTACCGTGGAATTTCTGTCGTAACTCAGCTACTTTTTGTTCCGGATAAATAATGGTGATCATGTTTATATCTGTCTTGTATTTATGGGAAAATAAATTACCGTAATGAAAAGCAGAAAGAGCAAAAGTAAAGTGATTTAGGCAAACCCCCCTATATAAAAACTGAGAATTTTGCTGGAATAAACCTAATTTTATATTATCAGTGAAAACCTGGGATACATAGCACTCAAAACTTCGATCGCCTAAGTGTAATAGTTCACCAGTAAAGGTTTTTTCAAAATTTTTAAATTCTGATAAATCCAGAAAATGAGTATGTCTAAAAGTTAATTTTTTTTGTTCTAAAAGCAACTCGGACTTTTGTTCAAATTCAAACATATTGCAATATTCAAACTAATTTAGGAAGCCATAGACTTAAGCTCCCATCAAGGTTAACTTTTGTGAAGAAAAAACTTGCGTTTTTTAGATCAGTTTTCAGGATTGGATTGTTTATATTGGCATTGTGTCCCAAAAATTCTGGCTAAAATTTAACTTTTTCAGGACTTACGCAGTACAACGTATTTTCTTGATTGGGACCGACAGGGAAGCCATCTCAAATCATAGTTTTTCGTACCTCATGTGTAAATCCTGTTTTTGCTACAAATTAGCTGATTAATGAAAAGCGTTGCGATCTCAAATATGTACTCATAACTCACCTCAATCCTACTTTGGAATGTGACCTGAGTTCTGTTAACCTTTTTTTCAAGTAAATTAATGTTTTTCAACCATACTTTGACCCGTATGGGGAGGTTGGTTGCGGTGTTTACCATCGCACTTTCTCTCCTGCTAGGTACGGCTGTTCCCCTTGGCATAGCCCAAGAACTGCCCTTCCCAGACCCCGATTTTCAGGGCCACATCGACAAAATTAACAAAACCTACGTCTACTCAGAGGCAGATGCAGAAATTCTCAGCTCGCCTACTGCCCTCCCTAAAGATGCACCTAACGTTGTGCTGATAATGTTGGATGACGTGGGTTTTGGTGCTGCGGAAACCTTTGGCGGCCCAGTCCATACCCCCACCCTCAACGAGCTGGCAGAACATGGCTTAAGCTACAACCGCTTTCATACCACAGCTTTGTGTTCTCCTACCCGCGCCGGGTTGCTAACAGGTCGCAACCATCACTCTGCTGCCACTGGAGCTATTACGGATGTGTCAACTGGGTTCCCCGGTTATACCGGACTTATCCCCCAGAGCACTGCTACTGTTGCCCAAATTTTGCAAGACCACGGCTATAACACAGCTTGGTTTGGCAAAAACCACAACTTACCTGCCGAGCAAAGCAGTAACGTGGGTCCATTCACCCGCTGGCCTAATGACCTTGGCTTTGACTACTTCTACGGCTTCCTTGGTGGCGGTGGGGAGACTGACCAATGGTATCCCGCTCTTTATGAAAACCGCAATCCCATCAATCAGCCTTCCTATCCTGACGAGAATGACCTTGACAATAGCTACAACCTGACCCGCGATCTAGCGGATAAAGCCATTAACTGGGTGAGCTATAACCACTCCTTGTCTCCAGACACCCCTTTCTTTCTCTATTTTGCCCCAGGAGCTACCCATGCTCCTCATCAACCCCCTCCTTCTTATACCCAAAAGTACCAGGCCAGGGGAGAACATGCGATTGCAGCAGGAGTAGAGCACAGAGGGATGTTTGCAGAAGGCTGGGACAAGCTACATGATGAAATTTGTACGAATGAGAAAGATATGGGAATCATCCCTCAAGATGCCGAATGTACGGAGCGACCTGAGGAGATTCCAGCCTGGGATAATAGGGATTTTGATTATCCAAACGATGAATACAGGGATTTGATGGCCTTGCAAATGCAAAACTATGCAGGCTTCCTGGAATACACAGACGAACAAGTTGGCCGAGTGCTAGAGACCATTGATGACTTGGGTGAAAAAGAGAACACCCTAATTATCTATATTGTTGGTGATAACGGAGCCAGTGCAGAAGGCGGCTTAATCGGTGGCTGTAATATGAGTGCCACCTATGCTGGCCTTGACTTTACCAAGGAAGAGAACCTGAAGTGCCAAGAAGAATTGGGCTGGGGAAATCCCGGAACGACTCCTCACTATGCCGTGGGTTGGGCTTGGGCTCTGGATGCTCCCTTCCGGTGGACCAAACAAATTGCCTCTTACTTTGGCGGCACTCGCAATCCGATGGTGGTTTCTTGGCCAGGTCACATTAATGTCGAGGAAGATCGCACAGCAAATCTACGGGATCAGTTTCTCCATGTTATTGATGTTACCCCAACAATTTTGGATGTGGTTGGCATCAAGCCTCCCGAGTATGTCAATGGCATTGAGCAAAAACCAATGGAAGGGGCTAGCTTTGTCAACACCTTCGGATCTGATGGGGCAGACGCAATCCCCCTTCGGGATACTCAGTATTTCGAGATGTTTGCCAATCGCGGGATTTACCATGATGGTTGGATGGCGTCGTCGTTCCATGGACAGCTACCCTGGGATATTTTTGCAATGAGTAGCCTGCACAAAAACAACCCAGATTTACAGGATGAGTGGGAACTGTTCGATCTGGAGAAAGACTTTGCCCAGAATACTAATTTAGCAACGCAGTATCCAGACAAATTAGAAGAAATGAAGGCTCTGTTCGATCGCGAAGCTGAAAAATACAATGTCTATCCCATTGACGATCGCTTTGGCGGACGCGCAAACCTCCCGCGACCAACTGTTTGGGAAGATCGTACCAAATTCGAGTTTTATCCTGGGGCAGTCTTTCTGCCTGGAGATGTTGCTCCCAACATTGCCGCCGACGATAACTTAGGCTATATCATTACTGCAAACCTGAATATTACTGATAAGGACAATGTTCAAGGGGTTATCTTAGCCAGTGGAGGAGGAGATACTGGAGGCTATAGCCTCTATGTCAACGAAGACAATTATCCAGTCTTCGAGTACAAGTATCTCAATACGACACGAACAGCGATCGTTTCCAACAAAAGATTAAAGCATGATCTGAATCAGGTTTCATTTTCCTTTAACTTTGACCCCGAGGAATTTAAGGAATCCAAAGACTTCAAGCGTATTGGTAGTGGTTATCTCTGTGTCAATGGTCAGCAGTTCCATTCCGATGAGAATTGGGAAATCCTTAACGGTAACTTTAATATGGATAGCCAAGATGTGGGAATGGATATGCGGGCTCCGGTGAGCAAGAACTATGAACCACCCTTTGAGTTTACAGGCGGTGAGATTAAGAAGGTGACGATTGATATCGATCCATCTGAAGAGGAACTCGCGTCCGCTCAAAGCTGTGTATTGGATATCGCTCTAGATGAGGAGGAACTTAAGTCTTCAGAACAACCAGCATCTGGGGCTAATCTGATTCCTGAAGAGCTAACCGATCGCATTATTCAAGAGATCCTTGAAAGGCTGGAAAAATCATCCTAGGACTTGATGGTGCAAATCTAACTTGGAGGATCGTTTCCAAGACAATTGTTGAAAATAGATCCTCCTCTTTCTCTCAATAATAATTAAACCTTTTCAAAGTGTGTAAATCAATTATGAACTTTCCCAACATCAACAGAAAAATTATCACATTTTTTCTTTCTATTCTGCTCTCAATCTTTTGTTTAGGCGGTACTTTAGGTTGTCTTCCTGCTCATGCTGCTGGTGAAGAATACTTAGATTCCTGGAATCAGACTGACAACAAACAAGCGATCGTAGATTTTGTGCAAAAAATCACCACTATAGGTGAAGACTATATTGAACCCAAAAATCGCATTGCTGTCTTCGATAATGATGGAACTCTATGGTCTGAAAAACCTTTGTATTTCCCAATTAAGTTTGAACTGGAAAATTTGGGGCCAGATAAAAATTTTGTTGGTGACACAACAGATGAATATATACAGAAGGCTTCTGACTTTGTTTATCACGAAAATCAGGAAGACTTTGATGTTCCCTATCGAGAACTTGTCTATGAACCTGTAATTGGCTTAGTTAATTACCTCAAAGCTAACGCTTTCAAAGTCTATATTTGTTCTGGAGGTGATATTGATTTTGTTCGTTCCTTTTCTGATGAAGCCTATGGTATTCCCCCTGAACAAGTAATTGGTACTGCTGTACAAACAATCTTCGATAAAGAGTTTGGAGGAAACGTAAAACGTGATACGAATTTTTTACAAGGAATGCTGAACCACGAGGATCTAGCTCAGTATAACGATCAAGAGGGTAAACCAGTAGGGATTCAAAATCATATTGGCAAACGACCTATTATTGCAGTGGGTAACTCTAGTGGTGATTTTGAAATGTTTCAATATACTGATATTGGTGAAGACAAATCCTTGATCGTACTCATTAATCATAATGATTGCGATCGGGAATATAAATACAATGATGATCCAGAGGTTTATGGTTATGATAATGAATCTCTCGACGAAGCTCAAAATCGTGACAATTGGATCGTAGTTAGTATGAAAGACGACTTCGATACTATTTTTGAGGCAGACCTATTAAGAACACCTCCAGTCTGTAACTAAATTTTAATCAGTAGGGTGGGCATTGCTCACCTGATATCAAATTAAATTAAGACCTTGTATAATCAAGATATCAAGCATATTTATGAAAACTTTTTGTTTAAAATCACTTATTATCTGTTTCCTAACAATATCCCTGATTTTCCCTTTCTCCACACCAGCACAAGCATCTTCTACAGATAATAGTTGTCCAGAGGGAATGGTTTTTATTCCCGGAGGAACTTTTACAATGGGATCGGATACTCATTATTCATCAGAAGTTTCTGCTGAAGACGTCACTGTAGATAGTTTTTGCATCGATCGCCACGAAATCACCAACGCCGAATTCCGTCAATTTGTAGAAGCAACAGGCTATAAAACCATTGCCGAAACCCCCCTACCAAAAGAACAATTTCCCGAACTCAGTGATGAGCAACTGCAACCCGGTTCCATTGTATTTCAGCCACCTGACGAAGGCATACAACAGGTTGCTTACTTAAATTGGTGGCATTGGACAGTGGGTGCTAACTGGCAACATCCCTACGGTCCAAATAGCAACATCAAAGGAAAAGATAATTATCCAGTGGTTCATATTGCCTATGATGATGCTGTAGCTTATGCTAATTGGGCGGGTAAATCTCTCCCTACAGAAGCTCAATGGGAATATGCAGCGCGGGGTGGACTTCAAGAGCAAGAATTCACTTGGGGGAATCAATATTCTGCAAAGAAAGCGAACACCTGGCAAGGGATGTTTCCTTTTTTCAATACCAAAGAAGATAACTATTTAGGCACTGCACCTGTAGAATCTTTTCCCCCTAACGGTTACGGACTTTATGACATGACCGGAAATGTTTGGGAACTCACCTCAGATTGGTATCAAGTCGGACATTCTGGCAAAGACCATAGTTTAAACCCCACCGGACCGACTAAAAACGCCAGTTTTGACCCTAAAAAACCCAGTGAAGGAGCTTTGCACGTTATTAAAGGTGGCTCCTACCTCTGTGCCAAGAATTATTGCAGTCGCTATCGACCCGCAGCACGAGAGTCTCAAGCACCTGATACGGGAACGACACATATTGGCTTTCGCTTAGTGAGCAATCCGCTTTAATTAGGGCTTGGGAGAATAAGTCCATATTCTTAGGGGATAGTATTGGGCGTATCATTGCATGAGTGAGTCCCATCAACGCTTTGTAATCTCTAGTAAAATGACTTGGATTAATGGAAACATTGCCACAGGATGATGAACAGGAGATATTAGGGATATAGCATGTTAAAAGCAGACCCACGGGCGTCACGCCACCCGCGACGAAGGTCAGAAACAAGCTCAAATCCTGTTCCCTGGTCCCTGTTCCCTGTTCCTTGTTCCCTTGTTTCTTAAAAGGATAAAAGCCGATGTTTCGTTATAGAGTTCATGCTATTGCTCTTACCGCTGGCATAATTTGTGCCTTCACGGTAGGGTTTTCCCCTGCGCGATCGCAGGAGGTTGAAGTTGAAGAAGCGGCAGTTGAAGAGGTACAAGAGATTGAGCTTCCCACAGGAGATCCCAGCGCCGCAACAACTACGGAAAATCCTGATATTCCCGTTGATGAGTTGGAACTGCTGGTAAAACCTCTCACCCTTGAAAAGCTGCAAAATGAGGCGGCTGCCTGGATGCTGATACTTGAAGCTAAGGCTGAAGAAATCAGCGAGGCTGAAATTGCTGTCAAGCGCCAGAATGTATCTATCGACCAACAGAAAGAAGCAGCTAGTGAGTTAAATAAAGCGAAGAAAGCTCTCGAAGAGGCAGAAGAGGCACAAGCCACAGCTGAACCTGGCACACCGGAATACGAAGAAGTCACGAAAAAAGTAGAGGAAGCCAAAGAAGAATTAAAAAAAGCTCAAGAAGATATTGAGGAAGCAGCAGAGGCTCAAAAGGATCTCCAACAGGACAAGGCGCTGCAAGATGCTTTGGAAAAAGCAGAGGAAACCGGTGAATTAGATGCGGCAAAGGAAACTCTTGATAAGGCTGAAAAAGAGCGAGAGGAGATTGAGCCTGGTTCTGCCGAGTATGAGAGAGCAACGGAAAAAATTGACAAACTAGAAGAAGCGATCGCAGCTTTTGAAGCAGCACAAGAAGCTCAAACTGAGGCTGAACCTGACTCACCAGAATTCGAGCAAGCCGAACAGCAGATCGAAAAAGCTCAAGCAGAACTCAAAAAGGCACGGGAAGCCATTGATGGAGCTGAGCCAACTGAAGCTGAACCTAGTGAGCAATCTTCTGAGACTATCGATGAAGCCGCAGCTCTTCTAGAAGAAACCGAAATTGAAGCTGATAGCGAAGAGAAAGTTGCGGGTTCTCCTGATGTAGTTGATATCGAAGATAACCTGGAAGAAAAACAAGAGCAGTTGGAACAAGCGGCAGAAGAATTGGAAGAGAGTGCTGAAGCAGAATCAGAATTAAAAAACCAACTAGTAGCAACAGTTACCGAACTCCAATCCCAACAGACAGCAATCATTGATCGCTTTAAAATCATTCTCGATGAACTGGAGGGCAAAGGTGGCAGAGTTGATGCCTACCGCAAATACATTGAAGCTGTTAGCGGTATCAACTTCGACGTAACAGACACCGAAGGTTTAGGGGTGCGGCTCATTAGTTGGGTGAAATCTGAAGAAGGAGGTTTGCGTTGGGCGGGTAATATCGGTACTTTTTCAGGGATTGTCATCGCCTCGATTATTGTCTCTCAAATCCTGGGTATACTCTTCAACCAACTGCTGATGCGATTCGGAAATTTCTCCGGAACATTTCGTGAATTTGTCGTCATACTCATCAAGCGGGGAGGAGTTGTTGTTGGTGTTATGCTGGCTCTAACCGCATTAGAAGTCAGCCTTGGTCCTATCTTAGCTCTAGTCGGTGGTGCTAGTTTCGTACTGGCGTTCGCATTGCAAAGCAACCTGAGTCACTTTGCTAGTGGCTTGACGCTCATGTTCTACAAACCCTTCGATGTCGGTGATGAAGTCAAAATCGCTGGACTTTGGGGGGTGGTAGATTCGATCACCCTAGCTAGTACGACAATTAAAGGTTTCGATAGTCAGATATATACTCTTCCTAACGGTATGGTTTGGGGTGACATAATTGAAAACTTTACTACTAGTGAAAGACGGGAGTTAGGTTTACAGTTCCGGATTGGTTTTGATGAAGACTTAGCTCAAGTGCGGCAATTACTCGTAGAAACTATGAAATCCCACCCTGGTGTTCTAGAAGATCCAGCTCCCTCAAGCTTCGTCTGGGGATTTGAGGAATACTACATTAATATTGAGGTTGAGGGATGGACAAAAACAGAGGAATATTGGAGTGCTTACCAAGAAGTTCTCTGCATGATTAAAGAACGCTTTGACAAAGAAGGTATCAAAGTGGCTGCTACCCCCGGACATCATATCCACTTCAAAGAAGTAGCCAATGGCAAGAAACCCCAACTACTTCCAGAAATCTCTGTAGAGCAGGCGAGTGAGGAAACATCTCAAGTTAAATCACAGACGTGACAGAGTTTGTTATACTAATCCGCTCAGTTATTGGGAAAGCTAGGGAAGAATAGCTTAACAGCTCCAGCAGCAAGAGCTAGGACAAACCCTACCACCACTGAGCGATTGATGAATTCCTGAGTGTCTAAACGTTTACCAATTCCTTCAACCTTGGCATCCAGGGTTTGAATCTCTCCTTTAAGTTCAGACTCTAAGGATTGGATATCACCTTTAAGTTCAGACTCCAGGGACTTGATATCACCCTTGAGTTCAGACTCCAGGGACTTGATATCACCTTTAAGTTCAGATTCTAATCGGGTCATACCAATTTTGATTTCTGTGACTTCCTTTTGGAGACTGTCAAATTTCTCATTGACTTCCTTTTGGAGAACGTCAAATTTGGCATCGAACTTATCATCCATGCGATCGAGCTTCTGAATGATTTGTCCTAAAACCTCTTCCAGGGAATAAGTCACAGTTATCGGGGCTTGAGTCATGAAGAGTGCTCCATCAATGCGCAGGGCTTAACTTGTGATCTTACTTAGAAGTTGCTGAATTTTTCTATATTTAGTGCTATCGATAGGTATTTTGAAGTCAGCAATAGCAATTCATACATTACAGGAGCACACTTATCCCATTATTAAATAATAATAACCAAAAATAACGATAACCACAACTAACACGGCTACCAACTTAAGGCGAGACAAAAGTAGGAGAGATTAGGGATTTTGTTCGCGAGGAGGGTTTTAACTCAAAGGGTTCAGAAATGATGTTTGTATCGAGGAGGAAGCGCAATATTACCACCTCGCTTTTTCTGGAGCTGGGGTACGCTCTCGGACATCTGCAAAGAAATCTCTTTCTTCAATATCACTTCCTTCGGCTTCAACTTGGATGCGGAATTGGCTCAGTGCTTGGGCAAAGGATGGTTTGGAACGTTGTGTAGCCTGGATAGGAGAGGTGAGACGACTGAGGAGAAAATCAACGAATAGCAATACCTCTGACAGCATACTTTCAGGAAGAAGCTTCAAGCGCTCTAGGATTTGCTCTTGGGTAGTGTTCATGGACTAATAAGCTTGCTTAGTATTTCTGTATTCTAGTAGCTGAGGTATGTTCATGGTGTCAAACAAAATGAGCTAGTCCACTATTTTAAAGGTTGGTGTCGAGGTTGGGAAGAGTTTTTGTGTATTTTTGAGCAATCGCTGCTACTTGCACCTCTCTGAAAATAGAAGTCAGGAGTCAGGAGCCAGGAATCAGGAGAGCATGATTTTCATCCATTCGTTGTGCGCGTCAGCGCGTGGAGTCTGACTTGAAAGTAGGGAGCACTCAACAAACAGTCAACAGTCAATTTTCATCCTGCATAAAGAGATTTTTTGCAACCGAAGAGTTGGATGAGTACTGGGAGATTGATGATGGGTGAGAGGTGACTAATATGACTAAAACACAAGACAAGGACATTATCACAGAGTTTTCCCAATTTTGCATCTGCGAGGGTCGGCAGAGTTTTAAACTCACATCTAACCGAAAGTTGGAAAGGAGGCTTAAAAGCTTAGTTGATGTCGCTGCTTTGAGTGGTAACCAAGATGCCTGGGCTAGATACTTCCTGCTACTAGCAGCTTTTTATGGAGGTGGGCTGGGGGATGCTCAAGGTAAGAGAAAGAGGCAAGAAACAGCAAAGGATAGGCTGATCCTGGAAATTCTTATAGAAGCTTTTGCTTTATCTAGTCTAGAGTCCCTCATCGAACATTTAGTTAAACAAGCTCCTGAGCCTAACCAAGAGGTTCAGACAATTTATCTTAGGCTTGTAGCAGGGCAAAATCAGTCAGAAGTGGGTAAGTTCCTGCATAACCTGGCTCCAGACGCCAAAGAATTTCTGGTGGCTCACTTACAAAAAATCGGCTGGTATGCTGCTAGAAACTTTTACAGAACGCGGATTGAGTTATCACCATCCCTGAAGCAGCAATATCCTTTAGAAGAATGTTTTCAAATCGCTAGCGAAGGAGCTAGCCAACCCACTCAGCTACTTAAGAAGTTTGATTTTCAGTACAAAAATACTATCAAAACTTATGCAAATAAAAAAATATTTGGCTTAATTCAAGATAAAATTCATAGTAATAATCGGCAAGCAAAAACAAAAAGCTTTTCTGATTATGGTTTGTTGAGAAATGTCCGCAAAAAAGAACTCAGAGAAGCTTTAACTTTTACCAGCAAAGAGCAAGTTGCATCTTTCTGTTTAGCCCTACAGTGCTACCAAGAAATTTATCAGCCTAGACAAATCAGCTCCCATCGACTGACACCACCTACTGAAGAACAATTTCAAGCAATTGCTGCTCGCTATAACCAACGACGGCAACAGTTCAATATTTCAGAAGCCGCTACTGGGGAAAGTATCCGAGATTGGTTGATAACAGCAGCTCAAGCTGTGCGTGATTACCGCAACCAAGGTGTTGATTTTAGTACTGAAGATATTGATGAATTAGGTAATTATCTCCCCGATTTCATCAATGTTTTAATACAAACAGAAGCGAACACTCACCTCAACGCAGCTTTTCAACAAGCTTTTTCTGGACTACCTGAACCTGTTCAAAATAGTCTGAAGCTTTGGCTTGGTTTAGGGTTGACCCAAGGGGATGTAGTAAATGTCCTTGGTTCATTACTGGGCTGTCAAACACAGTATCAGTTCGCTCGCAAAATTGGCAAGTACAACAATAAAATGCTACCGCAGGCTTTAATTCAGGATTTGGGTAAGACCTATCCTGAAATTTTGGCGTCTCCCAAGGAAATAGACAGAATTATCTCTCAATTGAAAGACTCGATTAAGGACTATACAAGTGAATTTTGCCGATCTTTTTTCTACTCGCCTTTAGCAGCACAGTGGCAGCAATTGGAGCAGGAGGAAAAATTTATCCTTGAACGATGCCACCGTTTGAGGTTAGATGAACAACAAATAGCTCAACAGCTCAATAGTTCAACATCTGAAGTTAAGTCAAAACTGATTCGTAGCAAGGAAATGTTACGCACCAACTTGGAATCATATATCGAAACCACCTTAAATGTCGAGCTAAGCTTATGCAGTTCTGCTAAGCAAAAGTTAACCCAGTTTGTTGAGATGTGGTTAGAAGAAGGCAGAGGGCAGGAGGCAGAAGGCAGAAGGTTGTTAAGTTGATGGTATCTGTTCTTAATTTTCCACTGTGCTGCACTAGAAGGCTATGCCAAATTACAGAATTGAACAATTAGGAGTTAAAGATAATGTTGAGTTTTAATGATTTACGTATTCTTGAACCTGAGCAACTATGGCAGGAATTTTCTGTAGAAGAACAAACACAGGCATGGCAGCAGTCTCGAACACAGGCTTATTCTAATAATGCTGCTCGTTGGAGAGCCTATCAGAACTATCTATGTCTGAAGAAGTTTGAGGTTTGGTTGACTACACAAGCAGATTTACAGGATAGACCGAAAGTCTGGCCAGAGCCAAGGGAATTATCTAGTTTATGGGAATTAGTTAATGGTAGTGCGATCGCGTTGGGTAAAACGCGATTGTTACTTGTTCCTGATGAAGCGCTTAATTTGCAGGAGTTGTGTGTTCCTCAGGAGTGGGTTGATATACCTGAGTGGGCAGCTCACTATTATCTGGCTATTCAGCAAAACTCTGACGAGCGTTGGTTTAGGGTAGTGGGTTACGCTACTCATGATCAACTTAAACAGGAAGGGAGGTATGATCCGATGGATCGTACCTACTGTTTGGAGCGGCAGAAATTAATTCAAGATTTAAATGTCATGTGGATTGGGCGGGAATTATCTCCTAGTCGTGAGTTAGCCGTAGCGGCTCTACCTGCTTTATCGGAGCGAGAGGCAGTAGGGTTACTCAATCAACTCAGTCAGCCGTCTCTTTATTCACCCCGGCTTGATGTTCCTTTTGAAAAATGGGCTGCACTAATCGCTAATCCGAATTGGAGGCAGCAGCTTTATCAACAACGCACCAGTGAGGTGCAAGTAAGTGCCTCAATAGCTTCGCCTAAAGTGTGGGTAAAGTTAAGTCAATGGGCTAAGGAGGCTTTAGAAGCTGGAGGGCAGGTAATTGACGAGTTAACAGCTTCCCCTACCCTGGCGTCAGCTACTGCTAGAGGTGTTACTAAAACTGAATTTAAGGAACGAATTCCTCTTGGAGATTCTGTTGTAGAACTAGTTGTGACTTATGAACCCAAAACTGAACAGGAATGTCGTGTTCGGATCAAGGTGCAACCAACTGATGGGCAAACAACTCTACCTCCTAATCTCCAACTGAGTGCTGTTGATGAGTCGGAAGCTAATCGTGAGCAAGTCAGGGCAAGTGATACTTCTCCTGCTATTGAGCTACCACCCTTAATTTTTGACCAAAGAGAGCGATTCACTATTCAAATTTCTCTTGCAGGGTTCGAGCCCTTCGAGAAAAGTGTTGAAGTTGAGGTGAGTCAATAATGCTCGGATAAGCTCTAATTCCTTTATCCCAGCTTCCTGTTTTCTCAAGCAGTATTGTGTAGGAGCGGGTTTAGTCAAGATGCTTGCTATGTGACAGTTTCATGCGTGCAAAACTCGCCCTGCACATGTGTATTCAGAAAACTGCAAAAAATAATAAAAAGCTAGCTAAATTCAGTATTTAATGTATCACAAGTTACTGCTTGATATTGTCAATTACGAAAATACCGATTGTGCCAGCTAGATGCACAATTTTGTGTCAAGCTTTCATAATAGTCAAGGTAGATAACATAACTGTTGCGTTATACTCCATAATCACAGTAAACTAGGTTACTCTCAAAGTTCTTACTGACAATATACTCAAATTATCTTGAGCAAAATAGCACTTACTAAAGCTGATATAACCTACCCTAAATTTAAATTCGGACTGATAGCTTAAGTCAGTTTTTAACCGACTGGCTAAAGAAGCCTAGAATAAGCTGTTGTGCATGAAAAATTGTGAATTGGTGCTGACTCACTAGATGCGGAGATTAGGACTAATCAATTTAAATGCGTTTTAGTTTAAGCCAAAGATAATCGACGGTGCAGAAACTATGCGGCGGGATACTCCAACATTTAACGAGACTCTTAACCAATTAAAAGAAGGCTCTGCTAAGGTTTGGATGCTACTGGTCGGAGTGAACCAGTATCAGCAGCCTTTGAAGTCTTTACAATTTGCTGTTGCGGATTGTCAAGGTTTAGAGGAAGCCTTGGTGGAAACAACAAAGCAGTTTCCAAACAAAGAGGTATTGCTTCATTGTGATAATGCTAATCTACCTCCTACGCTAAAGGCTGTAAGTAATAGTGTGCAACGAATTAGTAGAGAAGCTAACTGGCAAGATGTTGTCATTTTCTATTTCGCTGGACATGGGGAAGTAGAACTCCCCAATGATCAGCTATTTTTGTGTCTTCAAGATACTCACAAAGGAAAGTTACATAGCACAAGTTTAGATTTGGAGAGAGTTTTGCAACAGTTATACAGTTGTAATGCAAGACAGCACTTGGTGTTACTAGATGCTTGTCGCAGTGGCAATATCAACTTACTAGGTAGGGCTAGAGGGGGAGAGGAAGAACTAGGAAGGCAAGAAGAACTAGAAGAATCTTCATCTAGTTTAACTCAGACACTAGTAGAAGTTGTAGGAAAACAAGTTGAGCAAACAATAGGTAGGGATATTTGTGCCATTTTAGCCTGTGATAGAGACCAAATTTCTTGGGAACATCCAAATTTACAACATGGAGTATTTAGCTACTATCTAATTCAAGGGCTTAAGGGTAAAGCAGTAGATAATGACGGAGTAATTAGTTCTCGTGGGCTTGAAGCATTTGTTGGCAAAAATACTCGATTATGGGTTCAGCAGTATATTGATGGAAAACGTCAAAATCCTAGATGTTTTACCAATAATGCATATGAATACAACATAGTTCTAGGGTTTTCACCTACCTCTAATTATAATTATGAACAGAAATTGAGTTATGAACAAAAGTTTAGCAGATATAAAGAAGCTGTAGACAAAGGAATTAGACAAAAAATATTGATCGCTCATCAAATAGATAATATAATAACAATAGCAGATATAATTGATGAAAAAATACGCCAAAAATTGAAAACAATAAGCCATTCATTTGGGTTAATCATTGAAGATATTGAAGCTGCTGAACAAGAAATTTTTAGAAGATATAAAGGACAAATAAATTCATATAAACAACAAGTCATTGAGTTACTTGAACAACAATATCCACTTACTGAGGATGCTTTAAAACAGTTAAATGATTGGCGGCAACGTCTAGTGATTAGTCTGGCAAATGCTACTGCCATCAGGGAGCGACTGACACAAGTTTATGAGCAGAAGTTACAGCAGTATAGAGAAGCTTTCCAAATGGCTCTTTATCAGCAAGGGTTACCTCATGATAAGGCTCATCAACAGTTACAAGGGTTACAACAAGAGCTAGATCTGAGTGCAGCAAGGGTTCAAAGAATTGAAGCCGAAGTAATTGCCAATTACCAGGGAGATAGGCAATGGTGTCAACAGAGACTAGAAGAAGCTATTCGCCAGCTTTATCCTCTTAATTCAGAAGGTATTGAGCGGGTGTTATCCCAGCAGAAGCAAGATTTGGAACAAGAGCGGGGGCTAAATCCTATGATTATTGCATCAATTAGTGCAGGAGTCGTTGCAAGATACAGACAATACTTACAGTATTATCGAGAAACCTACACCAGAATTAAACAATGTAACCCACTTAACAACGAACGTAATCTTTTAGAGAATCTCCGTCGATTTCTCGCTAATGAGACTGTCAACATTATTCAGGCAGAAGTTGATTATGAAGACAGATTTACTCAAGTTATTCAACAGCAGTATCCAGGTTTACCTAGTGGCGAGTTTTTAGAAAACTTTCGGAACGCTAACCATCTCAGTCAGGAGATTACTGACTCAATTGAGACAAAAGTGTTAGAAAAATATAGACTTAATTCGCCCATTCTACCTGTTGAGGAGGACAGTGAATCTTCACCTCCCTATTCCAGGAAACTTGTTACCTGGATAGCTTCTGATTGTCAGGATACCTCTCAGCTATTGCAAGGACAAGAATTAAAAGAAGCACTCAACTGGTTAGACACTCAGAATTTAAGGAGGCTGAATCAGCAAGAGCAAGAATTCATCAGAAAGAGTCTTGTTTGGAATTGGTCATAAGGAGTTGATATGGTTTCAGAGTTAGATAAAACAAGTACTACTAAAACTTTTAATACAGAGGTTGATCATATCCTTCAAAGATATGAGGGTAAATTTCAGGCAATTGCTGAGCGTCCCCATCGGTTAATTGAACAAATCTTGTTACAGACTGAGCGTCAGCCATTACTTACTCAAGAACTTTGTGAACTCCTTGCTGCTCAAGAGAGTATTCCTGATGGTGAGGAAGAGGAAAAAGTCAAACACCTATTGCAAAACTATGTAGTCCCCAAGCTCAAGTATTATCTCTATGAAGTACTGCAAACACAAGAAATGCCACCTCCTAAGCCTCGCTTAGAGCCTAGGAAAAGCACTGGCAAAAGTCCAGTTCAGAGTAAAGTTATTCAGAATAAAGGTAAGAAAAAAGTTAGTGTCAGAACCATATCTCTTCTGGTAGGACTGGTGCTTTTGAATGCAGCTATTGTCATTGGCTCTCCCTATATTGGGATTTTATGTCGCATCGTAGGTAATTGTCAAAGCTACAAGCAGCAATTAGGAGAAGCTCAAACTAAGTTGGATGAGGCTCGAATGTTAGAATCTCAAAATCAAAATGAGTTGCAAAGTCAGCGTGCTCAAATAGAAAAAGCTATTGAGCCACTTACTGGCATTCCAGGAAATGCTCAAGTCTACCTCCAGGTTGAGGATATTCAACAACTTGCTCAGAAGGAAATTAAGATTAGGCAAGCTAAGATTTTTATTGAAGAAGCAAACAAAGCATACCTAGATGCTCTTCAGACGATTGAAAAGGCTAAAGATACCCAAGGAAAACAGAGTCCTCAGGAAAATTGTAAACTTCTTCAAAAAGCTCAATCTTCATTAAAAGAAGCAATAAGTAAAGAACAAGAAGCAATACATATAGTAGAAGGATTAGATAAAGTAGAAGGATTAGTTCAATACGCTCGGACTTTAAATCAACAAATTTTAACGAACTATCAGAAATTACAAGGAGATACAGCTCCTCAGCTTAGCACAATCCCACAATGTTTGTTACCGAGGGAGCCAATATGGAATCAGCAAAACCAATCACAAAACTGACTTAACTCACTCTTGGTATAAAAAGTAACGCAATTGTTGGCAAAATTACGAAAAAACCGATAGTCCAGAATGTGGGTATTAGAGACAATGGCGATAGAATTCACAGGAAATAGTTAAATTACACAAAATTTTTGCAAGATCTATCCTCAATTCTTTATTTAGATGTTAAAGTAATTTCATTTATTTCAACACAAGTACCAGTATTCAACACAGGGGAAATCATGTTAAAAAAGTTATTTGCCTCAGCATTTACAGCTTTGACAGTTATGGGGCTTACCGTCGGTACTGCTCGAACTAGTTTAGCCCGAGGTGGCGTCGAGTTCTTTTGTGATACTAGCCAAGCAGATCCAGTAATGAAACTAAGGATTGCAGAGCGCGAAATGGATTTTATTCGCTGGCAAGACAGACACTTTGAACGACTGGGTGTAACTAGAGCACAACGCTGCCAGGAGATAGCGAACAGATTTCAACACCATCAAAAAGCTGGAAATCTAGACTATATCAGTCATGGATATGTCAATAACCAACCTGCTATTTGCATTCCTCAGTATTTTGGCTCACAGCAATGTAAGGATCTGTTAATCACACTCAAACCGGAGTATAGAAATGAGTCTCTGCGGCGGCAGTTAGTTGAAGAGCTGTGGTTGACAGCTATTTATGGCAACACCTTTGGTCCTGTCCGCTTAGGGAGATCTTTTGATGAAAATAGCTCTTCTATTAATATGGAAAGTTTGCTATCCGAGATACGTGCTGAGTCACAAGATTAAAATTATGAATCACAGGAATATTAGTCAGAGACTTCAAAAAAAAAATCCAATTGCTCTCTTTAGTATGGAAACAGGAGCAAGACAAACAAAGTGACAAAAGTTTCCCCCTTAGTAAGGGGGAAGCTAGACTTGTAACTGTAGCAAACCTTGGTAAGGGTAAAGTGGCGTGGCACAGCTAAAATGATGGAATAGGTAGGTTAGAAGTCGTGATAGCGTAACCCAACGCCGGAGTACATTGTGTTGGGTTTCACTTCGTTCCACCCAACCTACATTTTTAGTCGTTACACACCACCATATTCTCGCCTTTAACTAGTAAGTTATAGTACCAGATAATTACAATTTTCCCTTCCAGGGTAATTGCAGCTGTCTCAAGAACTGTCAGATGGCTAGGGAAGATAGTAAATCTAAAATCTAAAATTTAAGAACAACCAAAACTCGTATGAAACAGCATCTGTTTAGTGCAGCTTTAGGTATAGGTAGTTTATTAATCGGACTACAGAACAAAACTCTCACAGCCAGCGCTTTGGCCTACGCTAACCCTCTTAAAATTTTACAGGAATCTTCCTCTATCCCATCAAAATTTCAGTTATATAATCGAGCTCAGCTAATCACAGTCAAAGTGTTATTCCAAGAAAATGGGAGTTGGGGTTCGGGGATTATCATTCAGCGACAAGATTCAGTCTATACAGTATTGACTAATGCGCATGTAGTTAGGGGAGAAGGTTCCTACACAATTCAGCTTTATAATGGCCAAGAATATAACGCTCAAAAATTGGCACTAGGTAGTTTGTTTAATGGTGATGATTTGGCTCTCTTGCAGTTTGAGAGTACACAAAACTACCCAATCGCTTCACTAAAAGCCATATCAGGTTTAAAAGAGGGAGATCAAGTTTTTGCAGTGGGTTATCCCTATCAACCGAAGTCAGACGACAATGGGAAGTTTTCCTTAGTACCTGGACAAATTAGTTTTTTAGGTCTTGAGCAACCTCTTATGGGGGGGTATAAGGTAGGAACCTCCAATAATTTCCTCAAGGGGATGTCGGGTGGGGCACTACTAAATCCCCAAGGTGAAGTTGTTGGTGTTAATGGTATGCACAAGCATCTGTTTGGAACCTGCCCTTATCGGTATGAGAATGGTTCTCCTGTTGACTGTAGTAATTTACCAGAGGAACTGCCTCGTAGTTGGACAATTCCCATTGAGAAAGTAGTAGCACAAGTCCCCTGTAAACTTGATATATCCCTAGTCAATCCTAATCCTGGCATAGATTTTCATTGGTTTGAAGGGCTTAAGGAAAGTTCTACAGCAGCAGCACTCCTACAATCTAACCCTCAATCGCTGGACCAATGGGAGTTAGTTGTATGTCACAGAGAAAAAGCAATTGAGCATATGCAAGCAGTACCATCTACTAGCAATTTTTATGCAAGAGCTAAAAGTCAAATTGAACAGTATCAACAAGATTTGAACTATGCTCAGCTACAATTAGAAAAGGTTAAGCAATAGGAATCAGCGCATCAGTAAGAGCTGAAATTATTTTAATTTTTGAAGCTACTTAACTCTTTGATTGTGATCATTGTTAATAAACATGAATTTTTGGACTAAGTTTTCATCTATATTAATCAGTACAATTGTCTTAAACTATCAGGCCACTAGCTTAAGTGTAGCTTCTGCGCAAACTGTTCCTGCTGAACTCGAAACTTTACCAAGTTTCAGTTCTATCTCAGAGACTATTCAGGGCAATAATGAGATTCTTAGTGCTCAAGCCTCAATAGAAGAACCAGTAGTTCAGAATAAGTTAGAAATTATATTAGTTAAGAGGTTTCTTGTCAAAATTCAACTTCCTGGCGGAGATTTTCATGGTTCTGGTGTCATCATTGCCAAAGAAGGTACAACTTATTATGTCCTCACGGCTGAGCATACTATACCGGAAAAAAATAAACAATATACGCTAGAAACTCACGATGGCCTTAAGCACCTAATTAACCCTAGCAAAGTTTCACGAGCACTAGGAAGGTATAGAGATGGAGACTTAGACTTAGCTTTATTGAGTTTTACAAGTGAAAATCTTTATAGTGTTGCTAAGATAGCAAATTCCTCATTACTGACTGAGAGAAATTCTGTTTACCTTTCTAGCTGGAATCCCTCAGATCAAAAAGAATTAGAGATTATTACTGGCAACATAAAAAATCCTCCCTATCTGGGAAGACAAATTTCCTATGCCCTTAATAAGGATGCTGAGATAGGAACTAGCGGCAGTCCATTACTGAATAATAGTAGATGTGTAGTTGGTATCCATGTAGCCAGATCTGGTACTTTTGGTAAAATTTATTTAGGTATTCCCATAAATTCTATTTTAGTCTTTTTAACTTTCCTAAATGCTTCATCCGGCGACAAAAACTTTCCTGTGTCTACTTCATCCCTGGAAAGTTGTGACAACTCTAATGTGTCTGTTGAAAGCGATAATCTACTCATCAATGTTTGCAGGTCCTACCAGTCTTACAACAAGCAACTTTCCAGCCAAAAAGAAGCCCTACAGTGGCTAGAGGAGCAAATCGAACCTTCAATCTTAGAAGAATTTACTCAGAAGTGGCGAAACTCAGCTACTAATGATAATGCGATAAAACTTACTGATGTTTGCTTGAGTTATGGATATAAACCTGAATCATTGGAGCATCAAGAGCCAGCTTTACAATTTCTACAGAGTCAACTCTCTCAGGAAATAATCACTAAGTTTATCAAAAAGTGGTTCAGTCTCTCTGCACTAGGAACTTCACCTTCTCCTGCACAATTGTAATCTTGTACCGCAATCACTAACCTCTTTGAGGTATTATTCACTCAACGGCAAATATTCAATTCAGTCTTGATATTCCTTAGGAAAGGAAGCTCCAGCAATGATAATGAGTTCTGTGAGAGTTTCACCAATATTGCTGGATAGATCGATGACAAAAATACCCGGTATGTGGTGACCCTCGGCGAGATGATCTGCCAGGTGTTTAGGCATAGATTTCCGATTGTTTGTCACTAATATGAAATCATGAGTCTCACACCAGATTAAAATCTCTGGATCAAGAGTTCCTTGAAGAGGAGCATCTGGATCGCCAATCATCCTGACAACAAGATATGGTGCTTGGCGCATCAGTTGGGTTCGGTAAAGCGAGGCAATATGCTCATCCAGCAAATATTGAATTGTCATACAGCACTCGCCGATTCACTAGACTCTCGCCGAAGATCTGCTTCTGCTTTCAATTGGCGAAACCTTTGCCGCGCAGGAGAAGGATTACGTTTTTGCTCTTCTCGCTGTTGACGGCAAAACTCCAGCCAGTCAGCTAAGTAAGTGCTAACCTCTTGTTTATTGTGTAGATAGTAGAGGATGGTAGCGTAGATCTGCTCTAAGGTAATGGTCTCAAATTGTTGGACAATTTCTTCAGGGGTTTTGGCACGGTAGATGTATTCGTAGAGGACACTTTCGATACCGATGCGGCTGCCTTTGATGCGGATATCGTCAGAAGCTAAAAAGTTAAAGTAGTCTTGGATTTGCATAGTAATTGGCAACCACTAAGTCCAAATTTCTTTTAAATTATAGTTGAGTTGCGATCGCATAAAGTCGCGATCGCAAATGTGTCTAAGCTTACTGCCGATTCAACCACTGCCTCAAATCCTCCTGGTTCTCGAAATCAAACAAAGTCTCACCCAACTCTTCCAAAGAGGTTAGGGAGAGTTGAGCTATCTTTAGCTGGAGGGGTTCAGGAATACCACCTAGCTTGCGAGATAATTGCTTTAACAAAAGCGATCGCTGTCGTTCAATACTTTGCAATCGTTCTTCTTGACGACCTTGTTCACGACCTTCTTGCTGACCTTGTTCACGACCTTCTTGGCGACCCTTTTCAATTCCCCTTGCTATACCTTCTTCGATACCCTTTGCTATACCTTCTTCTATACCCTCCTGTCTTGAAGTGTCCACTACATTCTGCAAATCTCTGTAGTATTTCAAACTATTTTCATAAGCCTCTTGCTCAACAGCGGAAAAGTTGGCGATTTCCGATACTTCAAATAACCGCTCAAAAATGACCTCTTGTAAGGCTTCAGGAGGCGCTTCCAACTCCGATAAATTCCTCAATAAAAACAGCCACTTCTCAAAATGACTTGACAACTCGTCAACGGTTTTGGTGAACTTCGGTAGTTCCACATAAATAAATTTCAATTTTTTGTAGAATACTTCGCATCTTTGATTTTTCAGCTCCACAGTATGGAACAGCTCTGGCTTATCTTTATGGTCATCAAAGATAAAATCTAAGATGCCAATTGTATATACAGAAGATAATTTATAATCCCATGTCCCTTTGATTGCCTGTTCCTGAATGGGAAAGGTGGCATAATAAACGCTCCGGTCCTTAAAGTAGTTTTGCTTAGCCTTTTGAATCTCAACGATAAACTTTTCTCCAGTTTGGCTCTCACAATAAATATCGAAGATGGCTTTGCGATCTAGGGGAGTATTGCCCAGATTTTCATTGTTTCTGTAGCTCACATCTTGCACCGCATGTTGTGGAGGCAACATCACATTCAAAAAGTCGATTAATATTTCCTTATTCGGTTCGGTACCAAATAGCCGTTTAAATCCGAAGTCGGTGAGTAAGTTAATATATCGATCTTGATTGGGATAGCGGTTTTTTACAGACATCGGTTTATTAGGTTTTAGGTTTTAGGTTTTAGGTTTTAGGTTTTAGTAATTAGTACAATTTTATGTGGAACTGGCATCTTGCCAGTATGCCCAATATGCATAAAGTTGCGATCGCACTCAAGAAAGGAGAGTAGGAGTCAGGAGTCAAGAGAATAGTCTACAAAATCACCATCCGTTAACACCTAACACCTACCACCTACCACCTTTACCAAAGACTCAACACATCCTCAAAAATACCTACCGCTGCTTCGGTTCCAATGTTGGTAGTTTTCACCGCATCAACCAGTACATCTTTCGTTGTTGCCACTGTATCCCCCGTATCATTAAGCAAACTACCCAACTGCTCCATCAGCTCTTGCAACTCCTGAGCATTCTCCAGCACTTCAGTGAAACGCTCACCCTGAACCTCACTAACATGATCCACTGATTCTTGTGCCGACTGCTCAGTTGACTCCTCCAGCTCCTTGAGCTTATCGGTAACCTCAGTTACGATTTGCTCAATATGCTCGGTGAACTCCGTTGTCTTATCCCCAAGCTCAGGGATACAATCATCAGCTAAGTAAGCATTGCATTCAGCAGCCCGTTCCTCCAACTCCTCTCGATAAGACTCGAACTCACTATTGATTTCATCTCGCAGATAGTCTGCTATCTGAGCAAAAACCTCATCCAAATCCGTCTTGATTTCCCCGCCTTTATCCTTCAGAGATGTTAGGGTATCTTCTGTCCCTTGCAATGCCTCCTCAAGTTCTGGTACATGAGCCTCCAACTCATCATCCATTGCCTCAATTGCTGCTTTCGCCGTTTCTAACTCTTCATTCAGCTCATCTTGTAAGGTAGCAATTCGACTTTTGAGTTGTCCCAGCGCTTGATTAACCTCATCCGCCTCACCAGCCAGATCCTCCCGCGCCTGGTTCGCTTGTTCCATCAGAGACTCAGCACGTTCTCTCAGCTCTTCCCAATTTTCATTCACCTCTTCTGAGATAGACTCTATCTGTTCTTGAGTCGATTCCAAGCGCTCCTGAATCTGATCAGCTTGGTCAATCATATCTGTTAGTTTAGTAACAGCTTCCGGTGCATGTACATCAAAATCAGCCATTTTCTTACTCCTTGATAATTTTGTTAACTAAACAAAGTTCGGCTTTCAAAGGGAACAGGGAACAGGGAGCAGGATTTTACTTGTTTCTCTAATTCTTTACTCCTGGCTCCTGGCTCCTGCCTCCTGACTCCTGACTCCTGACTCCTGACTCCTGCCTCCTGGCTCCTGGCTCCTGCCTCCTGACTCCTGCCTCCTGGCTCCTGGCTCCTGCCTCCTGCCTCTAACCTGGCCAAGAAAGGAAAGGAATCTTCTCCAGAGCCGTTCTGACAGCATCCACAAAGTCGATAAGAGGCTCAATTACTCCTTCTAGAGAGTCCATTATGGGTTCAAGTAACTCCCGCTCTGCTCGACTTTCATCCTCAGCTCCAGTGATTTTGTCCGAGAGTTCTTCAATCGTGTCCGTTAACTGCTGGACAGCTTCTTCCACCAAATCCTTGAGTTCTTCTTCGATGCGCTCTTGAGTCTCATCCAGCAGCCCATCGATAGTTTGTTGTACGATATCATTGTTGATGCCGTCGAGTTGCGATTCTGACTCATCCTTGAGTTCATGGAAACGGTCAACCATCTCCTGTACTCGCTCCAAGACTTCTTGCTGGGTACTTTCCACTTCTTCTAAGACTTCGCTAACTTGATCACTGGTGTCTGATTTGACTGACTCTAGCTGTTCTTGCAAGCTCTCAACCTGTTGATTCACCTCCTCTAGAGCCGCAATAAGTTCTTCTTGTCCCGACTCAATACTGGATTGCACCTCACCCAATTCCGTCTGTGCCTCTTCAGCTGCTGTCTGCTCAGACTCACTACCTTCCTCCAACTGGCTCTTGAGTTCAGCCATCTTTTCTTGAGTCGCCTGAATAGCATCAACAACCTCAGTTTGTGCCTCATTGATAAAGCCTTCTAGGTTGTTAACTTCACCTTCTACCTCCGGCATTTCTGCTTCAAGTTCCGCTTGGCGACTGCTAGATTCCTGTTGCAATTCTCCGAAAACTGACTCTAGTTGATTAACGAGTGCTTCGAGTTCTTCCTGTTTCTGTTGCAAGTCAGCGTCTAAGTCAGCAGCAGCGGTTTTAATTTCCTTAGTTCCTTCAATTAGATCCTGTAAAATTGCTGGAGCCTGGGACGCCATTTTATTCAAATCGTTCATCAATTCAGCTGTTGTACTACTCATTGCAATCTCCTAGTTATGTTTAAGTTGGTGAATCAAGTTGTGGTTTGTTGGGTATTTTGTAGGTTGGGTTGAGGAACGAAACCCAACTTTCCCCCGACAAGGTTGGGTTTTGCTAGCGCTCTACCCAACCTTGTATATTGAGCTGCCTCCTGCCTCCAATTACCAAAATCCAAAGGACAAAGCTTTCTTAATCAAATCAATGGCAATTTTGGCGGCGGTAATCTGTGGTAGAACAGGAGACAGTGCAGTTGTTGTAGCGACTCCAAACTGCATCATTGCCATACTTTCTACTACCTCTTGAGCCATAGCTGCAATCACATCTTCAATCACCTCATTGAAGGTTTCTTCTAACTCTTCTTTCAGGGTTTCCTCGGCATGTTCGCCTACATTTTGCAAAATCTCAGTTATCCGCTCCTTGAATTCATCACCTACTGACTCTAATGTTTCTGAAAAATCGCCAAATAGCTCAGTCAAGCCATCATCAAATTCACTAAATCCTGTATCAACTTCATTTTTGCGATCTTCCGTTAGTTGCTCAATCAAATCTGTCAAAGTATCACTGAGACTGTCCTTGTGAGTTTCCCCTACATCATCGCTAACTTCTTCAAAATTTTCCTCAGTCTCAGACTGGAAGTTTTCTGTTTGCTCCCGCAGATCATTAATTGCCTCAACTAGCTGCTCAAAAAAGTCTGCCGTCGTTTCCCGTTCATCAGTCAGAGAACTTTCCAGCTCTTCTAGGGTTTGTCCTACTTGAGTAAAGGTATCTTTAGTCTCAGCTAAATCATCATCTAGCTCATTGCGGGAATTGCTGAATTCAGATTCAAACGTGTTGTGAGTTTCTTCTACTGATTGAGTAAATTCCCCCAAACTGTCTTCAGTTTCCGCGATCGCTTGCTGCCAAGCATCTAAAGTATCCCCAAGAGTTTCTTCCCATTCTGTTGTTGTATTTTCCGCTTCCTGCAAATTCTGTTCAACACTATTAAAAGCTTCATTCAACTGCTCAGTATGTTGATTCAACTCCTCACTTTCTGCTTCAACTTCTGCGTTGAGTGCTTCAACTTGCTCACAGCATGTATCAAGTAAATCTAACAATCGAGATAAATCCTCTACCGATTCAGTTAAAGCTTGTTGAGCTTCTGCTACTTGTACCATGTTAATCAATCTCCTCAAGTTGTTTTTTTGTACTAATCAACGATAAAATTTAGTCAGGAGTCAGGAGTCAGAAGTCAGGAGCCAGAAGTCAGAAGTTAAGAGGAATGAATGTCAAATCAACCAGCTAAATGCTTTCAAGACTTGATTGTTTGGAAGAAAGCACATCAATTTGTTTTGCTAGCTTATCGTTTTACTTCACACTTTCCTGCCTCAGAAACCTATGGATTATCCTCTCAGTTGAGACGAGCTGCTGTTTCTATCCCTGCCAACATAGTGGAAGGTTTTAAAAGGAAAACTCCAGCCGATAAAGTCCGATTTTTGAACATAGCACAGGGTTCATTGGAAGAATGCCGATATTATCTAATTCTGGCGAAAGACCTCGATTATGGTGATAGTAGAAGTCTGATGCTAGACCTTGAAGAAGTGAGTAAACTACTAGATTCCTATTCTGGCAAAATTGAGAAACGGCGCTATTCTTCTAACTCATAAACCCTAATCTGAAAATAGGAGCCAGGAGTCAGGAGTCAGAAGAGAGGAGAGAAAGATTTTCATCCATTAGTTGTGAACTTCTGCTTATGGAAGTCTGACCTATATTCTCCTAACTCCTATTCTCCTAAACTTCTATTCTCATAACCCCTAACTCCTAACTCCTATTCTCCTGACTCCTAACTCCTGACTCCTGACTCCTATTCTCCTGACTCCTATTCTTCTGACTTCTGACTCCTGACTCCTGACTCCTTAAATAAACGGAACCTTATCCAATATTTGAACAATAGGTTCAACAATTTCTAAAACTTCATCAATAGTGTCGAATACTTCGCTAATACCGCCGTCTAGCAACTTCTGCGAATCATCACTGGCTTCTCCTAGCTTGGACAGAGAACCGGTTAATCCATCGGCAGATTCAGAGAGTTGATCGCTAGCTTCTTCAGTAAACTTTCTCTCCATCAGTGCGATCGTATCATTGACCACTGTTTCTAGAGAATTAGCTAGATTTTCTTGACTATCACTACTTCCTTGCATCAAACCATCAAAATCATCCATCACTGAATCTAGTTGGCTCTGAACCTCTTCCTCTAGCTCCTCAAACTGTTCAATTAAGGCTTGTTTACGCTGCTCAAAGCTCTCTTTGACGGTATCCATGAGGCTATGGAAATCATCAATATCAGTATTAGCCGTTGCCGTTTTACTATCTGCTTCTGTTTCAGTTTCTTCCGTTTGCTCAGCCAACTGGTTGAGATTATTCTTCGTAGTTTCCATTTCTTCCTCAATTTCCGTTGACATCTGCTCAACTTGGCTCTTAAAATCAGTCAATTGTTCGGTAATTTCGCTAGCTATTTCTTCAACTCTATCCTCCATTTCAGCAATCTTTGTCTGTAAGTCTCCCAAGTTCTGCATAGCTTCGCTGACTGCACTTTCCAGCTGCTCAGCTGTTGTATCCAGTGCTTGACTTGAGGCTTCAAATCTTGCTAGTATTTCCTCTTTGTTGGTAGAAAGGTTGTTACTTAATTCTTCCAACTCTTGGTCAACCTGACTAATACCATCAGTAGCATTATCAAGTAGTAGTGATAAATTCTCCGCTCTTTCTCCATTTTCATCTAGGAGTTCATCTACTGTCTTAATATCTGGCATAGCTTCTCTTACCCCGCTGAAAAAGATAACTAATTCGGTGTTTTCAACCCTAGAAGATACAATAATCTCTAATGTTTATCACCTCTTACACTTATCTTTTCGTTTCAGTTTTTTTCGCTTATGCAAGTTTGATATATCCAAGAACCCCGACTTCTTTAAAGAAGTCGGGGTTCTGAGAGTCAGGAGTCAGGATTTATAGCAGTTTTCGCATCCGTGAGGTACATCCAATTTTGATTATCAAACTCCTCACCCTCGAATCACAACCACAGTACGATCGCTCGGTGTCATTACCAATTCTGTTGTGGTACGCTCTGCAATAGGAGGTAGTCCCTGCCGTTGATCAAAAATCACCAGCCAGCCCTTGTCCAGTCCCAATCCAGTCAAGTAGCGCTCCAACTGCTCCAATCCAACTTTAATGGGATCGGGACGTCCCTCGCGCCACACCTTTAGTTCCATACCCAAGGTAACCTTCCCATAGCGCAGACATAGATCCATGCGATCGCTACCAATAGCATATTCCCGCTCCAAAGTACCACCTCCATTGACCACCCGATGCAAAAATGCCATTAGTACTAAATGAGGTGCAATTTCATGGTAAGGAGCACTTTTGAGCAAAGGTTCCCCATGCTGCTGCCAAAAACTCAGAAATGCTTTGAGGAGTTGCTCTGGATCGAGTTCTCCTTCAGGGGTTAGCCAACTGGGAGAAATGCGTGGTAGAGATGCTTGTGGTGTCTGGCTTAATACAAGGGGTAAAACTTCTTGGTAGATAGGATTTGCGATCGCTAATCCCCCTTGGGGATTCATATAACATAATCCTAAATCAATCAAAAATTGTATATCATCACTGGGGATATTCCCTAGCTCCTGCCCAGCTAGCATTGGCTCTATTACTGCTCTTACTCGTTCTTCCTGTAATAAGCTGGTTAAACTATCGAGGTGGGTATCCCGCCGTTGAATGAGAATTTCTTTAGCTGTCTCAATATGCTCTATCGTAATCGGTTGAGGAGGAGCGATCGCTAACTCTTCGACAATTTCTTTGGCTAAGGCATTCACTAACCAGGGTTGACCTTGGGTTAAGGTAAAAGCTTTCTCTACCGCATCAGTCGTAAATACCTGACCCGTTGCAGTGGTATGCTGCTCATATAATTGAGCCACTTCTGGTAGAGTAAAGTTCCTCAAGGTCAGGGATTTAAGTTTGATATTGAAAGGACTAGAAGTGTTGAGACGGTTACTGCCCCCAGATGCTACCTTATAATCCCGCACATCCCGCACCCCAATTAATGCCAGAGAATGGGGAAATCCTTGGGGACGGTTAGGATAGCCTGAGCGCAATTGCCGTAGAACCGCAATCAGGGTTTCGTCTTGTAAGGAATCAATTTCATCAATAAAGACTACCAGAGGACGGGGGGAATGGTTTGCCCACTCACTCAAAGCTGCACCCAAGCACTGTCCCGGAGGAGCTTGGGGCCACAGGGGAGGTTGCAACTCAGGAGGAAGACGAAACTTCGCGGCATTAGTCCAGGCGCAAAGAATAGCTGCTTCTGCTGCTCCTGGATCATGGGGAAAGGCGGCTCCCACTTCTACCGATAACATCACAGCAGTGTATTGCCCACTAGCAGTAAGCTGTTGAGCCAAGGTCAACATAGCGGTAGTTTTGCCCATTTGCCGGGGAGCATGGATGATAAAATAGCCCCGTTGCTCAATCAGTTGGATTAACTCAGGTAGCCGCGCTAGGGGCGAGAGCATGTAATGAATATCGGCTTGGCAAGGACCAGCATTATTAAACCATTTAGGCATGGGCAACCGGTGCAGGTAGACTATCTTCCTTATTTTTGCATTCTAATCTGAAAATAGAAGTCAGGAGTCAGAAGTCAGGAGTCAGAAGGGAAGAATACAGAAGTTTTTTTTAAGAAAAAAAACGACAATCTAGGTTTACGACTTGTTTGGAAACGCTATAAATCTAAGAACCCCGACTTCTTCAAGAAGTCGGGGTTCTAAAGAAGCAAAACCCTTTATAAACGCTGGAGTTTCTTTAAACTTACTTTTGTCTGTGCTAATTCTTCTTGTTGAGCCGTGAGGTTTGCCAATTCACTGTTAATCACAATCTGACTCTTTTCTGCTTCAGCTATGTAAGCTACAGTATCTTGACGCACACGTTCAATCACTTTCTTTAAGCGAGTATTTTCTGACTCCAACGCTCTAATAAAATCGTCGTTAATTTTTCCCACACTTACCTTAGTAAAACGCTGATAGTAGTCAGTGAGCTTCTTTTTCAGTTTATCGGCTACATCCTCTAATTTTCTCTGACTATTATTATGGTAATTGTAAAAAAGCCAGAGAAATAAACCGCATAGAGGTATGGCTAAAAAAATAGTTGCTACCCACCATTGTTGTGCTTGCAATGCTGCAAACGGTTTCTCAAACAAACCTTGGATAAACTCTCTTTTGTTTTTCTCCACTAACCCTAGCATAGTGCCAAAAGTCAGCAAAAATGTTATTCCCATCCATTGACTTCTAACCTGCTTGAGTATGTAGTTAAGAACAAAAATATCCTTGTAATAACTTTCACACTGAACTCCTGCCACTAAATCTTTCAAACCATGACGGAAAGGAATATAGTCTTGATTTGGTTGGAATGAGGGGAATTTGAGTTCCGAAGAGGGAATAAAATCCAGTGCGGTATAGGTTCGATGAAATAATTGACTGATACCTCCCTCCCCATAGTAAGTATAAATCCGTCGCCATTCTTCAATTGACCACTGAGTGAGATGGGAGTAGCACAGATGCATCATATCAATATTGATATCAGCAGAACTTTGAGCATCTTCTGACTGAAGTTTGATGTATTGAGCACCTTTTTGTCGAATTACATAGGGTTGGAGGTTATTGGTAAATGCTAGAATCCGATGGACAATACTATTCCGGTTAAATTCATCCATTAACTGGGCAATTGACTGTTTTAAGTCTAATTCAACCTGCTTAAAGAAACTGTCTTTATCCTCATTGACTTGCTCCATTGCTTGCTGCAATTTTTGCTTCAACTCATCAGTTGAATTCGACTGTTTTATCAGCTGTAGTTGTCCATTGGCTTTTCCTATTTCCCTTTTGAGAGCATCTTCTTGATGATTAATCGCTGCTTCCAATTGAGTGAGTTGCTCTAGAATCTTAGCAGTCAGCCTTTTGGCGACAACTTCTTCTGGCTTCCGCCTGACTAAAGCTTCCAGAGATTTGCAAAATTGCTCAATCTCCTTAGAGTTATCTGCATCGACTGCTGTTTCCTGAGCATTGGGATAAAACAGTTGCAAGAGTAAAGGAACAACTTCAAAAGCATGAGCAGTAAGCTGACTTTGTACCCAAGCAGTAGTTTCCGTACTTTTAGCTTTAATGGCTTGTTGGGACTGACACTCACTCTGGGAAATATCTACAATGATAAATTGTTTCTCTATCTCGGCATTTTCCGCTTGCTCAATCAAGTACTTTAAACCACCTTCAAGTGGTTGATTATCCTCAACAACTAGGCAGAATACATCACAATCTAAGAGCTCTGATATTTCTGGTAATGTTGGCTCAGAGTCACTAGCTAAAGTCGTCACCTGAAATTGGTAGGAATCCAGCAGCTTTTTGGATGTGTAGATTAATGCCTGATGAAGTGCTTGCCCTAAGATGGGATTCTGACTAGCAATATGAATGACAGGTTTGCCGATTTTGAGGGAAGCAGAGATGTTTGCTAGTTCCTGAGTAATACCTGCAACTCCTAGATTTTGACGGGAGATTGCAGCAATAAAATCCTGGATTTCTTGGATACGTTGAGTTAATTTGTCAGATTTAGATGGCATGGCTTTAAATCGGGTTTGCTGAATGAATCAATTATTAACTTGGAGAAGTAATAAGTAATAAGTAATGAGTAATAAGTGAAGAGTTATTAGGAATTACTCACTCCTGACTCCTGAATTCTGACTCCTGACTCCTGCTAAAATATTTGGTTACTTTCAGAATCAACATTAGTAGTCAGCAATTCGCCAGTATGTAAAGACCAAATTTTCCTCGTGTTGTCTGCGCTGATACTGAGGAGTTTCTGACTATCAGAACTAATATCAACAGACTGAACTTTACTGGAGTTACCCCTGAGAGCGTACAACAAGTCCCCAGTAAGGCAATTCCAAACTTTGATTTTGTTATCCTCACTGATACCGACAAGAAAACGACCATCTGGACTGATAATCGCAGAACGATTATTATCTGAAGGACAGGTGAAGGTATCTTCGAGTTGACTGTTCTGTTTGGTTTCAGTAAGAGGAGCTGAACCGATGATTTGACTTGGTTGAGAAAAACTGTCTACATCCTGTTCCATTTCAGTAAGAGGATGAGAACCAATGGCTTCATTTGCTTCAGAATAAGATTCTAAATCATCTTCGGTTGCCAAAATAGGATGAGAGCCGATGATTTCATTTGGTTGAGAAAAACTGTCTATATCCTGTTCGCTTTCAGCAAGAGGATGAGAACCAATAGCTTCATTTGCTTCAGAATAAGATTCCATATTCTCCTCAGTTTCAGCAGGTGTATAGGTGGGAGATTCTACAACATCACTTGGTGAAGTAATTTGAGTAATTACTGTTGTTATGCCATGTTCAAGCTCTTTATAGGTGGCAATTACACGCTCTTCAATTAAGCCAAATGTTTCATCCCTCAGCCCCGATTCTTGCTGTAGCTCTTGTAGCCGCAATTGATAAATCTCGTCACTCAATAAACCGTCTTTCTCCAGTATTTGAGCAACAGCTTCCTGGTAGTGCTTATAAGCTATAGTTACCTGCTCCTCGATTGAAGCAACACTTGTAGCACTTAGTCCAAATTTTTGCTGTAGCTCTTGTACTGCTTGGTAATAAGCTTCACTAAAAGGATCTTGTTGAGCAAGTACAAGCTCGAAGGCATCCTGATATTGCTGCAAATCTTGCTCATAAGCAACTATTACTTGCTCTTCAATCGGCTGAACAATTTCCTCACTCAGCCCTGAGTCTTGCCGCAAAGGTTGTAAATGCTGGTGAACTTCCTCTGGAGATAAACCATCAATATACAGAGCAATCCTGACAGCTTCCTCATACTGCTGCAAATCTCGCTCATAAGCAACTATTATTTGCTCTTCAATCGGCTGAACCGTTTTCTCACTTAGCCCTAATTTTTGCCGTGAAGGTTGTAAGTGCTGGTGAACTTCTTCTTGGGGTAAATCATCGATATACAGAGCAATCCTGACATCTTCTGCATACTGCTGCAAATCTTGTTGATAAACAAATATTACCTGCTCTTCAATCGGCTGAACCGTTTTCTTACTTAGCCCTAAGTTTTGCCGTGAAGGTTGTAAGTGTTGGTGAACTTCCTCTTGGCGTAAACCATCAATATACAGAGCAATCCTGACATCTTCTGCATACTGCTGCAAATCTTGTTGGTAAGCAGCTATTACCTGCTCTTCAATCGGCTGAAAAGTTTTCTCACTCAGCCCTAATTCTTGCCGTGAAGATTGTAAATGCTGGTGAACTTCTTCTGGAGATAAACTATCAATATACAGAGCAGTTCTGACAGCTTCCTCGTACTCATGTCTATCTTCTTTATAGGCAATCATTACTTGCTCTTCGATAGACTTAACACTTTCCTCACTCAGCCCTAGCTTTTGTCGGAAATTTTGTAACTGTTGGTGGGCTTCCTCTTGGGATACATTCGGCTGATAGACAAATGCTCTAAAAGCTTCTTCATACTGCTCTAAGTTTTGCTGGTATGCTGCTATCTCTTCTTTTTTATTAGAGGCAACTTTAATCGACTCCAAATCAGGAAGCAATTCTTCTAATCGTTTCTGAACCTGCTCAATAAAATCTTTCTGCTCCTGCAACAACTGTCTCTTATAGTTTGCCTCCTCTTGTCCTTTTGTATCTACCGAAGGATTGACAGGGAGTGCATCTTTTATGTTGTTATTTTTATCACGCGCTGGTTTTGGTCTTGGCTTAGTTGTTGCTACCTGAGATGGAGGATAACTGACAGAGGTTACACGGGGATTTAAAAAACGCTGATGGGGTTGCGGTGAGTTCCCACTAGAAACATGATGAGAAGAAGGTGCATTACCCAAAGATGGGCGGAAGCGGGAATTGCGATCGCGATAATTTGTGTTTGGGTTTTCCTTCTGAATTTCTTGCCCTTTACCCTTGTTGCTAGGAACCACTACTGGTGGGGAAGATTCAGAGCCTTCTTCTTTAGTACCAGTGCTAGTTAAAGATTTGGGTTCGTTCTCTTTGAGAAAAATTTCTACAAAGTTAGTGAGTGCAGAGTTGCTATTAACAGCAATAGTATCTGACAAACCGTGAACCAACACTGATAAACCAGCAGCTACAGCTATACCTGTTCCCAATCCTGGTAAAATCCACTTTAGGTTGCCAGAACCGATTGGTAACTCAGGTCGTTTGGGAAAGCCAAATTTTTGACGTAGCTTAGAGGAAGAAACCAGAGGCTGTAAACTTGAAGCAATGGGTGGGTTTTGAGAAGAAGTTCCCAACTGGTTCAAGGAAAATTTAAGCTGGTTTAAAGCCTGAGCCTTGATCAATGGCTGAAGAGCGTCTAATGCTTCAGTAGCTGACTGATAACGGTCTTTAAAATGGTAAGACACCAGTTTATTGATGACAGAAGCTAGCTCAGAGCTGACTTTAGCCTGTTGCTGCCAACAGATTTCACCCATCTCATCTCGTTCAAACTGGGTGGGTTCCAATCCCATCAATGCCTGGATAGCAATAATACCAAGGGAATAAAGGTCGCTACTAGGGCGAGGATTACCTTGTCCCTGCTCTGCTGCCATATAGCCCCTAGTACCAATGGGGATAGTAACATGGCGATAAGCTTGAGGAGTTATACCCTGCGTTCCAATTTGCTTGATGCTGCCAAAATCAATTAAGACTAGTTGATTGTCTAACTCCCGTCGGATTAAGTTGTCAGGTTTGATATCGCGATGGATAACCCCATGACTATGAATAAACACCAGGAGTTCCAAGACTTCTTGCAGTAGCTCAATAACCTGACTTTCTGACCAACAGTAGCCGGGTAAAATCTCGGCACTGAGGGGTTGTCCTGCGGTATACTCTAGGACTAAATAGAAATCTTGCTTGTCGTCTTCAAAGTAGGCTAATAGCTGAGGGATTTGGTTATGGCGACCAAGTTTCTCTAGAACTTGAGCCTCCCTTTGAAAGAGACGCTGAGCAGCTTGCAAAAAGCTGGAGTCACTACTAGCTGGTTGGAAGTGTTTGACAACACAGGTACGATTCCCTCTATAGATATCTTCGGCGAGGTAAGTTTGACTAAATCCTCCAGCTCCTAAAACTTGGACAATCTGGTAATGCTGGCTTAGTAACTTACCTGCCATTGTTCTAGTGCTGAAATTAGCAGCTGCCAACTTTGAAGGTTGATGGCTCTGAAGCCGGGACAGGGTTTGTTGAGCAACCATGTTTACTCTCTTTGTTCTGTGTCTGTGAGTAAATCGGTTGCAAATTTCAAGGTTATGCAGCTGCCAATGGTATTCTTTTTTTCGTTTAGGCCTTAGATGCAGTTCCCATAAATTTTAGCCAGCGATAATTAGAAGCGATCGCTTCTGTTAAGGTGGGGTAAACATGATACTTAACACCAAACTCTTCGCAAACTTCTGCCAAAATTGGCGCTATATGTGGGTAATGGATATGGCATATATGGGGAAATAGATGATGAACTACTTGGTAATTCAGTCCGCCGATGTACCAGTTTAGTATCGGATTTTTGGGGGCAAAATCTGCTGCTGTTTTGACTTGAAAAATTGCCCATTCATCATTAATACTATTCGATTCTTGGTCTAATTCTGGGAACTCGGTAGCTTCTAGGACATGAGCTAGCATAAATATTTCACAAACTACGAGCCCATGAGTCATGAAAGTAATACTTACCCCTATGAGGGTTTGCCACAGTGTATATCCAACTGCCATAGGAATAAGGACAAAAAAGCCAATATTGAATAATTTCATTCCCCAGAAAATAATCAGCTCTGACATTTTAAGCTTAGGAATTTTATGGTCTTGATATTTTCCTTTGAATGCAACTAGCTTCATATCACCGATGAACCAATATAACGGGATAATCGGATAGATAAACCAAATAAATAAATGTTGGAATTGATGATGCCATTTGTGCTCCATATTCGGAGACATTCTTACTAAACCATCTCCATGAATTTCTACATCATGACCATCAATATTCGTATAGGTATGGTGTAGAACGTTATGGCGAAATCTCCACAAATAACTTGATACCCCAATGAAATCATGACCAAGACCAAATATTTTATTGATAAGAGAGTTCGTCGAATAACTACCATGGTTGGCATCATGGGCGATACTCATGCCGCAAGCACTTATTCCTAAGCCCAAAATCACACACCCCAAGGCTTTAAGCCACATAATTGCTGGTCCAAAAAGAATAAACATCCAGGCACCAATTATCCAGGTTATAATTATTGCAGTTTTAACATACATAGCCTGATTATTTTGAGGGTCTATGTCATTTTCCTGAAAATAATTGTTGACTCTTTGATTCAAAGTTTTCCTGAAATTATTACCTTTTGGAAAAGTTACTTTCGAGGAAGATTTCTTATGACGAATTACAGATGAGCTCATTATTTGCTACTTAAGTCTTAAGGTGAAACTTGCCACTGTTCTCTTAGTATTTGCATGTGTGGCTACTTATGTCAATAGTTGGACTCTATAATACGAAATCCAGTTTAGTTATCTAAGGTTATTAGTGAGGACAGACAAAAGGTAAAAGTAGGGGCGAATAGCCATTTGTCCGTACAGAATTTTGCTCCGATAAAGATAAGCAAAGACTATATTTTGCTAAGGTTTTATATCAAATTAATTAATAACTACTAAGGGCTTGAACTTAGGAAAAAGACATTAGAATCAGTTCTTAGACTTTTACTATTTACTCTAATCAGATTGGCAAAACTTCCTAAATATTTCTTCTACTGAGAACTTAGGCGATTCGTTTCTTGAATTTTAGTAACAAAATAAACAACATTATAGTCCAATAACTGTGCTAATTCTAAGCCTTTTTGGAAGGCAACAACTGCTTGAGCATAGTTTTTTTGTTCTAGGTAAATTTGACCCATTTGGTCGTAAGCATTCATCAAGCCATAGTTATTGTAATACTGCTGCTCAACCAGAATAAGTTGCTGATAAATTTGCAAAGCAATATTTGCTTGGTTATTAGTACGATATAGCCTTGCTAGTTTGTGTAGAGCATCACTGGCAAGGGAAAACTCTTGTAAAGAAAAAGCTAGTGTATAAGCTTGCTGATACTTTTCTTTCGCTAGATCTAGTTGGTTTAAAGCTTCGTAGTCAGAGGCAATGGCAATCTGTAGCGCTGGTAGGGGAGCAAAATTTTCCTGCTCGACGTAATTTGTCTCCAACTGTTGCTTGGCTCTCAAAGCATTTTCCGGCTGTTGTGCTTCATCGTAAACTGCAATTAATTCTTGCAGGTAGGTTAGCTCTTTGAGGGGATCGCTCTGTTCCCTAGCTAAAATTAGCAGTTGCTCGTAAGTAGCACCAGCTTCGGGATATTGATAGGATTGCCGATATTGTTGTGCGATCGCATTGAGAGCTGCTTCTTGAGCCTCGATATCTCCCTGTTGGGGATTAGGGAAAAGTTCCTGAGCAACTACCGGAGTCGGTGGTGAGAAATCACGAAAATCTTGTATTGCTAGTTGCTCAACATCCTGTTGTGGTAATTCAGCAATTTGAGTGAGAAAATGACTTTCTTGATAGTTGATTGACCTGGCCAATTCCAGACCTTGTTCAAAAGCTATTCTAGCTTGGAGGTAATTTTTCTGCTCTCGATAAATCTGACCCATTTGGTCGTAAGCATTCATCAAGCCATAGTAATTGTAATACTTTCCTTCTATAGTAGTTAGTAGCTCATAAATCTCTAAAGAAATATCTGGCTGCTCATTATCACTATACAATTGTGCCAGTTTTTCTAAGGCATCAGCAGAATAGGCAAACTGTTCAACGAAAAAGGCACGGAAGTAAGCTTCTTGGTATTTTTCGCTAGCTTTTTCCAGTTGATTGAGGGTTGCGTAATCAGAAGCAATAGCAATCTGTAAGGCTGGTAATGCCGTCAAGTTATCTTGAGCAAGGTAAATTGCTTCCAAGCGCTCCTTCATCTTCAAAGCCTTTTCGGTTTCCTTATCTTGGCTATAAATATAAGCTAGTTCTTGGATATAAGTAAGTTCGAGTTTGCTATCCCCTTTTAACTGTGCTTTAGCTAACAATTCCTCATAAACTAGAGCAGCTTTGGGATAATCGAACCATGCCATATGCAGCTGTGCGATGGTTTGAAGTGTCGCTTCTTCTGCTTCTGTATCCCCTCTGCGGCGGTCATCAGCTAAAATCTGTTCATAAACGACCAAAGCTTGTCCCGGCGCTCTTATTTGTTCATAAGCCGTACCCAAAGCTTTTAACAAGGTTATGTCTAGGGTGTTTGAAGTCTCTGCTTCCTCCTGAATAGTTTCCAAGCGCTTCCTAATCTGGGATACCACTAGGCTGTTATTGTCACCCCAGGCAATTTCCCCAACTCTACCTAAAGTTTGCACTTCTTCGAGGGGGGTACCCACCCGTCGCCGCAATCTAATTTCTCGATACCAGATTTCAAAAGCTTGTTGGGAGTTACCAGCATTGTACTCAGCTGCTGCCTGAGCGTTGAGTTGATCAACAAACTGCCGTAACTCCTTCTTATTTTCAGGACTTAACTCCTCGTTTTCTAGTGGTTGAGGTTGTAGCTCATCCGGGTAAGGCTCTACCAATTCTAGGGGATTGATCTGCTCTTCTTCATCAGTTTGCGCCAATGCCAGGGAGCTGAAGCACACTAGTGCAAGAAGGCAGAAGGCAGGAGGCAGGAGGCAGAAGGAAAGAAAGCTTTTGTAGTAAGCTTTTTTCCCTTTTTTAAGTGGCGGGTTATTTTTGCCGTGCTGCACTAGCAGCATAGCAGTCCAGAATATTGTCCTTCCCCACTTCAAAGGATTTAAAATCATCATAGTAATTTTTTTCATAGGCAAATTGACGCTCAAATTTCAACCATAGTTTCTAATTACCCTCCAACACCGCTCCATTCCCCATTCCCATAAATTATGGTAAAATCAACCCTCTCAAAATTACCGACATCTGGCAAGTGGTTGTCCCTGCTTTTACTAGTAGTAGTGATATTCCTCAGTTGCCTGACAACTGCCTGTAGTCCATCTCCAGCCACTTCCCAAATCAGTATAGAGCAGCGAACCTTTCTCGACCTCTACCTCGATTTTTTAGGGGAGTATCAGCTACCTAAGATGCAGTTTCAGGATACGCAAGTTGGGGGATTGTCAGGTTTGACCTATGATAAGCAGCATGATCAATTTTATGCTATCTCCGATGACCGCTCTCAGCTGGCTCCTGCCAGATTTTACACCCTGAAGCTGAACCTCAATTCTGGGAATACAGAAGATATTGGTCTAGAAAAAGTAGAAGTGACAGATGTGACCTTCCTCAGGGATGAAAACGGTGCAACTTATGCTCAAGGTAGCATTGATCCTGAAGGTATTGCCCTTTCTGCCAAAGGCAGTGTATATATCTCTAGTGAAGGGGTTACCCGTCAAGGAATTGCTCCTTTTATCAAAGAGTTTGATTTAGCAACAGGACAAGAGCAACAAAGTTTACGGATTCCTCAAAGGTATCTACCAAATGAGAGTAGCGATACTGAAGCTGAGCCAGTACTTCGCGGCATTCAGAATAACTTAGGATTGGAGTCTTTGACTGTTGAACCAATCAGTTTAGCCGCTGGTGCTGGTGACCCTTTTCGCCTATTTACCGCCACCGAGTCGGCACTCTTCCAAGATAGCCTACCAGATGAATCCCAAGAGTCAACCCGAATTCGTTTGCTACATTATTTAATCCAAGAAATTGCTCCTAATTTAGTAGTTAGCGAACATCTTTATCCCCTGGAACCTCCTCCTCCTGGAACTATCAGTAATGGGTTAACGGACTTGGTAACTCTGGATTTGGGGGGTCATTTTCTCAGTTTGGAGCGCACCTATGGTACCTTTGGTATCATTGCCAAGATTTATCAGCTAGCACTCGGTGGAGCAACTGATACTTCTACAATTGCCAGCCTCCAGGGTGATATTGCTAGTATTACTCCAGTGAAGAAGAAGTTGCTGTTGGATTTGAGTACTTTGGGTATTTACCTGGACAATCTCGAAGGTATCACCCTTGGTCCTCGCTTACCGGATGGCACTCAGAGTTTACTATTAGTGAGCGATGATAATTTTCGTGATGTTCAGGTGACTCAGTTTCTTTTGTTTCGTGTGAATACTTCGACCAGCTTCTTGTTTAACTAAAAATTTGCCAAAATGGGATGGTAGTGTTAATTTTTACAAAAATTTACAAAGTAAACTCTTCTCAGGATTAATGTCAGATAATAATAAAATACTAATTTTTTAGATTTATTTTTAAGGGACGATGCATCTGTACGCTCATTATTGCTGCTTAATGAGCCGTTTGATAAATCCCTGGCAAACTAATTATATTACTAGCAGGGATTTAACACAACTTCAAATCCGCTGCCAACTGATATGGTTCTGGTATTAGCTCAGCTTGCTGAACAGGAACGAGTTAATTAATTTTACATATCTTGAAAAAAAAACAACGATGATTAGCATTTCTGGCTATCAGCTTCTCACTCCAATCTATGAAACGAGCAATTCCTTGGTTTATCGAGGTATACGAGAGCCAAACAAGCAACCAGTAATTCTTAAAGTACTCAAGCAAGATTATCCCAGACCATCAGAACTTACTAGATATCAGCAAGAATATCAAATTACCCACAATCTAAATATCGATGGAGTTGTCAAGGCTTATAGCTTAGAAAAATATCAAAAGACTCTGGTAATTGTCTTTGAGGATTTTGGTGGTGAATCATTGAAAATTTTGACCAATAACTGGACACTGAATCTTAAAGAATTTCTCAGCATTGCGATCAAGATCACAGAGAGTTTGGGTCAAATTCATGCTGTCCAGATCATGCACAAAGATATTAATCCTGCCAATATTGTTCTTAATCGAGAAACTGAGCAACTTAAAATTATTGATTTTGGTATTTCCACTGTCTTAACTCGGGAAAATCCTACCCTGAAAAATCCCAATGTCTTAGAAGGCACATTAGCTTATATGTCTCCGGAGCAAACAGGAAGAATGAACCGTTACCTAGACTACCGGACTGATTTTTACTCTCTCGGAGCAACCTTCTATCAGCTGCTTACTGCTCAACTACCTTTTGAGACTAATGATGCCTTGGAGTTGGTACATTGTCATATCGCTAAAAATCCAGTCCCTCCCCATTTGCAGCTAGGGGAAAAATATTGTCCTAAAGTGGTTTCGGATATTGTTATGAAGCTGATGGCAAAAACTGCTGAAGAGCGATATCAAAGTGCTTGGGGCATTAAAGCAGATTTGGAAAAATGCCTAGAGCAGCTACAATCCGAGGGGGAAATATCAGAGTTTCCCCTTGCTAATCAAGATATTTCCGATAAATTCCAAATTTCCCAAAAACTTTATGGTAGAGAGCAAGAAATTGAAACTGTATTAGCAGCTTTTGAGCGGGTAAGTAGTAATGGCTCATTTATCGGTGGTTATTTATCAGAAGAACAAGACAAACAACAAAGCGAATTGATGCTGGTAGCAGGTTATTCCGGCATCGGCAAATCAGCATTAGTAGCGGAAATATATAAACCAATTACTAAACAACGGGGTTATTTTATCTCTGGTAAATTTGATAGGTTGCAACGAAATATTCCCTACAGTGCTGTAGTTACTGCTTTTTCTGAATTGGTGCGGCAACTTTTAACTGAAACTGAAACAAAACTTAAGCAATGGCGAACTAAACTTCAGGCAGCTTTTGGCTCCAATGGTCAGATAATTATTGATGTGATTCCAGAACTAGAACTGATAGTTGGTAAACAACCAGCTGTAGCTGAACTGGGGGCAACTGAGTCACAAAATCGCTTTAATTTAGTCTTTCAACATTTTATCAAAGTCTTTGCCCAACCAGACCATCCTTTGGTAATCTTTTTAGACGATTTACAGTGGGCAGATACCGCAACTCTCAAACTGCTACAACTGTTGATGACGACAACGGATTGTCAGTATCAAAATACTACTTCTACTAGTATTTCTCCTGTGGCTGAGGATAAAGGTGGACTATTTTTAATCGGAGCTTATCGGGATAACGAAGTTAATGAGGCTCATCCCTTAATGCTGACAGTGGATGAAATCAAACAATCTGGAGCAATCGTCAATCAGCTATCTCTTTGTCCTTTACAGTTAAATCACATTAATCAGCTAATTTGCGATACCCTCAAATGTACCCTGCAAAGAGCCAAACCCTTAGCAGAATTAGTGCTATCTAAGACTGGGGGTAACCCCTTTTTCATGAATGAGTTTTTACAATCCCTTTATACCGAAAGACTATTAGAATTTAACGTCTACAGTCTCAGCTGGGAGTGGGATTTGGAACAAATTCTGTTGACTAACTTTACCGATAATGTCATCGAACTGATGGCTCTTAAGATTCAAAAATTGCCTAATAACACGCAACATGTACTACAACTAGCAGCCTGTATTGGTAATCAATTTGAACTGTCTACCTTATCGATGGTTGCTGAGCAATCTCAAAGAAAAATTGCCGACTTGCTATGGGAAGCAGTGACAGAAGGTTTAGTCGTACCCCTAGGTGATACCTACAAATTAATTGAGCTAGATGACATTAATCCGTTATCATCAGCGATCGACAATCAACAAACAAGCAATAACTTAATTGAATATATATTTACCCATGACAGGATTCAACAAGCAGCACATTCCCTGATTCCCGAAGAAGATAAACAAGCAGTACACCTGCAAGTGGGACAATTCCTACTAGCTCATACAACTGCCAATCAAAAAGAACAAAAAATCTTTGATATCGTTAATCAATTGAATTTGGGAAGTCCCTTAATTAAAGCGAGGAGCAGGTTGGCTGGAGAGCGGGCAGTAGAAACTGATGAATTGGCTCAGTTGAATCTATTAGCTGGCAAGAAAGCAAAGTCTTCAGCAGCTTATAAACAGGCACTCGAATACTTTGAGTTTGGTATAGAGTTACTTGATGGCGGAGTAGGGGAGCAGGGAGCAGGGAGCAAGGGAGATAGCAGAAAAAATACTCCCGATTTAGTCCAAGATTCAGCAACTCCCCCATCCCCCTCAGTTCCCCCATCTCCCCCAGCTCCCCCAGCTCATCCATCCAGCTGGCAAAGACATTATGACTTAACCTTGGCGCTGTTTGTAGAAGCAGCTGAGGCGGCTTACCTCAGTGGGGACTTTGAGCTACAGGATGAGTTGACTGCCGTTGTACTGTGCCAAGCTAACAAGCTGTTGGATAAAGTAGAAGTATACGAGGTTAAAATTCAAGCTTACATTGCTCAGAATCAACTCACCGAAGCAGTGCAGACAGCGCTAGCAGTACTCAAGCTTTTAGGGGTGAAGTTTCCCATAAAACCAAGTAAATGGGATATTCGGCGGGGTTTGCTGGCAACCAAGTTAGCTTTAGTAGGCAAAAGTATTGAGGATTTAGTTAACCTATCTCCTATGAAGGAGCCTAATAAGTTAGCAGCAATGCGTATTCTCTCCAGTGTGATTTCTGCTGCTTATTTTGCCATGCCAGAGCTGATGCCGTTGATTGTGTTTAAACAGGTAAATTTATCGGTTAAATATGGCAATGCTGCTGTTTCTGCTTCTGCTTATGGCAGTTATGGATTAATTCTTTGTGATTTGGCTGGTGATATTGATGCTGGCTATAAATTTGGTCAATTGGCATTAAATCTATTGTCTCAATTTAATGCTAAAAATGCTGCTAACATAGTCGCTCCAACTAAGGCTAAGACTTGGGCCAATGTTAACTTTTTTGTCAAGCCTTGGAAAGAGCATTTAAACTCAACTTTGCAACCACTGCTAGAAGCTTATGCAGCAGGGTTGGAAACGGGAGATTTACAGGCGGCTGGTTATGCAGCTCACAATTACTGCTTACATTCTTACTTCAGTGGCAAGGAACTCAGCAAGCTGCAAGTAGAAATGGCGACTTATGGAGAGGTTCTTGCTCAACTCAAGCAAGAAAGAACCTTGCAGATGAATAAACTATATCGGCAGGTGCTCTGGAATTTACGAGAGGAAAGGGGTGCTCAGAGACAAAATCAGTATCTTGGGAATTACCAGCAACGCCAAAACTATCAAGCTAATCCGTGCTACTTAAGTGGTGAGCTGTACGAAGAATCCCAGATGCTAGCACAACACCAAGAAGCTAATGATCTAACTGCAATTTGTGTTTTGCATTTCAACAAACTTATTCTCTGTTATCTGTTTGGTGCTTACCAGCAAGCAGTAGCAAATGCCACCATTGCTCAGCAATATTTAGAGGGGCTTAGAGGAACCATTATTATACCTCTGTTCCATTTCTACGATTCTCTGGCACGGTTAGCAATGTCTAGAGAAAGTCCTCAATTAGTTCCTCTCCAGCCTATACTTAAGCAGGTGGCTGCCAATCAGAAAAAAATGAAAAAATGGGTGCATTATGCACCGATGAATCATTTACATAAATTTTATTTAGTGGAGGCAGAGCAATACCGAGTTCTTGGTAGAGTTAATCAAGCAGCAGATTTTTACGATCGCGCTATTGCTTTAGCCAAAGAACAGGAATATCTCCAGGAAGAAGCACTCGGCAATGAACTGGCTGGGAAATTTTATCTAGCTCAAGGTAAAACTACTATTGCTAGAGCTTATATGCTGGAGTCTCATTATGCTTATCTGCAATGGGGAGCTACGGCTAAGGTTAAGGATTTAGAAGAGCGATATCTCCGTTTGGTAACTGTACCCAAAATCAAAACTCAAGCTCACAACCCCACCAAGAATACGACAACTAGCACCACCAGCAGTAGTTTTACTCGGACGCTGGATTTAGCTACAGTGATGCAAGCATCCCAAGCAATTTCTAGCGAAATGCTCCTGGAGAACCTACTAGCAAAGTTGATGAAGAGTCTCATCCAAAATGCGGGTGCAGAAAAAGGCTTTTTGTTGTTGCCAACTAAAAGTAATCAGGGAGTAGGAAAAGAGACGATGTTGATTGAGGCAGCAGGAGCAGTCGATTCTGAACAAGTTAAAGTATTGCTGTCTATTCCCCTGAAAAACCAGTTACCAACATCAATTATCAACTATGTTGTTCGTGTTCAGAAAACTGTGGTTTTAAATGATGCCACTCGTGAGGGTTCCTTTACTCAGGATGAGTATATTCAACAGCATCAGCCTAAGTCAATTCTCTGCTCTCCTCTCCTCAATCAAGGTCAACTTAGTGGTATCATCTACTTGGAAAATAACCTGACTACTGGTGCTTTTACTCCTGAACGCTTAGAAGTAATTAAACTACTATCGTCCCAAGCAGCTATCTCGATTCAAAATGCCAAGCTTTACTCACAGTTAAGGGAAAGGGAGAGCCAATTAACTCAGTTTCTCGAAGCCATACCAGTAGGAGTAGTAGTGCTGGCTACTAACGGTCAAGCCTACTACAGTAATTATCAGGCAAAACAGTTACTAGGCCAATACCTGTTAGCTTCCGCTAATGCCAATCCAGAAGATAGCAGCCTAGAAACAGCTCCAATCTATGTCGCTGGCACTAATCAGCTATATCCCAGGGAAAATTTGAGTGGCGTACGAGCCTTGAAAGGGGAAAGTGCAACAATTAATGACATTGAAATCCATCAAGGTGATAAAGTTATTCCTCTACAAAGTTGGGAAACACCCATCTTTAATGAAAAGGGTAACATTGCTTATGCGATCGTTGTCTTAGCTGATATTACGGAACGCAAACAAGCAGAAGCAGAACGAATCGTGTTTATGGGAGAACTAGAAACCAAGAACATTGCTCTGCAAGAAATGAACCGCATCAAAGATGAATTTTTCAAAAATACCTCCCATGAACTCCGCACCCCACTCAATGGCATTATCGGCTCTATCCGCCTTATTTTAGATGAGTTTTGTGATGACCGAGACGAAGAAGTTGAATTACTACAGCAAGCAGATCAATCGGCTATCCGCTTACTGGAAATCATTGATCAGATTCTGAATATAGTCAAGCTGAAAGAAGGTAAGTTTTCCTTGGAAATCCAGCCAGTGGATCTCCACAACTGTTTAGCAGAGGTGATGGATGAAGTGCGAATTAAAATTCAGCAAAAAAATCTCCAATTAGACAGAAAATATTATCCTCAACCACTGTTAGTTCTTGCTGATTTCACTAGTCTCAAACAAGTTTTGCTCAACATTATGGAGAATGCAATTAAATTCACCGATACTGGCAGTATTACCCTTATTACTAAGATGCAATCAAGTACAGAGGCTGAGGAAACCGAAGAGATACCAATGGCAATTGTAGAAATCCAAGATACAGGCATTGGTATTGAACCAGACCAACAGGACAAACTCTTTCAACCGTTTATCATGCTGGATGGTTCTACTACCCGCTCTCAAGGAGGAATCGGTCTAGGATTAGCGATCGCCAGGAAATTTATCGAACTGATGGGGGGTAGTATTACCATAGAAAGTGCTGGTCAAAACCAAGGTACCACAGTTGCGATCGCTTTACCTCTGGGTTAGGTAATTTGGCTATCAACTTAGAGCACAACCAAATAGATGTAGGGGTGAATGGCCATTCGCCCCTACTAAGTGTTAGGTTACACCAGGTGGATTTGTGTAAAAATTCTTAACAAAATTGACTTTGATAACACACTATCATCTCTTTCTATACCCCAGGGTTAGTATTGTTCACAAGTTAAAGTCATGTCGATTTTGTCAAGTCTTATATATAGTGTTTGATATCAAAAAAAACACTATATATGGCAAGTGTCACAAAGTTCTTTGTACTAATGACCAATGACTAATGACCAATGATCAATTTTAATGATAACATATATGGGTATCTATTGGGTATCCGTGTGTGAAAAAAAGGCTCAGTATTAGAATGTCTGACAAAAGGCTGGAAAAATTGAGGCGTGTCGCACACCAGAGAGACAAGACCATGACTCAGCTAATTGAAGAGTGGATTGATCGGCTCAAAGAAAATGATGGTGCTCACAAGCACTAACTCATTTTCCTGCCCAGACTTGCACCAATTGTGGTTTTTAACTGCAAGATAGCTAATCATCCTTGTCATCTACCAAATCTTTAAGTTTTAACTTCCCAATTTTTTGAGCAACGCATTAGCATATAAGGGTGACTCAACTGTACTATCCCTTACATTCCTTAAGGGAGGGTAACTGGTTTAAGCTCATCTGCGGAGCCAGCTTCCAACACCTCCCTGCCGTCCGAAATCTCACCTTGGCTTACACCCTCGCCGGGGCAGATTGTATTGACCTTGCAGCTGATCCAGCCGTCATTGAAGTGGCTAAAGATGCCTTACGGGTAGCTGGTGAACTGGCTAATGCTGCTCAAGAGCGAGGGTATAAAATCCCAAGCAAGCCTTGGTTAATGGTAAGCCTCAATGATGGGGAAGACCCGCATTTTCGCAAAGCACAGTTTGAGCCCAATTTGTGTCCGGCGGACTGTCCTCGTCCTTGTGAAAAAATTTGCCCAGCACAAGCAATTGTGTTCCACAATACCAGAGAAGTTACCTCTGGAGTTATCGACCAACGCTGCTATGGTTGTGGTCGTTGTCTACCAGTTTGCCCCAGTCAACTAATTTATACTCGCTCCTATGTATCATCAAGGTCAGCGATCGCACAACTAATTCTGCAAACTGGTGTTGATGCTCTAGAAATTCACACCCAAGTCGGGCACTTTAGAGATTTTCAACAACTATGGAAGGTAATTGCTCCTTGGGTAGACAGGCTCAAGCTTATAGCCATCAGCTGCCCAGATGGTGAGGGGCTAATTGACTACTTGTGGGCACTTTACCAACTCATAACACCCCTAGATGGTGCTCTAGTCTGGCAAACAGATGGACGCCCCATGAGTGGAGATATCGGCATCGGTACTACTCGTGCTGCAGTCAAACTCTCACAGAAGGTACTCGCAGCAAGATTGCCAGGATACGTACAGTTGGCTGGCGGTACTAACCACCACACCGTTGCCAAACTTAAAACACTTGGATTGCTTAGGGGAGAGGAAAGGAGGGAGAAGGAGATAGGAGGTGAGTGGAAAAATTCCTCCTTCCCCATACCCTATTCCCAACCCTATGTTGCCGGTGTGGCTTACGGTAGTTACGCTCGTGTTTTACTTGCACCGATTTTAGATGAATTGGAAAAACTCAATGAGCAAGAAGTTGCTGTCCATCTGGCAGCATCTCAAAGTCCTTCCTTCCGACATCTCGAACACTTCCCAGCGCTACTCTGGCAAGCTGTGGCAAAGGCTTATTCTCTGGTTTCTCAACTCAAGCCATCTCAGCAATTACCTCAACCCATACTTAATTAGCTCCAAGCTTGCACTTAAAAGAAGTCACACGACAGAAGGTTCTCACATGTACTAGAACCTTAGTTTGGCAAAAACCGATTTTCCTCCAAACCCACAAACAACAGCAGTGATTGCTGTCTTTAATAGAAACTTATGGTGAATACCAACGGTATCAATCCTTCTGATAGACAACTGTTATCTCATCAAGAATCACCAGTTATAGATGAAAAACTCAGTTCAAATAGGATGCAAACTGCTGATGACCTCGATAAATTACTTGACATCCTACCACAGAAAATTCGCTCCCCCTTAGAGCAACACCCGCAGCGAAACAATTTGATTGAAGTTGTCATGGATTTGGGACGCTTGCCGGAAGTGCGTTTTCCCAATAAAGCCGAGTACCTTTCCCAAGCAACGGTAACCCAGGAACAGTTGGCTCACTGCGTCCAGCGAGTGGGACACTTTAGCGGTGATAACCGTGCTGGGATTGAGCGTACCCTGCACCGAATTAGTGCCATTCGCAACCGCCCTGGGGACATTATTGGCTTAACCTGCCGGGTTGGTCGAGCCGTCTTTGGTACCATTGGCATGATTCGTGACCTGGTGGAAACTGGTCAATCACTTCTCTTGCTAGGGCGTCCTGGTGTAGGTAAAACTACTGCTTTGCGAGAAATTGCCAGAGTCTTAGCAGATGATTTGCACAAACGGGTGGTGATTATCGATACCTCTAACGAAATTGCCGGTGATGGTGATATTCCCCATCCAGCGATTGGTAGAGCTAGGAGAATGCAAGTTGCTAGCCCAGAACTTCAGCATCAAGTGATGATTGAAGCGGTGGAAAACCATATGCCAGAAGTGATTGTCATTGATGAAATTGGGACAGAACTCGAAGCCTTGGCTGCCCGGACAATTGCTGAGCGAGGTGTGCAACTAGTTGGCACTGCTCATGGCAATCGTATCGAAAACCTGATTAAAAATCCTACCCTCTCAGATTTAGTTGGTGGTATCCAGGCAGTTACCTTGGGAGATGATGAAGCAAGACGTCGAGGCTCTCAGAAAACTGTCTTGGAACGCAAAGCCCCCCCAACCTTTGAAATTGCCATAGAAATGTTGGAACGTCAGCGTTGGGTAGTGCATGAGAGTGCTTCTGAGACTGTTGATGATTTACTGCGGGGACGTCAACCCAATCCTCAAATGAGGACAGTGGATGAAGAAGGTAAGGTAACCATTACCCGTGAATTTCCTAGTGCTCCGCTAGGAAAGCTATCAGAGCCTAGGGAGATGATAGCTCAAGGCTCTCCAGGTATCTCAACTAGACCAACTGGTTGGCGCTCTTCTGGACAAATGAAGCCCCTGTCCCGCTCTACCTCTCAGCAGTATGCTGATAAGAGCAACTTTGAACAGCTCCTTGATCAATCTTGGTATCAGCAAAGTGGATTTAGTAGTGGTGCCCAGATGTCAGGACCTAACGGTGAGGACTTGCCCTTACATGTTTATCCTTATGGCATTAGTCGCCATCAACTTGAGCAGGTAATCCGAGCCTTAAATTTACCCGTAGTCCTAACCAAGGAGATGGATAGTGCTGATGTGGTTTTAGGTTTGCGATCGCATGTTAAAAATCACTCCAAGATTCGGTCAATTGCCAGGGCGCGTCATGTACCCATTCACGGGATTAAGTCCAGCACTATGCCTCAGATTAGCCGAGCTCTCAGGCATCTGCTCAATATGGAAGACCCCAAAAACCCTGAGGCTATAGATCTGCGCTTATTTGCTCACAACGGCAGTGATGATGAAATAGAAGCCCTAGAAGAAGCTCGTCTTGCCGTTGAGCAAATTGTCATTCCCCAAGGACAACCAGTGGAATTACTGCCGCGATCGCCAAAAGTGCGTAAGATGCAACATGAGCTAGTCGAACACTATCGCCTCAAATCTGACAGTTTTGGCGATGAACCCAATCGGCGCTTACGCATTTACCCAGCTTGAGAAGCTTAACACTCCCCTGCCATTTAACAGGGGAGTATGTCTTTAGTCATTAGTTCTCCTTTGTTTCCCTATCTCCCCATCTCCCCATCTCCCCATTCCCCATCTCCCCACCCTTTTTTTCGCTTCCTAGGGCTTGACATGCAACAGGTAATAGCTGTTAGGATAGTCAAGGCTAATCAATGGGGTGTAGCCAAGTGGTAAGGCAGCGGGTTTTGGTCCCGCCATTCCTAGGTTCGAATCCTAGCACCCCAGTTCAATTAAAGAATTAAAAAAATTTCCCTTAGCTCTATCAACGCAGGGGAGCTGGGGAAGTATGGGGAGCTGGGGGAGACATTCCCAATTCCCAAACAACAAACAACAAACAACAAACAACAAATGGCAAAGAATTGTTAATACTCCCTTGTACTCCTAAGAAAGAGTGGTAAATTAAAAAGTGAAGCTAACAAGCTTCTTTGACAGATACTGCAGCGCAGTCCAAATTGAAGTTAAGAGGTAATAAACGCTGTTTAATTTAACGTCTGTCTCATCACACAAACAGAGCAGCAATCGACCAGAGAACTGGTGTTTCCTATAATGGTAAATGGGGAGCAATGCAACTGAAATTTTTAACTCAGTGCATCTCTATATATTATTGATATAAGACGGAAACTCTTCAGTAAATCTTGATTGCTGCTATTGTTATAAGGCTTACAAATTATTAGTTGAAAGTGCCCCACAGGCGGCGCAACGCCCGCTACGAATGGAAGAAACTTTTGTCAAATCCTATTGCAAGAGTGCCTATTGCCTTGTTTCTTCAAACTCCAGCCTCACTTTCAAGAATTGATATTAGAGATATAATCGAGATTAATCTCACTACTCCCTCACAATCGGCAATGCAATGAAAGGGATCTGGCTCGAAAACAAGAAACTACAACTACGCACTGATATCCCTACACCTGAACCACCAGCTGGTGAAGCACTAGTGCGCGTCTTACAGGCTGGTGTCTGCAACACTGACCTAGAATTACTGAGAGGCTACTACCCCTACACCGGCATTTTAGGTCATGAATTTGTCGGAGTTGTTGAACAAGGACCAAAAGAACTGCTTAATCAGAGAGTAGTTGGGGAAATAAACGCTGTTTGTGGTCAATGTCACTTTTGTCGGAATGGGCAATCTACACACTGCGAAAAACGTACAGTTCTAGGTATTGTTAACCGCAACGGAGCCTTTGCCAACTATCTAAGCCTACCCACTAAGAATCTCCATCTCGTCCCAGAATCTATAAGTACAGATGCTGCAACCTTTACTGAACCCTTAGCCGCAGCCCTGGAAATCCAGCAACAGGTGTCTGTGGATTCAAATAAGCGAGTGCTGGTGATTGGGGATGGCAAACTCGGGCAACTAGTGGCGCAAACACTAGCGATTACAGGCTGTGAACTACTGGCAATTGGGCGTCATCAGGAAAAACTAGCTAACCTAGAAGCACAGGGAATTAAAACTGGCTTTGCCGATGCTGTCACTGACAGAACCTTCGACATTTCAGTAGAGTGTACAGGGAATCCAGAAGGATTTGCGATCGCTCTTCGAGCCTTACGTCCAAGGGGTACACTGGTACTCAAAAGTACCTACGCAGGCAAGCTAACTATTGACGCATCTTCTGTGGTGGTGGATGAAATCACAGTCATTGGCTCCCGCTGTGGTCCTTTTCCCCAAGCACTCCAGTTGCTAGCAGAAGGACAAGTGGATGTAGAACGACTAATTCAAGCTCGCTATCCTCTAAACGAAGGACTTCAAGCCTTTGATCATGCTCAGCGTCGCGGTGTATTAAAAGTATTGGTGGAGATCAGTTAAACGGCTATATGTGGGTTGTGAGCCCGCACTTCCTGCCGGGTGAACGAAATTTTCGTGGGATTTATAGCCTCAGTGTTCCAGGGTAAACGCATCTAAATTAAATAGCATCGATAGTTGCGTTTACCCTGTTATCCGATCTTCTTTAATTAAAGTCCGTTGATAAATTTGGTTATTCTTGAACCAGTGCCAGGTTCTTGCTCGATGATTATTGCAGGGACTCAGAACAATTAACTCATACACATAACTGTCTGGTACACCTTTATAACCAAACTTTAGAATAACTGTAGAATCATCAGCTTCCCAAGCTTCACCAAGGATGCGCTCTGTGTCAAATAAGAGTTTTTTATCTTTGTAGGCTCCTGGAAATTGATATTCTTCTCGCTTACCATCAGGCCATTCATAACGATTAGTTTGGAAATAGGGAGAAGAACCGTCTTGGGGAAACTCACAGGTTATATGGCAGTTATACTTGTCGATAATCTTACCTTCATTATCAATTACTGTATATGTCCCTTTCCAGTCACCTTCGTGTCGAACAAGTACTGGCATTTCATCTCGGATGTTTGACATAATAAATTCTGTTTAGTAGATAAATGGATAACTAATTGACGTGGTATTTTTACCCTATTGCCTGTTCCCAGTTCCCTGCCTCATCAGAGGTTTATTTAGATCTTAAACCACCAAGGATCAGATATAGATTCTTTTTTAATCAAAAATGCTTTTTTGCGCATGAACCTTTTTAGCGCTGCTGCTCCCATGCGTGAACCTCCCATACCAGATAATTTGAAGGAATTTTTCTCCGCTTCGTGGATCAGTGCAGTTAATCCAGCATCATTGATACTAATAGCACCAGCATTGATACAGTTTGCCACTGCGATCGCTTCGGTTTCTGAGTCAGCAAACACAGCAGCACTTAACCCATAGATGGTATCATTGGCCAACTCAATTGCTTGCTCATTGGTAGCAAAAGCCATCACTGGCATAATTGGACCAAAGGTTTCCTCTGTCATCACTTTCATGGCATGATTGACTTGAGTGAGCACAGTGGGACGACACCATAAACCCCCCTCTAATTGTTCAATAGTACCGCCACAGTGAACGACTGCTCCTTTTTCCTCTGCATCCTGGAGATGTAGTGCAATAATCTCTGCTTGTTTTTGAGCAATGATGGGACCAATTTGTCCATCTTCAACAGTAGGATAAGCTAAATTAAGGTGTTTGGCCTTGGCTACCAATTTTTCGACAAAATCGTCGAAAATTGATTCGGCAACATAAATGCGCTCAAGGGAAAGGCACGATTGTCCCACATTGACTACTGAACCCCATAAAATAGCTGAGGTTGCCAATTCCAAGTCAGCTGATGCCAGCACAACTGCCGGGTCTTTGCCTCCCAATTCCAAAAAAGCGGGAATAAACTGCCTAGCAGCTGCCTCAGCCACTTTTCTCCCTGTAGCTACGCTGCCAGTGAAGCAGACTAAATCCACCGATTCGATTAAGGCAGCACCTGTATCACCTGCCCCCTCAACGTAGGCTAAGATATCCCGCAATTGGGGAACCGAGGTAATAGTTTCTTTGAGTACTTGAATAAAGCGGGGGGTGATTTCACTCGGCTTCACCACAACAGCACAGCCTGTCAGTAATGCTGGTATGGTATCAATGAGAGAGAGCAACAGGGGAAAATTCCACGGACTAATAATGCCAACTAGTTGGTAAGGAATAGATTGATGTTGCAGATGGATAAAGGGAATAGCAGTAGGTTTTGCCTGTGCCTCTGACAACAATTCTGGTGCTAAGCCACACCAGCGATCGATACTGGAGATAACAGAGTCAACTTCGGCGACAGACTCCGATAATCTGCCTGTGTCGGAGATTAAAGCCTGGATAATCTCCTCTTTTTGAGACAATATAGCTTGCTTCCATACCTGCATTGCCTCAATACGGCTAGCTAAACCAGACTGTTGCCACCTGATTTGAGCTGCTCGCAAGTTAGTGCATTGCTCAACTAGCTGCTCAGGTGTTGGCGGCTTAATCACATAATCAATTTGTCCAGTTCGAGGATTGCGAACATTATAGGAATTGAACATCCTAACTTAAGTAATGAGTAATGAGTAATGAGCGTCTGACGACGCAGGCAACAGGGAATAGGGTAAAAATACCACGTCGAAAAAGAAGATGAGAAACAAGTCAGCTTCCCTTAGAGCCTTCTGCCTTCTGCCCTCTGCCCTCTGCCTTTTTTCTGAAGAGAGGTCCTTTTACACTATAAACGTTCAACATACCGAGGAGTAATCTTTATTATTTTCTAGAGTTGATTGAGTATATTCATACATCAGATCGAAACGAAAATCATTGACTAGATTCCTTAAACCTTGAGCCAAGGAAGTTTGGTGCTCTGGTATTTGTTTGATTAACTGGATAATTAACTCCTCATCCAAGATTAAGGCTGCTTTATTTAGAGCTATTAGCCAACTCAAAGGCATTAGTGAGAGCTCTTTGTGGAAGAATGAAGCTCCTTGCAGACGACTAGTAACCCCATCAATTTTTCCAGAAGCTTTTGGAAATTGCGACACATCTTCATAAATATAGTCTACTCCTAAATATTGAGATATCTTGGTAAAAATTCTCTCATCTGTAAAAGGCTTAATCACAAAGTCATCGGAGCCTGCTGCTAATATTTCCTCTTGCTTATGCTCAAAAGCAGTAGCGGTCATGGCAATAATTATAGGAATGATTTTTGGTTGTTGGTTGTTGGTTATTTGGGAATCGGGAATTTTTTCGAGAGCATCCCATTTTGGCAAATTTGTAGTGCGTTCGCGTAGGGTGCCCGTAGCGCAAACATCTTGCTCACTTTCGGTAATTCCAGGGAGCAAGATGCTCCCACTACTATCGTTTGTGCAACTTTGGGATGCTCTCATTTTTTCCTTATCTACCTTGTCTCCCTGTCTCCCTGTCTCCGCGTCTTCGCTTCTCGGCTTCTCGACTTCTCGGCTTCTCCCCATCTCCCCATCCCCCCACCCTTCCCTAGACCTAATAATTCTAGTAGCTTCTAATCCATCTATCACTGGCATCCGGGTATCCATCCAAATGAGGTGGGGTTGCCAAGTTTCCCACGATGCTACTGCTTCTTCTCCATTAGTGGCTTCACGCACTTCAAAACCAATTGGCTCTAATAATCTAACTAGCAAAGTACGATTCTCTTCGTGATCGTCTGCAATTAAAATGCGATACTTTGCTTGAGTTGGTTTTAAGCCAATTACCTGCCGCTGAGGTTGAAATATTGTTTCAGATACCTTTGCTGGCAAGACTTGAATCTCAAATCCAAACAATGTTCCTTTATCAACCGTACTACTAACGGCAATCTCTCCCCCCATCAATTGCACAAAACTGCGGGTAATGGTAAAACCTAAACCTCTACCTTCCGTAGATTGTTGACCTATTTGAGTTTGGAAAAAATCCTTAAATAAGCTATCAATTTCTTTTGGGGTAATGCCACATCCAGTGTCTTCTACTTCAAAGTGAATTGTTATTGGTTGTTTTTTGTTTGGGAATTGTTTCTTTGTCTCTTTGTCTTCCTTGTCTCCCCATCTCCCCATCTCCCCATCTCCCCACCTCCCCACCTCCACGCGCAAAGTTACACTGCCTGATTGAGTAAATTTAATGGCATTTGAAAGGAGGTTGAGTAAACAGACTCGCAGCTTTTTTTTGTCTGTTGTGATATTTTGAGGAACATCGGGGGCAACTTGAAAAATTAGCTCTAAATCTTTATGAGCAGCTTTAAATTTAAACATTTCTTCGAGACCATCAAGCAGATAATATAGGTCAAAGCTACTTTCATTGACCAACATCATACCTGCTTCGATTTTCGACAAATCTAAAATGTCGTTGATTAACTCTAGTAAATGTTTGCCACTGCGGTTGATAATATCCAGATATTCCTGATGTTCCGTATTCAATTGGGGACTACGGCTCATAATTTGAGTAAATCCCAGGATGGAATTGAGGGGAGTTCGTAGTTCGTGGCTCATCTTCCCCAGTAATAGACTTTTTGTTTGGGATGCAACTTCGGCTTTGATTTTCTCTTGCTCTATCCTGAGTTTTTGCTGGGTTAATTCTGTGCGTTGTTGTTGCAACTTGAGGATTTGGTAACTGGTAATGGCAATTGCTGAGCCACTCAAAGCTACTAGGGGAGGTATAACCGGAATCCACCAGCCTGCAAGAAAGGCAAAGTAACTACCACTAACTACAATACCTCCAGTCAAAAGAAGGTAAAGACCCCCAACCATGCAGCGACTAGCAATCTGCTTACGGTCATGATGAATATCTAATAACCCCCAATGTAAGGTTGCACCGATACCAGACCAAAGTAAAGTCCATAACCATTCCCAAGGTTCACTCCAAGCCCGAATTAGTGGTTGCCCATCAAGGGCTGCACTCAAAATCTGGCTAGTTAAGTTAGCATGAATTACTACCCCAGGAGTCAGTTGTGGTGCGCTAGTTAGACGACTGCTATAGGGTGTGTAAAACTCATCATTAAGACTTGCAGCAATTGAGCCAATAAAGATTAAGCGATCGCGAATTAATTCTGGCTGTACTTGATTTTCTAGTACCTCAGTCAATGTTACCGTATGGAAGCGGTCCTGTTGGCCGCGATAGTTCAAGAAGATTTGATAGCCACCGGAGTTGGTACGGACATATCCTCCATCATGGCCTTTAAAGGGGGCAAAGATGCCCTGACCTAAGCGATAATGTCTTTTGGCATCATCAACGCTCTCTAGGGTAATGCCCTTAGCTTCAAGATAAATCAAAGCTAATTTACTACCTAGACTAAATCGTAGTAGGGGCGAATGGTCATTCGCCCCTACTGGAGTTTGGTAAGATAGTAAGGCTCGACGCACTTTGCCATCAGCATCCACCAATAGATCAGTTAGAGCTACTTGCTCCTTTTTGCTCAAGATATTAGGGGGAGCAACTTTCTTTCCAACTCCTTTCTCTACGCCAATCAGGTTTGGGGTAGATTTCATTACTTCTAACCAGGCTTGGTGACCCGGTTCTACGGGTAAATCGCGATATAAATCTAAACCAATTGCTGCAGGCTGATGTTGATTGAGTATATTAATTAATCTTGCTAGGTTTGCATCTGGGATAGGCCATTTTCCTAGATAGTTAATATCTGACTCATCAACAGTGACAATCAGAATGCGCTCATCAATAGGTTCAGTTGGACGCAGACGAAAGAATTGATCATAGATTGCCCATTCTAGTAGCTGGAAAAATCCCGTTAATTTGACAGCAATCACTAACCCTGCTACTACTGGAGCGGTAATTAATAAAGCGATCCATCCCCTGTTACTTGAACTTAATTTTGACCACATTGATTTTGCTAAAGAGCAAGAGAAAAATTATTGCGAGAACTACTTGAAGTAGGGGAGCTGGGGGAGAAAATTGATTAGTAATCATTCTTTTTTCGATTCCCAATTCCCAATTCCCAATTCCCGATTCCCAAATAACAAACAACAAAACCGTATCAAAATGGCTTAGTTACTATCTCTTCTAATCCCTCTGAGTTTAATAGATGAACCCAATTAGTAGTGATAATCTGATCATCGGGGTGTGTTTGCCGAAGTTGGGCAAGGCTGTTGAGCATATCGTACCAATAGCCTGCTCTCCCATAGGCAGCAGCTGCTTCCAAGAGTTGCTCGGAACTTGTCCCAACGCTTTGATGAGTTATAAGTGCTGAATTAGGTTCTACACGCTTGATTTTACCTCCAACAATAGGAATATCTGTTTGAGTTGGTTGACAAATTAATGCTACAGACCAATGATAAGTTTTGCCTAGTTCTAGAGGAGATTGCTCTTGTGGTAGGCTAATGCTAACAATTCTTCCTGCCTTTTGAATAGGAAATCGGGTTTGGTAAACTCCACGATTGTTTTCATCTTTGAGAGTAAAATGTGCTTGTGGGGCAGAAGTTTGAGGAATATAAACCCAAAATTTGGGATGAGTAGCAACAGTTAACCCTTGTTGGGAAACTGGAAGCAACGAAGTCATCGGTGGACTATAGGCTTGATCCCGACTACATTTGATATCAGTAGGTCTAGAAGCTCCCCCTCGGGTATCCTCAGGTTCTTCATCGCCAAATGGCTTAAAGTTCACAATGGGAGTAATTTCAGTGGAGTTAGACTCAGTAGTTCTCAATATTGTCTCTGATTGAGCTTGAACCTGGGTAAATAAGCCAGAAAAAACTGCAATGCTTAGAGATAGGAGGCTCAAACTAAGCATCATTGGTTTGAGGATTTTAAATTGAGCAGTTTTCATAGGTGTGTCTCCATAATAAGGAATTGGGGATCGGGAATTGGGAATTGGGAATTGGGAATCGGGAATCGAAAAAAGAATGACTACCAATTATTTTTCTCCCCAGCTCCCCCAGCTCCCCCAGCTCCCTCAGCTCCCCCATCTCTCCATCCCTCCATCTCCCTGAACCTACAACCAATTCCCTACAAGCACAAAAGGAGCCCAATAAAAGGGATGCTGATACTGGGGTTGTGCTAAAAGTTTGAGTTGAGCAGTACGCAGTGCCTCAGCTTTGGTTATTCCCGATTGTTGGGTGAGTGAGGAATAAAACTCTACCATCAACTTAGCAGTAGATTTATCGTTAACTTGCCAGAGGGTGGCAAGGGTACTCCTTGCTCCAGAGCGCACGGCGAATCCAGCTAAACCCAAAGCTGCCTTGTTATCCCCTGTGGCAGTTTGGCAAGCGCTGAGAACTAGTAATTCCAAGGGATTGGTGATATCTTGTTTTCTAGTTCCGAGCAATTGAGCTAAATCCTCTACTTTGAGGTTACCGTCCCAAGTAACAAGAAAAGTCTCTTGGGCTTTGGAGCTAAACTGACCATGAGTAGCAAGGTGAATTACGGGAAAGGGAACAGAGTTAATTTCTGCTCTTAGTTGCTCTAAAGTGAATTTGGAGTTGAGCAGGATGGTAGATGAGACTTCAGAAGCAATTTGATTAACTTCTTCCTCTACTGCTGGTAGTGCAGAAAAACCTTGTCGAGGTTGGCTCAGTCCAGCTGTTAGCGCCTTAAACTGTTCAGGTTTTAAGGGTTGCGGTTCTAATAATTGTAACCCTGGGGTGAGGGCAATGCTATATTTTTCGATTAAATACTGTTTTCCATCATAAAGAGCTGCCATCGGTAGACTGCGTAGGGAACCATCGAGAACAAAGACTAAGGTTTCTACACCATTGGCTACTAACTCTGGTTCAGCAGGTTTGATTAGCCAATCATATAGTTGTTGAGACTTTTGTAAACGATCCTCGTCAAAGAAGTGGGGACTTAGATATAGTCGGAGTTGAGCGATCGCATTTTCTATTTCCGCTTGGGGTAATTTAGTTTCGTAGTGAAATAAGGGTTTTCCTGGACGGGAGACAATCACTGCGAGGCGATCCGGTAAAATTATGGGATAGATTACAGCGGCGTTTAAGTCTACCTCGTCGATCATTTGTGGTAAAGGCTGTAAACAAGCCTGTCGAAAGAAGTTTTCTAGTTCAGCTAACTGGAGAGCTTCAATCAGTTCCCGAGCTTGTTGGAGGTTGGCTTGACTGGGATTCGATTGTAACAGCAATGCTACTAATTCTCGGTAAACAGGTTCCACACTCTCAGTGAAGGAAAACTGCAAGTCAGGATTGCTAGTAACTAATTCTTGACGCAGGGATTGTAGAGTAGCTACAGCACTACTATAAGCTGCGACTGCTCCATTAATTTGCCCCTGCTGTTTAAGAATCCTTCCCAGTTGCCATTGCCAGGGAGCAGCAATATCAGCAGCCTTAATTTTCTGAGCAATTACAATTGCTTGCTCTGTTAATTCCTTTGCTTCTTGCCACTGGGTAGTAAGTTCATACAAATGTCCCAATTGTCCCAAAGCATAAGCCTCCGCTTGCTGATCTTGCAAGGTTCTAGCTTCCCCTATTGCCTTGGCTAGTAATTGAGCGATGAATTGTCTTTTGTTGTTTGTTGTTTGTTGTTTGTCGTTTGTTGTTTGTCGTTTGTTGTTGGTTGTTTGTTTGGGAATCGGGAATTGGGAATTGGAAACTAGAAATGTCTCCGCGTCTCGGCGTCTCCGTGTCTCCGCGTCTCCCAATCCCCCCATCTTCATCAAATTAGCGGCAAAATTCACCTGTGCGTAAACTGAGGCACGGCTGGGCGGGAGGTTGAGGAGGTGGGATTGGATTTGGGATAATAGAGTTTGAGCTTCTTTCCACTGTTGGGTTTTGACTAACAGGTTCAGCTGATTGAGCAGAGCTTCTGTGCGAGTTAAAGGATTGGTGGCTACGGTTGCGGCTTGTTGATAGCGCTTCAGTGCCGCCTCTGTTTCTTGCAGAGCAGTTAGGGTATTGCCTAAACTCAAGAGGGTGGCACTTGTATCTCTACTAAAGACGGGGTTTTTACCCTCTAATTGCTGGGTGATGGCTAAACTTTGCTCTAATACTTCTTGAGATTGAACTAAATCTCCCACCGCTTGCAGAGCAACTCCTAACATTCTCAATCCAGTTGCTTTAATCGCTGCCTCAGGTTGGGATTGGAGTTGAGCTAATGCTTGTTCTAAGAGCTTTTGCGATCGCCGATAATTTCCTAGACTTTGTAAGGCTCTAGCTTGATTGATCTGACTTCCTAGTTTACCAGTAATATCCCCAACTGACTCGTAAGCGATCGCTGCTTGTTGCCAGGTATCTAGAGCTGTTACTGTTTGTCCGAGAGCTAATTGGATATTTCCTTGGGTATTGAGGCTCTCCGCAAGAATGCCTGTCGCTTCGTCTGGCAAGTTGTCAGCAGTTTGTAACAGATTCAGGCATTGGCTAATCCTCCTTTGAGCCTGTTCCCACTCTCCCAAATTCAGGTAAGCTAAGGATAAATAATTTAGCGATCGCGCTTGTCCTAAGGAATTTCCTTGTTCTGAGTAACTCGCAGCTGCCTGTTGCCAAACCCTAGCTGCCTCTGTGAGTCTTCCAGCAGCAAAGAGGGTTTTCCCTGACTCCAACAAGCTCGAAGCACTCGATAATTGGTTGTTTATAATTATTCCTGCTTTTTCCTCTCCCTGCTCCCTGGCTTGTTTGAGATAAAGGGGGTTCCTAGCTCCGATTTGGTAGGAGAGACTTGATGGATGCTGAGCCACTCCTGGAGAAACTGTTGTCACCAACAGGAAAGTCAACACAGCTATACTGAGCCAAAAACCTTGGGAGCGAGAGGGAAACATAAAAGAGTGTTAAACCAACCTACCTATGACTCAAATATATTGCATGGGGCGTATGCGATACCTATTACAGCGATTTAGATTTTGTAACAATAGAGCTCCAACTGTATTGCTACCAAATTAAGGCGGGACACTTAGAAAAAGAGAGTGGAGATAATTTTTAAGATTCTCACATGAAAAGAAGCCCAGGTAAGTCTGCAAAAAACCCTGGACTTTGGCGATCTATATACTCCTATGAAACAGAAAACTCACCAGGCAAAGTTTGCTGCCAAAATTAAAAAATGGGTTGAAACAGCACAACAACTTCGCAGCCAAAATATTAGGGTTGCACTACCAATCACTCGATTGACTAGCATCAAAAGTCTTTGTCAAGATGACATCGCTGCTCAAAAGTTTGCTCTTCATTTCTCAAAGCAGGTTGAGCAGCAAATTAATAGTGCCTCCCCTCACAGCGATTTCACTCCTGAAGAATGGGAGACTCACAAAAGTGTTATTGCTGACGGGATTGAGATGATGGAACACTATCTGGAAAGTCCCACTCATGAAGGCAAGCAATCTATCAGGAAGCTATTGAGGCAGATAGATGAGTTGCAAGGAGACGATGTACGCAAAGTTCATTGGTCTACTGTGCATTTTGTCCGCAGCGGTTATCTGCTTAAACTTGACTATGCTCTGCGCTGTTTTGTTGAACCAGATTTTTCTGCCTGGGCTTATAAATTGGCTAGAGAATATGTCGAAGACTATGAACCTCAATATGGCACAGGTTTGATTCCATCCTCTGCTCCTATGTTGCTGGAAATTGCTGAGTTTTGGTGTCAGTACTATTTGGAACAAAATTTAACACAGAAGTTTCCCCAATTAATGAAAGAAGATACATCGAGCTTTATTTAAAGGAAATAATTTGGGAAAATTTAGACAAAAAAAAGACTCGCTTTAGACTAAAGCTTAGGTGTTTTTATTTTGCTCAAAAAGATATCGGAAAAACAACTATTACTGTATCTATAAATAAAATTTAACTAAAAATAAGACTAAGCATTATATAATAATATTAACTATTAATAATGTTAGGTAATGCCGAATGACTCCTCGGCTTCTTCTCTCATTTATTGTCAGTTATCTCCTATTAGGAGTTACTCCCCTGCCGATTAATGGTCAAATCGTTCCGGATTTGACCTTACCTAACCAGTCGGATGTAAATCTCAAGGGCAATACCTTTGAGATTAATGGTGGCACAACTGCTGGAAATAATCTCTTCCACAGCTTCAGTGAGTTTTCCGTATCCACAGGCACTGAAGTCTTTTTCAACAACCCCCTAACTACTGACAATATCATTAGCCGCGTTACCGGGGGACAAATCTCCAACATCGACGGGTTAATTCGCGCTAACGGGACAGCTAACCTGTTTCTCATTAATCCCCATGGGATGGTATTTGGTAACAATGCCAGCTTGGATATCGGCGGTTCCTTTTTCGGCACTAGTGCCGAGAGTATCCGGTTTGCTGATGACAGCATCTTCAGTGCCACTGAACCTACAGCAACACCTCTGTTAACCATTAGTACTCCTATTGGCTTACAGTTGGGTCAAAATTCAGGAGCAATTCAGGTACAAGGCATCGGTCATAATCTTACGGCCCCCAGTATATTCTTACCAATTAATCGAGGTCCAAACAATTCTGGTTTGCAGGTCAAACCGGGAAATACCTTAGCTTTGGTTGGGGGTGACATAATTTTAAATGGTGGTATCCTCACAGCAGAAGGAGGACGGATTGAGCTAGGTAGTGTTAGCCAAGGTTTAGTTAGCCTTACCCCTCCATCGACAACAATAGATAAATGGAGTTTAGAGTATAAACATATACCAAACTTTGGAGATATTCAACTACTATCCCAAGCCTTAGTAGATGGCAGTGGTGTAACTAGCAGCTCGATACAGGTACAAGGACGACATATCCAACTGCTTGATGGTTCAATAATTCTGATTCAAAACCAAGGGTTCCAACTAGCTGGAAATATTAGTGTCAATGCCTCGGAATCTCTAGAAATGAGTGGAACCAACCCCAATGGAGAGATTTCTAGCAGCTTGCAGAGTGAAGTAGTAGGATTTAGCAAAGGTGGGGATATTGAAGTTTCAACTCAGCAATTGCTCATTCAGAACGGGGGATTAATTGTTACTAGAGTTTTCAGTAATGCTCCAGGAGGTAATATACGGGTAAATGCCTCTGAGTCAGCGCAATTCCTTGGTTTTGCCAATACTGATATCCGTGCAGTTTCCAGCGGTATTGGTGCTACAACTTTCAGTGGGGGAGATGCGGGAGATGTGGCAGTTTTCACAGGAGAGTTGACTCTACTAGGTGGAGGAAGCATTTCATCTTCAACCTTTGGAGCTGGCTCTGGAGGAGATGTAACTGTAGAGGCTTCCGAATCTGTAGAACTAGTTGGTGTTATTCCAATTCTGCTGCAACCAAGCATTTTGTCTGCTACAGCTCTTAATGAGGGAGATGCTGGTAGCTTAACTATCAATACTTCAAGATTGGCGGTTCGGGATGGAGCGAGGATTGATTCCTCTACCTTAGCGAGTGGTTCAGCTGGGAGCATTACCATTAATGCCTGGAAGTCAGTAGAAGTTAGTGGCACAGTACCAGGTGCTATCAATCCCTCTGTAATCATCTCCTCTGCTAATATTATCGATCCAATCCTTCAACAATTATTTAGACTACCTCCGATACCAACTGGAAGCTCTGGAAATGTGACAATTAATACCGGAATATTGCAGGTTACAGATGGGGGTTTACTCAGCGTCAGGCACGATGGGACAGGTAATGCCGGAATATTGCAAGTTAATGCTAACTCAATTTTTCTGGATACAGGAGCGATCGCAGCTACTAGTTTTTTAGGTACAGGGGGTAATATTGAGCTGCAAGTGAAAGAAGCTTTAATCTTACGTAATCAAAGTGAAATCTCTACTAGAGCTGGTACTCAAGATACTGGTGGGGGAGACGGTGGTAATATCACCATTTACGCAGCTGTATTAGCTCTCCTAGAACAGAGTAATATCAACGCTAATGCTTTTGGGGGTAACGGAGGCAATATCCTAATAATTATCGAAGGGTTATTTGTTTCCCCGGATAGCTCTATAACTGCCAGTTCAGAGCTAGGAATTGATGGATTAGTAACCATCAATTCCCCTGATATTGACCCCAGTTCCGGTTTATTAGAGTTACCCACCCAATTAACTGACTCTAGTAATCAAATTATTGCCGGTTGTCTCGCTGATCAGGGAAATGTATTTGTAATCACAGGACAAGGTAGTTTACCAGCCAATCCCACTCAACCTCTACAAAATCAATTAGCTTGGCAAGATTGGCGGTTTCTGTTCAACCAAAGAAACAGTTCTGAGCAAACTATTCTAGAACAGAGTAATTCTCACTCAACAGTTGTCAATCAACAACCCTCCATAATTGAAGCAACAGGTTGGATTATCAATGAGTCAGGTAGAGTCGAATTAGTGGCTCAGATGCCTAATTCCACTAACAATGGTTCCTGGTATCAACCTGCGGAATGTGGGTTGTACTAATGACAAATGACCAATGACTAATGACAAAAATCAGTTCGCTTCCCCGTCACTTTTTGTAATTTCAACAAGTACGTAAACTCCCTAGTAACAGCACAATTTCATCAATTGCTTGACGTTGGATTGCTCCTGGTTGTTCGCTGCGATTAACCATTATGCTAAATACCAATGATGGATAGCTCGGTAAATCTAAATAACCAGCAAGGGTAGAAACACCAGTCATGCCACCAGTTTTGGCTCGGAGATTGCCTTGCACAGGTGTATCTTGAAAGCGATGCTTTAATGTACCGCTAACACCACCAATTGGCAAAGATTCCAGATATATCTCTGCCTGTGGTGTCTGTTTCATTAGTTTCAGAGTTTGGATGAGTGCTTGTGGACTTACTTTATTGTGGCGAGACAATCCGGAACCATCAGCTAGCAGGTAAGTTTGAGGATCAACTCCCAATTCTGTTAAACTCTGTTGGAGTGCAGCTACCCCAGAATCAGCACTTGATTCAGCTCCTAAAGTATGCAGTAATGCTTCAGCGTACAAATTATTGCTCTCCTGATTGATTTTGCTCAACCAAGCTCCTAAATTAGATTCCACTGCTGCTAATTCTGTTCTTGGTTCTGTTGCTTGGGAACTAGTTGCTACTAAGGTCTGATTAACAATAATTCCTTCGTTTGCTAAGATTTGGCGAAAGGACTCTAAGAAATAATCAGCAGGGTTAAGAATAGCTAAAGCCCAGATGTAGGGTTCAGCGTCAACTGCCATCTGACCTTGGATTTGCAATACTGGCTCCCCTAAAACACCAAGGATCTGGATTGATGAGGGGGTTCCGGCTGTTGCTGTGGTTGTCTGATTTTCTACCTGCCACTGACTCCTCGCTAAAGGATCATCCCAGCTAAGTTGTAGCGGTTGATCTAGTTCTTGGGGGCTCAGCCTGAGAATGGCGGCATTTTCGTTAAGGATAATGCTATTGATAGATGCGCCATAATATGTATAAATATCTGACCACTCCCAGGTAGGATGAATTGCCGGTTCGCTAAAGTAACCTTCTTCAACAATGAGCTGCTCTACCCGACGTACTCCTTGACGTTTAAGCTGTTGTGCCAAATCTTGTAACTTAGCAGTGCTTAAGCTGGGATCTCCTTTTCCTACTACCCGCAAAGAGGTTAAGTCGGGAATAGCACCAGTACTGTAAACTGAGGTCCGAATGGGAAATTGAGCACCTAACTGATGTAGTGCAGCAGCAGTTGTCAGCAGTTTAGTGTTGGATGCTGGAGTAAAATAACGATCTCCTTCATAGTTGTAGATAGGAGTTGAACTAGATAGGGGTTCAACCAGAATACCCCAACGCGATCGCGCAAATTCGGGACGCTCTATCACCTCTGTAATTGCTGCATCCAACTCAGTTGCACAAATACTTTGAGAAGTTTCTAACTGCTTCTTGTCTGGCAGAGTTGGTTGAGCAGTAGCTTGCAATCCTGTTGTTAACTGAGCACTAATTAACAGTATCAGAAAGCTTAGGGGTTGAAATATGGCAATCAGCTCTTGCAGTTTCATCAAACTTTACTTCTTATACAACGCTTGATCTTACTATCACTTTGCATCCGCTACTCCTCTTTTTTTTCAAAAATAGTTTTTATATTCAATAATTCTGCAGTTCTTCCATATATAGAGATGATAACTTCATCAATAATACTCTGGTTTTCACGAGATAAATCTTGAATGATTTGTGAGAGCATTGTTCTCCAAGCTAATTTTGCAGGAAAACCACCGGCTCCTGTACCAAGCAAGGGAAATGCGATACTTTTGAACTTGTATTCATTCGCCTTTGTTAGACATGTATGTACTATTTTTTGAATAACTTCTTTGGATGGATATTTCCTTAAATCAAAATCAATAAGCTGTCCCGCACTTAAATTAGTATAATAAGAATTAACAAGTAAGCAAATAATAGAAAATATGCCAGCAAAAAATCATCTAACACCAAAGCAAAAAGAAAAATTGCAAAAAGCTCTTAAAACAGAAGAGAATGGAGAAATTAGAGAAAGAATTCTAATTTTATTGTTATTGAATAGTGGCAAAACACAGCTAGAAATTGCTGATTTCTTGGGTTGTTCAAAGAACACAGTATGTTATTGGTGTGTCCAC
>Ga0207422_1000785_pt1 | contig 85173 bp, 60 predicted proteins | sample MarCyaLeptolynsp_FD_187757 | JGI IMG/M metagenome (GOLD analysis project Ga0207422, IMG submission 187757) | Marine cyanobacterial communities from Panama - species 1 Leptolyngbya sp. (SPAdes) | ecosystem: Environmental > Aquatic > Marine > Unclassified | place: Panama: Panama City | collected...
GCTCCAGGTGTTTGGCGATCGCATACTGATTGCGAAACTGCACCAGCTCGGTGAGGGTGGGATATTCCCGCTTCAGCAGCTTAATGACAACGGGTTTGCGATCGCGCTCTCGCACTCCCCGATAAACCAGAGATCGAGATCCTTGATAGATAGATTCGAGAATGGAATAGCCTGAAATTGCAACCATATTGCCTGGAGATATCTGCTTTCGCTCGGTCTAACCGACATCAATTTCGAAGCTTGTAGTTTCGCCTGCGGGAAAATTCTAGTTCCGAACCTGGACAGGCTTTAACCCAATGCAGCAGCAACAGTTTGGGGTCCACAACCCCTTCTATATAATTTGAGTTCGGGCAAATGAGGAGGAATGATGGGCAAACCTCCTTAAGTTTAAAACTCAGATTTTCCCTACAGCAAAATCTAGATTTAAAAACGATCGAGTTTCAGTTGGACAAAAATGAAATAGCCTCGTTATGCCAGTCTTAAGAAGATGTTGAACTAAAAACATAACTGGAAATTCAAGTCACCTAAATCCAAGCACCTTGACAATCAGAAAACCAACTTCGCAGGTCTTTGCTTGCCTGCATCTGCACTCTAGCATTCCCAGTTTATCCCTCTGAAGGAAGCCACCGCTGCAGCACCTTTGCCAAGTCATCCAAAACGACTGGCTTTGTGATGTAATCATCCATACCAGCGGCTAGACATTTTTCGCGATCGCCTTTCATCGCATGAGCTGTCAAACCAATCACAATTTGATGGCAATCGGTTTCGTGTTCCTGTTGACGAATTATCTGTGTTGTTTGGTAACCATCCAACACCGGCATCTGACAATCCATCAGAATAATGTCATAGCGTTCTTCAGTTAATCGGTCAAGGGCTTCTTGACCGTTATTGGCACAATCTGCTGTGTATCCCAACCGCTGCAGTTGTCGTAAGGCGACCTTTTGGTTAACTCGTACATCCTCCACCAAAAGGATTCTTAATAAAGCGAGCTGCTTCCTGCTAGCTATAGTTTGTCTCTCAGCAGAGCGTTGTCGATTGCTAGCAGCTATCTTCTCCACGACCTGGGACAGCGAAGGTTGAACGCGGTCTTCTAGTTGTTCTTCAAAAGGAACAACAAACCAGAAAGTCGATCCCTGGCCAAGTTGGCTGACTGTCCCAATTTGACCTCCCATAAGTTCCACAAGCTGCTGACAAATCGCTAACCCTAAACCTGTTCCACCATAAACGCGGGTAGTAGAAGCATCTACCTGAGAGAACTTTTGGAACAATTTTTTTTGATCTTCAGGAGCAATCCCAATACCTGTATCTTGCACTTCAAAACGGATATTAACAGAAGAAAAAGATTTATGAGGGAGAAGATCTTGAATTTTGGATGTTGAACTTTGTTCTGTGTCTTTCTCATTCGTCTCAGACTCAATTTCTCGTTCTGCAAGAGAAACTGAAACCGAAACCTTCCCTGAATCAGTAAATTTTATTGCATTGCCAATTAGATTGATCAATATTTGATGCAAACGCCCCGGATCCCCTCTCAATGCCGTTGGCATATTTTGTTCAATCGATGTATATAAATTCAGTCCCTTTGTAGAAGCTTGAGTTGCTAACAAATCAATTGCTTCTGCCAAACAAGAATCCAAATCAAAGTCCATTTTTTCCAGTCGCATTTCTCCTGCTTCAAGCTTAGAGAAATCAAGGATATCGTTAACGACTAATAAGAGATTATTGGCACTCGCTTTCAGAGTACTAACAAAGTCTTGTTGTTCTGGATTGAGCGGGGTTCTTAACAGTAAATCTGCCATGCCCAAAACTCCATTCATCGGAGTACGAATCTCATGGCTCATATTTGCTAGAAACTGGGATTTCATCCGGGCAGCTTCTAGGGCTGTTTCTCGTGCTTCTACTAATTCGCTAATTGGGTTAGAAGCAATGATAATCCCTCCTACTTTGCCATCGGCAGTATACCAGGGATGAATTGCCCAGCGGAGATAAAGTTTAGTGCCATCATGACGCTCCCACAAGTCTTCTGGATTGGAAACCACCTCTCCTTGCAGACCCCTTTGATAAAAGGCTCTCCAACGTTCTGGTAACTCTGATAGGACGTCGTAATGACATAAGCCAACAAGGGACTGATTGTTCAGATCGTAATCTGAAAGCCATTGATAGCTGTAAGCAATGTAACGCATCTCTACATCAAACATTGCCATTGCTACTGGGGCATTTGCGACAATTTGTTGCAGTTGTTGATGTTCTGCTTCCAGAGCTACTTCTGCTCGTTTGCGATCGCGAATTTCCTGTTGCAACAAAGCATTTTGTTCCTGCAGTTGCTTTGTCAGATTGCGCAGACGCAGATGGATATTTACGCGAGCTAAAACTTCTTCACGAATAATAGGTTTGCTGATGTAGTCTACTGCTCCTAAAGTCAAACCTCTAACTCGATCCATTGGATTAGTATCAGAAACAACAGTCATAAAAATAACTGGAATGTCTTGAGTCCGCGACCAACTTTTCAAACGGCGACACGTTTCAAACCCATCCATTTCAGGCATCATCACATCTAACAAAATTAGATCGGGCAAAACCTTTTCCAATCTTTTCAAGCAGCTTTTTCCATTTTTAGCAACCAGGACTTTAAAGCCAGACTCCTTCAAAAAGTCAGCAACCACCTTAATGTTGGTGGGATTATCATCCACAATTAAAATCAATTCTTGCTTTGGGGTTGCCATAAAAGGATCTTGGGCGAGCTACAAGTTAATCAACTTCAAAATTGCTTCATCATCAAAGTCTTGAGCTAACTGTAACAACCTGGTCGCAAATGAAGTATACTTTTTGTCTAATTGCTTGATTCTTTCAGCTTCAGCCTCAACCCGATCGAAGTCGCCTATCTCTAACGCTGCGCACAACGCAACAAGTTCGCCGTTTCTTGGGATAGCCATCTCTACTGATGCCTCAACTCCCTGAGCAATGTCTTCATCCAATCCTTCATAAATCCACGACAACCGCAAATGACGTTTTATCTTTTCAAGCAATACTTCTGACTGCAAGGGCTTCGGAAGAAAATCATTGCAACCCGAGTCTCGACTCTTTTGTCGTTCAGATTCAAATACACTTGCCGATGTTGCCAGTACAAATGTATTTTTAGATTGAGGTAATTTACGGAACTGTCGTGTCATCTCAAACCCATCCATCCCAGGCATCACTAAATCGACGATAACCAAATCGGGTTGCAACTCAATCGCTTTGGTTAAGCCCTCATGCCCATCAGTTGCTTCTAAGAGTTCAAATCCAATAGGCTGTAATAGATTGACAATAACAGAGCGGTTCTCCCAGCGATCGTCAACCACAAGAATTTTTCGTTTTTTACCAAAATACCCAGTGATTTTCCCTTTGGATTTTTTAGAAGTTGTTTTGCTAAAGTGCGTTGCATCTTGCAAGCAAACATCAAACCAAAATTTGCTACCAACCCCAGCAATACTCTCAACCTCGATCTGACTCCCCATCATTTGGACAATCTTTTGGCTAATCGCTAATCCAAGTCCCGTTCCTTGTAAACTTCGGTTTCTATCTCCTACTTGTTCAAAGGGAAGAAATATTCTGCCCAATTCATCTGGGGCAATTCCAATTCCTGTATCCTCTACCGTAAATCTAAGTTTAATGATTGGTCGTCGATCGTAGGTCGTTGGCGATTCTTCTGTGCCCGTGTTACAAGAATTAGAAGAAAAATTATCAATAACTTCGATAGTAAAAGTTATGCTACCAGTATCAGTAAATTTAACAGCATTTCCCAAAAGATTCATCAAGACTTGTCGCAAACATTTTTCATCACTATGAACAATATCAGGTAATTTAGTTAATGGTTGAAAAATAAAATTGATTTCTTTTTTTTCAGTGTTAAGACGACAGATTTCAACTAATCCTTGCAAGAAAAATGGAAAAGGAAAGTCTTGAGGATAAAGCTCTAGTTTCTGAGCTTCAATCTTAGAAAGATCTAAAACATCATCGATAAGAGTCAAAAGATGCGAACCACACTGGTAAATAATGTTGATGCCATCTTTCTGTTTTGGTGTTGCAACTTTGTCTTGTTGCAAGATTTGAGCATATCCCAAAATGCCATTTAGAGGGGTGCGTAGCTCGTGGCTCATATTCGCGAGAAATTCACTTTTAGCCTGATTAGCAACTTCTGCTGCTTTTTTAGCTTGTTCAAGCTCAGCTGTGCGTTCTATGACTTTTCTTTCTAACGAAATATTTAATAGCTCTAATTCAGTATTTACTTGTGTTAATGCTTCATTTTTTTCAGCCAATTCCTGGGATTGGACGTAACTACGAATGGCTTCTTTCACTGTTAAACAGAGATCTGCTTCATCCCAAGGCTTAGCAATATAACGATAAAGACTAGCAAAATTAACCGCATTGCCAACAGCATCAACACTGGCCTGACCTGTTAGCATGATCTTTAAAGTATGAGGATATTTAGAATGAATTTGTATTAACAGGTCATCACCTTTCATATCTGGCATAATTTGATCTGAGATAATCAAAGGAATCTCAAGACCTTCTGCTTGGAATTCTTCAAAAATCTCCAGCGCTTCTTCACCACTCTCAGCTAATTCAATATCGTAGTTGTTTTCTAAATGATGGGTTAACTGATCTCTAAGACTAATCAAAACAACTCTTTCATCATCAACACACACGATAATAGGCTTATTCATCCATTTCCTCCAATCCCGATCGAATAACCTCAATTAATATTTTTTCATCCCAGGGTTTGGGTATGTAACGATATAAATTTGCATATTTTCTAGCCCGCTCAATTGCTGCCTCATCAGCTTGACCTGTCAACATTACTTTGACAATTTTGGGATATTTTCGATGTACCTTAGCGAGAAATTCATCTCCTTTCATATTGGGCATCAGCCAATCGGAAACGACAATCAAAATTAATATGCCTTCTGCATTTAATTCTTCAATGACTTCCAGTGCTTCATCAGCACTCTCAGCCAGTTCGCAAAGATAAGTATTACCAAAATTATGAGCGATCTGATCGCGCAAACTAGTTAAGATCGTTCTTTCATCATCAACGCACAAAATTGCCTTTTGAGGCATTATTAAACTCCTATTCAGAAATTGGCAAAAATACGCTAAAGGTTGTCTGTCCTGGTTTACTTTTTACTTCAATTTTGCCTTCATGTTTCTCAACGATCTTGCGGACAATGTCTAAGCCTAAACCGCTGCCTTCTCCCGCAGGTTTGGTTGTAAAAAATGGCTCGAAAATTCTAGATTTGATTTCTGAAGGAATGCCACAGCCAGAATCAGTAAATTTAACAACAACCCAGCTCTCTTGCTGTGAAGCAAAAATAGTTAGTTCGCCTTGATTATTCATGGCTTGAATCGCATTATGAATTAGATTTGTCCAAACCTGATTCAAGGCTTCGGGATAGCAAAGAATTGCAGGAATATCTTCATAGTTTTTGATAATTCTAATTCCATGTTTCAATTGATTGTGATAGATGGTTAAGACAACATCAATTCCTTCTGTTACAATTGCCTTAACTTGTTCGCCTGATGCATCTTGTCGAACATAGCTTTTGAGGGCATAAACAATTTTTGAGGCTCGTTCTACTGCTAATTTAATATTCTCGCTATTTCGCCGTTGCATCGACAGGTTGTAAGCAGCATCTAAAATTAAGTTGTTATTGGGATCTTGCAACAAAGAACCAAAAGAATCTAAGTCCTTAGTAATGCCAAGTTTGACCAGAGTTGCTGCCAGGGTTGCAGCGTTTTCAATGTCCATCTCTCCCAATGCTTGTTTGAGAGAGCGTTTTAATTTCCGCTCTTCTCTAAATGAGAGAATGTCCTGATTCATTTGGATTTTTTCTAACAAAACGAAAAAGTCAGTCTGGCGTTCTGGAGACAACTCAGTAAACAGTCTGGGCAGTTGATAAATTGAGTTATTCAGGGCAGTAGAAATATTGCCAATTGAGGCTCGGATCGCTCCCATTGGGGTATTGATTTCATGGGCAACACCGGCAATGAGCTGGCCTAAGGAAGCCATTTTTTCTGATTGGATCAGTTCTTGTTGGGTAATTTGGAGTTTTCGTAGCGCGGTTGCTAATTCCTCATTTTTTTGACGCAGGGCTTCTTCTGCTCGTTTGCGTTCAGTAATGTCGTTGGAAAGAGCAAGCAAGCATTGTTGACCATGAAGGTTAATAATTTCTGCTGAAAAAAGTGCTGTTTTAACAACTCCTGAGTTGCAGGAAAACTCAAACTCATAATCGCGAATGAAGCCATTTTCTTGCAGGTTTTGGAACATTAATTCGCGGTCTTCTAAATTAACCCAAATTTCTAGTTCTAATGCAGTCCGACCAATCACTTCCTCTGGAGCATAGCCAGTAAGACGACAAAACGTATCATTAACTTCGAGATGGGTGCCATCAACCAGGGAAGTAATGGTTATTGCACTAGGACTGGAGCGGAAAGCTTTGGCAAACTTTTCTTCCGACAAGCGTAATTCTGTCTCGACTTGCTGGCGTTCCCGCAGTGCCGCTTGCCGTTCTTGGATTTCTTGTTGAAGTTGCAAGTTTTTTGCTTCTAATTCCTGAATACGGTCTGCTACTTCTTGCTCAAGGGTTTGATTATAGTCGGCTAATAACTTCTCAGTTCGTTTACGATCGGTAATGTCTGTGAAGGTTGCGATCGCATAAGCAATTTTTCCCTCACGATCGTAGATAGGAGTTCCCAAAGCCTCAACAGGTATGGTTTTGTCAGGATGACGGATTTCCATGTCATCAACCTTGACACTTCGTCCGCATAATGCATTTGAAATCGGCTCGCGTTCTGGAGGATACAATTGTTCGTCTCCTGCCACATAAGTTTGATAAGTTGCTTGCGATCCATCTGCTGTTATAGATTCTTCAAAACCTTTTCCCAGGATCTGTGTCCCAGCCTGGTTCAAGTAAAAGGGATCACCTGCAGCATCTGTTACTAATATGCCCACAGGCACAGCATCTAGAAACTGAGTCAAACGATTTTCATTCTCATGGAGTTGAGCAATGAGATTGGCTTGCTCGCGGTTCAATCTTTCCAGATCTATATTTGCTGTTTGAAGTGCAGCATTTTTTTCAGCCAATTCTTTATCCTGAAAATAGCTGTGCAATGCCTCTTTTACAGTTAGTTTAAGATCGTCCGCTTGCCAGGGTTTCGAAATGTAGCGGTACAACTTTGCATGATTAATAGCATTTCCTACGCCTTCAATATCTGCTTGCCCAGTTAGCATGATTTTGAAGGTTTTTGGAGACAGCGTGTGAATGCGTTGAAGGAGTTCATCTCCTCGCATATTAGGCATAATATAATCGGAGATAACTAACGCAACTTCATAGTTATCCTCTAATAGCTCCGATAATACTTCTAAGGCTTCTTCTCCATCTTGAGCTATTTCAATGAAATAGTCATTTCCTACAATATCTCCCAGCTCTATTTTCAGACTATCTAAAATAGTCTGTTCGTCATCAATGCAAAGGATGGCAGCTGGATTTCTCATAGAGTTAGTGCAGTCTGAATTGTATCTACAAGTTCCTGTCTATCCCAAGGCTTACGTATATAGCGATATAAATTCGCCTGTTGTTTAGCCCGTTCAATTGCACCTCTATCGGCCTGACCAGTCAGCATCACTTTAACAATTCTGGGATATTTTTCATGCACCTGAATGAGAAATTCATCTCCTTTCATACCTGGCATCAACCAATCAGAAACAATTATTAGAACTGGCATTTTGTCTTCATTCAGTTCCTTAATCAGTTCTAATGCTTCCTCGGCACTCTCAGCAAATTCATAGAGGTAGGCATTGTCAAATGCTTGCTGGAGTTCAATCTCCAGACTTTTTAAAATCATTATTTCATCATCAACACACAAAATTGTAGATTCAGACATGATATTTTCTAAGATAGGGAGCAAATGTAAAATGAACAAAAAAGAAAAACTAAAAATGCAAATCCGAAAGATTTACTTCTTTCTTTGTCTATATTTACTTTCATTCTAATTTTAGATTGGGAGAGACACTGTAAATTTCGTTTGTCCTGGCCTTGATTGCACCTCAATTTGACCCTGATGTTTCTCAACAATTTTTTTGACTATATCTAATCCCAAGCCACTACCTTCTCCCGCTGCTTTTGTTGTGAAAAAAGGTTGAAAAATTTTGGGTAGGATCTCGTCAGGGATGCCCGGACCACTATCGATAATACTGATACAGAGATTGTCACCCTGCTTTTTTACTTCAATCGTTAAAGTCCCTCGGTTGTCCATTGCTTGTAAAGCATTGTGAATCAAATTTGTCCAAACTTGATTGAGTTCATCAGCGTAACATTGTATTTTAGGCAGAGGATATTCATAGTTTCTGATTGCTTCTACTCCTTGTTTTAGTTGATTATAATAAAGGGTTAAAACAGTCTCGATTCCTTCAACAACATTCGCTTCTATCTTATTTCCAGTTGAGTCATAATGCGCATAAGTTTTCAGGGCAAACACGACTTTAGAGGCTCGTTCTGAAGCTGTAGAAATTGTTTGTGTGCTGGTTTGAACATTGGAAAATTGGTAAGCTGCTTCTAAAAGCTTCTTGCTTTCTTTAGATCTTAACAGCGGTAGGAAATTTTCTAGACTTTCATGAATGCCAATTCCGACCAGAAGACCAGCAATTGTCCTGGCATTTTCAATTGAATAAGATTCGAGCTGATGGATCAAATTTTTTTTGATTTTACGTTGCTCTCGAGTCGATAAAATTGCATCTTGTTGTTGGCTAGAACTTTTGAGTAGAGCAAAGAAATCAGGTTGGCGTTCTTCAGAAAGTTCCTGGAAAAAGGTAGGTAACTTGTCTAGATAATTTTTCCAAAAATTTGTAATATTCCGTATGGAAGAGCGAATCACACCAAGAGGAGTATTGATTTCATGGGCGATGCCTGCTACAAGCTGTCCCAGTGCTGCCATTTTTTCCGATTGAATCAGCTCGTCTTGAGCAATTTCCAGTTGTTCTAGAGCAGTTGCTAATTCTTCATTTTTCTTTCGCAGGGCTTCTTCTGAATGCTTGCGATCGCTAACATCGCGTGCGACCCAAATGACCGATCGATCTGAAATTGGCGAGATCCTAGCAGAGAACCAAACCTGGTCTTCCCCAAAAGATAGATTGTAATCAAGGTCAACTGTCTGTTGTGTCTCCAGAGCTTGCTGAACGCGATCGATACAGATTGTAGCAGTTTCATTCTGAAAAAATTGCTCGACTGTTTGCCCAACTAAATCAATATCAGATCGATTTAAGTAACTGAGGTGCGTGGGGACAACCTCTATATTTCCCAGCTGGTCATCTTGAAGATCGAGCACTAATACAATGTCTGTCATGGCTTCAAAGACTGCCCGCATTTTTTTCTCAGACGTGTATAATTTTTTCTCGATCAACTTGCGCTCGTCGATCTCTGCTTGAAGTTGCTGGTTTAGCTGTTTTAAATTGACGATTTGCCCATCGACGGAATAATCGTCGATCGGAGGAGGATAGGGCCGATCTAATTGCTCGTGTTCTATCCTACGGATTGCTTGCAGGATGTTGTTCTGAGTAATAATACCAATCAGTATTCCTCGATCGTTGGAGACAACCAATTGCTGAATTTGATGCTGATACATCTTTTGATAGGCAGCCCATATGGAGTCAGTAGGTCGAATCTGTAACAGGGATGGGAGGTTTATTTCTGAAGCAGGGATAATGGATAGATCCAAACCCAACTGATGCGAGCGGACAATATCGCGCTTGGTTACAATACCAGTAGGAATTAGAGAACGAGGAGGGATTGCTAGGGGAATTTCTCTGTCTTCGTCATTGTCTCCAGAATTATAGGTTTGGGTTATAGCAATACAACTCAGATCCTCTTGAGCGAACAATTGTGCTAGCTCCAACAGGGATGCTGTTTCGGGAACATGAAGTTGATGGGTATCCATGACATCCGAAATGGGTTGGACTTGTAGAAAATCGTTGGATTGGAGATTGTCCTGAATGCTTGGGGGCGCGATCGCACCCACCAGTGCACCGATTGCATTCACCACCGGAAGAGACTCAATCCGATGTTGATGAAATATTTTTTCCACTGCCACAGTATTATGGGCCTCTGTTTCTGAGATAGTCACTATCTGAGTTGTCATCGCAGCAGCGACAGACAATTTGTCCAGTCTGGTCTTAGAGGCAATCAAACGTACTGCATCTTGCTCTTGGAACCGACCCACTAATGTTTGGTCGCTTCCCTGAGACACCGTCACTAAAATGCAGGCGGTAGGAACTTGGTTCATCAGCACAATCGCCTCTGCCACAGAAGCATCAGGTGAAATAGTCGCAGGGTGACGATCGATAGTAAGAGTACTAGAAGAATTCAACATAGTGAGTAGATGTCAGCGACAAACATTTGGTCTCAGGAGATCGACCGCTCCTTTTAAGGGTAATCGCTGTTCCCGATTCATTTCTACAGAATTAGCAGCTCGAATTCTGCATTTCTGATACAGGGCAAAGGAATATCATCATCAGATAAACAATAATTGATACAAAAAAATTACAAATAAACGATGGAAATACTCAATTTTACTCCCCGTTTTACTCCCCTTACCTATGTATAAAATTAAAGATAGTCTCCTCAAGGATAAGAGCTTTAGAAGATATGGGTTTCACCTGCATGTTTCAGAGTCTTTAATGCGTTATCCCTATCTACAATAAGAACAATTTCTCTTTGACAATTTCTAACAAGACATGCAAACACTAAAATAGCAGGGAATCGTCATGATAGAAAAACTGTTTTCAATTCCTTAGATATGAATGTAATGTAAGACAAAATTATTCCTGATAACAAAGCTAAATCTAATGCAGTGTCAAACTAAGAATTAGGATTGACGATATCTGGAAGCTTTAAATAACAGTCTGTTCAAAATTTCCCAAGCCTAAAATTAAGCTATGACGCTACCCAGTGTTCTTTTTTATTGTGTTGCACCAACAGCCTGAAAGCTTTATAGGTTGAAATTTTGTTAACAATATGTATTGATTTTTGAAGCACTTTTCCTATAAAGAATTACAGCTAAATTTTTCAATAAAGCCATCACTTTAAAAAATAGCTTCTCTAGGTTCTATCTTCAAAGTAGTGCGATTGCTCTGATATTGCTAGTCTCTCGAAACAGAAGACGATGAACGATAAACCTAAAATAAGACCATTAGCAAGCTGGAAAATTATTCTTGGAATAATTATATATATATTGCTGGAGAATTACTTAAGGAAACATTTCTTTCTCATGACATTGAACTCTTATTAATCAGTATCCTTGGTCATGAGAGCGCTGAATTCTGGTCAGAAATGACCGAATATATTTTACTAGCAGCGTTGCTGATTCCCGTCTCCTGAATTTTTGTAGTCAGACCTCTTAATCGGACTAATAAAAATTTAACTGCCTTTACAAGCAAGTATTTTGAGTTAGCAAATAGATATTATGCAAAAAGTAGTTGATTAGAGCAGGAAATCCTGGAACACCAAAAAATCGAACACGAATTGCGTCTTGAACGGAATAATGCCCAACAAGCAGCTCTGGCTAAAGCAAAACTTCTAGCGATGATGAATCACGAAATTCGTACGCCGCTGAATGGGGTTTTGGGGATTGGCCAACTATTGGCTGACACCGATCTCAGTGCTGAACAGGAAAAATATGTTGAGATTCTTTTAAGCAGCGGAAAACATTTAATGTACGTCATCAACGATATTTTAGATTACTCAAAATTAGATGCTAACAAATTAACCCTGTTGAAGGATATTTATAATCCGCTCGAAGCCATTCAAGAAGTAGTTGATATGATGCAAGGTATTGCACAAGAAAAAATTTAGAATTATCTGCTAAAGCAGACAATACTGTGCCGAAGTTTGTAATGGGTGATGCTATCCGAATCAAACAAATTATCAACAATTTGCTCTCTAATGCCATCAAATTTACATATCACGGTAGAGTTTCTGTTTCCATCACCATTTAGTCAAATGCTTCTGGTAGTCTCGATCTAAGTTTTCTTTTCAAGGATACAGAACTTGGTATTTCGGCAGAAAAAATATCGGAGTTTTTTCAGGGGTTTTCTCAATTAGAATCGACGATCGATCGTTCTGTTGAAGGCACTGGATTAGGGCTATCTATTTGTCAAACGTTAGTGCAATTTATGGGAGATAAAATTTACGTGAAAAGTCAAGAAGGAGTTGGCAGCGAGTTTTACTTTGTTGTTCCTCTAATTGAAGCTAAGGCGGTACAAATTGCTCCTTTTACTGTTCAGAAAAAGGAGCAATTAGACCATGAGACTACTTCGATAACAATCCTTGTAGTTGAAGATAATAAGGTGGACTAACTTGTAGTTACAAAGATGTTGGGAAAACTAGGTTACCCCTTTGATATCGCAAACAATAGTCAGGAGGCTCTGGAAAAACTAGAGACGCAAAAATATAATTGATATTAATGAATATCCAATATGCCTGTAATAGATGGTGTAACAGCTATGAAACACATCAAACAAAAGTTCTCAGAACAAGATCGCCCAACAGTAATTGCATTGACTGCTTTAGCAATAAAACAGTGTTTACCATTGGGGATTAGTTGCCAACATGGTCGTAGCCGCATGGCAATCTAATGGTCTAGCAAAGAAGTAACCCTGGCCAAATTCGCAACCCAGGGTGCGGAGTTGGTCGAGTTGTTCAGCAGTTTCAACCCCTTCTGCAATAGCACTCATATTAAGATTGCGAGCGAGCGATACAATGGCCCGAACAATTTCTAGATTTTCGCCCTGGATTCCAATTCTACTCACAAAGGAACGATCGATTTTTAAGGTATCTACTGGGAAACGATGCAAATAACTGAGGGAAGAATAGCCAGTACCAAAATCATCAACGCTCAACCGGATTTTTCGCGCTCTGATCTTCGATAGCAAATCGGTAACGGCTTCAGCATTGTCCATCAGCATACTTTCAGTGATCTCGAGCTGCAGATTCTGAGCATCCAGGCCAGTTTCACCAAGAACCCGATCGATTTGTTCAAGCAGATCCACTTCCCTCAGTTGTTTACCTGATAAATTGACACCGATTTTTAGATCGCTAGCAGAAGGAAATTTAGTTTGCCATGCGCGCATTTGACGGCAGGCTTCATGCAGCACCCAGTGGCCAATAGGAACGATTAACCCGGTTTCTTCCGCAATCGGGATAAATTCATCAGGGCAAACCAACCCTTGTTCAGGATGTTGCCAACGAATGAGCGCCTCGAATCCAATTAGCGTACCGGAGATCAGAGAGGTAATCGGTTGATAATAGATTCTCAGCTCTTGATGTTCGATGGTCCGCCGCAAATCTGTTTCGAGTTGTAACAGTCGGAGGGTGCGGGCATGCATGGCCTGATCGAAAACTTCGTAACGCGATTTGCCCCGCTCCTTGGCTCTATACATGGCAATATCGGCATCGCGCAATACATCTGCTCCACGATCGTAGCCAGTATCGCTAGTTGCAATGCCGATACTGGCACTCGTGAAAACTTCCTGACCTTGAAGACTCAGAGGAGACATCAGTGCTCTAGCAATTCGGTCAGCAATCCGGGTGGCATCCTGGATGTCTTTAATGTCCTCAAGCAGAATAGTAAATTCATCTCCACCCAAACGAGCAACGGTATCAGTGGTTCGCAAGCATTCCTCTAGCAGACGTGCGATCGCGCATAGTAACTGATCCCCAACCAGATGCCCCAAACTATCATTGATTAGCTTAAATCGGTCAAAGTCAATAAAGAGCACAGCAAACTGATAATCCTTATGCCGTTTTGCATGTTCGATCGATCGCTCAACCCGCTCCATAAATAGCGTTCGATTAGGCAAACCGGTGAGCGAATCATGCAGAGCATCGTGGATCAACTGTTCCTCTGCATGTTTCCGATCGGTAATATCCACCGTCTGGGCAATAAAATGGAGTGGCTTACCCTGGGAATCGCGGACAAGAGTAATTGCAAGCACAGCATGAATAACCTTGCTTCCTTTGGTTAAATAGCGACTCTCAATTTGGAAATGGGAAATTTCCTCCTGAAACAACTGCTTGGTAGCAATTAACCCTGCAGTGCGATCGTCAGGATGGGTAATATCCTGCCAGAAACGGCTCAGAAGCTCATTTGCTGTATAACCAAGCACACCGCAAAGCGCTCGGTTCACCCGCAAAAAACGACCATCTAGCTGCAAAAGAGCCATTCCGATAGGAGCCAATTCAAAAGTGAGGCGAAATTGTTCCTCACTCTTTGCGAGGGCTTCTTCCGCCTGAATGCGCTCATTGATTTCTCTTTTGAGTTCGCAGTTTGTTGATTCTAATTGTGCTGTTCGTTGCTGAACTCGTTGTTCCAACTCCCGATTCAACTGACGAATTTCCGCCTTGGTTGAGCGGAGCGTCAATTGATTTTCTACTCGTGCTAAAACCTCTTCAACCTGAAAGGGCTTGGTGATATAGTCAACTCCTCCAAGGGCAAACGCTTTCACTTTATTAGGGACTTCCTCAAAAGCACTAATAAAAATGACTGGGATCTCGCAAGTTTTCTCATCTGCCTGGAGCTGTTGGCAAACCTCATAACCATTCATTTCCGGCATCATGACATCAAGCAGAATTAGATCAGGAGGAGATGCCCGCACAGCAGTCAACGCCATCCGCCCATTCAGCGCCTGGCGAACCGTATAACCACGCTTAGCCAGCACTGCAGATAAAAGGCGCAGATTATCTGCCATATCATCAACGATCAGAATATTTCCGGCAACGGTATTACTGACTTGGTCGCCCTTCATAGGTCCTCCCTGGCAATATCCGTGCAAGTGAGGGATCCGCCATTGCCGACTCGTTCCAGGTAACGTTGACTGACAATCGCCATAATACTGACATACAGGCAACCAAACCTCTGAATGAATAGCGGATAGAGCGGTAGATCGCATTCATGTTATCAACCCCATCCTCATCAACACTCTTAGCCTGCCTGAATCAATTCTGCAGAGGTTTAAATAGCAATAGATCCCTGGGAAATATACAATACTGCTGCTTAAATCTATCAGAAATACAACCTCTCTGTCGTCAGACAATTGGATGATAAATTTCCTCTCCCAAATGTTGCACATCTGACGATCTTGTTGAATCGAACTTCTAATACAACATATTTTGCATCTAAACTGTATCGATTTTAAGATCTGAAATTTTCCTGCAGGAAAACCAACGAGTTTCAAAATCGACGTGGTCTATTAACTCAAAGCTCTTTCTCAGGAATAGGAACATTTAGCAAGACTCAATTGCCATGAAATGCAGTTAAGCTATTTTGTGGTAAGAATTTGGCATTGCACGCTTAATTTTCAATTCAGATTAGACCATACCTGGCCCTAAGCTAATACCAATTTTTCTATCAAAGCTTATGTAACCCTCCGTCCAGTTTTGGATTTTGAGTTTCCCTCCGTCAAAACTATAAATCTCAAAATGGCTGAATCTAGAAATTCTAATTTAGACCGGTGCAATTGTCTGACAACAATAGCCATGGTTGGAGAACTCTTTCGAGATCTGCTATTGTCACAGGCTTACTAAGATAATCATCCATACCAGCAGCCAAACACTTTTCGCGATCCCCCTTCATGGCATTAGCAGTTAAGCCAATCACCACTTGATGTTGTTCTGTTCCTTGCTCTTGTTGGCGAATCGCTTTTGTTGCCTCATAGCCATCCAATATTGGCATCTGACAATCCATTAAAACAACGTCGTAGTTCTTCTGTGCTATTTTTTCAAGTACCTCCTGGCCGTTATTGGCACAGTCTGCCGTATATCCCAATTGTTGTAACTGTCGCAGCACTACCTTTTGGTTCACTTGGGCATCATCAACAAGCAAAATTTTAAATGCAGATAATTCTCCAACAGTCTTTCCCTCCCAGGACATCGTTGGAGGAAGGGGTTGGCCCAGGGACGGATGCTCTATGGACTGAGTTAATTCCCGAGAATTGTCCTCTATCTTTGGGACAAAGGGTACAGCAAACCAAAAGGTCGATCCCTCACCTATTTTGCTGCTAACCCCAATTTTGCCGCCCATGAGTTCTACTAACTGCTGACAGATTGCTAGCCCCAGCCCAGTGCCACCATAGGAACGAGTAATAGACATATCAACCTGAGAAAACTTTTGGAATAGCTTACTTTGATCTTGAACAGCAATCCCAATACCTGTATCTCGAATTTCAAAGCGCAGGGTCACAACACATCGCTCAGAGGAAATTGAAAACCGAGCTTTAGCGTCTCTCCTGGCAAAATTCCTGGTGTTCTTATCCGTTTTTCCATTGTAAGAAACAGCAATTGTTACTTCCCCTGAGGGGGTGAATTTGATGGCATTACCCACCAAATTTTGTAACACCTGCCGCAATCGCATGGGATCGCCTTGAACAATATTAGGAACATTATTGTCCATCTGAATTGATAGATTTAATCCTTTAGCCCTCGCTTGAGCAACTAACAAGGAAGCTACATCGTCTAAACAAGCCCTGAGAGCGAACTCTACTGAATCTAGGCGCATTTCGCCCGCTTCGAGTTTGGAAAAATCAAGGATATCGTTGACGATTAGCAATAAATCGTTTGCACTGCTCAGAAGTGTATTCACTAAGTCCTGTTGCTCTAAACTGAGTGAAGTGCTCAGCAGTAAATCAGCTGTACCCAAAATGCCATTCATAGGTGTGCGGATCTCATGGCTCATGTTAGCCAGGAAGTCGCTTTTAGCATGATTTGCTGCTTCTGCTGCTTCTTTGGCTTGTTGAAGTTCTGCAGTTCGTCCTGCAACTTTTTGTTCTAGCTCGGTATTAAGCTGTTGTAATATCTGGTTTTGCTCAGTTAACTTTTTGTCCTGAGCATAGCGTCGTAGGGCTTCCTTCACCGTCAAAATCAAATCTGTTTCATCCCAGGGTTTAGCCAGGTAGCGGTACAAATTGGCAAAATTAAGGGCATTTCCTACTGCTTGTGCATCAGCCTGTCCTGTCAGCATAATGTGCAATGTTTTGGGAAAGCGTGCATGGGCCTTAATTAATAGCTCATCTCCTTTCATCCCAGGCATGATTTGATCGGCAACAATCAGGGGAACTTCAATGCCTTCCTTTTGTAGTTCTTCAAGAATCTCCAGTGCGGCTTCACCACTCTCTGCTGCTTCAATTTCGCAGATATTGCTCAGATGGAAACTCAGCTGTTCGGTCAAACTTTCTAGAACAACTTCTTGATCGTCGACACATAAAATTGCCAGATTATTCATAGGGAATCTAAATTGTGTATCTGTTCTAGAAAGCGATTGTTAGCTGCTTTCAATGGGAAGCCACACTAAAAAAGTGGTTTGACCTGGGATACTCTCAAATTCAATCTGTCCCTGATGTTTCTCAACAATCTTGCGAGCAATATCCAAGCCTAAGCCGCTTCCCTCCCCAGCAGATTTTGTGGTAAAAAAGGGTTCAAAAATTCTATTTCGGATCTCCGCTGATATCCCACACCCTGAGTCTGTTATTCGCACACCCGCCCTGTTATTTTGATGGAAAACTTCTATTGCTAATTTGCCTTTGCCTGCCATCGCTTGAATGGCATTGTGAATGAGGTTAGTCCACACTTGAATCAATTCATCTGGATAGCCCCTGATTGGAGGTAAGGGTTGGTAAGAGCAAACCACTGATATCCCTTGCCTGAGCTGACTGCGATAGATTTCTAGTACGGTATCCAACCCTTCGGTTAATTTAACAATTTGTTTTTCGCCGCTCGAATCATAGCGAGCGTAGGATTTCAGTGCAAAGACAATTTTGGATGCGCTTTCTACAGCATTGACAATATTCAGATTGTTATGATGAAGACGAGCTAGTTGATGGGCGCACTGTACGATCCGGTCAGCGTCAGCATTTTTAAGCAACGGTATAAAAGGATCGATATTTTGGTAAATTCCCATACTGACTAAACTGCTGGCAAACTGTCGGGCATTTCTGACATCGCTGTCTTTCAGCTGACGAGTTAACTGCTGTTTGAATTGACGTTTTGCGCTAGTCATGATGCGCTCCTGGTGCTGAAGGGACTGTTCCATCAATGCAAGAAAATCAGTTTGCTGTTCTGAACTCAGTTGGTGAAACAGCTTTGGGAGTTGCGTTAGGGCAGTAGGAAGAGTTTTAACGGTATGGTTAGCGGAGGCTTGAATGGCACCCAATGGGCTGTTGATTTCGTGAGCGACACTGGCAACTAACTGTCCCAGGGCAGCCATTTTCTCTGATTGAATTAGTTCTTCTTGAGTGGCTTTTAAATCGTTAAGGGTATTGGAGAGTTCTTGGGTGCGCTCTGTGACTTTTTGCTCCAGGGTGCGATTGGCTTCTTCTAGGATGCGGACATTTTCTGCTCTGAGGTGCTGCAGGCTGATATGAGTTTTGATGCGGGCGAGCAGTTCTTCTCTGGCGATGGGTTTGGTGAGGTAGTCGTTGGCACCGACATCAAGTCCAATGATGAGATCTTGAACTTGGGTTTTAGCGGTTAAAAGAATAATCGGGAGTTTGGTCGCAGGGAAGCGTTCGCGCAACCGCTGGGTCACTTCATACCCTGTCATTTTAGGCATCATGACATCCAGTAAAATCAGGTCTGGTTGCAAGCCCGTCTCTACCAAAGTAAGAGCTTCTTCACCATTACTAGCCTGGGTAATGGCGTAATTTTGTAAAGAGAGATTGTTGGCTAACACCTGAAGATTAATGGGTTCATCATCCACAATTAAAACTTTAATTTTCTGCTTATCTTCATGGGGCTTTTGAAGACGATCTGTCTTATCTTCTGGAAGCACGATGGAGAGAGGATATTGAATCTTGGTTGTAGTTTCTCTCTTCGCAGAGAGCGATTGCTTTGCTACAGGTAATGTGAAACTAAATTGCGAACCTTTTCCTACTTTAGATTCAACCCAAATTTCTCCGTGATGTAACTCTACCAATTTTTTGGTGACTGCTAAACCTAAGCCTGTACCTCCATATTCTCTGGCAGTCGATCCTTCAGCTTGCTCGAAAGATTCAAAAATGCGGTCTAGTTTGTCTTCTGGAATGCCAATGCCAGTATCAGAAATGCTGATGATTAATTTTGAGGGTTGAGTTTTGAGGGTTAAACTCTCTTCTTTTTGCTTCTCTTCTGTTAACTGAGCTGATATTATTATGGTGCCAGATTCTGTAAATTTAATTGCATTTCCAACCAGGTTATAAAGAATCTGCTGTAGGCGATTTTCATCTGCTTCTGCAGGAGGAAGATCGGTAGGAATAGCATTAATCAATTGCAGATTTTTATTGCCAGCCAGAGTTTGATTTAATTGTAGGACGACTTCAGCAATTTCACGTACTCCTACTGTTTTTAGTTGCAGTTCAATGTCTTTATGCCGGAGTTTGGAGAAGTCGAGAATGTCGTTGACCAGGGTGGCAAGGCGATGTCCGCTTTGGGCAATCATTAACAGATTGTTGCGTTGGACTGGCAACATTTCTCCGGTTGCGCCGTGCAGCATAGACTCAGCAATGCCGATCATGCCATTGAGTGGCGTACGGAGTTCGTGGGAGGTGTTGGCAAGAAATTCATCCTTGAGGCAATCGAGGCGTTGTAAGTCGTTGTTGCGGGTTTCTAAGGTTTCAAATGATGTTTGCAATTGCCCTGCCATCTGGTTAAACGATCGGGCAAGTTCTCCTAATTCATCGGTCCGTTTAATGTTGGCAGTTTTGTCCCATTTCCCCTGGGCAATATCTTTGGCGGCTGCATTCAAACTGAGAATGGGTTGCGTCACCCAACGGGCTGTGAAGATACCAATTGTGGTGGCGATTGCCAGAGCAGACATACAGAGCCAGATTGTTGTGCGAGTGTTTTGATTGATCTGCCCCATGAAGTCAGATTCTGGAACCACAACTACAATCAGCCAATCCAGACCTTTTCCGTCTTGAAAAGGGGTAACTTGCAGGAAATGCTGTTTGTTGTCGATTTTGAAATTGAGCTCGTGTACACTTTTAATTTGTTTGAAGTTGCTGAATCGATCGATCAAATATTGAGCAGTCGTTTTGGTTAACGTATTACGACTTGCCAAGACGCTGAGCCGCACCGTTTGATTATCTTTCTGACTTAAGGGTTGTTCTCCTGTGGAAGTTGCAACCAATAAGCCGTTGCGCTCAATAATAAATGTTTGTCCAGTCTGGCCAATTTTTAAATTTTGTAGAAAAACACTAATTTGGCCGAGACGGAGCGTACTATTTGTAACGCCCAACAATGCTCCATCCTGGTCGTATAGCGGTAGAACAGCACTAATTTGCAATGTTGGTTGATTCAGGGTGGGGTAAATCTGGCTCCAGGCAGGCTCTCCTGCTTGCATCGCAGCTTTGTACCAGGGACGGATCCGAGGATCGAAGGTTTGGGTTGCTTTGATCGCTACTTTCCGTTCCCCTTGGGTGTCTGTGCTGTAGACACGAAAGGCGTTTACCTTGATTCCGGCTTCTAGAATTGTCAGTCTGCCATCATTCAACCTGCGAGCACCTATATATTCTCCCTGTTCGTTGCCAATCACAATTTGGCTAACGGATTTGAAGAGTCGTAATTGCCGCCAGGTATGAGGTTCCCAAATGTCCAGATTCTGGGGAGTCAGATGTTTTAGCTCAATAGCATCTAGATTGCTCTGATTAATCTGGTGTGGAATTGAAAAGTAAGTGAGGAGATTTTGTTCTATTCGGGATGTGACTTCGATCTTTAGCTGTGTGGCAAGATCGTTGACTGCTTTTTGTCCGTTCCTAAAGGAAAGATATCCAATTAAGCCAACGACTGCAAAGATTTGTAGCACGAAGGGAACGATTAGGACCGCTCTCAGGGGAATTTTGTGTGACAGCTTGGGAAAAAAACGTCTGAGGGAGGTTGCAGGCATTCGGATCATCCAAAATTCATTCCATCGCTGATGAGGTAAATGAGTCGGCACCCGAACTCTAGAGTTAACTCTGGTTGCTTTGAAACTTGTTGTTTCTCCTCTAACAATATTCCAGGTCTATTTGCTGGAAAGGATTGAAAGCTAGGAAAAACGGACAATGTTGAGAATCAAACAGTTGACAAACAGGGTAGATGGGGTTGGGCTGGGTTTGTTTTGAGATTCTCGTTAGCAATGAGTTTGATACTTTAGTTCATTCATTATAAGGCAGGAGGTGAAGGACAGAAGGAAAGGTCTGACTGCACTGGTTTTGAGTGTTTTGTTCTGTCCTAATCTATATCTCGTGGTGTTTATATTGCTGGGTAGTCCTCTAGAGGTAATGATGTTTGAGCGCACGATTGGAATCTGTACGCTCAAACATTATTAATTGTTTATTGTGACCCTATTCATTCAGCTGGATTGGAGAAAGGAATCTTGTTTCAGGAAACATTGTTGGATAACCTTGTTCAGGTCGTCTAACGTCACTGGCTTACTGATATACTCGTCCATGCCAGCCGCAAGACATTTTTCGCGATCGCCCTTCATGGCATGGGCGGTCACGCCAATCACAACCTGATGCCGATCGATGCCTTGTTCTTGTTGACGAATTGCCTGGGTGGCCTGATAACCATCCAGGACTGGCATCTGACAATCCATCAGCACAATGTCGTAGTTGTTTTTTGCTAATCGTTCGAGTGCTTCCTGACCGTGATGGGCGCATTCTGCCACATGTCCTAATTTGTGCAGCTGGCGCAGCACAACTTTACGATTTACAGGGGCATCATCTACGATCAAAACCTTTAACCTGGCCCTTCTGGATTCACTTTTGCTTTTGCAAATGCTATCTAACGATATCTCTAGCGGATAAGACTCTCCCAGATCTGGAGATTTTTGGGTTTGAGTCTGAGGTAAGGTGTTGTTGGTAGGGCAATGACCGAAGGGCACAACAAACCAGAAGGTTGCGCCTTGACCCAGGGTACTAGAAACGCCAATCTCTCCTCCCATAAGTTGTACCAGGCGCTGGCAAATGGTTAGTCCTAGTCCGGAACCCCCATAGCGACGCGTGACTGAGGTATCCACCTGGGAAAATTTCTGAAATAGTTTTTTTTGGTTTTCGATGGCAATGCCGATGCCTGTGTCTTGTACCTCAAAGCGAACATAAACTGGCAACTTGGATAGAGAATTGGAGGCTTGCTTGCTTGATATCACATTGAGTGGGGGCTTGTCTCCTTCTAACAGGGTTTTGTAGGGGGCGACCTTTCTGAAAGCGAGTTTTGAGTTGAGTTCTCTATTGGGTTGGTGTTCGGGTCTGGTGTCTTGTGGTTCGTGAGAAACAGAAATCTTGACCGAGCCAGATTCTGTGAACTTGATGGCGTTGCCTATCAGGTTAAGAAGGATCTGGCGCAGGCGAGTTGGGTCTCCTTTGAGCAGGGAGGGAATGTTGCTATCGAAGGAAGTTGAAAGGTTTAGTTCTTTTTCTCTTGCTTGGGGAGCGAGCAGTGCGATCGCGCTGTGCAAACAGGCTCTCAGATCTAAAGCAGTGGTGTTGAGCTGAATTTTGCCCGCTTCGAGTTTAGAGAGGTCAAGAATATCGTTGATAATGGTCAACAGGCTCTTGGCGCTGGTTACCAGGGTCTGAACCAAATCCTGTTGATCTGAATTGAGGGATGTGCGCAAGAGTAAATCGGCAGTTCCTAAGACACCGTTCAGGGGAGTGCGAATTTCGTGGCTCATGTTGGTTAGGAATTCGCTTTTAGCCTGGGAAGCTTGTAGGGCAACAGCTTCTGCTTTTTTGCGTTCTTCAACTTCCTGTTGGAGTTGTTGGTTCTGGAGATGAAGCTGTCGACGCAAGCGCTGGATTTGCAGCTGATTCTCAAGCCGGGCAACGATCAATTTTGAGCGAAAGGGTTTGGTGATATAGTCTGCTCCTCCTACTTCAAAGGCTTTAACCTGATCGAAGGTTTCATCAAGGGCGCTAACAAAAACGACTGGGATTTCCCGGGTGTGGCTGTTCGCTTTCAACCGATGACAGACTTCATAACCATTCATCTCAGGCATGAGGATATCCAGCACAATTAAGGATGGTTTGAAGTGTGGGATACTGGCCAGGGCTGAGGGACCATCGGTCGCTTGCTGAACTTCATAACCTCGCCTCAGCAAGAGTCTTGCTAAAAGCTCCAGGTTGTCAGGTATATCATCAACAATCAGGATTCTGTCTTTGCAAGGATTAGGAAAAGATGAGAGATGCATAGACGTATCAGGATCCGCAGCAAACGGTCTATATTATTACCAGGTTATAGGCTTTTATGTTGTTTTTATATTGCTTTTACATTGTGACACAAATTTGGACATCACAGTGTTGCAAGTACCTTGACGGCGTTAGCGGAGTTTCTCTTTTAAAGAGTAGCGCTCAATCTATTTTGTATCTGTATCAGGTAAAGGTGAAGCCTGCTCAATTGCTGTTTGTTTGCGACTTGGAAGGTTATTTTGAAAGCCTTGCTCAGCAAGGCTTTCAAAATAACCTTCCTTCTGTTCTGGCACGAAGAAATGAGGGTTAGCGCCCCCCGAAAGGGGGCGCTAACCTTCCAAGTCGTGTTTGTTGATGGTACGGTAGCAATTGACGAGCCAAGGCTTTTGGAGCGTGCGAGGGAACCGTATGCTCTTACCATTAGACTCATGCGGAAGTTGGAGTGGCAGCCCCCCTCAGGGGGCTGCCACTCCAGTTCTCTGACAGGTCTATTGGAGGACTATTGACGGTGCTATTTCAAGTTGCCTGGTTTGACTTGTTGGAGAATCCGCTCTAATTCTGACAGGATTAAGGGTTTGGTCATGTAATTGTCCATTCCAGCCGCGAGGCATTTTTCGCGATCGCCCTTCATGGCATGGGCAGTCAAACCAATAACAATTTGATGATAATCTGTTCCCTGTTCCTGCTGGCGAATAGCTTGCGTTGCCTGATAACCATCTAAAACTGGCATCTGGCAATCCATCAGTACGATGTCATAATTTGAAGTCGCTAACTTTTCCAGAGCTTCCTGACCATTATTGACACAATCTCCAGTATGTCCCAGTTGCTGTAATTGTCTCAGAACAACCTTTTGATTCACGCGGGCATCATCCACAACCAGGATTTTCAACCTGGACAATTTTCTTTCATTGCTAGTTTGCCTGTTGGGTACGGGAGGAAATTGCCCGCTACAAACTTGATATGCTGCGATCGCAGATGTACTCTGGGGCGAGAGATGAGTGCGATTGACGGGTTGCACCTCGAAAGGTACCGTAAACCAGAATGTTGTTCCTTTCCCTAACTGGCTAGACACTCCAATCTCACCTGCCATCAAGGTTACTAATTGCTGGCAAATGGCTAGCCCTAAGCCTGTCCCTCCATAGCGACGTGTCATAGAAGCATCTGCTTGAGAAAACTTCTGAAATAGTTTCGTTTGGTTTTCTGGAGCAATGCCGATGCCAGTGTCTCGCACTTTGAAACGGAGATGTATGGGCGCTGAAAGTTCAGTTTTAGGGTGTAAGGTAAGATTTTCTATGGTCACCCCCACCTCTCCAGTGTGAGTAAATTTGATAGCATTGCCCACTAGATTAATCAGAATCTGGCGCAAACGAGTTGGGTCTCCTCTGAGAATGAGGGGGATATTGGGGTGAAGAGAAGTTGAGAGCTTCAAGCCTTTCTCAGTTGCCTGGGGCACCAGTAAATCAATGACGCTCTGCAAACAATCCTGAAGGTTAAAATCAACCTGCTCGAGTTGGATCTTGCCTGCTTCGAGTTTGGAAAAGTCCAGAATGTCGTTGAGCAGCACTAGCAAGCTGTTGGCACTGCTAGTGAGGGTCTGTACCAAATCCTTTTGCTCTGAGTCGAGCGGCGTTCGCAATAACAAATCAGCGGTTCCTAATACACCATTCATCGGAGTGCGAATTTCGTGACTCATATTGGCAAGGAATTCGCTCTTGGCTCGATTTGCTGCTTCTGCAGCATCTTTCGCTTTTGCTAAATCCATTTCTGCCTGTTTGCGTTCAGTAATATCTCTCCCAACCGCTTGAAATTCAATCAATTCTCCCTGGTCGTTAAAAATGGCGCGATTGCACCATTGCTGCCAGCGCCATTCCTCCGTTTGCAGTTGGTGATATTGTTCGTGGAGGTACACCGGATTTTCGGGGGTCAGCGATGCCAGGGCCTGGGTCAAGGTTTGTTGCGCTACTGAGGTTAACATTGAGAAAAAGCTGCGTCCGAGCAATTCTGCTTTCGCGATACCAAAATAGCGACAGCAAGCGTCGTTAGTAAAGGTAATGGTGCCATCGGGCAGAAAGCGATTGATGAATTCGGTTTGATCTTCAACCACAGCCCGATAGCGAGCTTCGCTCTGGCGGAGGGCGATGTTGGCCTGTTTCCATTCAGTGATATCCAGGGCAGTGCCTACAAGCTTAAGCACCTGTCCTTGAGCATCTTTCAGAGATTCCCCTCTTCCTTCCAGATAGCGGATGGAACCGTCAGGGCGCAGAATGCGGTACTCAAATTGTTGGGGGGGGCCGGCGTTCAGCAATTGGCTGAGGGCATTTTCTACCTTGGGCCAGTCTTCTGGATGGAAAAGCTGTGGGTGGTCTTCTATGGCAGGGCCGAATGGGGAGGGTTCTAACCCAAAGATGCAGAACATTTCTTCTGACCAGCGAAGCTGCTGTGTTGCCCGATCGAATTCCCAACTACCAATATTACCAATGCGTTGAGCTTGAGTCAGGGTTGCTTCGCTCTTGCGGAGATTGTCTTCGGCTTGTTTGCGTTCGGTAATATCTGTGACCATGCCGAGGGCACCCAGATATTGTCCTGTCTCATCTTGAATGGGTTGTGTGGAAACAATTGCCCACAAGTCGGAGCCGTCTTTGCGTTGAAATTTAAAGTCGTGTTGCTCGCTGATTCCTTGACGACGACGTTCGATCTTTCGGGCTGCTGAGGCTTTGCCATCTTCGTTCATGAATTCAAACAAAGACTTCCCTAGCATTTCTTCCGGGGTATAGCCTAACATTTCTGCCATGTGCTGATTGGCAAAGGTCGTTTTGCTGTCGGCATCGATCTGCCAGATGCCTTCTGTAGCAGTTTCGATAATCCGGCGATATCTGGCTTCGCTTTCTTGCAGGGCTTCATCAGCGTGTTTGCGTTCGGTGATGTCTTTGGAAATGGCAATGACGTGGGGTTGACCGTCAATATCCAACAGTTCAAGGGAGGTGAGTGCGATTCGTTTCTCCCCTGATTTGGCGGGGAAGGCGAGTTCTAGATTGCGTGCGACGCGATCGCGACTGAGTAACTGGCTTAGTTTGAGTAACTCAACTGGTTCCAGGCGAAATCCTAGCTCGAAGGCAGTGCGTCCAATCAGTTCTTCTCGGCTGTAGCCAGTGCTCTGGCAGAAGCTGTCGTTGACATCTAGGAAGCGCGCGTCGGGAGAGGTTGCGATCGAGATCGCATCCGGGCTGGAACGAAAGAGTTTGGTAAACTTTTCCTCTGATTCTTGCAACGCCAGCTTAACCTGATCGAAAGAAGCTTGTAACTGTTGCGCCATGACATTAAACGACTGGGCCAATTCCCCGATCTCGTCTGTGCGTTTCATGCGCACTAGACCCTCAAGGTCACCAGATGCAATTTTTTTGGCTGCCGCATTCAGACGCAGAATCGGTTGGCTAATCCATTGTGCTGTGAAGATACCCATCGTCATGGCTCCGATTAAAGCCGTCAGCGAGAGGAGTAACGTTGTGCGCGTATTGGCATGAATTTGCGCCATGAATTCGGCTTTGGGCACCACCTCTACGACCAGCCAATCTAGCCCATATCGATCCTGAAACGGAAACGCTTGCAGGAAGTAATGGTTGTTGTTGAGCGTGAAGTCAAACTGTTGCTTAGTTTTAATCTGGTGCAAGTCCTTGGTGCGATCGCGCAACACTCCAGTAGCCCGGTTCATCAGCGGGCGATCGCTGTCAAAGGCATTGACCCGTTCCAAATACCCTTCTTCATCAATGACAGGGACACTTTCAAAGGAAGTGCCCACTAAAGCCCCATCTCGCTCAATGATGAAGACTTCACCGGGATAGTCCTGTCGCAAGGTTTTCAAAAAACGATCGATTTCTAACACAAAGAAATTTGCAGCCATGACTCCCTGCAAATTTCCCTGCAGATCGTAAACAGGCAGAGTTGCCGTGATGCCCAGTCGGGGAGGGTTACCAACCAGCTGATAGATGGGGCTCCAAGTCGCCGTTTTGGCTTCAACTGCCGCCTGATACCAAACTATTTTGCGCACATCATATTCGCTTTGCCCTTTGATATCCTGGCTGCGTCCGGTACGCGTACTGTGGCGATCTGCACGGTACGCTTTCAAGTTCCCTTGTTCGAAGTTTTGAGTGCTAAAGGTGATGAGTGTCCCATCCTCAAGTCGCCCAGCTCCGATCGCTCCTCCTTGCTGGTTGCCCATGGCAATAAAGCTAATCGTTTCAAACTGTTGGATTTGTTGCCAGAAATAGGGTTCGATGGATACAGGATCTTGGGGGGCAAATCCAGCTAAATGGCCTGAGCGCCATGCATCTGCATTGAGGCGATTCACCAGATGGGGGGTTGCCAGATAGGTATCAAGCCGCAATTGGACGCGATCGCCCACTTCATCCATCAATTGCTGAGCCAGATCCTCAACTGCGGTTTGCCCAGTTCTGAACGAAAGATATCCTACCAAGCCCACAGCTCCAACAATTTGCAACACAAAGGGAATAATCAGGATGGCTCGCAAGGGAACCTTCCCAGAGGCTGCAGCGATAATCCGGTGGAGGTGGAAGATGAACATCCAGATCGGCAAAATCCTATAGCTTTAGATTAGCTTTAGAGTTGGGTTTTCTTTATTTTGGGCCAATGAGCCAATAGGTTTTCATTTCTCCTCTACCCTTCACCGAGATTAAGCCTCGTTCCTCAAACACGTACTTGGACTGTAATCGTTCGTAAATTGCAGCTGTGACCTGAATCCGACCCGGTTCTCCTTGAGATTCCATCCGACTGGCAACATTCACTGTATCGCCCCACAGATCGTAAATAAATTTCTGGGTGCCAATCACGCCCGCAACGACTGGTCCTGTGTTGATGCCAATCCGCAATGCAAGAGAGCCATTGAAGGAGCTGTAGACGTTGCTCTCTTGCTCAATTTGAAAGTTCTGAATTGCAGTTTGCATCTCCAGTGCCATAGCGGCAATGGCGTCTATATGATCTGCCCTGGGTATTGGCAATCCGCCTGCAACCATGTAGGCGTCACCAATGGTTTTAATCTTTTCCAAACGGTGTTTTTGGGTTAACCGATCGAAGCGAGAAAAAACAGCATTGAGCAACTTCACTAGCTCGGTTGCTGGCATCCGAGCGGATAGGGGGGTAAACCCAACAATATCAGCAAACAAAATTGTTGCCTGGTCAAATTGTTCGGCAACGGGCCCTTGCACCTGCTTCAATTTTTCGACAATGGGTTTCGGTAAGATATTCAGTAAAAGCTTTTCTGATTTATGTTTTTCCAGGCGCAGGGCTTGTTCCGAGTTGATGCGTTTGCTCACATCTGCTTGAACGCCAACAAAATGGGTTAGTTGACGATTGTCATCGTGAATCGGAGAAATGGTTAATTCATTCCAGAACGGTTGGCCATTTTTCCGATAGTTGAGCAGGGTGACTGTACAATTTTTCCCTGCTTTAATCGCTTGACGGAGGGTATTGACCGCAGCCTGGTCGGTTTTATTGCCCTGCAAAAACCGACAGTTATACCCTAGAACTTCTGTATCAGAGTAGCCAGTGATGGTTTCAAAAGCAGGATTAACATAAATTAAGGGCATGTCGGGCAATCTGGCATCTGCAATGACAATACCCACACTGCTCGCTGCAATCGCTTGATCTCGCAACTTCAGGGCTTCTTGCACTTGAGAACGGTAGACCTGACTGCCTCGCCAACTCCGTTCGGTCATATCTTGGACAAGGCCGTGGCTAATGCCATTCTGATAAGGTGATAAACGCCAATATAACCAGCGATAACTTCCATCCTTGCAACGGTAGCGATTGGTGAGCTGGATGGGGAAATTAGCAGTTGGATCGTGGCATTGGGCGTCGATATCGTCAGTAATCGCAAGATCGTCAGGATGAACAAACTCCAACCAGGGACGCGATCGCAGCTCCTCAAGACTCCAACCCAGAATTTGCGTCCAGGAAGAATTAAGGACTTTAAAATAGCCATCCTGACCGCGAGCACAGAGCAGGTCGGTGGATAGCTCGAAAAAAGTTTGCAAAGAGGCATCCATCATGAATTAGAGCATGTAAGCGCTGCGCAGAAACGTTCTGCCGATCGGTGCTGGAAACTTGATGCCAGTCGAAATTGAACCATCGCTGGGAAGAAAATACCAGAGGCCAATCAATGAGATTCTTGCCGAAGCAGGAATCTGCACCTGCCAGTATTCGCTTCTATAATTCCCGCATCAATGAGAATGGACAGCTTAACCAGTATTCGCTTCTATATTCCCGCATCAATGAGAAGGACAGCGTAAGCAGGGCCTGCAGCTCATTCTATTCAGATCTTTCTATAGCAACTGGGAGCAATCCGAGAGATAAACCCTGTCCATTTCAAAACTCATGTTTTGGCGCTGGTCATTGATAGGGATGAGCCAGCATCTGGATCCTCAACAGCAGGTTCCAATTCATTCTTTATCGGCCAATTGCCTATTAGATCTGTCCGAGAACTGGAGTGGAAACCCCCCGGAGGGGGGCTTCCACTCCTATTTCCAATGAGTCTATTGGCCAATTGCCTATCGGCCCATTGCCTATTGGCCAATTGCCTATCGGCCCATTGCCCATGTTTTCGCAAGCGAAAAACTCCAGATTTCAAAATAGAGAGAGGTCAGACGGATCTCCTCGAACTACAGTATCCAACTCATGGTTGGAGAACAGATAGAAGTAATATCTTCAGTTTATGCCTCTTCATGCCCAACCCTGGGTAGGGAAACCGTAAATGTCGTTCGCCCTGGCACAGACTCTACCTCTATTGTCCCGTTGTGTTTCTCAATAATTTTGCAGACAATATCCAATCCTAAACCGCTCCCTTCTTCCTCGGATTTCGTTGTAAAAAATGGATTGAAAATTTTATCCTGGATTTCTAGGGGAATACCACAACCAGAATCAATGACTTTTACCACTACCTGGTCTTCATATTCAGCAACACCTATTTCCAAAGTGCCCTGTCCTTGCATTGCTTGAACGGCATTATGAACCAAGTTTGTCCAGACTTGATTGAGTTCATCAGGGTAACAGAACAGAGAGGGTACTTCTTGATAGTTTCTGATCACTTCAACACCACGCTTCAGTAAATTCTGGTAGAGGATTAATACTGTTTCAATGCCCTCAATAATGTTCGCCTCAATTTTCTCGCCAGCAGAATCATGGCGAGCATAAGTTTTGATAGCAAACACAATTTTCACCGCCCGATCGGTGGCGGTCTTGATTGTTTTTGCACTTTTTTGCAGACTGGCAAACTGATAGGCGATATCTAAAATATCGTGGCTTCTGGAATCCTTCAGTAGAGGTAACAAAGGTTCAATATTGTCGTAAATTCCAATATCGACTAGAGTATCTGAAACAATATCAGCATCAGCAATTTCATATGCATCTAATTTTTGCATGAGAGTTCGCCTGAGTTTACGCTTTTCCTTACTGGTGAAAATAGCGCGTTCTTCAAGGGATTTCTCCAGAAGGTTAAAAAAGTCTTGTCGATACTTTGTAGAGAGTCTTTGGAAAAATTCCGGTAACTGTTTCAGCGTTGTAGCTAAAAAGTCGACGATATTTTCTACAGATGAACGAATTGCGCCCAAGGGTGTATTTACTTCATGAGCAACACCCGCCATCAGTCGTCCCAAAACGGCCATTTTCTCTGATTGAATCAGTTCGTTTTGTGTCGCTTTCAGGTGCTCAACTGTTTGGTAAAGGTCTTGATTCCGTTCAGCAATTTCTCGTTTCAAAGCAGCATTCAATTTTTGTAATTCTTCATTTTGCATAACGAGTTGCTGATTTTGGACATAGCTTTCCAGAGCTTCTTTGACGGTTAACGTCAGGTCAGTGTTGTCCCAGGGTTTAGCAATGTAACGATACAAGTTAGCAGAATTGACAGCATTGACGATTGCTTGAGCATTAACCTGCTCTGATAGCATAATCTTCAACATTTTGGGATATTTTTCATGGAGACGAATGAGCAGCTCATCTCCCGTCATGTTGGGCATCATTTGGTCAGCAATAATCAAGGCAACTTCTGTTCCCCTGGCATGAAAGTCTTCGACAATTTCCAGAGCTTTTTCTCCATTTTCAGCTCCTTCAATTTCGTAGCTGTCTTTAAGCTGATGTTTGATTTGCTCCGTCAAACCTTCTAAAGCAGCTTTTTGATGACCAACACATACGATTGCTAGACTACTCATAAATTCTCTAATGATGGAATGATAATTGGGGGTTTAGCGTTGCTTCGGACGGGTGATTATGGAGGTAAGAATACAAATTCTCTTGCCATTTCTCTGGAGTGGTTCTCTCCTCATAGGTTGAACTCATATGTTAATACTGTATGTCTCCTCTTGGAGCATCGATCGTCATACAATTGCAAGATTGGGTGTTCGGAATTATTTAGTTTACGATCCTCATTTGAATAAAGTGGGATCGACTTAATCTGGGACAAGCTGAGAGATTGTTTGAAAAGTATTGGCTTCTCCCTAGATTCCTTTTTAAAGAGAGGATGTATGATGGAAAGCCCCTTTTTTAAGGGTATTTAGGGAGATCGAGAGTGTTTTGCTACCTAAGAGGGTGTTTGAAAAGTATTGGATCCCCCCTAGCCACTCTTGAAAAAGGGGGAGATTACGGTCAAAAGTCCCCCTTTTTAAGGGGGATTTAGGGGGATCGAGAGCGTTTTGTTACCGATCTTAGACCTTCTCAAACATCCTCTAAGTACTTGTACAAAATAAATTGTCTATAGCGAAATTGGGGAATGCTTGAATTGCAAGGATTTCAGCCAATTGAAATGTACAATTTATTTTGTTTGCCTACTTGTGTCAGGATTTTTCAAACCGCCTCTAAAAGCGACCAACTTGCAACGAGACAAGGTTTGGACGTCAGCAATCAGAATTTAGAAATCATCAGTCAGACTCTAGCCGCTTTCTAATTGATGGCTCTTGACTGCCGATTTCCATGTATGCCAAATGTCCTGGCTTAAGTTGATACCCAGTCTACAGATCAAGGGTTCCAACTTGCAAAGGTTTTGCTGACTTAACAAGTTTGTTCTGTTTTATGCTGGCTGGCTAACCTGATTGTTGCAATCTTACTGAGGATGCTACCTCCTGAATCCGTTTCTTGCACCCATAGCAATGGTTTTTCCTGCCTTCACAGCTGTTTTTTCTGCTTTTGTTTGGAGCAATTAGACCCTGAGGATAGCGCGAATCCAAACTCTTTCCTGGCCCAAGTTTAACAACGTTCCTGGTTATAATTCCTTTCGGAAACGTAGGGCTGGGCATTTTCTAAATCTAGCGCAAGCTCGATAAAAGTCTACGTTCAATTCATATGCTAACGCTTCTTGGTGGCACGACTTGGAAAATTATTTTGAAAGTCTTGCTCTGCAAGGCTTTCAAAATGACCCATTTTACAGTCCAGCAGGGAAAATCAAGGGTTAGCCTTCCCCTTTGGGGGGTAACGTTCCAAGGGGTGTCGTGAATGTATGACAGAAAGCAAAAGTCAGAGGATAGCAGGTGGGGAGGACAGAGGACAAAGGAGAAAAATCGCTCGTGTTTTGGGCTAGACTGGCGCTAATGCGATCGCAAATGTATTCAGGATGATTTGTGCAAATGGTTAAGGCAATCCCATAAACGAACGGAACTCAACCGATTTAAGAATTTTGGTCGCATTCAGCAATTAAGGATTTTTGAACGCGGAGGTTTCATCTCTGCGTTCAAAAATCTTTATTATTGTGAGGACTCCCAGAACGTTCAATTCTTGGATTGGTCAGTCTAGAGGTCTGTTGTTGGCTATGCAAGCTGCTACGCACTCCCGCACTTAACAGCAAAAACTCCAAAGTCTACAATCTACAATCTAAAATGGCTCGAGAGCGCGAACCCGCAATCAATTTGGTTTTCTACCACCTGTTTAAATGGTCTGTGGTCAGTCCTATGCTGCATGCCTATTTTCGGGGACGGATCTACGGGGCTGAACAGGTGCCGCAACGGGGACCACTGGTGGTGGTGAGCAATCATGCCAGCGATTTCGATCCGCCCCTGGTTTCCTGCTGCGTTCGCCGTCCGGTGGCGTATATGGCAAAAGAAGAACTCTTTCGCATTCCTGTCTTTAAGCAGGCGATTGAGTTGTATGGGGCCTATCCAGTCAGGCGAGGAACGGCTGACCGTAGTGCTATCCGATCTGCTATGGCGTGTCTGGAGGAGGGCTGGGCAACGGGGGTTTTTTTACAAGGAACGCGAACGCTTGATGGGCGTATCACTGTGCCTAAGCTGGGCGCGGCGTTAATTGCAGCTAAAGCCCAGGTGCCCTTATTGCCGATCAGTTTGTGGGGAACAGAAGCGATTCTGCCCCGGGGAACAAAGTTACCGCGGCCAGTGCCGATTGCGGCGCGGATTGGGCAACCCATTCCTCCTCCCCGCTCAACGGCTCGAGAAGAGCTAACGGCTGTGACGCAACACTGTGCTGATGTTATCAATGCGCTTCATGATTTAGGGCGCTAGGGTAGTATCACAATTAAAAGTTAGGGTAAACCCCACAGGGTTTACCCTAACTTTTAGCGTTGACAGAGCGCTAGTGATTGGAATGGGGTTTATAACAGAAATCAGGAAGCAGAAGGCAGAGGGCAAAAGAAGGTTGTCTACTGGACTGACGCAGCAACAGCCAAGCTCGTTAGAGCAAACAAAATTGGGTAATCCTGTAGAGGTAATGATTTTTGAATGCGTGGGCGGAACCCGTGCGCTCAAAAATCCTGACTTCTGGAGGACTACCATTTTTTTGACTGGTATGAGAAATAGGGGTTAGCACTCCTGAAGAGGGTGCTAGCCTTGCAGTTATCCCTCTATTACTGCTGCCAAGTTTTTAGCAGGCACTGCTCCGATCTAGAACGGCTCCAAATGTTCTTAGAATCAAGGTAATGTCGTAAAGGATGGACCATTTTTGCTGATAGGCGAGATCCATCCGGACAACTTCTTCAAAATCCTGGATCTGGGAACGGCCGTTGACCTGCCATTCTCCTGTGATCCCAGGTTTTACATTCAGGCGCTCCCAGTGATATGGGTGGTATTTCTCGACTTCGCCTACGGTGGGTGGTCGCGTTCCAACCAAACTCATATCTCCTTTCAACACATTCCAGAATTGGGGAACTTCGTCTAAGCTGGTGCAACGAAGGAAGCGCCCTACAGCTGTAACGCGGGGATCGTTTTTATTTTTGAAGATGTGACCCTGTGCTTGATTCCGGACAGTATGCTTGAGCTTTTCTGCACCCACGACCATGGAGCGAAATTTCCACATTCTGAAAGGACGACCGTTCAAGCCGCAGCGCATCTGGCTATAGAAGATGGGACCAGAGCTATCGAGCTGAATCGCGATCGCAATGGGGATCGCAATGATTGCAACGATGGCTAACCCAACCAATGCCCCCACAATATCAATGAGTCGTTTGAGCCAACTGGTTGCTGAAGGATGAATGTGCCGATCGAGCGGGTTCAGGGTGCAAAAATGGTGGGGAGGTACAATGTCCAGGGTACTATCGAGCGAGTTCAGAAGACCATTAGCATCAACCCTATCTGATTGCAATCCAAACGCTGGCAGACTAGTCATAGAAACATAACCCCTAATGAAAAAGTCATTGCAGAGAGCGCACGGCACTAAATCCGATCGCGAAGACAAGCAGTAAACTGTCTGCGATTTGGAGAAAACAACCCGCAAATCTATTGAGAAAATGAGTGTTTGATAGGAAGTAGATGAGAAAATGAATGAGATGACTTTAATAAAAGTATATAGAGATACTCACTATTACGGATATAGGAAATCATAGGGTTTACCGAATCTTCATAGTCATGCGGCTTTTTATAAAGTTTAGATGAAGTATGGGCAGATGGGGAATCACTTCTGTCTTAAAAATAGATATTCAAGTCAAGTCGGCATGCCGTTTTCCAGATGCAAAAAACTCAACAAAAATTTAACAGTTCAGTCTGAGGGAAGATGATGAGAAGAAAATCTGTTCCTGGTATTGTGGCCCTATTGGCGGTTGTGGTGGTGCTGATCGGGTGCGTCCCTGCAGCTTTTGCGTTCTGCGGGTTCTATGTTGCTAAAGCAGACACAAAACTCTACAACCAGGCCTCGCAGGTGGTCATTGCTCGCGATCGCGATCGCACCATCCTGACCATGGCCAATGACTATCAGGGCGACGTCAAGGACTTTGCCCTGGTGGTGCCCGTTCCCGTCGTCTTAAAAGAAGATCAGGTGCATGTCGGTAATCCTAAAATCATCGAACGGCTCGATGCCTTCAGCGCCCCGCGCCTGGTGGAATACTTCGATCCCGATCCCTGTGTACTTGCCTATCCAGCGCCTCCCCGCTCTCCGCTGCCGACGCGAGCGGGAGCGGCTAGACGTGCGATCGCAAAAAAAGAAGATGCCCTCGGCGTCACCATCGAATCCCGCTTCACCGTCGGCGAATACGACATCCTTATCCTCAGCGCCAAAGAATCGAACGGCCTGGAAACCTGGCTGCGCCGCAACGGCTACAAAATTCCCCGGGGTGCCCATCAGCTCCTGCGACCCTACATTCGCCAGAAGATGAAATTCTTTGTCGCCAAAGTTAACCTGGGCGAGTTTGAAAAATCCCAGGCCCAGTTCCTGCGTCCCCTGATGATGGCCTACGAATCCCCCAAATTCATGCTGCCCATTCGCTTAGGCATGGTCAACGGCACTGGCGAACAAGACCTGATCGTCTATATCCTTTCACCGACAGGTCAAGCCGAAGTCACCAACTACCGCACCGTCAAAATCCCCGCCAACGAAGAAATCCCCGTCTTTGTTAAAAACGAATTCGGCGATGTCTACAAAGCTCTGTTCCAGCACGCCCACAAGCAATCGGGGCGCAAAGCCGTCTTCCTGGAACATGCCTGGGACATGAGCTGGTGCGACCCCTGCGCCGCCAACCCCCTCACCCCCGAAGAACTGCGTCAGGCCGGTGTCTTCTGGCTCGATTCCAGTCGCCAACCGGGCGCTCCCAACCGCCGGATTGTTCCCCAGCCTGTTTCCAATGTCTTCATCACCCGCCTGCACGTCCGCTACAGCCGCGACAAATTCCCCGCCGACCTGATGTTCCAATCCACCACCAACCGCCAGAACTTCCAGGGGCGCTACATTCTGCGTCATGCCTTTAAAGGAGCCGCCAACTGTCCTGCTGCACGGGAATACCAGCAAGCGCTGAAACAACGCCAAGAGCGAGAAGTCCAAACCCTGGCCCGGTTAACCGGCTGGAACATCAACGACATCCGCAAAAAGGCCAGAGTCAGCCAGCCCCAGTCCCAGGAAGTCTGGTGGCGCAGCGTCTGGCCAGAATTGAAAAAGTAAGGGAATGGGGAACGGGGAATGGGGAACAGGGAACAGCAAAATCCGTAATCGGCACTTCAGTGACAAGACTGCGTGTAAGACCAGGCACTGGACGAGCGAACCCACTACTGCTGCGTTCCTCGTTCCCATGCTCTGCTTGGGAACGTAGTTTTAGGAGGCTCCAGCCTCCTGGGGGGCTGGAAGGTTTGGAGGCTGGAGCCTCATGTTGGCCGTCCCCAGGCATAGCCTGGGAACGAAGTGAAATCTACGCTTTGGGGGGCATATAGACTCTGGTAGCACTAAAGTGCCCACTACGAATTTACACAATTTTAGGCATGTCATAGCACTACGGTGGAATTTGGACAAGGATCGGAAATATCTGTAGGGGCACCCCTTGTGGGTGCCCAGCCGCGATTAGATATAGAAAATATCTGTAGGAGCATCCCTTGTAGGTGCCCAGCCGCGATTCGGGATCGGAAATATCTATAGGGGCACCCCTTGTGGGTGCCCAGCCGCGATTAGATATAGAAAATATCCGTAGGGGCATCCCTTGTGGGTGCCCCAGCCGCGATTGGGTGAATAGGGCAACGTTGTGTCGCTATCGGTTGGCGTAGCCTGGTAGACCTGGGGTCGGCACAAGGCCGACCCCTACAGGGATGCCCGTACCTGCTCGATGAGGTCGTCGAGGGTGGCTTGCAGGGCGGCGGGGTCAACGCTGTGCTGGGCGAGGAATTGGGCCAGGGGGTTGAACTCCGGCTGGGCCAGCAGCGCCGCCAGCCGGGGCAGGTCGTAGCGCTGCCCCGCTGCCTCTGCCCGACGCATCCAATTTCCCAGGTTGTGCAGGGAGTTTTGCAGGTCGCCGCTGCCGATTACCCGGCAATAGACGATGGCGGCAAGCTGATGTTGGGCGGCGGCCTGCGGCTGACCGCTCTGGTACAGGTAGATCGACAGGTTGCCGTGGGAAATGGCCCGAGCGGTCGGATCGGGCAGCTGGTTCTTGACTGCCAGACTCTGGCGTTCCAGGGCGATTGACTGAGCCGTATCCCCCCGCCGATGCCACACATGAGCCAGGGCGCTCAGGACTTTGGTCTGAGCGTTCAGATCGCCCACCTGCCGGAACGTATCCAGACAATCTTCTAATAGCAGCTGGGCCGCTACTACTCTTCCCAGCTGCAGCAGCGGTCTGTACTGGTTGAAGCGAGTCATGGCCAGCTGGTGCGGGATCTCCCCCAGGGATTGCTCAACTTGTTCCTGCTCCTGTAACAGATCCAGACAGGTCTGCCACTGCTGCAGTTGCAAGTTAGCCATACAAGCAATATTCAACCCGCTTACGAGCACCCGGCCCAGGACAACGGCATTGGGGGCTGCGGGCAGGCGCTCTCCCGATTGCTGCCGCTGCCACCACTGACGTACTGTCTCCAGGCGCTGCCCAATCTCAGGCAGCACCTGCGCCGCTGCCCCCTGCAAGACGTCGATGCGCAGCGCCTCCAGTTCGCTGCCGATGACCTGCACCGGGGGAGAGCCTGCCTGCTGCTTGGCCCCGGCGCTGCGCTGGCGCATTGCCTTCGCCGCTGCCAGCTGACCGACATCCCCCAGAGCATTGGCCCAGTTGCCGCAGATCCAGCCGACATCAGCCCAGTGCTCGCTGGCTTCGGCTGCGGCAGCGGCCTGCTGGTACAGGGTAAGAGCCTGGTCGGGCTGGCCTGAGCGCCGCAACGCATCCGCCAGGTTGGTACGCAGGTGCCAGCGGCTCTGACCGGAGGGCACCTGGTCGGCGATGGCCCGCAGCTCGGCGATGATGCTGCGCAACTGGGTCGGATCCTGGGTGCTGGTGACCAGCGTGCCAGCAAAAGCCCCCAGGCGGTCGAATTGCCGCGCCCGGATGGTATAGACCAGGGCCCGCCGTCCGGCCTCCACTGCGGCTTCTCGTGCTCCCTCTTGTCCGGCGGTCATCAGTTGGTGGAAGTCGGCGGCGTAGCGTTCGCCGTAGGCGAGCCAGATTTGCTCGGGGGTGCGTCCGGCCCGTTCGTCGTCGTGGGCGGCGATCCAGGCGGCGACGCGCTCTTTCACCAGGTCGTGACAGTCGTAACTGGGCGGTTGGGTTGAGTCGTCGCGGCTGAGCAGTCCGGCGCTGTGCAGGGCGGTGAGGAGGGGAGCGAGGGGTGGGGGGGCAGCGGGGGTGGCGGGGGTGGGTTGGTCTAATTGGTCTAGCAATGCCTGACCCGCTTCGGTTTCCAGGGCGGCGGCGAGTTGCTGTTTGAGGGCGGCGGGTAATCGGTCAGCGAGGGAGAGGGCGAGACGCATTTGCTCCAGTTGTTCGGCGACCAGTTCTGCTTCCAGGGAACGCCCTGACCAGATGCCTTGCAGCAGGGCTTCGGGGACGGGTTCGTTGGCCAGGGTGACGATCCACAACAGGTACCGCTCTGCGAGGTTGAGTCGTTGCAACAGCCAGTCGATGGCACCGATGGCGACGTCGTCCAGGTATTGCCGTTCTTGTTCCTGCTGGGCAGGGGAGAGGTGGGCGGCGAACAGGTCGGGCAGAGAGTGCAAGCCTTCCCCTTCCAGCTGGGTCAGGGCCTGGGCCAGGGTGGCGGGATCCGGGGCCAGGGCGGCGAGGCGGTTGAGGATCAGGGGATGGCCGCGACTGACGGCGAGCAGGCGTTGCAGCAGGGTGTATTCGCCCGCAATCAGCAGGAGGCGCAGTTGGGCGTGGGTGCGGAGGAAGAGGCTGGCTTCGGGCATGGGGAGGGGACCCAGGGGCAGCCAGAGGACGCCGGGGTGGGCCAGGGACCGGGGACGATGGCGGCTGGTGACCAGGAGGCGCGATCGCGTCCCGGACAATTCCGTCACCAGCAGTTGCAACAGCCGCTCCCACTCCGGGTCGGCGCAGGCGTAGAGGTTGTCCTGGGCGATCGTCTCCAGGTTCGGCTCGAAGTTGTCCAGCACCAGCAGAATCGCCTGATCCCGCAAGGCTTCCAGCAGATTGGTGCGCAGCTGTTCGTAGCGTTCTGCCCCCACCAACCGTTCGTCCGGGGGCAGGTAGACTCGCGAATAGGGGAACTGTTCGCTCTTGTCGCGGTAAGCCTGACTGTACAATGCCAGCTTGCGGTCGATCTGCCGCAGGAATTCGTCCACCTGCAGCGGTAGCGGTTTCGCCTGAAACGCCAGCACCGCCTCGAAGCGGCCATGCCAGAGGTGAATGGTTTCAGCGGCAATGGCGGTTTTGCCCAGTCCAGCCAGGCCCTGCACCAGGGCGACACCGCCGTTGGGGGACTGCAGCCACTCCAGGCTCAGTCGCCGCAGTTCGGTTCCCCGACCAACAAAGTGGCTGGGCCGTTCCAGCTGACGGTTGCCGCCGGGTAGCAGGGGCTGCGGTTGGGGGCGGATGCGGGTGAGTTGGGGACTGCGACCCTGGGGACGTGGTAGTTGCTGCCCGCCGCCGCCAAACATCAGGGGCGTGGCGCTGTCTACGGCAGCGAACAGACCGTCGGTGTGTTGCAGCAGATCTCGCCGCGCCTGGGCCAGGGCACCTTCCGGCGGATAGGGATTGTCGACCGCGAGCCAGTAGGTGTAAAATTGCCGCGCTAGCTGGCGGGCGTAGTCGTCGCCGACCTCGTAGCGCATGGCGATGGCTTGGGGGACGCCAGCGCGCAGCAGCGCCAGGGCGGTGCCAGTGTAGCCGTTGGCTTCGTTCAGCACTTGGCTGAGTTCCCGCGTTGGGGCTTGCTGGGGAGAGGATTCTGTTCCTTTCGAGTTCTCCGGGCTGGGAAGGTTATCGCCACGCCAGTCATCGCCATGCCAGTCATCGCCACGCAGTAAGGCGCGCAGAGAGGCCCAGTCTTTCACCTCCACCACGGTGCCTGAGAGACAGGCGGAGAGAAAGACTAGCTGGGGAATAAAGCCGCCAGCCTCTTGGAATAACTGCACCAGATCTTCGCCGCTGATGGTGTCGGCGTTGCCGGTCTCGTCGCAGAGTTCGAGCAGATTTAAATGGCCGTGGCCGCTCCAGTGGAGGATGTGGTAGCCCTGGGCGCGGGCGATTTGCTGGCGCAGACGCGATCGCGACACTCCATGGCAGAGGACGTCGATTTGCAGGCGCGATCGCGGCAAAATCTGCTGGTAAAACAACTGCAACAAGTCCTCCCGCTCCTGACGCATGGCCAGGGGGCGCGACCCCGCCGTCTCCGCAAACACCAGCAACAGCCGCAGCTCCGCCGTTTCTGTCGCATCAAATGGTCGATTTTCCGGGCTGTCCTGGATCTGCAGCCGCACGATCAGATTCTGTTCCATCAGGGTGGGGGCATCAAGTCGCACTCGCGCCAATTCCCAGGGCACCCGCGCCAGGGCAACCGCTAGGGCATCCCCCCGTCCTGGCAACTGCACCAATAGGGAGCGCCGCTGTTGGGATCGGGTCAAGCACTGCACAATCGCCTCCCCCAGAACCCGCTGTCCCAGTTGTACCCCCAGTTCGGCCAGCAACTGTGCTGCCGTTGGCTGTGGTGACGACTTGTCCGACTGCTTCGCGCTGGCGTAGCGCTGCACGTAACGCCGGGTATCGAACAGTCCCTCCCAGGTGGCGGCACTCAAGTCCGAGAGCAGCAGTTGCTGCGCCGCTAGCTGGACGCCGTCGCCATCCTGCAACTGCAAGCGGATCGCCCCAGCGTCGATATCCGTATCCACGTTCAGTATATAGTTCAATAGAGAGAGAGACATGCAACCCTCCTGCAGGGCACTGGGAGAATCAATCCAGACAAGGGCGGACAGAAGGCACCCCACCCCATAGCGTAACACTTCTCTATGGCGCTGACATTAAGGTGGGTGGGCATTGCTCACCCTACGAATTCTGATTACTGCTATACAATGGAAGAAACAGAGTGGTTCCCTCAAGACAAAATCCATGATTGCCGTTCCCAACTTCATCCGTCCTGAAGAATATCTCGACATCGAACGCCAGAGTTCGATCCGCCATGAATATCGGCATGGTTTAGTCTATGCAATGGCTGGCGGCACAGACGATCGCGATCGGATCGCGTTCAACTTGCTTAAAGTCATTGACAATCACCTGGGGGACTCCTCCGAGTGCCGGTTTCACTCTGGTAATGTGAAGGTGAATTACCAGAGTGAGTTTTATTACTACCCTGATGCCTTCGTGACTTGCGACCCGCGCGACCGCGACGACCGCTACATCAAGCGACATCCCAAACTCATTGTTGAAGTGCTTTCACCCAGTACGCAAGACTTCGAGTCAGACGATAAGTTTGAGGATTATAAAAAGACTGAATTGCTAGAAGAATATGTCCTGATTTCTCAGGACTGTCAACGGGTAGAATGCCGTCGTCGCACAGCAACAAACACCTGGGAAACCGTCATTTATGAAGGCTGCGATCGCGTTCTCCTCAAAAGTATCGATCTAGAATTTGCCATTGCCGAATTGTATCGCGGGCTCGATCGTTAAGGCAATGGAACCCTCCCTGGAAAAGGATTTCAGTTTAAAAAGCAGGCGATTGAGAGCGAACCGACGACAAGCGGATTAGTTTAAACTGACACTAGGGGCAGCATTGTCGATCTGGGCTGAAATTTCATAGTGTGTGGTGACGCCAAAGTCACCGCAGTCCTGACCGGGACTGCTCTGGGCCTGATTGAAGTAGAATCCTAAGCCTTTGGCGTCGTAGTCTGTATAGTAACCATACAGAATGCCGCAACCGCCTGTGGGTTCTCCTTCGCTGACCCCAATCGCGATCGCGGACAGCTTAATAGGGTTTTCGTCCCAGGTGGTAGGGACGAGTTTTTCTGGAAAGGTGATAATCGTGGTGGAGTTGCCGAAGCGTCCGCCCAGGTAACCGTAGAGCTTAGCGGCGGGCGGATCGGAAGAGCCGTCGACCTGAAAAGTGACAGGCTGTTCGGGGTTCGGGGCGGAGAGTTCATATTGGAAGCCAGCACCGTTGGGGGAGGTGAGTAGAAAGCTGGCAGAGGGGGTGGCGGCAGTGGCTGGGATCAGGGGGGTCAGCAAGAGCGCGATCGCAAGCAGGAAAGAGAAGATGAAAGACATATGGAATCCTCGAATACAGAGTGTCAATGCGAGCAGACAGGTGAGGCTATGGTTTGAGAATAACATGAGACTTAGCGGTTGCAAGCTAGAACAATAGCTCTATAAAATCATCCACCCTTTGAGTTGATAAAGAGTTGAGTTTACAAAGATTGAAGTGCACTACGCTGTATTTATCCTTATAATTTGCAAAGCAGGGTATCCTTTTTCTGAACAGGCACTTCTAAACTAAAATGACAAAGATTAAACGGACTCTCCTTAAAAAAGTTCTACAGGGCACGATCGCACCCATTTCATCTATCCCCTCCAGATTGGCTCTGTTTGCGATCGCAATCTTGTTCGGCACCTTGACCTTGTTTACCAATCTTGCCCAGGCACAAACCAACTGTGCAAGATTGCCCCATTGGTCGTCAACGCGACCCCAGATTAGTCAAACCCATGTTTTCTGCGGCGAATGGAACAGTCGCAAGGGGCGACCTGCCGGGTTTCATTCCCGTCCTGCTGGCAGAAATCCCGCCACCGTCGAGAATTTTAGGATAGAAAATCCCCCAGATGCCAGAGGCATTTATGATGGCAGATGGAGTTATGTGGGGCATCCGACTCCGCCTAAATTCTCCACGATGTTTCCAGATGCGTGCAGCCGAACCCAAGTGCTCAATTCCATCTTCTATGCTGTCACTCACCCGACGCGCTGTCCGAGCGGTGCGCCAGGATGGTCTGGGTGCGGGCCAAACAAACCCGCGAGCGGTACGGGTGACTACTGCGAGGCGGATAATGGAGCAAGGTTTGCGATCGCATTTGCCCCCATCAGAAAGGGTCGGGTTAACACAGCGTTCCCATTACGATAATCCCCTGGCATCGATCTGAATATGTCTGATTGTGATTATGTCTGATTATGTCTGATATCGAACCTGTTCTCCCGTTTCACTGGTCAGGCCAACGCCAGAACGATCCAGCCCACGATCGAGTCGTTGCCTTCCTCATGATGGATATCCAGCGCAGCCCTGATAGCGTCAGAGAGCTGGCAAACCAGGTGAATGCTGCGATCTCCGGTTCCCAGCCCAGATGGGAACGCCTTGGCAATGCCTTCCATTTAGTCATTTCCCATGAGGGAGCCGTCATCGAAGATTGCGTGGATGAAGACGCCCCGAACTACAGTGTCCCCCTGAAAGAGTTCCAGCAAGCCGTTTCTGCCTGGATGGACTATGTCAATTCGGAACTTTAAGCTCTTTGACGCGCACTTGCACATTATCGACGACCGATTTCCCCTGGTGCGAAATCATGGGTATCTTCCAGAACCGTTTACCTGCGAAGATTATTGCAACCGCATGATGCCATACACTCTTTGTGGTGGTGCCATCGTAGCCGGGTCATTCCAGGGATTTGAGCAATCTTATTTGATCGAAGCCTTAAAAATACTTGGACCTTCGTTCGTTGGGGTCACTCAGTTACCGGTCACCGTTTCAGACCAGGACCTGATCGACCTCAGCCGGTCTGGGGTTCGCGGTCTTCGATTCAATCTTAAGCGGGGTGGCTCTGAGAGACTACGACATCTCGATTGGATGGCAAGACACGTTCACGCAGTTGCAGGCTGGCACGTAGAGCTGTATATAGACTCCAGAGAACTGTCCGATCTCTATCAATGTCTGGTTGCTTTACCTGCAGTCAGTGTTGACCATCTTGGTCTTTCTAAAGCAGGTTTCAAGACACTCATCAAGCTAGTTGAGCGGGGTGTCCGGGTCAAAGCAAGCGGGTTTGGCCGAGTTGATTTCAATGTTCGAGATGCCTTGCTCGATTTGTATGCAGCGAATCCAAAATCGCTGATGTTCGGCACAGATCTGCCCTCAACTCGCGCAGCCAGACCCTATACAGACAATGATTTTATCCTCATTATCGAAGCTCTAGGGGCAGAACGGGCGACCCGCGTTCTCTATGAAAATGCGATTGAATTCTACTCGGGTTGAATTCTGCTATCAATGCAGTATTGCGCCGGTACGTTCGCTGCCATGCCTCCTGTTAGCGCTGTTCAACGCAATCTTTGAGGGCCTGCTGGATCAGGGAGCGCAGTTGGTCGAGGTGTCCTAACGTTTGACGAATTTTTCCTTGCACAACATCAACCGGCGGTGTAGGATCTGCGATCGCACTTTCCAGCGACATTTTCAGTGTTGCAAACAAAGTATTGAGGCGCTGTGCTGTCATTATTTCAATTTCGCTGCCGCCAGACAAAGCAGCAGCAAGCGGATCGGGTTCAACGAGCAGGCGATCGGACAATTTTATGCAATCTTTTGCAGTTGCTGTGTCAGGGGGTGCGGAATCGTCAAGATTCTGAGAGGCTAAGAATGGATTTGTCGCTGACAGTTGGGTATTTTTTTCTGTCTGTAATTGATGAACTGTTCGCTGTAAGGTCTCCACAACACCATACATTTCCATTGGATCGAAGACTCGCAACAGGCTGGTTTGCGTGACGATGCCCAGCCGATTGCCCCAATTCCAGGAAACAACCAGGCGGCGGACGTGCCGCTGTTGCATTTCGCAGTGTGCTGTCCACAAAGAGTCCTCAGGCTTCAGCAAAAACAGCGGTGTGCTCATCACCGTTTGAGCTTGAACTTGAGCTAGATCCAACTGGAGGGTTTGAAATTGGACAATGTCCCGCTCGGTGACAATACCAACGGGCACGAGGCTGCGATCGCCGTCCTGTTCGGTAATCACAACGCAACTGACCCGACGTGCAGCCATCAGTTTCGCCAGAGACAACACAGAAGCGCTTAGAGAAGAATGAACAATTTGTGTCGCCATTACATCAGCTACGCGACGTAGCTTGAGCAAATTCGCCGGTCGCAGAACTTGACGAATACTCTCTGGCGAGACGATGCCGACGACGCGATCGCCGTCATCCACAATTGGCAGGTGACGAATCCGATACCGGCGAAAGAGAAACAGCGCCGCAAAAATATCTTGGAACGTTGCTTGAGGCAACGTAATTGGTGGATGAGCCATCACATCCGTCACCGTCACCGTTGCCAGATCGATACCTGTCGCTGCGAGTCGTACAATATCGCGTTCTGTAAAGATGCCCAGTAACTGAGCCTCTCGCATGACCAGAACACAGCTACAGCACGACTTCGTCTTTGCCTCCGGAGTTGGACTTCGATCGCCATGCGCAAGCATGCAACTGCTGCCCCGAGCCTGACTCATCAGCGCGATCGCATCCATAACCGATGTTTCAGGAGGTACCATCAGTGGCTGGCGATCGATTGCATCTTCCAGCACAGGAGCAGAGATGAGCGAATCATCAAATTGCATCATCAACATTTCAGCGCCATCAAGCCAGCAGCCACATCGCTTCAGCGAGTAACCCTGGAGTGTTCTCAGAAGTCAAACCCCCATTCTTCATGAAGAATGGAGTCTACAGCCCCAGTTTATAGAGGGATGTTACGCAACAACCCCTTCAACCCTAAAAAAAATCTGTACATTGCAACGTTAAAGGTGTATGATAAGCAGATGTAACAGGAAAATTAACGAATTGTTTATAGGATAAGAGTTCAGAGCTAGTTAGGTTTTAAATTGACTCATGCATATAACTGATGCGGAATAAGACCAATGTATCAATTGGATTAGCGTGGATTAGCGTCTATTCTTCCGGTGAGAGGCTGCAGTGTTCGTCTGACCGATCCCAGATATTCTAGGAGTCTTGCCATAGAGTCGGTCGAGCACGCGCTTAACCGAAATCCGCTTCCACTGCTGACCTCGTTTTGTTCGATAACCGCGTTGATTCAACCAATCCGCCACTTGCTGTAGCGATTTACCCGACTTATGGTGACGCCGAATTAAATCAACCACCTGCTGTTCGTCAGGGTCTTCGACCAGTTCCCCATTTAGAGACCTGCAGCCGAATGCAGGTGAGCCATAGCCTGCATATCCGCCCTGTTCGGCCTTCGCTTTGCGACCGCGATTGAGTCGTTGCCAGATTTCCTGGCTGTCCACCTTTTCAGCTGCCATAACCGCAAGGATGAAAGAAGATGAAACTGTCTGCGATCGCATCTTATCTCACTCTGAACAATTATGCACCCCACTGACACCATTAACGATCGGAGAAATCGGGAAAATAAAGCATGGTTTGTACGTTTTTACTCTGGCTAGAACGCTGTCTTCATCGACTTTCAAGGCGAGCAGGCACCGATGAAGAAAGTGCTCAAACGCTCGATCCATAAACGTACAAGCCTTTCCCGATCCTCCTTCAACTCATCTGCCATATCGGTTGACTTCACCGATCTTCACTGCAACTGCAGTTAATTTCCTTCTACTGTTTCTCAATGGTCTGAACTGTAATGCGACTGATCTTCCTCGGCCCCCCTGGTGCAGGCAAAGGTACTCAAGCCGAAAAGCTAGCCCATCAATGTAGGATCCCCCATATTTCGACAGGCGACATTTTGCGCCAGGCCATCACCAACAAAACGTCCCTGGGTCTGCAAGCCAAAACTCATGTTGAAGCCGGAGAACTGGTACCCGACATCCTGGTGATGGCCTTAATGCGAGAACGATTCGGTCAACGCGATGTCAAACAAGGCTGGATTCTAGACGGATTCCCTCGAAATTTGACCCAGGCCCAGGCCCTTGACCAATTACTGCAGATCTTTGGGCAATTCTACACTCACGTGGTGAACTTTAGAGTGTCCGCTGAAGTTCTGATTGCAAGGATGTTAGAACGAGGTCGCCAGGATGATAACGAAGCCACAATCCGCCGCCGTCTAGCAGTTTACGAAGAAGAGACAGCCCCATTGATCGATCTCTATCAGAGGCGTCGCTGTTTAATCGAAATTGATGGCACCCTTACCATTGCCGAAGTCACCCAATTGCTGCAGGAAAACCTGACCTCACAACTACTCGTATGACACAGCTGCAATGGGACAAAGCTCGGAGTCAGCACTTTAGGGCTGCAAAGTCTTTCGGGTCAGCATTACAGCGTCCCCAACAACCAGGCTCGATTGCAACCCATGAGTTGTTTCATGCTAACTTGGCCTGAAAACGCGATCGAGCGAATTGACGGAACGTTTGTCTGGAAAGACTTCCTCCAATTTGAAATCACCAATCCAAAATCCCAAATAGACATCTTCAAACAATATTAGTCCACTACAACTCTAAAGATTGAGAAAAAAATTGCTTTCATTGGTAAAATCCTGACCCAAAACCCCCTGCATCCGTTTGAAAAAACAATTCTCAGGATGAACTATTGAAAGTCCGAGTTTGAAAATCCAAGTTTTGTTTAGGAGAACAACTGCATGGCTAATTACAAAGTCCGCTTAGTCAACGAAGCCGAAGGCTTAGATACCACGATTGATGTCCCTGATGACGAATACATTTTTTCGGTTGCCGAAGAAGAAGGCATCGACTTACCGATCTCTTGTCGCAGCGGTTCATGCTCCACCTGTGCAGGCAAACTTCTCTCTGGCAGCGTGGATCAATCCGATCAAGCATACCTGGATGACGATCAACTGGCAGCAGGATATGTCCTGACTTGCGTTGCCTATCCCACCTCCGACTGCACGATTCAAACCCATCAGGAGGATGCCATCATTTAACAGACAAATGTAGCGGATCAATGGCAACCTTTACAGGTGCTGAAATCCTGAAAATTCAGCCCCTGTAAAGGTTGGGTAGAACATGAGCATAGCTATCCCCAACACCATTCACTGTCATGCATTGAAGACACTGACGCTCAAACATTGCATTGATAGCACTACAAAAACAGATTAGGGCAGGCGTATCCAGAGGTTGAGGGAGGACAAAAATAAAGCATCCCTAATCCTGGTAGGTAGCCTTGGATCTCCCCTAGCTCCCCTTTTTCAAGGGGGGGCCAAACTCAAAGTTCCCCTTTTTAAGGGGGATTTAGGGCGATCTGGCAGAGATGAATGCTTCTCCCCCAACTGTTGGATACGCCCGATTAAGGCAAACCAGAAGGCTCAAAGCCAGATATAATCAACCTTCTGCTTTCTGCTTTCTGCTTTCTGCCCTCTGCTATAACAATCGCCCTTTTTAGAAAAAATGAGGTCAAGCAATATCTATGGGTAAAGCCGCTGAGATACAAGGCAGCAAACTGGACGAACTGCTGCAATTTGAAGGCCCGGTTGTAGTCGATTGTACCGCAACCTGGTGCGGCCCTTGTCGTGCCATCAGTCCGCTGATCGATCGTCTGGCAGAAGAATATGAGAGCCGCGCCAAGGTCGTCAAACTTGACATTGACCATAACAAAGAAACTGCCAAGCGGTTCAGCATTCGCAGCATTCCTGCTGTGCTGGTGTTCAAGGGTGGCGAGCTGGTCGAGAATATGGTGGGTGTTTCCCCCTACGAAGCTTTTTCTCAAGCAGTTGACAAGTATCTTTAACTGCTGACATCAGACAAAACGACGAATCTCACAATGGAAGGAGTTGATGTCATGCAAATCCGCCAGCGGGTTCGATGTCCTAATTGTGGTTGCGAGGCAAAACGCTGTTATTTCACTAATGAGCAGCCAGGCCATCAGCATTGTCCCGATCGTCAGACCATCCAAACAGAATGTCCTGCCTGCGACTATCTGATGGTCATGTGTGCTTCCACAGGCAGGGTGATTGAAGCGTATGCACCTGGTATTTCAGTTTTAGCGGAGTGCGTGCAGTATTCCCCGACAGCAGACGCTGCATCTATGCAGCGATATCGAAAGGCAGGCAATCCAATCGCTATTGCTGCACCCGTAAAACGTGCAACGATTGATGTCGTTTGTGCGTAGACCATGGCCTTCTGAATCTGACATGCTGATTGGCCAGCGGGCCAAGGGGCCGATTTTTCAAACAGATTGTATGTCGTTATCAATCGACGAGATAATACTACCAGGAGACAAAAGATATGATGAAGGCAGAGGAAATCATGACCAGAGAAGTTGTCACTGTTCCCGGCTATGCAACGGTCGCCAAGGCAGTGGCACTGATGAAGGAGAAAAATCTGCGGGCCTTGATTGTGGAACCGCGCAGTGAGGAGGATCCCTACGGTATTATCAGCGAAACAGACATTGTCTATAAAGTCGCTGCCTATGGCAAAGATCCCAAGGTGATGCGGGTTTATGAGATTATGACCAAACCCTGCATTGTGGTAAACCCGGAACTGGGCGTGGAATATGTGGCCCGGTTGTTTTCACAAACTCGCATCCGTCGAGCGCCTGTGATTAAGGGCAAATTACTGGGAATTATTTCGGTCAGCGATATCCTGAAAAAAAGCGATTTTGTGGAGAAGCCCAAAAGCAACTTTGAGGCTTACTGCGAAGAAAATCCGAGCGCTCCAGAAGCCAGAATTTATGAGGACTAATGTTCAGGCAGAACGCAGGAGGAGAATGATGCAACTTGATACCTCTGATGCATTTGCAATTGGCTCTCGGGTTAGGGTGAAAGCCTCTGTGCCGATTTACCACCATCCTGAGCATCGCGGTCAGCCTTTCAATCTGAAAGATCAGGTGGGAGAGGTGGTCGCTATACTTACAGAGTGGCAAGGGAAGCCTGTAAGTGCTAACCTGCCGATCCAGGTCAAATTCAGCAAAAAGTTCAAAGCCCATTTCATCGGGAGCGAACTCGATCGAGAGCGATAAAGGCAGGGGGTAGAAGGCAAAAGAAGAATACTAATACCAATTTGATTTGGAGATGCAATTCATGAAATTGACAGAATGCTTGTATAGTCAGCCTTTCTTCAATCCAAAATCGGCAATCTAAAATCCAAAATGGTATAACTGCTCAGATAAACGCATAGGCTGTTCCCTGGTGCAACTATCCTGAAACTCTATGCTGTGTCTCTCGCAATGCCAGGTAAGATCGAATTAGCGATCGCAATAATTTGGGGCCTGAACCATGAATGAAGAAAATCTTGATAAAAAATCCAGCTTAAAGAGTCTGGAGGCCATGAAGAATTTTTCTGAAACCTATGCCAAGCGCACTGGAACTTACTTTTGCGTGGATCCTTCTGTCACAGCTGTTGTGATTGAAGGACTGGCAAAACACAAAGATGACCTGGGCGCGCCTTTATGTCCCTGCCGCCATTATGAGGACAAAGAAGCAGAAGTGAGTGCCACCTTCTGGAATTGTCCTTGCGTGCCGATGCGGGAACGCAAAGAATGCCATTGTATGTTGTTTATCACGCCCGATAATGAGTTCGCAGGCGATCGGCAGGAAATCGACATGACAGAGCTGGAAGCGGTCAGACAGAAGTTGTAACTGTTCGTGTTTAACGATCTCGCTTCGGTAATCGGTGAGAGTAGAACTGAGAGGTTGTCCAGAGCTGTTGGCACGTTGCTCCACTATGGGCTACAGACCGATGTTTGATTCTTAAACGCTGGACTCGAAATGCCTTTCATTAGACAAGCCTGGATGAACTGACTCAGTAATGGCTCGGTGTCGTTTCATCGCCGAACCTGGGAAGTAGTATCCGGGTTCAAAGCACCTCGCTTGCTGCTGAGAGCGTATTGATATATCCACGATCTCTAAACCCTATTAAGGAGCAAATCTATCTGATGATGACTGCTGAAGAGATTATGACGCGGGATGTGGTTACGATCCGCGGTTCGGCAACTGTAGCAGATGCAGTGGCGTTGATGAAAGCGAAAAATTTGCGATCGCTGATTGTGGAACCCCGCAGTACAGATGACCCCTACGGTATCGTCAGCGAAACCGATATTGTCTACAAAGTTGCTGCCTATGGCAAAGATCCCAAGGTAATGCGGGTTTATGAAATTATGACCAAACCCTGCATTGTGGTGAATCCAGAGTTGGGAGTTGAATATATAGCACGGTTGTTTGCCAATACCGGAATTCGTCGAGCGCCGGTCATTAAGGGATCGCTGCTGGGGATTGTTTCGGTGAGCGATATTTTGCGGAAAAGCGACTTTGTCGAAAAGCCAAGACAGCTTTTTATTGAAGACAAGCTTGAAGCTGCGCGAGAGGAAGCGCGCGCCGTCTGTGCAGCGCAAGGGGAAACGTCTCAAGCATGTGCAGTAGCTTGGGACGCAGTGGAAGAGTTACAGGCAGAAGTTGCCGATCGGCGAGTCGCGACATCGGGGACAGATAAGAGCGCAATGGCTGCTTATTGTGCTGAGAATCCAGATGCACCCGAATGCCGAATTTATGAAGATTAGGGCGATCTATGGTGATTGCGCGATCTTACAGACTGTAAAAGACGCTTTTAAAGGATGAATCGGAACCTGGAGCCAAAAACCCCAGGTTCCGATTCGTCTCCCGACTGGCCAATGCCCGGCGTGGAAGGTTAGCTCCCCTTTAAAGGGGAGCTAACCTTTGTTACTTGTTGCTGGCGCTAAAAAATAGATTGTTTTGAAAGTCCCGCGCCGAACTAAATGTCCCACTACGAACTTCAGACTTTCTCGAGTGTTCGTATCCTCAGCAGAATTTCAGCTCTCTCCTGGAAACTGGGAGCGGGATAAGGCATATTAGCTTGTTCTCAAGGCTGAGGTGGCTATGGGGCAGTAATTTCTTCCAGGAACTTCAGAATAGTTGCGGGAGAGTGGAAAGATGAAGACTGCGGCCAAAGTTGCAATGGGAAGTATTTTTGCGATCGCGCTAACCACCAGCGCGCTGATTGTTCATGCGGGCAACTGGGACAATTTTAAGCTCCGCTATGCCTTCCTTACCCAACACTTCAGCAATCGAGAAAGAGAACTGGCTGACCTGCGCAAACAAACCCTCAGTCTGGCTACGGGGAAAGGTGTTGTCTGGTGAATGTTTGAGTCATGATTCTCTGGGGATTTTGACGTTGTAAGGGGGATTGGTGGCTTGTAGGATGAGGGTTTCTAGTTCATAGAATAACCCCGGTTTTTGCCAGTTGTTGAGGGTGACAAAGGCAATTCGCATGTTGTCTGGATCGTAGCGATCGAGCCAGCCCCATAGAAAGGCTTTTGGGTGCGGTGGGTACAAGCGGGGGAGATATTTTTTTGGGGGATTGGCCTTGCGATCTGGAGAGTCTCGGGGTGGTGCGTTACGGCTGCGCCTAGCGCACCCCACAAGATCGAAGATCGAGCTTTTGGGTGGAATACATTCGATCGCTCAGTTTGTCGATCGAAGTGTTGTCCTCGAATGCTAATCTTGCACTCCATCACCCCAATTTCCACTCTGAGTTCTCCGGAAATGAAGAGCGCTCATGGCAACAGTGCAAATTTCTCAAGCGACAAGATAAGAGCAAGCGTTCTGTTAAACTATATGAGGAGCAACATTCAGGAGCAGCGATCGTGCAAGCAATCTTTTGGAGTGTAGAAGAGGTCGCTCGTAGAGCCAAATACCTTTACGAAAATGGTATTCGGCAGAAGGTGGAGTCTGAGGATAATATTGGCAAGATGATTGTCATCGATTCGGAAACAGGGGAGTATGGGATCGATAAGACAGGCGTAGAAACAGCCTTAAAGTTGAAACAAAAGAATCCCCATGCAAGATTATTTACGTTGCGAATCGGTTACGATGTTGCTGTTAGTTTTGGTGGTGCGATTGAGCGGACAGTTCAATGATTTACGGGGAATTGGTGGACGGTAAAGCGACAGTCCCAGTTATTTTTCGTCTATCTTCCCATCCCGATTTTTCTCTGAACTTTGTTATCGACACTGGATTTAACGACCATTTAACGCTACCCCCACAAGCTGTCAAGGCAATGAACCTGCCACTATTCTCGACCACCCCCGCACGCTTAGCGGATGGTCGTGAGGCTCTCTTATCTATACATTTGGTAACGATTGTTTGGGATAATCTTGAAAAAGTCGTTCCGGTTTTAGCTTCGGGTTATAAACCTTTACTGGGAACAGCCTTGATGGCAGGATATCATCTAGAAATCGATTTTGAAGAGAATGGTTTGGTTTCACTGAAAAGACTGATGGGGCATGAGGTATAAGCTTAAGCACCCGAAGAAGACATTCATTGGGCGAATCGGGTGGTGGGTTGATTTTTTGGGCGATTGGTTTTCGCCCCAGGGGTTGGCGGTGGTGGGGAAGACAGTGGACCGGATGGCGGAGAAGGTGCTTCAGTTTTACGAGCAGGGTGAGGACGAGGGTCGCATTGGGGCGTATCTGCGCCATTGGGTGCGGTGGGTGCAAGCGGGGGGAGATATTTTTTTTTGGATTGGCCTTGCGATCTGGAGAGTCTCGGGGTGGTGCGTTACGGCTGCGCCTAACGCACCCTACGAGATCGGAGATCGAACTACGATTTCAGAGAGCGAGCGACAAGCGTCCGCGCTACCATAAGCGAACGTTATTGAAATATAGCGCACCGTGCCATCAGATGCATCCTTGGTTGATTGTCACATCTCCCAGATCACACCCGTATTGTTCATTGCCGCAAGGCTGTTATACATCTGCTGCAGCGATGTCTTTGCTTGTGCTGCATTTTGGATCTCGTTGCATATTTTTTTCAGGACGTTCTGGTTTGCTTTTGGAATGGCCGCTTCTATCGCTTTATAGATCGCTTCGACCATTTCTTTGGGTACAGGACCCGATGCCTTCAAATTGAGTGCCTTTGTCAACTCGGTTGTGAATATTGTGATCTTATTCTTGTCATGGTTTATGTAGTTGCCTTTTTTTACTACTACCTCCTCCTGCTTTGTTTCATTCCCCTTGTCTTTATGGAAGCTTTTTGCCTTTTCCGTTTTTTTACGATACATCTCTTTGCCCTCTACCACGTTCATTTTATGGATGGGCACTGTTGCTAAGTCTTCGATTGTCTCTTGGGTTTTCTTTTGCTTCCTCGTATTGTCCGCTGCCCACGGGTCGTGCTCCCAGATTGCCGGTGCGGCTATTTGCGCCCAACCATGTTCTCGGCATTTATCGCATGGCGGGACGAACGTTCCGTGCTCGAATTGTTGCTTTTCGCCGTATTGGCCCGTCACCTGTATTCTATCGACCAGATTACTCGGATTATACCAAATCTCACTAACGGCGAGCGGCTTGTTCTTTGTTGCGATTGCATAATTTATGAGTTGCGGGAACGCGCATGTTCCATATTGTTTCATGTCGTATCCCTTTCTCTCCAAGTAACCTCCATGCTTTGCTGATCTAGCCTTAACGATAGACTGATTGGGTACGTAGTCACTATCTTTTGTGAGCTGCACAGCTTTGTCTACTTCTGCCTCACTATTTCTTCCTTCTTGGCTCGTTGTTACTATGAACTTATTTCCCTCTACTTCCAATACACCGATCATGAACTTACCTTTACATCTTGCTGCTTCTAAGGTTTCTATTATTTGTGTTCCTTTTACTCGCGTTTTCTCTGATTCTTTTATTCCCTCGTCGCTTTTTTCTGATGGGTCGGGTTTAGTTTTATAGTCGCGTCCGTATTCGTACTCTGGCTGCTTGTCTCCTCGCTTGACAATTCTCGGTTTTTTGCACAACTTGCTTGCTTCATCCATAGCCTCATCAATGCTTTGGATTACGACGGCGTCGTCTTGACCCCATTTCAAGAATTGCATCAAAATTTCCCAGCTATCATTGATACTAAAGCTGGATCTAACTATACTTCCGAATATTGGGTCGATGTGTTCCAGCATCATTTGCACTTTCTTTTTCTCCTCGTCCGTCCATCCATCTCTAGGAGGTTTGTAGGATTGGGGGATCGCCTTGCGGCTGCTTTCTTCGCTCGTGGCGTTTTTCTTTATGGTTATGGTTTGATAGCCTCGAATCTTCAAGACTCTCTGGTAGACTTCTCTGGGCTGGTGTTGCAAACATGGTTTCCTTGCTGGCTGCGTCGTATTTTCTCGCTCTCCTTCGATTCCGGGTTTCGGTTGGTCTTGCTTGGCTCTTGGCTTTCCTTGCTTTTTCTCTTTCGCTTCCTCGTCGAAGCAGTACTTCTGCATAACTCTCCCTGCCATCACATCTGCCTCCTGTTCCAACCCCTGATCGCCATTCACCCCATACCCATTAACTTCGATTGTCGGGATCGCCCGGCCTTGCATTTGCTGCACCACATGCCAGGCTTCGTGGGGCAGATGCCGCTCCTGTCCCGGCGCAACCTCTATAGCCGTACCCTGGGTGTAAGCATGGGCATCGAGTTGGGCGGGTTTGGGTGAGTTGTAGTTGACGCGCACGTCGGAGAGATCGTAGCCTGATAGATTTTCGATCCCGTCCTTGAGGCGATCGGGCAACCCAGTTTTATTGGGTGGTCGCTCGTCGTCTCGCCGCTGAACGATCGCCCCCGTTCGCGGATCGAGGCGCGAGCCGGATCGCCCTGACGAGCCTGCCAACAACTGCATGGCGGTGCGACCGTAATTCATCCCCACTGCCGGGAGGCTTTCGTCAGGGCGTTTCTCTGGTTCTGGCGGTTGGCGCTCGAAGAATCCGGACTGTTGGGCTTTCTCGTCGCCGTCCTTATCCCGTTTGCACTGTACTCGCGCTTTCATTTTGCATCCTCCTCATTTGAACGCTACTGAATCATTTAACGAACCGCACGCGATGTCGCTGTCGCTGCACCGGGTTCCACCCCCTGCCATTGAAACAAGCCGCGATAGCTCTTGCGGCCCAGCTTTTGCCACTCCGCTGCCGCTGCGGCCAGCACCTGGGTCATCTCCACTGGCTCTCCCTGTTCTGCGGCCAGAAAGGCGGCGTTGAGGGCGATGTTGTGGATGGCACCGCCTGCGAGTTCGAGTTTGGCCAGAAATTCGCAATCCAAGTCTCCCACAGGCACCTGGGGCGGAAAGACTTTTTGCCACAGCGTCTGCCGGTACTCGGCGGAGGGGAAGGGAAAGTCGACGACGAAGCGGAGACGGCGGAGAAAGGCATCGTCGAGGGATCCTTTGAGATTGGTGGCCATGATTGAGAGGCCGCTGTAGGATTCAATGCGCTGCAGCAGATAGTCGACCTCGATGTTGGCGTAGCGATCGCGGGCATCTTTGACTTCCGAGCGTTTGCCAAACAGGGCATCGGCTTCATCGAAAAAGAGAATGGCGCCCCCCTCGGCGGCGGCATCGAAGAGGCGGCTCAGGTTCTTTTCGGTCTCGCCGATGTATTTGCTGACCACAGCCGATAAATCGATGCGGTAGAGATGCAGATCTAATTCTTTGGCGATCGCTTCTGCAGCCATGGTTTTGCCGGTGCCGCTTTCGCCCGCGAACAGGGCGGCTGTGCCCAGGCCGCGATTGAGGCGGGCGCGGAAGCCCCACTCGTCATAGACCCGCGATCGCAGCCGCACCTGATGGACAATTTGCCACAACTGGCCCAGTTCCTTTTCGGGCAACACTAGCTGCTCCCAGTCCGCTTTCACCACCAACCGTTGGGCTAGATGTTCCAACCGGGGCGCGGAACGCTGCAGACAGGCCCGCCAGAGCGATCGCGATCGCGCTTCCCCCTCCTGCCCAGCTGTGGCCGCTGCCAGATGCTCGATCTCGGCAAAATTCAAACTAAACTGACTGGCCAGTCGCACCGGCGCATCCGCTGCTGCTGCCCCCAATACCGTTGCCCAGGCATCGTGCTGTTCCCCCGGCTCTGGTTTCCCCGCTGCGATCGCCACCGCCTGCCGATGGGCCGGCAGCCGCACTGAGCGCCCGTCCATAAATAGCAGCCCCCGACACTGGCTGGCGAAGCGCTGCACCGCTGCCGGGGACGTTACTTCCTGGGTATCGAGATAGAGAGCCAGATCTAGCAAGCGTTCCTCCCGTTCCCACAGCCGCAGGAAGGCCAGGAAGTCGGCATTGGCCGCCGGAATCAGCTGTCCCAGCAGGCCAAACAGCGTCCGCCCGTATTGCGCGGCTACCGCCTGGGCGATCTGCTGTTTGCTGGGACCGTTATCCCCCAAGAGCTGAATAATCGGAGCCGGATGGCGCGGATCCGACGCCTCGATCGCCTGACCAATCTCCGCTACCACTGCCGCCTGGGACGGAGACAGGGCGGGCAACGCGCCCCCCTCATGGGGGGTACCAATAGGATAGACCAGCGCTGCCAGACCGCGATCGAGACGGGGGGAGCCAGTGAGGAAGTTGAGCAGGCGTTCGTCGATCCTCAGGGGACACCATTTCAGGGGTAGGTGCCCCACCGCCTGCAGCTGCAGCAACTGCCAGTAGCGCAGAGGCCCCTCGGCAGACATGGCCTCCCAGCTCCAGTCCTCAAACACCTCGAATGCCAGTGAAAAGGTGGGATGGGGCATATTTTTTGACCCCTGGGCGCGATCGCACAGTTCCGGTACGGCATCATCCAGTTCCATGGCGGCGCAGAGGAGTAAAATCCCCTGCTCCAACGACGACAGCCCGAAGCGCAGGCCCAGATACTCCAAGGCGGGCGGCAGGACGATCGGAGCAACCGCTGCCGATTCAGTTTGGCGTTTGGCGTTTGGCGTTTGGAGTGTAGAGTGTTCTAATCGCGATCGCAGGGCTTCCACTGCCGTTCCCAGCGCTGTACTATTCGCGTTCATCCGTCACCCCGATCTGGTTAAACAAGCACAAGCTTTATATTATACCCTGAGCAGTGTAAATAGAGTATGTCGCAATACGAATCATGAGAATGTAACAAAAATTCACCTTAGAGGAATACGGGAATTTTGCAGCGGCGACACGCTAGCAAACTCCAGTAAAATAGTAGCAATATGCACATTTGTTTTAGGGCAATAGAGCCAGGTTATGGGAAAGCTGTAATGTTTGCCCTATAGACTCTACGGCACGAAAATTCCCACCACAAAATTGCACAATTTTATTCATCTCCAAGTATTAGATGTATTAGAATTTTCGATGCTGTAGACCTACGGGTACAGCGTCGCGCACCGCTCTATCTGAGCTGTTCTCTAGGCATTGATTGTTATCTCCTTTTCACGCTAGAATCATGTCCGTTTTGAGCAGATGTTACCAAGCTAAAGAGGTAAAAAATGGGAAAAGTCTTTGAGCGCGTTGTCATTGTTATGCTGGAAAATGCTGTCCGGTCAAAGGTTTTAGAAAATACTTACATGAACGATTTGCGCCACCAGGGGGTCTTCCTGACCAATAGCTACGGCGTCACCCATTCATCGCAACCCAATTACATTGCCTCCATTGGGGGCGACACGTTTGGTTTATTTAACGATACGCCGGGCTATGCTCATTGGATTTACGAGCTGGTTCCCCCCGTAACGACGGTCGTCGATTTGCTGGAAGCAGCAGGGATGAGTTGGAAAGCCTATGCGGAGGATCTCACGGATGCCAACAAACCCCTGACACCGGCCAATCCTCCGTTTGATGACCCACCTGCTGATGTGTTTCCGTTTGCGCGAAAGCATGTGCCTTTTTTGTCTTTTCCATCGATTACCAGCGTCCCGGAGCGGTTAGCTAAAATTGTCAATGCCGATCAGTTTGCTCTCGATCTGGCAGCCGGGGAATTGCCCCATTTCAGCTGGTATACGCCCAATCTGATCAATGATGGCCATAGCCTTGCCGAAACTGGCAACCGGATTGATGCGTTGTCCAGCGATCGGTCTCTCAACATCGATAATATCGCCACTTTTTTACAAGGATTTCTGGGAGAAGACCCAATCGCAATGTTTCCACCCGAAACCCTGATTGTCATCACCTTTGACGAAGCTTATCCCTATTACGATCCCTATGAGATTTATACTCTCCTGATTGGCGATATGTTGGCGGCAGGCACTAGCAGATTTGAGCCGTACAATCACTACAGTTTGCTACGCACTGTTGAAGATAACTTTGGCTTGGGAAGCTTGAAACGGAATGATGCTGCTGCTGCGCCATACTGGTTTTTGGGCCAGGGATAATCGAGATGATGTCTGGGTCGAGATCGTACCATTTTGGAGTTTAGAGTACCGATTTTGGCTTGAAGAAAGGCTGACTGGACAAGGTTGTAGTGGGCTAACACAGCATCTAAATTGGATAGTCCTCCAGATGTAGGGATTTTTGAGCGCTCAAAAATCCTTACTTGTTTACCACTACCCTAAATTTTTGCCTGTCGAAATAGTGCTTCCAGACTGAGGTTGAAGTTAGGCAGTAATTCATCTTGAATGATGTGCTCAATTGTATAGGTTCTGGGAGGTGCTTTCGGGTAAAATACGGTGATTGTTTTTGCCTGACTATCCACAACCCAAACTCGTGAAACTCCAGCATTCAGATAGTCTTGAGCTTTTGGGGCCAGTTGGCCAAACGTTTGACCGTGGGCAATAATTTCAATGACTCATTCTGGAGGAACGGGGCAGGCTTCATCGGAGTTTCACTTGTAAGCCGGATCGAGGTTTCAAGGTGGGGACTGGGTTTAAGGATAGGTCTTGATCGGGGAGGAGTTGCCAGTGAAACTGTCGCAATAATAAGGCAGTGACGATTTTCATTTCCATCTGGGCAAAGGTCATGCCGATACAGCTGCGGGGGCCGCCGCCGAAGCCGACCAAACTGTAGTCGTTGCGTTTGTGTTCGGCGCGTTCTGGGCTGAAACGGTCGGGGTCAAACTGGTCGGGATGGGGGAAACAGTGGGGATCTTGATGGGTGATACCAATCTGGTACAGAGCCATCCAGCCTGCAGGAACGGAGTAGCCGTTAAATTCAAACGGTTTGATTACACCCCGGAAGCCGCCGCCAATGGGGGGGTAGCAGCGTTCGACTTCTTTGAGGATCTGGTCGAGATAGGGCATTTGTTTGAGCTGTGCCAGGGTGATGGCGTGCGGCTCTGGGAGTTGGGCTTGTTCGGCCCTGGCTCTGGCTGCAACTTCTGGATGTTGGGCGAGGGCCATCATCAAGCAGGTAAGCATGGAGGTGGTGGTTTCGTGGCCGGCAAATAACATCAGCAGGGCTTGGACTTTGAGTTCTTGCAGGCTTAGCCGATCGCCGTTTTCATCTTGGCTTTGGGCTAACAGTCCGAGGGCGTCGGTGGTGGGATGGGTCTGGCGGTCGCGGACGACTTGCTCAATATGGTGGAGGAGACGATCGCGAGCGCGCAGGGCTTTGCCGTAGGGTGTCCAGCGCCAACGCAGAGGGATGGTAAATAAGCCGTTGGTCAGTTCGGTCATCCAGAGGGAGAGGCGTTCCGTGAGTTCGCCGGGGGTACTGCCGATCAGGAGGGTGCTGGCGATTTCGAAGGTGAGTTTTTTCATTTCGGGAAACCAGGTGAAGGTTTCCAGGGTTTGCCATCGCTGCAGATAGCGTTCTGTGATCCCGAGCATCGTATCGAGATAGCCGTCAAGGGCTTTGCCATGGAAGGCAGGCGTCAACAGTTTGCGATTGCGACGGTGTTGTTCGCCTTCTTGCAAAAATAGGGATTCTCCTAATAGTTCCCGAAAGGTGGCGGGCCAGCCTTCTCGCCAGGAGAAACAGTCCATATGGCTGGAGAGGATGAAACGGTTGGCTGCGAACCCGCTCATGATGACAGTGGGACGACCGAAGATATGGGTTCTGAAGATGCTGCCGTATTTTGCTTTGCGTTTTTGGGCAAAGTGAGGGTCGAGTAAAAAGCTGAGGGATTCTCCAATCAGGGGAAGACCAAAGCTGCCTGGTGGAAGATTATGGGAAGATTTGGCGGTCACTGGTGCAGTTCGGTTGCAACTCTTTCAGTATAGAAGGCAGAGGGTAGACGGAGGATGGAGGGCGGAGGATTGGAGGATGGAGGACGGAGGGCGGAGGGCGGAGGGCGGAGGATGGAGGATGGAGGGCGGAAGGACAAGGTTGACTATATTTGGTTTTGAGCGTGAGAGAAAATGAAAAATTTCCCCCACTGGAGGTGCTAATTTCCTAAGTTGTGTATGCTGGGGAGTGCTGAAGTTGGAGGCTTTTGATGCTGGAGTGGGTGCTGGAGCCGTTGACTTATGAGTTTATGCGCAATGCTCTGGCAACGGGAATTTTGGTTGGCGTGCTCTGCCCAGTGGTGGGTAGTTATTTGATTATTCAGCGGATGGCTCTGTTGGGTAATTCGATTGCCCATGCGGTGTTGCCGGGGCTTGCGATCGCAAATTTCCTGGGCATTAACCTGTTGATGGGTGCGTTTGTCTTTGGTCTCCTGAGCACGTTTGTGATTAATTGGATTCGCACTCAATCTCGCGTTAAGGTTGATGCAGCAATGGCGCTGACACTGGCTAGTTTTTTTGCGTTGGGTGTTGTGTTGTTGTCGGTATTGGATAATCGCCTGGATCTGGAAGAACTATTGTTTGGCGATGTCCTAACGGTTACAACTGCTGATGTGTGGCGCACCAGTATCATTGCTGCAGCTATATTGCTGTTGGTAAAAATGCTTTACAAGGAACTCCTTTTTTATACCTTCGATCCTTTGGGAGCGGAAGCGGTTGGTCTGCCGGTGAAGGCGATCGATTTTGGCTTGACAGCGGCGATCGCGCTCGCCATCGTGGCGGGCATCAAAACGGTGGGCGTTATCCTGGTGATTTCGCTGTTGGTGGGGCCTGCGATCGCAGCCTATCTGCTGGTTAAGGAACTTCACTGCATGATGGCGCTGGGGGCAGTTTTTGGGGCATTGTCTAGTATTAGCGGCATCTACCTGAGCTATTACCTGGATTGGCCCTGCGGTGCTGCGATCGCGCTGGTTGTGTTTAGCGTGTTCCTGGTCGCGCTATTTTTCAGCCCTTCCCAGGGAATTTTGACCCGATTGAATTCAAACCCTTACAGGGGATAGAAACTGGATTCCCAAGGCTTATTTTGCTGCTTGCTTTTGCGCAAGCGCTTGTATTCAGGCCATGAGACCTCGCGCCTTCGTCCGATAAAAGAGGATCCCTGACCGGATGACCCCTGACCGGATTGCCGCAGCGCCTTTTCAACCGCTGCGGGTAGAGTATCCCATTCCAGGGTGTCGTCTTGCAGCAGGTTGCGGATTTGTTGCAATGCAGACTGATGTGGCTCTGAGGACAACGATAAAGGGGTACGGCTCCGCAGCGGATCGTTTTGAACTGCTGCAATAGCCCACTGCACAGCTTGAACAATTTTTTGCTTGAGTTGTACCTTGCCGCGTTTGAGCTGATGTTCCAATCCTTCCTGGCTGCTGGCATAGAGTGGCGGCAGGCGGTTGAGGGCATAGGCCATCAATTCATCGGGATTGAGGTAGGCTGCCAAGCGAGGAGAAACTGCTTTCACCTGCCGCCTCACCTCTTCTTTGACGAGCGACTCCATGACATTTTCAGTTTTGCGGAACTTGCTAGTCGCTGCTTCTGACATTTGCTCGAAGCTTTTCTTATCCATTCGCTCTATTCTTGCGTAAATATCGACTTCAATCACCTATATTGTCAATATTTGCCTATTTTCCCAACGATTTGAGTGACTTCAACTCAGAATCCAAAGTGAGCCTTATCGTTGCAGACTGCGATCGCGATCGCAGCATAGCAAGATCTGGATCTCAACCCTGCTGCAGTATGGAAAAATGAAGCAGTATAGCAGAGGGCAGAGGGCAGAGGGCAGAGGGCAGGAGGTGGAAGGAAAAGATTGACTGCATCTGGCTTTGAGCGTTTTGTTATGTCCTAAATCTATTCTCGGAGTGCCATAGCAAAGAAAAACAATAATTTTGGATTTTAGAGTTTGGCAGCCATTAGCTAATTCTTAAACTTGCCAACCTGAAACCTGAAACCTGGCACCTGTCACCTGCACCTTGTCACCTAACCCCTGAATTCGATGTCAAATTCCACAGACGTCTTCAACGCTCGACACTCTCGTCAGTACGACCTGTTTGCCCTTGCATGCTGCAGTGCTATTCTGCTGCTGGCGTTGGCGATCGGTTTCCTCAAACACCAGATCGGGGCTTTGGGTACAGAGACTGATTTCTACGGGGCTTATGCGACTCAAGTTGAGAACATTCTGGCGGGACGTCCCTATACTTACCAGCACCTTCCACCTGGTTATTGTTTGCTTTTGGTTGGCGTCTCTTCGTTAACTGGCAATGTGTTTGTTGCAGGCAAGTTGATCGGTGCCTTTGCCACTGGCTTGTTTGGCTGGGTTGCTTATCTGTTGCTTAAGGCATTGTTCGATCGTCGCATTGCTCTGGCTGCAACTCTTTTGTCACTGGTGGCCTTGATCCCCTATTCTTTCCTGGCCACACCAGATATGCTGACCGCACTAACGACTATTTTGCCATTGTGGGTCTTATTGCGCCGTCCTACTCTTGGCTGGAAAACCTGTTTTGTCACTGGTCTGCTGTCAGGAGTCGCCTACTTGATTCGTTACAATGCGATGTTTGCGATCGCAGGTATTGGCTTCTCTTTACTCTTCATTCATTGCGATCGCACCCCCTGGCGCCAACGTTTTCTCAGAGTCGGGCTTTTTCTTGCAGGTGTCCTGCTCGTCACCCTCCCCTGGCTGATCGCCAATTGGAGTATCAACGGCAACCCCTTCACCAGCACCATTTATGTCCAGATGGGCAAATACTTCTATGGTCTGAATCCCCAGGCATCCTACTCCTTTACCACCAATCCCGACGCGTCTCAGTTGGGTAGCGATCTGCAACAGTTGGCCGCCCAATTCAACTCCCTATTTGCAGTTGTCTTCCACGATCCGGCAAAATTTTTCTCTAAATATCTCAACAGTCTTTTTTACAGGCACATCAAAAACCTGGCTATCAACAGTCTCCAATTTCCGGCGTATCTGTTTGCAGGTTCAGGTCTCTTATTCTTGCTGGCCCATCGCTCGCGACGCAAGCTCTCTTTTCTAGTTGTCTGTTTGTGCGGCCATCTCTTTCTATGTCTGTTTAGTTTCCAGCACCGCTACTACTTCTTCCTTTATCCGTTTCTTTTTCTGCTGGTTGCCTGCTGTCTCTTCCAACGGGAAATTCTCGCTGCCCTGGGCCAGATTCCCTATCTCAAGATTGCTACAAGCTGGGTCATCATTGCCGTCCTGGCGATCTTCCTGACCGCCAACGCTTATGGTGAAGTCAAATCGGTGCTCGCCTCTGAACCCCGGCACTTGATTGCGATCGCAGAATTTCTCAAACCTCGCTCCTCCCCTGACGACATCATGATCGTGGGCAAGCCCCATCTTGCCTACTTCACCGGCATCAGGAGGGTCTTTCCCCCCGCAAAAACCGCTGACGACTACTGGTCAGCTGCCCAAGACATTGGCGTTCGTTACATTGTCTACAGCAAATTCGAGGCATCCCTCTGGCCAGGACTCAGGTCTTTAAGTAATCCTGAAACCCTCCCTGACGCATTCAAATTGATTTATCAACACGAACCAACCGAAACGCGAGTCTACGAAATCGAAAACTAACCCGTGTTTATAGGGCAGAAGGCAATACTGTTCGGTTAAGGATAGCGGATTAAATCACTTCACGAAGAATAGACCTGTAGGGGCACGGCAATGCCGTGCCCCTACCCGAGAAATCAATTCTCGTTTCTAAACCGAACAGTATTGGGGCAGAAGGCAGGAGGCAGAGCGCAGAAGAGAAGGGTTGACCGCTTTTGAGCCTTTTGTTATTGTCCTAATCTATTTTCGTAGTGCTATAAAATCTGTACTCCTTGCCCAACAGACTCTGCAGCACTAACGTGCCAACTACGAACTTTTCTGCAATCGAATTTCCATCCTCTGCCCTCTGCCCTCTGCCCTCTGCTTTCCACCCTCTGCCCTCTGTCTTCTTCTGCCTTCAAACAATCGCTTACTTTGTTGCGACAACTGCAATATTCCAGGCAAATCGTTTCATCAAAGGGATCTTTTTCAAAACCGCATCCACCTTTTCCAAGAAAAGATACTCCTTTTCCAATCTGGCTTTTTCGTAGATAATTTTCTTCCAATACCGTTCCTGATTCGGGTCGACTCCCTCGATCGAATAAAACTGAAAAAAAATCCAGAGCGTTGCAATCCAAAACGTATCGTATTCTGTCCTGGAAAATAGCGACTTAACATAGTTAGCAATGTTGATATGCAAGGGCATTTCATCTTCCGTACGAACCGCAGTTGCAATGCGACGATAGATATTGATCGCTGGATTGTGTCGGAGCGGATCCCAGAAACAGGCCTTGCCACCCGGTTTAAGGACGCGGTGCATTTCCCGAATACAGGCTTCAGGTTCTGGCAAATGGTGCAGTAAATTAGAGGCATAGACCAGATCGAATGAATTATCCGGGAAAGAGAGCTGCATCGCATTGGCAGTTTTCCCCTCAATTGTGACACCATTTGCAGCCGCTAACCTGAGCGCCACCTCCACCATGCCGGGTGAATAATCAGAAGCAATACAATGTGCTCCTTGTCGAGCAAAATAGACGCTGTTTTCCCCTGCACCACAGCCTAAATCGAGCAAGCGTTTGCCTGCAAGATTACCTAAACGGCCCATAATAAAGCGATTTTCTGGAGCCGTACACGCTTCAAAATAGTCCTCTACCTGAATATTTTCGACCTCAATGCGCGCCGCCCAATCATCATGGAATTGCCGCTCTCGTGCCAGACTCTCTTCTTGCATCATCACGCCACTCCATCGCTCGATCGGGACATATCAAGCAGTCGTAATCTTACTCTTGGAGGATTCTGACTCATCCACAAACTCAGAGAAGCTCCGTTTGGAAATTTTATCAAAGTCCCACCCACAAAAAACACTGCTAATCAATCGAGGCAGCTAGCTCAGACCCAGTTTGCTGCAAACCAACGCAGCCCAATTGATATCACCTTCGCAATGGGTAGCAGTTAGGCATAGTATACCCTGCCTTTTGCGAAGAAAGTCAAGTATACTTTCAATGAACCTTATCATTCTGCTGCCCTTTAGACTCATCCAGAAATTGGAGTGGAAGCCCTCTGGAGCGGGCCTCTATTCCAGTCCTCGGACAGGTCTTTTCAGCTCAATCAGGAAACTTATGGTGCCAGGGAAAATTTTTCTACCAGGGTGGTTACCTCTAAAATGGCTGCGTTATTTAATTGCGATCCTACTCGTACTCGGCATATTTTTCCGCGTTGTCCATCTCGATCGAAAAGTCTACTGGCATGATGAAAATATCACTTCCCTACAGACTGCGGGTTATATTGGGGCAAATGTAAGAGATCGAGTCTTTGATGGTCAGATTATCAGTGTTGAGAATCTGCAAGCTTATCAACAAATAAGTCCCGATCGAAATTTCATTGAAACTATTACAGCATTTGCGAAATACGATCCCCACCATCCACCGCTCTATTACATCATTTTGCGATTTTGGATGGAATGGTTCGGCAGTTCCATCGCCACAATCAGAAGTTTATCTGTAATTTTTAGCCTGCTTGCATTTCCCTGCATTTACTGGTTATGCCGCGAGTTATTTGAATTGCAACCGACTGGATGGATCGCGATCGCATTATTTGCCATCTCGCCTTTTCACGTTTTATATGCTCAGGAAGCCCGAGAGTATAGTTTTTGGACAGTGACGATTCTACTATCAAGTGCGGCCTTTCTGCGAGCAATACGGCTCAACACAAAAGTCGGCTGGGGCGTTTATGGAATCACTTTAGCAATTGGCTTTTATTCCCATTTATTCTTTGTCCTAGTTGTGACTGCCCATGGCATTTATGCGATTTTTAGAGGAATCGAAGAAATCAAGGCAACTACTGTTGCTAAACTCCCTCCATTCTGGCATCTAAAGTTTTATCTCCGGGAAAAACTTCAGGTTTCGAGATGGGGAGGATTTGCACTGTCGCTGTTGGCAGGCATTCTGATCTTTATGCCCTGGCTTATTGTGATGATTGCGAATTTATCCAGGATCCAAAAATCGACGTCCTGGTCTCGTCAGGGAACGCTTGATTTAGCTTTCTCAATCAAGTGGTGGATGCGCAATTTGAGCCATCTTTTTGTCGATCTGGATCCAGGTTATAACTTTTTTGATGCCCTGGGTCGAGACGACCCCTTTACGATTCCTCTCATCCTGGCACTGACTGGATATGCACTCTATTATCTCTGGCGTCAGACTGATTCAAAGGTCTGGATATTTGTATTTGCATTGGTTGTCGTGCCAGCAGTTCCTTTAATGCTGCCAGATTTAATGTTTGGCGGCTGGCGTTCTTTAGCTTCGCGATATTTTGTTCCTTCTTATTTGGGCATTGCGCTGGCAATTGCCTATTTGCTGGCGAGCCAAATTCTGGCGGCTAAATCAGCCTGGTGGCAGCGATTTTGGCAGGGAGTTACGGTTGTTTTGATTTCAGGAGGAGTCTTGTCTTGTGCAATCATTTCTCAATCGGAAAGCTGGTGGAACAAGCACGTTAACTATTACTATCCTCAAGGGGCAGAAATTATTAATCAATCCTCTCGTCCATTAGTTGTTAGCGATACGAATCTCATTGGTAATGTTTTATCGCTGAGCTATCTGCTCGCTCCAGAGACAAAGCTACAGCTCTGGTCTCCCAGGAACCTCTCCCAGATATCTTTATCTGATGCAGTTTCGAAGCTGGAAGAGTATGACGCGACATCAGAAGCAAGCGACATTTTCTTGTTTAATCCTTCTGGAAAATTGAGAGAGAAAATTGAATCAGGGAAAAGGTATAAAGCAGATCTTGTCTATAAAAACTATAGTCTCAAGCTCTGGAAACTCGAACCTGTGTTGGACAGAAAAAACGAAACCTGAATGGTACTCAACATAAGTCTTAAATTGTATGAGTTAGGAGGCAACACAAACAACAGAGAAACATTTTTCTGCAGGATTTTTGTTGTTTTCTACTACCGCTTTACTCAATCTAAAATTGTCTGGATTCTTTTTATTCCAACACTATTTGAAATGATATACAATTTCCCACAAAACGAATGATGCAGCCCCAATACTCTTTTATCGTTCCGATTTATAACGAACAGGAAACTATCCCTCAGCTGTACAGCCGAATCAGTGCAGTGATGGATCGCATGGACAGTGCAGTGGAATTGATTTTAGTGAATGATGGCAGTCGCGATAATTCTCTGCAGATGATGCGGGAGCTGCATCAGCAAGATCGCCGGGTGTGTTATCTCAGTCTAGCGCGCAATTTTGGCCACCAGGTTGCGGTCACAGCGGGGCTAAATTTTATTCGCGGTCAGGTTGTCGTTATCCTGGATGCTGATCTGCAAGATCCTCCAGAACTGATTCCAGAGATGGTTGAAAAGTGGCGACAGGGCTATCAAGTGGTCTATGCTCAACGAATCCAACGTCGTCAGGAGGGATGGTTCAAGCGCTTCACCGCTTATGTGTTTTATCGTCTGCTCAAACGTCTGGCAGATATTGATATTCCTACAGATACAGGAGATTTCTGTTTAATGGATCGACAGGTGGTTGAGGTGTTGAATGCGATGCCGGAACGAAACCGTTATATTCGAGGGTTGCGCTCCTGGATTGGTTTTCGGCAAACGGCTATTCGCTTTGAGCGGGAGCCGCGTTTTGCGGGAGAAGTGAAGTATACGTTCAGAAAATCGTTTGCTTTGGCGATCAATGGCCTTGTTTCTTTTTCAAAAGTACCGCTGCGGATTTCAACTTATGTGGGGTTGCTTTCTGCTGCGATCGCGCTATTCATGGCTCTACTCGTTTTATATTGGCGTTTTCTCGAACCGAATTCCCCTGTAACCGGTTTAACCACTATCATTGTTGCCATCTTTTTTCTCGGTGCAGTGCAGTTGGTCAGTATTGGGATTTTAGGAGAGTATATTGGCCGCATTTATGAAGAAGTGAAAGGCAGACCGCTTTACACCCTGGCAGAGATTGGAGGGTTTACTCCTCCTGCCCAGGAGCGAACTACACAATAGGGTTTGTATAGCAAAAGGCAGACGGCAAGCGGCATACGGGAAAGGTTGACCACATCTATTAGGATGGCGCTATGGACAGTGCATCAATGCAAAATCGAGGATTTTCACCAAGCTGGCTGCGTATTCTGGTTGTTGTTTTACTCATGCTCGGTCTGTTCTTTCGCTTTGCAAATCTGGATCGAAAAGTTTACTGGCATGATGAGACGATTACTTCGATGCAAGCTTCGGGTTACACAGGAGCAGAAGTGAGGCAGGACGTCTTTGATGGCAATGTAATTGGGGTTGAAGCGCTGCAAAAATATCAACGGCCCAATCCTGAGAAAATACCGCTCGAAGTCATCAATTCCTTTGCCGCCCACGATCCGCTTCATACGCCGTTTTACTATACTGCTTTGCGGTTTTGGATGCAGGGATTTGGCAGTTCGGTAACCGCGATCAGGAGTTTCTCTGCCGTTGTGAGCGTCCTGGCGTTGATTTGCATGTATTGGTTGTGCTGGGAACTGTTTGAATCGCCCTTAATTGGGTGGATGGGGGTGGTGTTACTGGCTGTTTCTCCTTTTCAGGTGCTCTACGCCCAGGAAGCACGCGAGTATAGTTTGCTGGCGGTGGAAACATTGCTGTCCAGTGCTGCTCTATTGCGAGCCCTGCGATTGGGGAGGAAGCGAAGTTGGGGACTGTATTCAATGACCCTGGTGTTGGGCATCTATTCCCATTTGTTTTTTTCCCTGGTGGCAATTGGCCATGGCCTGTATGCGATCGCGCTGAACGGGCTGAAAGGCTACAAGACAATTGTGGCCTATCTACTGGCATCTTTGGCAGGGCTAGTGTGTTTTGTCCCCTGGATATGGGTGATTCTAACTCATTTGCCCAAGGCACAAAAATCGATCTCCTGGACGCGTCGGGCAACTGATGAGTTCTCTTTTATCGTCAAATGGTGGACGCGCAATTTAGCACATGTATTTGTCGATCTCGATCCAGCGTATGACTTCAAAGATGCGTTGGGGCGAGACGATCCGTTTCTCATTCCGTTGGTGTTGCTTCTAGTGGGCTATGCGCTGTATTTTCTCTGTCGCCATACGCCAAAACGAGTTTGGCTATTTCTCTTGACTCTGATTGGGGTGACAGCACTAGCATTGATGTTGCCAGATGTTATTGCGGGAGGTCGTCGATCGCTGGTGGCGCGCTATTGGACGCCGTCTTATCTGGGCATTCAGATTGCAGTCGCCTATCTGCTGGCAACTCAACTCAGCACGATTTCTGTACCCGTGTGGCGACAGCGCTTCTGGCAAGGAGTGGTGGTGGTGTTGATTTCAGGGGGTGTGGCTTCTTGTGCGATCAGTTCTCAGGCCAATGCCTGGTGGAATAAACACATTAACTACTATTTTCCCCAGGCAGCGGCGATCGTTAACCAGGCTGAGCAACCGCTGGTGGTGAGCGACGACAATCGCGTCGCCAATGCCTTGGCACTCAGTTATGTGCTCGCTCCGCAGACGAAACTGTTGTTGGGGCCGCAGTTAGATCCAGCTCGATTTCTCACTGAAGAACCGGAGTTTAGCGATATATTTTTGCTGAATTGCTCGCCCAGGTTGCGCGATCGCATTCAATCCAGTAACCGCTACACCCTGAAACCCCTTGCCAACAACTATGGCCTTGACCTGCGACAACTTGTAGAGCAAACCCCATGAAACGCAATCAAGCCAGGTGAAATCAAACGAGCAGTTAAATTACGAATGTTGCACGATTCCATGCCTGTCACGATACCCGGCAAAGTTTACTGGGCAAATTTGTAGTCAGCGGGTAAGTCGGAAACGACGATCCGGGTTCTTTCTTTGGGAGCCTCGAACACGGTCTTCAGTTCCAGATTGGGCGGCGACAGTTGCTCGATCGGATTGGTGTTGTGGCTGGAGCAGACGCTGGGACACTTTGAGCGGCTGATGACCCAGAAGATTTTGCTGGTTTTTTCTAAATAGGCGCGCTGCCAGAATTCGCTTTTGATGCTGGGGATGGTTCTCAGTCCGGTATGACCGTCGTAGATGTAGAAGGGATAGTCCTGGACGAAGAAGAGGGCGTCGGGGTGTTCTTGCTGCAGTTGCCTGAGCTTGGTGGATGCCTGGTCGTAGAGGGTAATGATTTTGTTGCTGGGGTAGCGATAGTCTGGGTGGGAATAGACGTAGCTGCCGACGATGGATTTTGCCAGGTAGCCTTTCTTTTGTTGGAGCAACAGCACGGGTCGCCAGAGAACGTTGTACGCGAGGAAGGCGATGATGAAGAGTGAACAGCCGAGTTTGAGCCATTGGTAGAGCCGTCGAACTGGCAAGGTGGTAAATTCGTAGGCGAGAAAGATGGTTGCCAGGAAGACGGGAATATAGTATCGAGGAGTACCGACGAAGTCGTAGTCCTGGGCAAAGGTGCTAGCGACGAGCAACAGCACCAGGGCGGTGGGCATCATGGCCAGGGACAGGGCGAGATCGGGTTTTTCTTGGCCAGGGTCAGAATTCTGAGTGCGGTTGAGGAGGATGAGGGGGAGGGCGAGTGCGAGCAGCAGGCAGAAGCTGCCGTGCAGCAGGTTGATGGGGGGATAGGTGTTGAGAAAGGCGGCGAAGGGTTTGATCGGGATGCCGGAGAGGGTGGCGATGGTGGAGGAGGATTTGAGGATGCTGCTGATGGCGTCACCGAGGCTGGAGAAGCTGCTGGTAAAGCTGACGAATTCGGGGAGACCGGGGATGGTGGTGGAGGTGACGTCGGGGTTGGCGTAGAGGGAGCTGGCGGGTTTGTTGGAGCCTGCGAAGTTGTTGTAGAGGGCGAGGGGAATGAGGAAAACCAGGGAACTGGCGAGGAAGATGACGTATTTGCGCAGGGTTTTGAAGAGGGAAAAGATATAGTCGGCAAGGGTTTTGAGGGTGGAGGCGTTGAGCTGGAAGAGAATGAGGAAGGCTGCGATCGCAATAAAAATACTGGAATACCGAATCGGCACCAAAAATCCAAAAACCAGACCCGCATAGACCAGAGAGACCCACTTAAACTGCTGGCTGACCCTGGAATTGAATAGAAAAATGACTGCAAACGGTACCCCCGCCCACAAAAACAAATCCGTCCCCACCCAACGGGGCGTATAGAAAATCGGCAACAGCGCCGCCAGTGGCAGCTGGACCGGGATGCGAAACGCACCAAAACTCAACGGTTTTGCCAGAAAATGCTGACCCAGAATTGCCCAACCCAGCCAGCCCAGCAGCGTCGTGCCGCCAAAAATCAGCTTCAATGTGGTGGCTAGGGGCAGGCCCAGAAATAGCAAGCTTGCCACCAGAAGCGAAAATCCCGGCGGCCACCAGGTGACATATTGCGGTGTGGGCGTCTGGTTCAAATTGGACGAGATCTCTACCGGGTCGAACGGCGGTGGGAAAAAGGTGCTGGTTAATCCCAATCCATTGACCAGCCGATGGGCAGCCTCTAGCTGCACTGCTTGATCCCAATTCATTTCAACTGGGGCCAGAAACCGAACCAGACAAAGGAACAGAGCTGAGATCAACATGACCCCAAAGACCTGGGGATTGTCTCGACCGAGGCGTTGAAATAAAGCGATTATTTTTTTCATCATCCCTGGTGTGCGATTGGCGCTCTCTGGTTAACGATACCTGGTTCGTGCTGGACTTGACCAGATCTTTCAGCGGTTAGCGATTGGCGATTAGCGGTTAGCGGTTAGCCATTAGCCATTAGCCATTAGCGATTAGCGGTTAGCCATTAGCCATTAGCGGTTAGCGGTCAGCCATGAACTATAGTAATGGGAGAACCGTTCCTGCCAAAACCATGAATCTCCGGTTGCTCGATACCCTCAAAAACCATCCTGCGTTGCTTTCAGCTGATACCGAACAGCAGTACACGGTTACCGGAGTCAGCTGGCAAACCTATGAAGCCCTGCTAGCTGATTTGGCAGATGATTTCCCCGGATTGCGAGTCCATTATTTAGAAGGGACGCTGGAAATTGCCATGCCTGGACGCGACCATGAAGTAATTAAAGAAAATATTTCCGGGTTGCTCAGGGCCTATTTTGAAGAAACCCGTACCCGCTTCTATGGTCTGGGATCGACAACCTTCAGGCGGGAAGTGCGGAGACGGGGCGCAGAGCCAGACACCTCATTTTGCGTTGAATCAGAGAAGCCGTTTCCAGATATTGCCATCGAAGTGGTTCACACGAGCGGGGGCATCGATAAATTGTCCATTTATCAAGGATTAGGCGTTCCCGAAGTCTGGTTCTGGGAAAAGGGTGAGTTTGCAGTCTATGCATTGCAGGCAGCAGGGTATGAACGACGCCAGCGCAGCCAATTTTTGCCCGATCTAGACCTGACGCTGCTGGCGACTTATGTACAACATCCGGAACCGCTGAATGCGGTGCTGGAGTTCCGGGCGGCGACTATCCACAAGACTTTGGAACGCTAAAGTGCCCACAACAAACTTTGCGCGATTTTCAGCTTGGGCAAGCGAGAACATACCACCCGCTAAAACAAAGCCTGGTGTTGCCAAGCTTACCGATTATTTACCTGGATTAATTGAACGGCATCGACCTGAAAGCCGACGGGCGTTGCGGCGGGCGGTGAGAGTCTGGGTTCGCGAACACCAGGCAGTTGAAACTCAGGATGAAAGTTGCTGACAGAATTGTCGTACTGCCCGAACGACGGTAACATCGCTCCCGGTTTCGCGCAGCTGAATCCACTGGTTTAATTGCTGCTGGTTTATCCTGGGGAAAACCTGGCTCTCGCTTGTCTCTACATAGTGCTGCTCTTGCAAGATTCTGAATGCGACCTTTCCCCGCCGATAAACCCACAGTTCAGGAATGCCGAGTGCCTGGTAGATTACCATCTTCTTTTCAGACGAATTGGAAATATCCACTTCAACCGCTAGATCGGGCGGGAGACGATGGGGAATTTCTGGATTGAATCCCTGAACGACGTTCGCATTCTGGATATAGAAGCAACTGTCGGGTTCGATGCCTTTGTCTAAATCTTCGCGGTTGAACGTTGTCGATCCCAATTCGTTGATGTCCATGCCGAGGGCTTCGGCCAGGGTGAAGATGATTTTGGCTAAGAGACGGTTGATAATTTCATGGGGTTTGCTGGGCAGGCGAATTTCTAAGACCCCTTCATTGTAGGCAATGCGGGTACTGCGATCGTCTCCGAGATCCTGAAGCAGGGCTTGATAATGTTGCCAGGTGAGTCCCGATAGCGCGATCGCGCTCCCAGGAGCCAGTCGAATCTGATTGAGCGGCGTGGTCAGAGAAACCGTCATCGATCCATTCCCATTCAATTTTGATTTCACCTCATCCTATCAAACATGAATGGCCTGAGGGAATGTCCGCACCTGCTCCAAGCAACATCTGACACCAATTTGACTTGGAGATGCAATTGATGAAATTGGTCGAATGACTACCCAAATGGGACGCTTGCCGAGTCAACCTTCCTTCAATCCAAAATCGGCAATCTAAAATCCAAAATGGTATGACACCTGACACCTATTCAAGCTGTTTCTTCTGTCTCCAGTTCCAGACCGAAGACGCGACTGAAGACCTTGCCGACTTTATAGCCTGAATCAATCGATTCCAGGGGATCTTTCCGCAATCGATGGCGCAGGGAAAGGCAAATGACACGGCGGATATCTTCGGGTTCAACTTCGGTGCGGCCTTCAAAGGCAGCCAGTGCTTTCGCGGCTCGGTTGGTGACAATGTCGCCCCGCAAGCCGTCGACATCCAGTTCGGCGCAGGCTTCTGAGATCTTGACCCGCAGGTCGTAGTCCAGTTCCACTGAGGGCAGTCGTTTCTGCGCTTCCACCAGCTGTTGCTGTAATTCTTCCTGTTGAGCGCGATAGGTTTCCAGAAACTGTTGGGGATTCTGGTCAAATTCGGCCCGCTGCTCGACAATCTGCACCCGCAGGGCCGGTTCCTTCACGGTGTGGATTTCGGCGTGCATGCCGAAGCGATCCAACAGCTGAGGCCGCAGTTCGCCTTCTTCCGGGTTGCCGGAACCCACCAGCACAAAGCGGGCGGGATGGCGGATGGAAATCCCTTCTCGCTCAACCGTGTTCCATCCCGAGGCAGCAGAGTCTAGCAAGACATCAACCAGATGGTCATCTAACAGATTGACTTCATCCACATAGAGGATGCCGCGATTGGCTTTTGCCAGCAAGCCCGGTTCGAAAGCCTTGACCCCTTCTGAGAGGGCTTTTTCAATATCAATGGTGCCGCAAACCCGGTCTTCGGTGGCGCCCAGAGGTAAATCCACCATCTGGACTTTTTGTCGCTCAAGGGTGAGGGGTTGTTGTTGCTGCAGTTGCGATCGCACCCCATCGCTCATCAAATCTGGATCGCGGGGGTGGCTATTAAAGGGATCCCCCGCCACCACTTCAATTTCAGGCAGCAGGTCAGCCAGGGCGCGGATCGTGGTCGATTTACCCGTACCGCGATCGCCCATAATCATCACGCCGCCAATTTTAGGATCGATGACATTGAGCAACAGCGCCAGCTTCATTTCCGCCTGACCCACGATGGCTGTAAAGGGAAACACAGCGCGGCGGGCAGCGAGGAAAGAACCATTGGCGGGGGCTTGCTGGGAAGGAGGATTGAGCTGGGCGGTAGAACTCACAGAATTACTCGAAACCTTTCATATGAATTAACGCCTCCCATTGTCTCAGATCTTGTCCCTATCCAATGAGATTTAAGCAAGGACGGAGGGCGGAGGATGGAGGACGGAGGGTGGAGGGCGGAGGACGGAGGATGGAGGAAAAGATTTGGGAAAAGAACAATGGATGAATTGCAATTTAAACAGATCGATCGATGCTTTTTCTTTGCTCGTTCTTCCCGCCTCTCAGCACGGGTTCCCCATACCGGATATTCGATTACCGGGCGCTGGCCGATCTGGAGCATCTGGAGTCAAAAGTCAAAAGAACCCACCTTCGCAGTCTGTCATCGGGCGGATGGCACCTACCAACTAACCCAGTTCCGAGGGGACCCGCCGATTGCTGACGGGGTGACAACAAGCTCCAAACGGAGGCTGGGGTTAGGGTGGAATGGCGCTTACTTAAGCGTAGGATGGGCAAAGCAAAGCGTGCCCATCACATGCTCTCTGATGGGCACGGGCATAGCCCTTTGCCCATCCTACTACCCAGTTTCCAAGCTGATGTAATCTACTTAAGTGAGCGCCATTCGGGTTTAGGGTGTGGGGTGTGGGGAAAATATCGACCTATTCAGTTCAAATGTTCTCATGTTTGCTGGCCCAAAACCCGCTACTGGGGTTGCCAGCCTCTGAAATCCCTGGCGATTTTCCCCACACCTTAACCCCTACACCCCACACCCAGCCTGAACTTGAGGTATCGTGTCGCACCCTGGGCTAAACTAGATACAGCGAGCGCCAGTGGTCGGAACACTGACGCTCTGATTGCGAAACTGTATGGCCCAGCGGAGAGCTGGGAGTTTTTCTATGGTCATTCTACCTCGCGATTGGGCCAGCGTGCGATCTGCTGGAGACCTCCCCGGTTAGGAGAGCGGTGATGGGCAAGGGATCGCAGCTGAGAATTCAGCGTCTGCAGACCAAATTGGCTCATGATAGAGAGCTGCTGGAGTCGCTTGAGCAGAAACAGAGCGCGCTCTACAAACAATTGAATCACACTGGCAATGCAGGCGATCGCCTCGATCTGAACCGGCAGATTAAAGCGCTTGAAGAGGAAATCGAAGACGTATTGGCTCGCTATGAAGCAACAGAACAACAGCTGGCAGAGTTGCAAGGAGGTCGCATTCTGTCGCAACCCTCTGGCGTCGACCCACCCGTAGCAGCCGATCGCAATCAGCGGCGGGAAGTGCCTGTGCAGGCAGCATTGGAGAAGGAACAAGCGCAGCAACGGCGGGAACAACTGCAGCGAGAACAGGAAGCAGAGAGGCTGAAACAGCAAGAAGAAGAACGACAGCGCCAGGAGCGAGAACGAGCGCAACGAGAGCGGGGAGATCGACAGCAGAGTGCCGAGCACCTGGACATCGTGCCGCCGCCAAACGTCCAGACGTTTAAGTTTGAGGTGGTATCTATCACGAGTGTGGAGAAGACAGGTATTCTAGGGTTGGGCAAACCCAGAGTCAACTTGAATCGTCTTCAAAACAGTGCTGAGTATTTCTCTGAAGATCTAGGGAATGGGGTCAGCTTGGAGATGGTGTCGATTCCCGGTGGCCCCTTCATTATGGGATCGCCAGAGAAGGAAGCTTATCATCGCGATACTGAAGGCCCGCAGCATCAGGTGACGGTACCTGCCTTTTTCATGGGCAAATATCCGGTCACCCAGGTGCAGTGGCAGGTGGTGGCAGACCTCCCCACCATTGAGCGCGACCTGAATCCCGATCCCGCCCGCTTCAAAGGCGTCGATCGGCCTGTGGAACGAGTGTCCTGGTTGGACGCAGTAGAATTCTGCGCCCGTCTCTCCCACAAGACGGGACGCCAGTATCGCCTGCCCAGGGAAGCCGAGTGGGAATATGCCTGTCGTGCTGGCACGACGACGCCCTTTCACTTTGGCGAGACTATTACCCCCGATCTGGCCAACTATAACGGCATCCGCATCTATGGCAGTGGCCCCCAGGGAAAAAAACGCGTCGGAGCCACCCCCGTAGGCCATTTCAAGGTGGCCAATGCCTTTGGCCTCTACGATATGCACGGCAACGTCTGGGAATGGTGCGCCGACCATTGGCACGACACCTATGAAGGCACACCTGATGATGGGACTATATGGCTATCTCGGGTAAGCCGTGGCGGTTCCTGGATCAACCCTCCGTGGGATTGTCGTTCGGCGTCTCGCGGCAGGTACAATCGCGACGACGCGTTCAGCAACATCGGTTTTCGCGTTGTCTGCGCCGCTCCGAGGTTCTCCTAGCCCTTTACTCTTCTTACCCTCTTGTCCTCTGCGGGACAGCAAAAAGGATTCTATATTTAATTTTGAATCTAAAACTGTAGATACAATTCAAGTGTTTCCTTCTCCGGCGCGTTAGCGCCTCAAAATTTCTTTAAATCGCGGGTGGGGTCTGGGGTGGGTCTTGAACTGGTAGCGCAATTCCTTGGTATAGCACTACAGCGATCGGTTAAGATGTTTTACCGTTCCCCGTTCCCTGTTCCCTGTTCCCTATTCCCTTTCACCCAAGCATAATGTCCTGACTCAACGCCGTAGTGCTATATCGGTCTCCTCACGGACTCCGCCACTGCGATCGGCATCAAGGTAAGCCGTTCTGCTCGCTCCCCGGCTCAAAAATGTGCTGCGATGCTTAGCCCCTTGCATACTCTCATCAGGATCGGTTGGGCCTGGTTCCATAGGCTCTTGCCTGCTGCAACGGTTGTGCTAGCGTCCTTCAGAATCTTTGCGGTGCGCTCTAAGTTCTTGGCGATCCACTGCGTGTCGGGTTCTTCCTCTTCTTCCAGTTCTGTCTTTGCAGTGTCCAGGTATCTGCCGACTTTTTTCCGATCGGCTTCATCCAGGGCTTGATTGTCCTGAATCAGGTTGATGAGTGGGTTCAGGAGGTCGATGATATCTTCTCTGGGCAGCTGCTCTTGTGCGAGCTGGTTCTCGGTTTCCTGGACGGTGTTGATGGTGCTGTTGGGGGGGCGATCCACGGGTTGGGAGATGCCTGGATTGCTGAAATTGTCGATCGAGCCGTAGAGGTTTTGGGATCTGAGATTGATGGCGCGATCGGGGTCTATGGGATTGGGGTCTTGTTGTTGCGATCGCATTAGCTCAACTCCATCCAGTAATTGCTTGACACTCACTGGCTGCTTCGAACCATCAGGAATGAAATTCAGGATATTGTTTTCCTCTAGAGTCAGTAAGTGATCGTAGCTCACAGTGATGTCTGGGCAATTGGGTAATGGCACTTTCTCAATGGCCTCAATTCCAGGGATAGTTTGGTGGATTGCCTCAAACTGAGTACGAATGGTTGTCAGCAGATTGCGCCGCTTTGCCTGAGTCCCAGTGACCCAGATGAAAATTTTCTTGTCTTCTCGATCTGCCTTGACCAGTGCCCTGCTCCCCTCATGAGCCAGCACCGCGCCGCTTCTCCAGTAGGAGTTTTTTGACAGCAGGGGATGGGTTCGTACGATGAAGCGGGACATGATGCTCCCGGGCAGGACGGTGTAGTGATATTGGAAGGCCAGGGCATCATCCCATGTCCCTGTATCAGGTTCTTCCTTGCTCAGCAGATCGGGGATGAGGAATTGCGTATTGGGTTCCAGATCGAAGCACAGCTCAAACTTACGCATCATGGCGACGATGAATAGCTGCTTGTTACGGGGATATCGCGTGCTGTCGAGGATGCGATCGAGCAGGGTGCGATCGAGGATGCCTTTATGCTGGGTCATTAACGCGTTGTCATTGAGAATCTGGTAGACACCGTTGGTGACCCAAGCCGGGTTGAGGATGTTGGTATCTTTCAGTCGCGGATCATCTCGGAAGTTCAAAACCACACCCAGGTCATGCAGGAAGCCGATGAGGGTTTGTTGGCTTTGTTCGTTATGGATGCCTTTTTTCTGGCAAAGTTGGACGTATTCGGGGTAGGGGATGTAGTCGCGCTTGATTTGCGCTAACTGGGTTTTGAGGTCAAACCAATTCAAGGGTAATTCGTCTTTGACATGTTCCAACTGGTTGACTTCTTGGGTGATGGTCGCTTTCAGGGTGTTGATGCCTTGACCGTTCCGGCAGGAGGTTTCAACAAATGCCTTGATGTTGGGGTATTTGCCTTGTAAGCCGCGCTGGTCCAGGTCTAGGGCTTGCTGATCGGTCTTGTTTCCTACCACGATCGCAGGGGAGTTGCCGCCAAAGCTCTGAATGATTTTGAGCCAATAGTCGAGTCGGTTTTCTTCTTCTCGTAAGCGGGTATCCAGTACCAGCAGGTAGAGACTGCGTTTGGTCAGGAAGAATTGATGGGTGGCGTGCATAATCTCCTGGCCGCCGAAGTCCCAAACATTCAGATGGATTTTCTCAACCTGCCAGGAGTTAATACTGATGCCCTCGGTTTTGTTTTCGTGAGGGTTGAAGCGATCGTGAAGCAATCGGTTGACCAGGGAGGTCTTGCCGACGCTGCCCTGACCGACGATCAGGAGTTTGGCTTCATTGAGGCGCTGCTTCTGTCCTGTCAGGTACTCAGTGTAGAAGTTGAGGATAGTCGCAGGGTCGTTGTGTTTTCTTAGGATTTCTGGGGGGATAGGGAGTGGGTTGTAGCGGAGGTCTAGCCAGGTGAGATGGATGAGTTGGGCGATTTTAGCAGGCAGTTGGCTGAGGGTGTTGTTGTTGAGGGATAGGGAGATGAGGTTAGACAGCTGGGCGATTTCAGCGGGCAGTTGACTGAGGGTGTTGTTGTTGAGGTATAGCTCTGTGAGCTTAGACAGCTGGCCGATTTCAGCAGGCAGTTGACTGAGTTGATTGTTGTGGAGGGATAGGGAGGTGAGGTGGGTAAGTTGGGCGATTTCAGCAGGCAGTTGGCTGAGGTGGTTATTGTGGAGAGATAAGTAGGTGAGGTGGGTGAGTTGGACGATTTCAGCAGGCAGTTGACTGAGTTGGTTGCCGCTGAGAGATAGCTTGGTGAGATGGGTGAGGTTGCTGACTTCAGCAGGGAGTTGACTGAGGTGATTGTTGTGGAGGGATAAGTAGGTGAGGTGGGTGAGGTGGACGATTTCAGCAGGCAGTTGGCTGAGTTGGTTGCCGCTGAGAGATAGCTTGGTGAGATGGGTGAGGTTGCTGACTTCGGTGGGCAGTTGGCTGAGTTGGTTACCGCTGAGGACTAGCTCTGTGAGATTGGAAAGCTGGCCGATTTCAGCAGGGAGTTGACTGAGTTGGTTGTCGTTGAGGTATAGCTTTGTGAGATGGATGAGTTGGCCGATTTCAGCGGGCAGTTGACTGAGTTGGTTGCCGCTGAGAACTAGCTCTGTGAGATTGGAAAGCTGACCGATTTCAGCAGGGAGTTGACTGAGTTGATTGCCCCTGAGGTATAGCTTTGTGAGATGGATGAGTTGGCCGATTTCAGCGGGCAGTTGACTGAGTTGGTTGTTTCTCAAGTCTAGTTCTACGAGATTGGAGAGCTGGCCGATTTCGGCGGGCAGTTGACTGAGTTGGTTGCTGTTGAGGTCGAGTTCTATGAGATTGGAAAGCTGGCTGATTTCAGCGGGCAGTTGACTGAGGCGGTTGTTTCTCAAATTTAGTTCTACGAGATTGGAGAGCTGGCCGATTTCAGCAGGGAGTTGACTGAGATTGTTGTTTCTCAAGTCTAGTTCTATGAGATTGGAGAGCTGACTGATTTCAGCAGGGAGTTGACTGAGTTGACTGCCACTCGGAAAACTCACTAACTTTAGCGATCGCAGTCTAACCAACTTCCCGATCGCCGCTGGCAGTTCCCTCAACTCATTCCCCGAAAGGTCAAGCTCCTCCAGCATGGTCAACTCCCAGAGCGCATCAGGCAATTGAGTCAACCCCCAATTGGCAAGGTCAAGCGCCCTCCACCCCTCTAACCGCCCCTGTTCAATCTGCGTCTCTAACCGCTCCTGTTCAGTCCATTCCTTCACCCTCGCCCGTTCAATCCACCTTTCCAACTCTTCCGGTGTCATCTCCATCGCTCCCAAACGCTACTTCAATTATCACCCGATACAAGAGTGGAACGTAACAATTATCCCCTTTAAACAGTACAGACATACACAAGATTATCTGTAGCCCGATCCAGGCAATCCAATAGACTCATTCGGAAATTGGAGTCCCGCTTCCACTCCAGTTCTCGGACAGCTCTAATGGTCAGCGAACTGCTATAGCAAGAATATCAGCACCTTAACGAATGCCTGCAAGCGCTGCAACAGCAAGGCACTGCTCCGGTTGGCTTCAGCCTGCGTTGGCGAAGCTCCCTGTTAGGGAGTCGCACCGGAACGCGACCCTGCAATTAACCCTCAGTCTCATTCAGGGCAAAGTCTACCCCGTCGTAAATCTCTGCGAGAGTCAGGGGTGCTTTCCCTGCCGCGAAGGCAATCGTTTCGGCTTCAGTTTCATACTCCCGGAATAACCATAATCCTTCTGCTGTGCGGGTGTATTGTTCGACCTGAATTTGATATTGATTCACCAAGACATATTCCTGGCAGTCAGGGATAAGGACGGGCGCATCCAGAGTTTGTGGGAGTCTAGAAATAAGGAGATCCTTTGGGTAGGGTGGGCAGTGCTTTTGAGGGTTCAAGACTGCTGAACGCAGCGCTTTGATGAGCACTGCCCACCACGAGAGTCTCGGTTGGCGATCGTTTCCCATGGGGCATCTCAACTGGATAAAACAGCAGCAGGCTAGAAATGACCACCCGACCTGATAGACGCCCCCAATAGTTGGATACGCCCCGCAAAAACGAGGGGCAGGGTTCCTTTGAGGAGGACGGAAGAGGGAAGACGGAAGAGGGAAGACGGAAGAGGGAGGAAAAGAGCAAAGGATTTTCAATCGCAACAATCTCAATCAGCGCTCTTTCCTCGTTCTTCCGTCCTCCGCCCTCCGTCCTCCAGTTGGGAAGGACGGGGGAGGGAGGAAAAGAGCAAAGGATTTTCAATCGCAACAATCTCAATCAGCGCTCTTTCCTCATTCTTCCGTCCTCCGCCCTCCGCCCTTCAGTTGGGAAGGACGGGGGAGGGAGGAAAAAAGCAAAGGATTTTCAATCGCAACAATCTCAATCAGCGCTCTTTCCTCGTTCTTCCGTCCTCCGCCCTCCGTCCTCCAGTTGGGAAGGACGGGGGAGGGAGGAAAAGAGCAAAGGATTTTCAATCGCAACAATCTCAATCAGCGCTCTTTCCTCGTTCTTCCGTCCTCCGCCCTCCGTCCTTCAGTTGGGAAGGACGGGGGACGGAGGAAAAGAGCAAAACTATCGAGGCTGCTTCTGTTTCGCAGTTTTGACGCATGCAACCAAAATTGATGTCAATTCTTCTCCTTCTTGAAATAAACTTTCAAGTTTAGCTTGTTCTACTATCTCTGATTCTTGTAATAGTTCTAACCAGTAGGTTGTTTCATCTAATTCTTGCAACCCAACCTCAATTTTGCTGATGTATTCGGCGGTCGATCGAGCACGACTTGCTTCTCGATAGTGGGCACCAACCGAAGTACCGCTTCGCAGCACTTGCTTTCCCATAACCTGAGCCACGGTGGTCTTTGGTAAAGAAGAATATAAATTTACGATACGTAGTGCAAATTGTTTAGTACGAACACGCAAATCTGACATGAGGGAGAAGGGAGGACGGAGGAGGAAAGACGGAGGAGGGAGGAAAAGATTAGGCACAAGAACAAAAGACTGCCAATTAGCAATATATCAATAAACGCTCCTCTTTCCTCGTTCTTCCGTCCTCCGTCCTTGAGTTGGGAAAGACGGAAGATTGAGGACAGAGGAGAAGATGAGGACGGAAGATTGAGGACGGAGGAGGGAAGAAAAGAGCGAGTACAAGAACAAAGAATTAATTGCTATCACAAAGATCTCAATCAACGCTCTTCATTCCTCCCGATTCCGTCCTCCGTCCTCCGTCCTGGAATCCCGTTTCCAACAAGTCCGGTTTAACCCAACCGGATGTGGGAAGGACGGAAGATTGAGGACGGAGAACGGAGGAGAAGATTGAGTACAGCAACAAAGAATTAATTGCTATCACAAAGATCTCAATCAACGCTCTTCATTCCTCCCGATTCCGTCCTCCGTCCTCCGTCCTGGAATCCCGTTTCCAACAAGTCCGGTTTAACCCAACCGGTAGGGTTTTGTTGTTAATCCGTTGCTCAAAGGCAAAGATTTATCAGTTTCCAACAAGTCCGGTTTAACCCAACCGGTAGGGAATACACTGCCGGATGGGATCCTGAAATTAACGATCCTGTTTCCAACAAGTCCGGTTTAACCCAACCGGTAGGGCCCCAGGAATGCAGTCCCCTACGACAATGAGACACCAGTTTCCAACAAGTCCGGTTTAACCCAACCGGTAGGGCCTCATATTAACTCTAACGTCAAACAATTGTAATATTGTTTCCAACAAGTCCGGTTTAACCCAACCGGTAGGGCTGGCAAGTGCTGGCATCGAATTTGACGGAGACGTTAAGAGTTTCCAACAAGTCCGGTTTAACCCAACCGGTAGGGATTTTGGTCAGCCAACAACGATTGGCAGCTACACTATCGTTTCCAACAAGTCCGGTTTAACCCAACCGGTAGGGTCTAAGGCAAAAACTTTGATTGAGGACGTTAAACGCGTTTCCAACAAGTCCGGTTTAACCCAACCGGTAGGGTTTTGTCAGGTGGAACAGTTAATGAAAGTCCTTCGCTTGTTTCCAACAAGTCCGGTTTAACCCAACCGGTAGGGTACGACAGATAGAAGTTCTAACTGCCGACAGAGTTGCGTTTCCAACAAGTCCGGTTTAACCCAACCGGTAGGGCCAATACTGGCAGAGTGGGGAGTGGATTGATTGTTGTCAGATCTTTCCAACAAGTCCGGTTTAACCCAACCGGTAGGGCTTGCCTGTCAGGGCATACAGAGGATACTACCTCCGACTTTCCAACAAGTCCGGTTTAACCCAACCGGTAGGGGAGGTGAGCACTGCTGTCTGCACCGAATCAGGGGTATTCTGTTTCCAACAAGTCCGGTTTAACCCAACCGGTAGGGATTGGATGAACTGCAGTCACAGAAATTCATCCAACAGTTTCCAACAAGTCCGGTTTAACCCAACCGGTAGGGAATTATGCACCCCCACGACGCCTTAATTAATGCTCGCAAAGTTTCCAACAAGTCCGGTTTAACCCAACCGGTAGGGTGTCTTGACTGGTAACAGGAGCGGCACATACCTTTTGGTTTCCAACAAGTCGTGCGATTCGTTCAGCCTAAACAGGCAAATGTGCCTGGGGACGGCTGGCAAGGTTGACTCAGGGAGCAATCCCAACTGAACCTTGACAACTGAGTTTTCGTGAGGGTGAAATT